>ERZ1370068.10923-contig-958_pt1 | contig 13982 bp, 23 predicted proteins | sample MGYA00561227_ERZ1370068 | MGnify/ENA primary metagenome ERZ1370068 (study PRJEB38410, sample SAMEA6850437) | metagenome | study: Metagenomic assessment of the ecological functions of the soil: analysis of the soil microbiota associated with the...
CCGTGAACATAATCTTGCGGCGGGATCAGCCAAACAGTTACACCGTTACATCGGATTTACGATTCGACGATTTTAGCGGTTGCGAAGCCACTTTCAGCCGTTGCACATATCCCCGCCGAACGCGGCACCCGACAACGCTTGCTGCCTGAATGGTTTGGATGAGCAGGTCATTTGCTATTGCTAACCTAACGAACTGACATGCCGGCACGGTTGAAAAAACTCCCGCTGACGATCCTTTCAGCGCTTCTTTCCGCACAGAGACAGTTGGCGGTCTGGTCCTGCTGGGATTCGGTCTTGCCGCGCTCGCCATTGCCCATTCGCCGTTGTCCGCAGCTTACAACCATCTTTGGGAAATACCGCTGACGCTCGGGATCGCACCTTACGAGCTTTCGCTGAGTCTGCACGATTGGATCAACGACGGTCTGATGGCCGTGTTTTTCTTCTGGTGGGGCTCGAAATCAAACGGGAATTGCTAGCTGGTGAGTTGTCCTCTGCCCGGCAGGCGGCGCTCCAATCGCGTGCGCAATTGGTGGAATGGTTGTGCCCGCGCTGATTTATTTGGTTTTCAATTTGCGCGGTCTGGGCGCGCACGGTTGGGGCATCCCGATGGCAACCGACATAGCATTTGCCTTGGGTGCGCTCAATTTGATCGCTCCGCAGGCGCCAATCGGCGCAAAAGTGCTGCTGACTGCCCTAGCCATCGTCGACGACATGGGGGCGGTAGCTGGTTATCTCACTTTTTTATTCGCACGGGATCGTCTGGAGCGCGCTGGGCGGCGCAGCGGTGACGCTGCTCGTGTTGATTGGATTCAATCTAATCGGTATTCGTCGTCTGTGGCCGTACCTGCTGGTTGGAGTCGTCCTATGGTGTTTTGTTCATGCCTCCGGCGTGCACGCCACGATCGCAGGCGTTGCCCTCGCCTTCACCATTCCTACACATTCGCGCATCAACGCGCGGGAATTTTCCAGACAATCACGTTCGCTGCTGGATCAATTCGATCGCACGGAAACCGGCGACCTTGTTGTTTGACAAGCAAAGGTCAACAGGAAGCAGTGTTGCGCTTGAGCGGCAAGCGAAGGCGTGACGGCCCCGGTCCTCGAGACTCGAGCACGCGTTGCACAATTTCTCGGCGTTCGTGGTGATGCCGTTGTTCGCTTTCGCGAATGCTGGAGTCAAAATTGATCTATCGCTGCAGCATGCAGGGATTGGGTTCGGAATATTGGCGGGGCTGGTGTTCGGCAAACCACTTGGAATTATGATATTTGCGTTGATTGCTGTGAAGACGGGGATTGCGAGGCTTCCTCAGGCTGTGAACTGGAGATCCTTGCTCGAGGTACGGCCTTCTCGCCGGAATCGGTTTCACCATGTCACTATTCATTGCCATGCTGGCGTTCGACGATACGGCTTCGGTTAACGCAGCTAAACGAGGGATTATCGCTGGTTCCCTTCTGGCCGGAGTTGCCGGGGCCATGATGCTGCGGACGGGCCGAGCTTTGCGCGATGCCAAGTAGTTCGCAAAAATCCCACGTGTCTCGTGAAAGACACGCGTCCCATGGTGGTGAGGTCGCAAAGCGGGCGCGTTGCCGTTCTCTGCGGTGTTCTTTTCCTCTCCGGCACAGGCGCCCTTATTTTCGAAACACTGTGGCTGCGACTCAGTGGCATTGGCCTTTGGCAACTCGATCTGGGCCGCGGCGCTGATTCTCTCCAGTTTCATGGCGGGCCTGGCGTTGGGAAATGCACTGGCTGCATCATCGAGAATCCGGCGATGGCGACCGCTGCATTTCTACGTTGTGCTGGAGCTCTTCGTCGCATTCTTTGGTTGCACGATTGTTTTTGGCCTTCCGGTCGTTGGCGACTTGATGCGGCCCGTGTGGCAAATGCTGTGGAATTATCAGCCGACGCTGCTGGGGCTGCGGTTCGTGGTTTCCTTCCTGATTTTGCTGGTGCCGACGACAGCGATGGGTTTGACGCTGCCGGTGATCATTGAGGACCCGCTGCTGCGAGAAACAGAGTTTGGCCGCACGATTGGATTTCTTTATGGGTCGAACACACTCGGGGCGATGCTTGGCGCCATTCTCGGCGAAGCTTATTTGATCGGCGCATTTGGACTTTACGGCACGAGTTTGGCAGCTGCCGCGGCGGTTTGCATTGCTGCGGCGATTGCCTTGGCAGTCGCGAGATTTGGAGCGGCGCGATACGTCGCAGGTTTCAAAGCGTACCGACCCGGCCGCGCGCTCCAAATTTCCGCTCACCTTCGATGCGCAGTTATCGGCCGCCGTGGCGTTTGCTTTTCGTCAGCTTCGGCACGGGTCTGGTTCTTCTCGCGCTGGAAGTGATTTGGTTCCGATTTCTGCGTCTGTATGTCTCGTCATTACCTATCGCGTTCGCGGTAATGCTGGCGGTTGTGCTGGCCGGTATAGGCCTGGGCGGAATTGCGGCCGGCGTGATTTCTCGCCGTTCAACTGGATCGAATCAGTTGGTTTCTGTCCTGTTACTGCTGGCTGCGATTGCGGTGCTTTTGTCTTATCTGTTGTTTCCGGGCGAAGTAGTAAAAGCTGCTGGACCCCTTTAGTCTCGCTTCATCGCCGCAGATCGCATTGCTGTGTCTGGCCCTGATGTTCCCGGTATCGTTTTTATCCGGGATGGTGTTTCCGACCATTGTCGCTCGCATTCAAGTTGAGGTGACGGACCGGATGAACAGCACTGGAATCGCGACTCTGCTGAATACGAGTGGCGCGGCGATCGGTCCGTTGGTCGCAACTTTCGTCCTGCTGCCGTCTCTCGGCTACCAACCTAGTCTCATTTGCTGTGCTGCCGCGTATGCTTTGCTTAGCATCATCGTCACCGAACGCGCACTCTGCTCGCTGCGCCGGCCAACTGGAATCATCCTCGTTACCCTTTGGATCGCATTGATCCTTGGCCTTGTATTTTTCCCATATCGACGCACCGAAGCGCATTTCGAACATGCGAGCCGTCGATACGAAAGGGACGATCAGGGCCATGTGCTGGCGCGCGTGGTGAAACGGATCGAGGGAACATCGGACACCTGGCAATTGCTACGACGCGATTTGTTTGGCCAGGCGCATACTATTACCGGCTGCTAACCGACGCGTTCTCGATGTCAGCCACAAGTCCGCGCAATCAGCGCTACATGCGATTATTCGCCTATCTTCCGCTGGCGTTACATCCCGGAGCGAGAGATGTGCTGCTCATTTGTTACGGGTGCGGGGTGACTGCGGATGCGTTTACTCGCAAATCAAGTCTCGAAAGAATCGATATCGTGGACATCTCGAAGGAGGTGTTCTCTCTGGCTGATTCTTATGCCGGAATCAATTACTCCAACCCGCTCCGTGATCCGCGTGTGCGCGCCATCGTTCAAGATGGGCGGTTTTTCCTACAGGCGAGCGCGAGAAAATACGACATCATCTCGGGCGAACCGCCACCGCCAAAAGTCGCCGGCGCAGTGAATCTTTACACTCAGGAGTTTTTTCGCTCATGCGAAGCCGCCTGAAGGAAAACGGAATCGCGACGTTTTGGCTTCCGATCAATCAATTAAAAGTGGACGAAGCCAAGGCGATCCTGCGCGCCTTCCACAACGCTTTTCCAAACGCCTCGGTGTGGGGCAGCGCCGATCACAACTGGATCATGATGGGGATCAATGGGCCGGGCCGCAGAGCGAGTGAAGATGAGCTTCGTCAGTTTTGGAACGATCCGGCCACGGGTCGCAGATTTGCGACGGATTGGAATTGAGGTTCCCCAGCAACTAGGCGCACTGTTTTTGATGGACGGCGACGAAATCGATCGGATTACGCACAACATAGCGCCTCTCACCGACCTTCATCCGAAGCGCCTAACGGATGGGCCGTGGGATGACGAGGCGAGTCACCGGTTCGCGTTAACCTATTTTACGGCGCCTGCGGCGGTTCAACGTTTTGCTCATTCTTCGTTGATTAATCAAATCTGGCCCGAAACGTTGAATCCGGCGGCTGCTGAGCTGGAGTCATTCTTCACGATCAGGCAGACGCGCTACCTTTCTGAAATTGTTGGAAGCAACAAGCTCGCTGAGCTCGATCTTTATCTTCGCCATTCCCGTTTAAGGATACCCATTTTGGAAGTGTTGGGCAGCGATGCGCTCCGGGTTTCGATTGCCGAACGAGTGGCCAGGGGTTCCGAAACGCCGCCGCTGGAAGTAATGCCTGACTTGATGGCGGGAGCGCTGGCACAGCGGAATATCGACCGAGCGATTAAATTGTTGGAGAGCGAGAAAGATCGCGGCGTGTTCGGCGCTAACGAGATCTTCCTGCTCAGCTATCTCTATTGCTTGAACGGCAGCGTTGAAAAGGCAGAGACGTTGGTTACCGACAACGCTGCTTCAATTAAGCAGGATTGGTTTGTCGATTGGCTGTGGGAAAACTGCAAACCGATTTCGGATTCCATCCGCCCGCTGATTAAGTGATCTACCCCATAGTTTTCGAGCGTTACACGGTTTTGGCAAGTATCGTTCACGCCTTCCGCGCTCGCGCTTCGCGTGCAGAATGATCTGATATTCAAATCTTGGTGAATAAAGCTAAACTCTTCTCTTTATCGCGTGAGCGTATCTGGCTGTTTGCGATGGTTCTTGTGCTCGCAACAATTTTCGCTTACCGGCCCGCGTGGAACGGCAGTTTCGTTTGGGACGACGATTTCTATGTGACGAAAAACCGTCTGCTGACGGCGCCGGACGGTCTGCGCCGGATTTGGTTTTCGCTCGAGTCGCCGTCGCAATATTTCCCGCTCACTTATACCTCATTCCGGATCGAGCGCAGCTTTGGGGCCTGAATCCCACTGGCTATCATTGGGTCAATATTCTCCTCCACACCGCAAATGCATTGCTCCTATGGCGACTGCTGGCAGAGCTGAGAGTTCCCGGCGCGTGGCTGGCCGCCGGCATTTTCGCGCTGCACCCTGTTCAGGTGGAATCCGTGGCATGGATCACCGAGCGGAAGAATGTGCTGATGGCTTTTTTCTTTTTACTCACACTGCTTGGGTGGGCGCGGTTTATCGATGAACGGAATCAGCGGCCGAGTCAGCGATCAGGAGCGCATCAGGAAGCAGCGCGCGAAGGAAGTAACCCAAGCTGGCAAACTCAATCCGGTCATCGTGGCGCTTTTACTGGCTGGCCTTGATTTTCTATCTGCTGGCGCTTTGCAGCAAGGCGACCGCTTGTGCACGCTGCCGGCGGCGCTCTTCCTGATTTTATGGCTACAAAAGAAACGAATCGATTGGCGGCGAGGTTTTGCAAATTGCTCCATTTATCGTTCTCGGGTTAGCGATGGGTTTGATGGCGATCTGGTGGGAACGTTATCATCGAATTCACGCTTGGGCCGATGTTTGCGTTTGGGCCGCTGGAGCGCTTGATCATTGCTACTCACGCCGCGTGGTTTTATTTGGGCAAATTATTTTGGCCGGCAAAGCTGACGTTCATTTATCCGCAGTGGACGATTGAGCCGGACAATCCGTTCTCCTACATCTGGCTAGTCGCTGGCATCGCTTTGTGCGCGGCGATTTATTTCGCAGGCGTTACGTGGGGCGAAGTGTGGAGGTCGCGGCGGCATTTTTCTCGCGACGCTGAGCCCGATCCTCGGATTCATCATGCTCTACACGTTTCGCTACACGTTCGTGGCCGACCATTACCAATATCTAGCCTGCATCGGCGCCGATCGCGCTGGTTTCCGCTGGTTTAGTGAAGCTGACTAACACAGTGGGGTATGGTCCGCGTTTTCTCTCGCGCTCGGGATTCTGATCTTTAGCGTGCTGGGATTGCTCACGTGGCGGCAAGCGCGAGTTTATCGCGATAGCGAGACACTGTGGCGAACGACCATCGACAGGAATCCAGGTTGCTGGATGGCGGGAAAACAATCTGGCCAGCGCGCTATTGGAAGCGAGGCGATATCGATGGCGCGATCGCGCATCTCGAAAAATCGTTGCGATTGAAATTCGATGTTCTGGAGTCCCACAACAGTCTAACCTACGCGCTGTTCCGCAAAGGCGACGCCGACGCGGCGATCGCGGAGGCGCACGTCGCCTTGAATTTTGACCCCGACAACGGCGGCACGCATGCGGTGCTCGGCATGGCACTGATGACGAAAGGACTATTAGACGAAGCAATCGCGCAGCTTTCAAAGCGGTTGAGATTCTCCTAATCACAGCCACGCAAACTATAATCTCGCCGTCGCGTTGGCGGAGAAGGGTGAAACTGTCGATGCGATCGCTCATTACGAAAAAGCCATAGAAGCGCAGCCGGATATGTTTGAGGCACTAACGAATCTGGCGTGGATATTCGCCAGTTCCTCGGACGCCAATATCCGAAACGGTCCAAAAGCGGTGGAACTAGCACGAAGAGGCCAACCGACTCACGGGCGACACGAGCCCGGTCGTCCTGCGCACGCTAGCGGCAGCCTATGCGACTAACAAAAGCTTCGACAAAGCCCCCGAAACTTCCGGAGCGCCTCCGAATCCGCGCAAGAGCAGCGCACTCCGAACTCGCTGAGACAATCCGCCGCGAAATGTCGCTTTATGAGGTTGGCCTGCCCTATTGCGCTCCTTGAGCTGATCGCCAGATTAGATCTTCACAAAACCAAATTTTATTATGGCGTGCGCCGGTAACTCATGATCATTTTCTACGACCTGCGTTGCACCGAACAGTCTCAGATCCGTTTTAGCGACGCGGAGTTTTGAAAAGTCTCGCTCGCTTGTCAAAGACAGCTCGCTGTAAGCGGAATTATCAGGCGATTAGCGCTGCCTCTTGAAATGCATTCCCAGAGCGCTTTCGGGTGTGCGAAGGCAGGGGGAATTTGTAATCAGTTGTGGGTTTCGAAGCTGCGGCGATGATGGCGCTAAGCTGAAGCGAGAAACCGACGTTTAATGCGCCGACACGCGCTGTTTATTAGATGCTCGTTCTTTATCGCGGGCGGCGCGGTTTGCGATCCTGCTCATGTCGCCCAACTCGCCATGTCCATAGCGATGAGGCAGTCATCGGCCTGATGGGTAAGCACATTCTGGAAGGGCGCTATTTTCCTTTTACATGTGCCGGACAGGCTTATACGTGCCGGCGCGGCGTGGGAAGCGCACTCGCCGCGATGGCATTTCGCACTCTTCGGCGTCAGTGTCATTTCGTTGAAGAGTTGCATCGTAGCGCTGTCGTCGTCGGTTGGTCTTTTTCTGTTTTTATCGGCCGTAGCTTGGCGCTTTATGACGGACGACACAACTGCTTCTGTGGCTACGATTGTGTCTCGCAGTCGCCCTGTCGCTGCTCTTCAAGTGGCAGCTTGCCAAGTCAGAGGTTATTCCTGGCAGCTTCTTTCCATTCCCCTGCTAACGATTATTCTCTTCTTATCGATTCAATCGACGCCGAATCGAAGGTGGCCACTATTTCTTCTTGTTCGGCGCTACTTCCGGGTTGAGCATCTGGAGTTTGGAGTTGGGGATCTCGTTTAACCTCGCGTTATGGGTTCTCATTTTGATGCGCCGAAGCTTGTCTTTAAAGAAGCGCGCTGGTCGCGCTCGCCGGTTTCCTCGCGGAAGTGCTCGCCGTCCATTGTGTTCAACCTCACGCATCATTTTCGCGAACTGGAATTCGGTCCTCGAAAAACAGGTGGCGGTGGAGTTACGGCGCTTTATCACCTCGAGACGCTCTCGCAAATTTTTGTAACGGAGATGCCGAAGTTCTTCGGTGTCGATACCGTCCTTTGGTATTATCCGGAGAGGTCCTGCTCTGCCGGGGTTCGTGATTTTACACGCTCGCGCTGCTGGCGGCAGAGCGTTGCGGCCTGGCCATTCATCCGATCGCCGTCAAAAATTGTATGGAGGCAATTCGCGGCGGTTTCGCACGTGGTGATGACGAGCGAGGATCTGCTTTTTTGCTGCTCCTGATATCGGCATGCTGTTCCGTGCGCTTACCGCGCCGGTCAGAGTGCCAGGTTATTTTTGGGCGGTGCTTTTCTTTTTTGCAGCACTGACTGGCCCGGTTGCTGGCACGCTGCTTTGCTTCTCCCCGCACGCTGATTCGCTTCGGCGGGCTGGAATCACTTGCAGCCGCGTTAATTGCGGGCTCTGCGGTGCATTCCTCGACACGGCGCGCACTGAAATCAGAATTGAAACGTTAGCAGCTCTGCGATCGGGGAGAGAACTTATTGTATGGCGCGGAGTTCCCGGCGGAGATCTGGACGGGGTCGAACGCCACCTCAGCCAGAGCGAAGCGTAACTGGCACTTATGGACCACTGTTTCTTTTGTTTACCCGTTGCTGTTCGAAGGCCATGAGGCGTTCGCTGTTTCCGATACTTTTTTCGGTTATCGGCATCGAATTTACCCGAGCAGATTCCATGGCGCGAACCGGATCCCTGAGGGGCGCATTGCGATTGTGCTTGAAGCCTGAATTCGCGCTTTTCGCGCGCCGGTAGAGAGGCGTTTGCAACTGGCGAGGTGTTGTGCCGCTGATCAGCGTACGGCCGGGGAAGCTTTCTGTGATCGAGGGGAATCGTCGATGAAGGCGGCAACCCGATTTGCGGCAAGGCACGAGCGAAAGTTAATCTTGTTGCTCTGCGCGATTGCCGCACTTCGCGTGCTTACATTCTGCGCGGCGTTTCCGTTTTTTCAACAACGTCGACGAGCAGGCACCACGTCGACCTGGTGATGAAATACGCGCGAGAGACCGATGTGCCGCGCGATTTGGGTCGATATTCTTCCGAATCGGCAAACGCCAGTGGCGACTGCCGGCAGTCAGCTGCTGTGGCTCGCTTGGCAGTTCGCACGACAAACGATTTCCCGCCGCCAAACTGGACGTTACCAGCTGAACAGCGGGAGGGGAAGTCGTGGAAAGGAATTCGGCATGGTGGCGATCAATGAAAACCACGTAACTCTGGTGGGAACCACCCCTGTATTATGGTATCGCAGGATTGTGGCTAAATCTTGGCCGCGCGCTGGGCGTCGACGGCGGCTGGCTGTTCTATTAGGGTTCGTCTCTTGAACGTGTTTGTCGCCGCGACCCTGGTCTGGGTAGGTTTTTCGTTGCTGCCAAAGTGGTGTTTCCCGATCGGGAATTCATGCGTCACCAGTGTTCCGCTGTTGCTGGCGAATTTGGCCGCAGACCACATTCCTATTCGATGCAGAGCGATTCGTTTACTCAGCCTCTGGTTTGGAACGGCCTTTGTGGGTTTGGTAAAATTGCCTGCAGACTGAGCGGCCGCCTCTCTCCCTGGCAATCTGCACAGGAGCTGGCGGTTACGGCTGACGTGTCTCGTCAAGACAGCCTATCTGGCGCTCTTGCGGTCGTCGGGCTGACTTTCATGTTCAAGAATTCGAGATGCCAGCCGTGAAGGCTGAATTGGGACGAAGCTTTGGCAACGCTTGCTGTGTTGCTGGTGATCCGCGGCCGTCCCGATCGCGCTTTGGTTTGCTTGGAACGTTCACATTTGGCGATTTGGCGGCTACGGCCTCGAAGAAGTGATTTCCTCGGTTGGACTCGCAAACCCATTAGCAACTGGTGGCCACATCCATTTTTTCACGCTGAATGGCTTGAAAGAGTTCTGGCAGCCGGAATTATGCCGGTTTTGGCGGGGCGAGGTTTGTCTGGCATGGCAAACGACTCGCTTTTCAAACCAGCGACGCCTTTTACTGGATCTGCTTCCACCCTTGCGATCGCGGTGGCCCTGATCAGTCTGTTTCCACGCCCGCGCTTAACCCAACTAACCGTGTTTCAGCGAGAGGGTCTTTGCCTCGCCGCGGCGAGCTTCGCTGCGCTTGGTCTTGTTCAGTGGCGGTTCTGTCGATTGCCGCCTTCGATTTCGGGCTTTGCGCCTTATCCGTCGCGCGAGCATCCGTATTTCACTTTCCCGGAAGGCTGCTCGGCGCTGCCGCAGTTCCATTCTCAGCTACCTTGCTCCTACGCGCCGAGGCGTTTGATTGCGTTCTGTCGCGAATTCCGTGACTGGCCCAAAACTATTTTGTTCGCGTGTCTCGTACTCTTTCATTGTGGGTTCGCAAGGAGCTCTTAACCGGCTGGCATTTTCGAGTCGCTACAATTCGTTTCACTTGAACGAGGCCAATCACGATTCGCTCACTTCGCCTTGCAGCCTTCGGCGTTCCCCGTGTATGGCGGCTTCCTCAGTTGCTCCGTTCTCGCCTGCTTCTTCGGTTCCACCCGCAAATGACATTCCGACCGCGTTGGAATGGGAAGTGCAGGCCGCGCCCTAACTGAGCGACGCGGAGATTTGTCGCGATCCTGACTTCGACCCCTCTCTGCGCAGTCAGTGTAATCCCACATGACCTCCAAAGGGCCGTTCTTGGGCTCGAAAATCTTTCTAAAAAGTGAAAAAAGGCTTGCCACCCGCTCCTGGGGCGTTCCGCTGGAGGAGAACTTCGAGCGACAAAATGCCTTCATTTCGTCGTTCAAAAAAATTCAAAAGTAGAAAAAAAAGCTTGTCAGGGGCCGCTATAAATTTAATCAACCGTGCTGAAACCTAACCAAACCAACGGAGAAACCAACTGACACGCAAAACGCACTAAAAACGCCTAGATCGATTCGTCTCTCGCTTTGATGGCGAGCGTCAGTTTTCATTAATCCTTGCATCGAACGCGTTTCGCGCAATTGCCAGCTCCGGCTGTCGCCAGCCGAACCAGGATGGGGCAGGCACAGCCCAGGAGCTCCTGCCGGCCAGGCACAGCGCGTCTGAGGTCGAAGCTGCGTCGTCGTGACCGGTTCAAATATTCCCACTGCGGAAGAGACCGGCCCGAACCCGGTGGACACCTGCCGGCCGCAGGACATCGAAAAACTCGGTATTCGCAGTGCCACCGACCTGCAGGAATTCATCCACGCAGCAGGCGGGTGGAACTGTCAGACCTGAACATTGCGCAACGCCTGGTGATGGCTACGGTCCAGTTCAACTTGCGCGGCATCTTGCCGAAGGGAGACTTTGGTTTTGATCGATGGCAAGCGGGTCGCCGCTGGTTCATTGGCTATTGCCGGGGCCAGCGGAGGCCCGGACATTAACCCTGATACCGTTCTCGATGGTCGATCACGTTGACATCCCTTAAAGATGGCGCCTTCGGCTAGTGTATGGTTCGGACGCGATCGCTGGCGTGGTCAACTTCTTCCTGATCCACAAATTCCCGTGGCTTGGAGATTGGGGGCACTTACGGAAATACAAACATGGGAGCGTCCAATGACATGGGCGAGTGGGAAGCATGGATCAAAGCCGGCACCGGGGACGACAAAACTGATATCGTGGTCATTGCCGATTTCTGGCAGCGCACTCAGTGGCGTTTACAGTCGTGACCGCGATATTTCCTCCAATGGGAATTTCAACCGGTTTGGCGGATTTGATGCGCGCAGCGGCAACTTGTCCTGGCCGCCTTCGAGGTTCCGTTTGATTCCCAGTTTGTTTTTCAGTGGCATCACTCCCGACGCCACATTCGGCGCCCGAAACAGAGCGACTTCTCCGTTCTATATCTCCTGCAGCGTTTGGTATTCGTGACCAGCACTAATAATCCTGGCAAATCCGGACCGCCGGGCGATGGGAATTACTCGGCGTATAACTTCGCTGCTGTTCACGTCCGCGTTGCCGCCGGCGAGACCGTCAAGTGTACTGCTACGGCTCGTTCGTGCGCGACATATGCGACAAAGTACTGACAGTATTTGGCGACTTTAAATATGCGCGCTCGTATTTCAGTGCGGACCTGGCCGCAGTGCCATTTACACCCGATCCATTCCACATTGCGGGAACTGATGTTTCCTACCCTGTAGGGCCTGAGCGGTCCCGAACGGCATCAGTGTGCCGATCTCGAATCCGTTTAATCCCTTCACAGTCAGGGGGATGTGACTCTGGATATTAACGGACACGCCGGTTCCGCTGACCACCGGGGTTCGGTTCCGCGGCGTCGTTGATACCGGCGTAAGGATCGAAAAGTTCACCTACTGGGACCAACTCTTCGATGTCGGCCTGCGGCGGTGAGATGGGGAGAATTTAGCCGATTACATGAAGACGTGGAACTGGGAAGCGGGTTTCCGTTACTCCCGCAAGCCGAAGGACAGGACCTGTCCGTTGGCGAAGTGAGTCAGGCCCGGATTGCGCGATGCGCTCGTTCGACTACGAACCCGCACACGGCGTTTAATCCGTTCGGCGGCTTCTTACCGCCAAAACACCGGGGCGGCGAGGTCAGAGTCTATGTCACCCTGCATAACTCAGGCGAGTATGAGTTGCCTATATACTATGCCACGTTCAACGGTGACCTGTTCAATCTTCCGCCGGGCCCGGTCTCCTTTGCCATTGGTGGCGAGCACGATGCGCCGAGGTTCACGCGCGATCGTGACGCGCTCAATACTACGTTTAATTCCATACCTGGCTCGACGGACGGGCAAAGCTACCGTGTGAATCGGGACATCTGGGCGGTCTACGAAGGAAGTGCGGTGTGCCATTCACCAGGTCCTACATGGAACCTCCCTGGCTTCTGGCGTAGCTTCGAATGTGGACTCGCCGAGCGGGAGGAATGGGTATAGCCCAACACACTCCGTCGGTGCTGCCTTCTGGGCTTTCCCGGCTCACGCCGGCGGTGCACAGCAGGTATAATGCACAGAATGACCGAGAGGTTATCTGTTCGCTGGCAAGCCGATGGGATCCCAAGGTATATCGGGGCACTCACGCTGCGCGGCAGCTACACGAGGCGTTCCACGCGCCGCAGCTGAGCGAGATCACGCCTGCGTCCTCGCAAGGCTTCCCAATCGTAGCCGATCCGTTTTCCATTCAGACCGAGCCTCAGATTGAGGACCGCGTTTTAGGAAATCCCAATACGCATCCGGAAGTGGCCTACGAATGGACCTACGGCAGCTGTTTACAGCCCGAAATGGATCAGGGCCTTACAATCGAGCGCCGACTGGTGGCATATTGATATGCGCGACATCATAACAGCACTCGGCGCGCAAACCATCATCCTGAAAATCCCCCGCCGAATAAACGGCGCGTCAACCGTGTGTAAGCTCCATCGGGGCGACGGTAGCCCGTGGCGCTGGTGCCGACCCGAACTGAGCCTGGGCCAGTCCAGTTCACCATCGATCCCAGCGCTAACCTTTCCGGCGCAATCTTCCGAAGGTCTCGACTACGAGGCGATCTATATTCTGGATTCGACGGTCTTCGGCGGCAGCGATTGGGGCAGGCTAACGACCACGGTCAACTGGCACCTGGCTGTCCCGGGCTGAGTTTCAAGCTGCTAACGATGTGAAACGCGTTGGCATCGCGGGGCAATTCCTGCCGCCGGGATTTGCGCGTAACCAGTTCGCTGCCATGGAATCGGGCCAACGGCAGTATCTTCTACGATGGCCCGGCTGACACGTGGATGCAGGGCTTGGATATTGGTGCCATAGTCCACTGGACCGGTCAGTGCGAGGATGACAACGCCAGTCTGACAGGGGCAACAAAACTAAATGAGCCCAGGAGTGGCTCTGGCCCGCTCGGTAATGCCTTTAGTGAAATCCTTGCTCGCAAAGCTCTGCCGTTGACTTACACTCCGACCTCGTCTTGAACTACACGTTTAACCTGCCACCGCCCGCGCCCGCCGAAGTACCTGGCTATGCCAGGACGGCGGCAAAAACGTGAGGAGCGGCAAGGACGGCAAGGAGAAGAACGTTGTCCCAGTCTCCACGGCTGAATACGGCTGCAGCAACTGGAAGTGGTGGCTTAACAACACCACAGTCACGTTGGGCATGCAGAACGTAACGGATGAAGATCCGCCGTTCGTGGCTGGCAGCTTCGAGAACGGCTACGACGAATCACTTGCCACGATTAAGGGCCGGTTCTGAGTACGTCGGGGTGAAGAAGCGATTCTAAACTGTAAGGTTAGGTTTCACAGCGGCCGGGCTCTGAGAAGGGCCCGGCCGTTTTGCTCCACGTTGGTATCATGTGCAGCGGCGTCTGAGACATCGGCAAAATTCCTTTCTTAGCCAGGCTTCGC
>ERZ1370068.5348-contig-4371_pt1 | contig 13976 bp, 14 predicted proteins | sample MGYA00561227_ERZ1370068 | MGnify/ENA primary metagenome ERZ1370068 (study PRJEB38410, sample SAMEA6850437) | metagenome | study: Metagenomic assessment of the ecological functions of the soil: analysis of the soil microbiota associated with the...
ACCACATGAAGAACGACAAAATCCGCATCCGCCTGAAGGCTTACGACTATCGGATCCTCGACCAGTCCGCGACGGAGATCGTGGACACCGTCAGGCGAACCGGAGCGAAGATCGCGGGCCCGATCCCGCTGCCCACGGCGATCTCGCGCTACACGGTCAACCGCTCGCCGCACATCGACAAGAAGTCGCGCGAGCAGTTCGAGATGCGGACGCACAAGCGGCTCCTCGACATCCTCGAGCCCACCTCCCAGACGGTGGACGCGCTGATGAAGCTCGAGCTGCCGGTCGGCGTGGACGTCGAGATCAAGGCCTTCGGAAAGTAAGCGAGCGCAGCAATGGCCGTACACGGAATCATCGGCAGGAAAGTCGGGATGACCCAGGTCTTCGAGGCCGACGGGACGGCCGTGCCCGTCACGGTCGTGCAGGCTGGGCCCTGCCTCGTCGTGCAGAAGAAGACCGCGGACCGGGACGGCTACGAGTCGATCCAGATCGGCCTCGTCGACGCGCGCCCGGACCGGAGCGCCAACCGGCCCCGCGAAGGCGCGGTTCGAAAAGGCGGGCGTCGCGCCGATGCGCACGCTCGCGGAAGTCGGGTTCGACGCCGGGCGACGAGTGGAAGCCCGGCGACAAGGTCCTCTGCGACAGCTTCCAGGAGCAAGACCACGTGGACGTCATCGGCGTGTCCAAGGGCAAGGGCTTCGCCGGGCGTCGTCCGGCGCCACCACTTCAGCGGCGGCGCGCGCGTCCCACGGCTCGATGTTCCACCGCGCGCCCGGCTCGATCGGCGCCTCGGCGTTCCCGTCGCGGGTCATCACGGGCACGCGCTCCTCGGGCCGGCCTGGGCGGCCGGCAGTCCACGACGAAGAACCTCGATCGTCGTGCGCGTGGACGTGGAAAAGAACCTCCTCTACATCAGCGGCGCGGTCCCCGGCGCGCGCCAGTTCGCTCGTGAAGATCGTGCGTTCGACGCTTCGGCAAGAAGGCTGCCAGCAAGTGACCGGACGATGGCGAAGCTCCCGTCTGAACTGGAAGAAGGAGACGGTCGGCGAGGTCGAGCTGCCGGCCGCGGTCTTCGACTATCCGTACCGCCGGCACCTCGTCTGGCAGGTCGTCAAGGCCTACCTCGCGCGGCCCGCGCGCCGGGCACGCACAAGACCAAGGTGCGCAGCCGGAGGTCTCCGGCTCCGGCAAGAAGCCGTTCAAGCAGAAGGGGACCGGCCGGGCGCGGCAGGGCGGCGGACGTCCGCCGATCCACCGCCACGGCGGCACGGTCGCACGGGCCCGATGCCGCGCTCCTACGCGCAGGGCGTCTCGGTCGGCGAGAAGAAGAACGCCCTGAAGGCGGTGCTCTCGCAGACGGTCGCGCGAGGAGCGCATCGTCGTCGTCGACCGCATGGCGCTCGACAGCCACCGCACGCGGGACTCTGAAGGCCGCGATCGGCGGCCTCGGCATCGAGGGCAAGGCGCTCTTCGTGGACTCGCGCGAGCAACGAGAACTTCGCGCTGCGCCTCGCGCAACGTGCGCGAGCTGGAAGCTCGTGGACGCCCTCGCGGTCAACGTCTACGACGTCATGAGCCACGGCACGGTCGTCGTCTCGAGGACGCGCTGTCGCGGGTCGTGGAGACGCTGGGAGTAGATGATGGAACCGCAGCAGCTCATCCGCCGGCCGCTGATCACGGAGAAGTCGACGCGGCTGAAGGAGACGACCAACACCGATCTGCTTCGAGGTGCGACCGCCGCGCCAACAAGATCGAGATCCGCAAGGCCGTCGAGAAGCTCTTCGGCGTCAAGGTCGCGCGACGTGCGCGTGGCCAACCGGCAGGGCAAAGTGGAAGCGCATGGGCCAGTTCCGTCGGGCAGCGCAAGGCCTGGAAGAAGGCCTACGTGCGCCTGGCGCCGGACGAGAAGCCCATCGAGTTCTTCGAGGGCGTGTGACAGCAGATGCCGGTCAAGAAATACAAGCCGACATCCGCCGGGACGCCGCTTTCAGACGACGCTCGACTTTCTCGGAGCTGTCCGACGGAGCGGCCGGAGAAGAGCCTGACGGTCGGGCATGCGCTCGACCGGCGGCCGCAACAACCAGGGGCGGCTGACCAGTCCGGTTCATGCGGCGGCGGCCACAAGCGGCTCTACCGGATCATCGACTTCCGGCGCGACAAGACGGACATCCCGGCCAAGGTCGCGCGCGATCGAGTACGACCCGAACCGGACGGCGCGCATCGCCCTCCTGCACTACGCCGACGGCGAGAAGCGCTACATCCTGGCGCCCAACGGCCTCGACGGTCGGCGCCGAGGTCGTCGTCGGGCCGCAACGGCCGACATCCTGCCGGGCAACGCGCTGCCGCTGCGCGCGATCCCGCTCGGCACGACGATCCACAACATCGAGCTGAAGCGCGGGCAAGGGCGGCCAGCTCGTGCCGCTCGGCCGGCGCCGCGCGCGCAGCTCATGGCCAAGGAGGGCGGCTGGCGCGCAGGTGCGCTGCCCTCCGGCGAGGTGCGCGAGGTGCACATCGAGTGCTACGCCACCGATCGGCCAGGTCGGCAACCTCGAGCACGAGAACGTCTCGATCGGCAAGGCGGGCCGCAACCGCTGGCTGGGCTGGCGGCCGCACAACCGCGGCGTCACGATGAACCCGGTCGACCACCCGATGGGCGGCGGCGAGGGCAAGACCTCCGGCGGCCGCCATCCGATGCTCGCCGTGGGGCGAGCCGACCAAGGGCTGCAAGACGCGCAACAACAAGCGGACCGACGGCATTCATCGTCACGCCGCCGCAAGGCAAGAAGGGCTGAGACGATGGCGCGTTCCGATCAAGAAGGGTCCGTTCGTCGACGACCACCTCACCGAAGAAGGTGCGCCGCGCTGAACGCGACGCGCGAGAAGAAGGTCATCAAGACCTGGTCGCGCCGCTCGACGATCGTGCCCGGACATGGTCGGGCACACGATCGCCGTGCACAACGGCCGCAAGTTCATCCCGGTGTACGTCACCGGAGAACATGGTCGGCCACAAGCTCGGCGAGTTCGCCGCCGACGCGCATCTTCAAGGGCCACAGCGGCAAGAAGGCGCGAAGCGGCGCGGCCGTAGCCCGCGGCGCGCGGGCGGGCACCGGGCGCCTGGCGCGGCTCCGGCCGCGGCGCCGGCGACGGCTGAGGCAAGGCATAGCGCATGAAGGCGTCCGCGACGCTCCGGTACATGAAAGGCTCGGCGCAGAAGGTGCGCCTGGTGGCCGACCTCGTCCGCGGCAAGACGGTCAACGACGCGCGTCGCGATCCTGCGCCACACGCCGAAGGTCGCGGCGCGGGACATCCTGAAGACGCCTGCGGTCGGCCGTCGCCAACGCCGAGCAGACAGGAGGCGCAGCGTGGACGTGGACGACCTGGTCGTACGTCGAAGATCACCGTCGACAAGGGGCCGCAGCGAGAAGCGGGTCCAGCCGGCGCCGATGGGCCGGGCCTTCCGCGTGCTGCACCGCAAGAGCCACGTCACGATCGAGCTCGGACGCACGTCCGGACGAGGCGGTAAGGAGCAGCATGGGTCAGAAAGTCCATCCCGTACGGATTCCGGCTCGGTTTCAACCGGACCTGGCACTCGCGCTGGTTCGCGACGAAGGAGCTACGCAGACGCTCCTGCACGAGGACCTGAAGCTCCGCAAGGAGCTCAAGGGCCGCCTGTCGCACGCCGGCGTCTCCGAGATCGACATCGAGCGCGCCGCCAACAAGCTGAAGGTCAACATCCAGACCTCGCGGCCCGGGCATCATCATCGGCAAGCGCGGCGCCGAGGTCGACAAGCTGCGCGACGAGCTGCAGAAGCGGACGAAGCCGCGAGGTCCACATCAACATCCATCGAGATCCAGCGGCCGGAGACTCGACGCCCAGCTCGTGGCCGAGATCGATCGCCCTGCAGCTCGAGCGCCGCGTGGCCGTTCCGCCGCGCGATGAAGAAGGCGATCGAGTCGGCGTTCCGCTTCGGCGCCAAGGGCATCAAGATCCGCGTGCGCCGGCCGCCTGAACGGCGCCGAGATCGCGCGCGCCGAGTGGTACCAGGAGGGGCGCCTGCCGCTCCACACGCTGCAAGGCCGACATCGACTACGGCTTCGCCGAGGCGCAACACGACCTACGGGAAGATCGGCGTCAAGGTCTGGATCTACCAGCGGCGAGCAGCACAAGGCCGAAGAACCGCCGCAAGACGGCGGCTTAGGCTGCGACGAGACGGACGAGCCAGACCATGTTGATGCCATCGAAGGTCAAGTACCGCAAGCAGCAGCGCGGGCGCATGCGCGGCAAGGCGCTACCGCGGGCGGCACGCTCGCGTTCGGCGACTATGGGCCTCCAGGTCCTGGAGCCGGGCTGGATCACCGCGCGGCAGATCGAGGCCGCCCGCATCGCGATGACCCGCGCCGTCAAGCGCGGCGGCAAGATCTGGATCCGCATCTTCCCCGACAAGCCGTACACGAAGAAGCCGCGCGGAGACCCGCATGGGCAAGGGCAAGGGCGCGCCCGAGGGGTGGGTCGCCGTCGTCAAGCCGGGCCGGATCCTCTACGAGATGGAGGGCGTCGACGTCGCCACGGCGCAAGGAGGCGCTCGAGCTCGCGGCCGACAAGATCGGGCTCGAAGACCCGGTTCGTCACGCGCGAGTCCGGAGATGGAGATCCGATGAAGAAGAAGGAACGCGAGACGCTCGCCCAGCAGGGCGTGGACGAGCTCGTCGAGAAGGAGAAGCAGCTGCAGGAGGCGTCCTGGAAGCTGCGCCTCGCAGAAGGCCACCGGGCAGCTGGAGAACCCGAGCCGGCTGCAGGTCCTGCGGCGCGACATCGCGCGCGTCAAGACGTACCGCCGGGCGCTGGAGCTCGAAGGCGGAGAGACGAGTGACGGAACAGACGGCGAAAGCCGCGACGACCGCGGCCGCGCAGACGAAGGTCGGCCGCGTGGTCTCCGACAAGATGAACAAGACGATCGTCGTCGAGGTCGGAGCGCCGCGTCCAGCACGCGCGAGTACAAGCGGACGATCAAGCGCACGAGCCGCTTCCATGGCCCACGACGAGGACGAACGCCGCCAAGGTCGGCGACCGCGTCCGGATCGAAGAGACGCGGCCGCTGTCCGAAGCGCAAGCGCTGGCGGCTGCGCGAAATCGCTCGGCGAAGGCGGAGGCCTGAGGAGCGGTGCGCATGATCCAGATGGGCACGATCCTCGAGGTCGCGGACAACTCCGGCGCGCGCAAGATCGCGTGCATCCGGATGCGCGGCGGCTCGGCCGGGCAGTACGCCGGGCCTGGGCGACGTCATCACGGCCTCGGTCAAGGAAGCCGCGCCCGGACTCGCCGTTCGTCGAGAAGCACGGCAAGCGCGTCGTCCGGGCGGTCATCGTCCGGACGCGGCGCAACCACCGCCGCGCGCGACGGCTCGTACATCCGCTTCGACGACAACGCCGCGGTCCTGATCTCCAACGAGGGCGAGCCGGTCGGCACGCGCGTCTTCGGGCCGGTGGCCCGGGAGCTGCGCGAGAAGAAGTTCATGAAGATCATTTCGCTCGCGCCGGAAGTGCTCTGATGAAGAACGCAAGACCGCGGCTGAAGAAGAACGACACTGGTCGTCGTCATCGCGGGCAAGGACCGCGGGCGGCAGGGCAAGATCCTGAGGGTCCTGCCCGACCGACGGGCCGGGTCATCGTCGAGCGGGTCAACATGATCAAGCGGCACATGCGGCCCGAACCCGTCGCAAGAACATCGCGCGGGGGATCTCGGAGAGGGAGGCGCCGATCCACATCTCCAACGTGATGCTCGTCGATCCGGACCGCAACGTCGCGGACGCGGATCGGCCGGCGGCGCGACGCCGAAGGCAACCCCGGAGCGCGTCGCCAAGAAGAGCGGCGCGGTCGCTGGCGTGAGACGTCAGGACGAAGGACTGAAGGAACGAAATGGCAGCCAGACTGAAAGAACGGTACGACAAGGAGGTCGCCGCCGGCGCTCCGCGAAGGAGCTCGGGATCGACAACGTCATGGCGATGCCGCGCGCTCGAGAAGATCGTCCTGAACATGGGGCTCGGCGAGGCGGTCGCCAACCCGAAGATCCTCGACGGCGGCCGCCGAGGAGCTCTCCGCGATCGCGGGGCAGCGGGCCGTCGTGACGCAAGGCGAAGAAGTCGATCGCCACCTACAAGCTGCGCGCCGGCATGCCGATCGGCGCGCGCGTGACGCTGCGCGGCGACCGGATGTGGGAGTTCCTCGACCGCCTGATCAACATCGCGCTGCCGCGCGTGCGCGACTTCCGCGGCGTCTCGACGAAGGCGTTCGACGGCCGCGGCAACTACACGCTCGGCGTCCGCGACCACTTCATCTTTCCGGAGATCGACTACGCGAAGACGGACAAGTCGAAGGGATTGAACGTGACGATCGTGACGACGGCCGGACGGGACGACCGGGCGCGAGGCGCTGCTGCAGCGAGCTCGGCATGCCGTTCGCGCAAGTAACGGAGACGGAGACATCGATGGCCAGCACGGGCAATGCGAATCAAGGCGGCGCGGAAGCCGAAGTTCATGACGCGCACGGTGCGCCGCTGCCGGGTCTGCGGCCGCGCCGCGCGAGCGTGCTACCGCAAGTTCGGCCTCTGCCGCATCTGTTTCCGCCAGAACGCGCAACGCGGGCTACATCCCGGGCATCGTGAAGGCGTCCTGGTAGAGCGCGATGAACGACCAGCGATCCGATCAGCGACCTGTTGAACCGCCTGCGCAACGGCATGCGGGCCGGGCACGACCGCGTGGACGTGCCCGCCTCGCGCGTCAAGGAGGCCGTCCTGAAGGTCCTCGCGGAGGAGGGTTACATCGCCTCCTACCGCCGCGTCGAGGAGAAGGGCCGTCCCGCTGCTGCGCGTCGGCCTGAAGTACGACGCCGAGGGCGAGCCGATCGTGCAACGGCCTCGAGCGCGTCTCGCGGCCCGGCCGCCGCGTCTACGCGCCGGCGGACGAGATCCCGAGGTCCTGGGCGGCCTCGGCGTCTCGATCGTCTCGACGTCCGAAGGGCATCGTGACCGGACAAGAAGGCGCGCGCAGGCGCGCCTCGGCGGCGAAGATCCTCTGCAACGTCTGGTGACGGAGAGTCGAGACCCGTGTCACGCATAGGAAAAATGCCGGTCGCGATCCCCAAGGGGGTCGAGGTCAAGGCCGACGGCGAGGTCGTGCCGGGTCAAGGGGCCCAAGGGCGAGCTCGTCGAGCGCGCATCCCGCCGGGCCTGACGCGTCGTCGATCGCAGACGGAGCAGGTGCGTATCGCGCGCGCGAACGACGAGCCGCAGCAGCGCGCCTTCCACGGCCTGCTGCGCGAGCCTCGTCGCCAACTCGGTCGAGGGCGTGACGAAGGGCTTCACCAAGGAGCTCGAGATCGTCGGGCGTCGGCTACAAGGCCGAGGTCAAGGGCAAGGCGGTCGTCTTCGCGCTCGGCTATTCGCACCCGATCAACTTCCCGATCCCGGAGGGGATCGCGATCGCGCTCGACGCCAAGGCGGGCAAGCTGACGGTCACCGGCGCCGACCGGCAGAAGGTCGGCCAGACGGCCGCGGAGATCCGCAGCTCCGCGTTCCCGATCCTACAAGGCCGAAGGGCATCAAGTACGCCAACGAGGTCATCCGGCGCAAGGTCGGCAAGGCCGGCGGGAAGTAGGCGATGAACCGATCGCAAGCACGAACACGAAGCGCGTCGAGGGTCGCGTCCGCGTGCGGATCCGGCAGAAGGTCGCGCGGCGCCCGGAGCGGCCCGCGCCTGGCCGTCTTCAAGAGCGGCCGGCACATCTACGCCCAGGTCATCGACGACGCGACCGGCGCGCACGCTGGCGCACGCCTCGTCGCTCGATCCGGACCTGCAAGAAGGACGAGAAGAAGGCGGCGCGAACCGCGAGACCGCCGACACGCGTCGGCACGCCTCGTGGCGCGAGCGCGGCGAAGGAGGCAGGGCATCGCGAAGGTCGTCTTCGACCGCGGCGGCTACATCTACCACGGCAAGGTCAAGGCGCCTCGCCGAGGCGGCCCGTCAGGGCGGTCTGGAGTTTTAGAGCATGAGAGCAATGAACGGAGAGGAACGCAATGAGCAGCAACCGGGGTACCGCTGGCGCGCCGCGCGAGCGCGAAAGGAGCGCGACGCGCAGGGGCGCGAGCTGATCGACCGCGTCGTCCACATCAACCGCGTGACGAAGGTCGTCAAGGGCGGCAAGAACTTCTCCTTCTCCGCGCTCGTCGGTCGTCGGCGACGGGCAGGGACGCGTCGGTTACGGCTCGGGCAAGGCGAAGGAAGTCCCGATGGCCATCAAGAAGGGGATCGAGATGGCCAAGAAGAACATGCAGACGATCTCGCTGAAGGGCACGACGATCCCGCACACGGTCATCGGCGCGCTACGGCGCCGGACGCGTGCTCCTGAAGCCGGCGGCGCCGGAACCGGGCGTCATCGCGGGCGGGCCCGCGTGCGCGCAGTGCTCGAGTCCGGTCGGCATCGCAGGACATCCTGACGAAGTCGCTGCGCACGACCAACCCGCACAACGTCATCAAGGCGACGTTCGACGGGCTGCTGCGCCTGCAAGAACGAGAGACGAGATGCGCAAGCGCGCGCGGCCTGGCGCGGCCGGTCGGCCGCGCTGCCGGAGCGAAGGCGTGAGCGGAGCGAGCCGATGCTGCCGGCAGAGAAGCCGCGGCGAAGCAAGCGCGAGCGGCAAGACCGGCTCGAAGCTGACTCTCGACTGGTCACGCAGCGGGATCTGCACGCCCAAGGACCAGAAGGCGACGCTCAGGGGCCTCGGGCTTCCGGCGGCTGGGCAGAGCGCGTCGTGCGCGAAGACACGCCCTCGGTGCGCGGGATGGTCCGCAAGGTCCGGCACCTCGTCGGAGATCGACGAAGGACTAGATCACATGGTCGAAAGAAAGACGACGAAGAAGACCGCCGCGCGGCCGCAGCGCCGCGAACAAGCCGGCCGCACCGAAGGCCGCGGCGAAGGCGGCCGCGCCACAAGGCGGCCGCGAAGGCCGCGGCGAACGCCGGCGCCGCAGGCCGCCGCGCGAGCGCCGAGCGCCGCGGAGGCCGCGGCGGCCGCGGCCTCCGCGCCGCGACCGCGCCGGCCGACGGGCGTCCACGACCTGCGCCCGGCCGCCGGGGCGACGCACTACCGCAAGCGCGTCGGCCGCGGGCCGGGCAGCGGGCCACGGCAAGACCGCCGGGCCGCGGCAGCAAGGGACAGAAGTCGCGCACCGGCTACCGGCACCAGCGCGGGCTTCGAGGGCGGCCAGATGCCGCTCCACCGCCGGCTGCCCAAGCGCGGTTTCACGAACATCTTCCGCGTCGAGTACGACATCGTGAACATCTCGGACCTCGACCGGTTCGAGGCCGGCGCAGCAGTGACCCCGAGACGCTCGCCGCGATGCGGCTGGCGCGCAAGACGCCGGCCCGTCAAGATCCTCGGGCGACGGCGAGCATCACGAAGGCCCTGACCGTCTCCGCCCACAAGTTCTCGGCGTCGGCGCGCAGGCCACGATCGAGGCGGCCGGCGGCCGCTGCGAGGTGCTTCCCCGTTGAGCGCCCTCCAGAGCTTCGCCAACATCTTCAGCGTGCCGGACCTGCGCAAGCGGGTCATCTTCACGTTCCTGCTGCTGGCCGTCTACCGCCTCGGGGCGCACATCCCGACGCCCGGGCGTCGATCCCGGCGGCGATCAACGCGTTCTTCAAGGCGTCGGCCGGGTCGCTCTTCGGCTTCCTCGACATCTTCTCGGGCGGCGCGCTGCGCCGGCTCTCCGTCTTCGCCCTCGGGATCATGCCGTACATCTCGGCGTCGATCATCCTGCAGCTCCTGACGGTCGTCTGGCCCTACCTCGAGAAGCTCTCCAAGGAAGGGGAGATGGGCCGCAAGAAGATCACGCAGTACACGCGCTACGGCACCGTGCTGCTCTCCGTTCATCCAGGCGATCGGGCATCGCGCTCTGGCTCGAGAAGCAGGTCGCCCCGGGCGGCGCGCCGCCTGGTGCCGCATCCGGGCTGGGGCTTCCGTCTGATGACGGTGCTGACGCTGACGACCGGCACGATCTTCATCATGTGGCTCGGCGAGCAGATCACCGAGCGCGGGCATCGGCAACGGCATCTCGCTCATCATCTTCGCGGGCATCGTGGTCGGCCTGCCGCGCGCGATCTTCGGCCTCTTCGACGCAGATCCGCAACGGGCAACCTATCGCATCCTGACGCTCGATCGGCGTGCTCGTCTTCATGGTCGCGATCGTCGCCCTGATCGTCTTCGTCGAGCGCGCGCAGCGGCGGATCCCCGTCCAGTACGCCAAGCGCGTCGTCGGCCGGCGGGTCTACGGCGGGCAGAACACGCTACCTGCCGCTCGCGCGTCAACACGGGCGGCGTCATCCCGATCATCTTCGCGATCTCGATCATCCAGCTGCCGAGCTACCTCGCGCAGCTGCTCGGGCGCGGACTGGATGAAGCAGGTCGGCGAGCTCGCTCGTCGCATGGGCCAGCCGCTCTACGTCCTGCTGCTACGCGCTCGGGCATCCTCTTCTTCTGCTACTTCTACACGTCGATCGTCTTCAACCCGACCGACACCGCCGACAACATGCGCAAGTACGGCGGCTTCATCCCGGGCATCCGGCCCGGGCAAGAAGACGGCCGACTACATCGACACGGTGCTCTCGCGGCTGACGATCATCGGCGCGGTCGTACCTGACCTTCGTCGCGCTGCTGCCGGAGTTCCTGTCGACAGCGGCTTCAAGGTCCAGGCCATCCCGTGGATCGGGCCCTGCGCTCGACGCGATGCTCCCGCGGTTCTTGACGCGAGGGCTTCGGCTTCAACTTCTACTTCGGCGGCACGTCGCTCCTGATCGTCGTCGGCGTCGCCATGGACACGGTCCAGCAGGTCGAGTCGAAGCTCGTCGAGCACCACTACACCGGGTTCCTCAAGAAGAGCCGCATCCGGGGCCGCCGGAGCTGAGCGGTTCAGCGATGCGCATCGTCTTTCTCGGGCCTCCGGGCAGCGGCAAGGGCACGCAGGCGAAGCTCCTGGCGCGAGCGCCTGGGCGTCCCGGCCATCTCGACGGGCGAGCATGCTGCGGACGGCCGTGCGGCCGGGACGCCGCTCGGCCTGCAGGCCAGGCCGTCATGGAGCGCGGGCGAGCTCGTGTCCGGACGACCTGATGATCGGCCTGATCCGGGAGCGGACCTGCCAGCGCGACGCCGCGGAAGGGTTCATCCTGGACGGCTTCCCGCGGACGGTCGACGCAGGCCGCTGGCTCTCGAGACGGATGCTGGCCGGAAATGGAGAAGGCTGTCGACGCCGTTGTCAACCTTCGCGGTGCCCGAGCCGGTCGCTCGATCGAGCGCGCTGCGGGGCGCGCCGGGCCGAGGAGCACGCGCGGACGACCGGCCGCGAGACCGTGCGCGAGCGGCTGCGCGTCTACCGCGAGAAGACGGAGCCGCTGGTCGACTTCTACCGGGACACGCGGCCTCCTCGCCGACGTGCGACGGCGTCGGGGACGGTCGCGGAGGTCGCCGAGCGCATCGACAGCGGCGCTCGGCGGCCGAGCCCGGCGCGCGGGGGCGGCATGATCACGATTCGCAGTCTGGACGAGCTCGCCAAGCTCGAGGAGGCGTCGCGCGTCGTGCTGCGAGACGCTCGACGTCGTCGAGAAGGCCGTGGCGCCCGGCGTCACGACCGACGAGCTCGACCGGATCGCCGAGGCGGAGATCCGGCGGCGGGGCGCGCGGCCGGCCTTCGTCGGATACCGGGGATATCCCAAGACGCTCTGCACGTCGATCAACGACGAGGTCGTGCACGGCATCCCGGGCAAGCGCGTCTTCGAAAGAGGCGACATCGTCGGCATCGACTGCGGCGCGGTCGTCGACGGCTACTACGGCGACGCGGCGCGGACGATCCCGGTCGGGCCGGATCGACGCCGGAGCGCGCGCAGCTGCTCGCCGTCACGCGCGCAAGGCGCTCGAGGCGCGGCATCGCGGCGGCGCGGCCGGGCAGCCGGGTCTCCGACATCGGCGCCGCGGTCGAGGCCGTCGCCCTGCCGCACGGCTACGGCGTCGTGCGGGATTTCGTCGGGCCACGGCGTCGGGACGGCGCTCCACGAGGAGCCGCAGATTCCCAACTACGGCCCGGGCGGCCGCGGGGCGCGTCTTGAAGGCGGGCATGGTCATCGCGATCGAGCCGATGTTCAACCTCGGCCGGGCCGAAGTCATCGGTGGATCGCGGACGGCTGGACGGTGCGGACGCGCGACGGCAGCGCCTCGGCGCACTTCGAGTACACCGATCGGCGATCGAGCCGCAGGGCGCGGTCGTCCTCGGGACTCGGGACGCGCTGCAGTCGCGGCTGCGCCCGCCGGCCGCGGCGGTGGGCAGCGTAGCGGCATGTCGAAGGAAGAGGCGATCGAGGTCATGGCGACGGTCGTCGAGCCGCTGCCCAACGCGATGTTCAAGGTGGAGCTGGAGAACAAGCATCAGGTGCTGGCGCACATCTCGGGCAAGATGCGGAAGAACTTCATCCGGATCCTTCCGGGAGACAAGGTGCTCGTGGAGCTGTCGCCGTACGACCTGACGCGCGGGTCGGATCATTTACCGGTACAAGTAGCGAGGCGAGCACGTCATGAAAGTCAGAGCGTCGGTCAAGAAGATCTGCGTCGAAGTGCAAGATCGTGCACCGCAAGGGGTCGTGCGGGTCATCTGCCCGATCCCCAAGCACAAGCAGAGGCAGGAGGCTGAGAAGGAAGACATGGCACGCATCGCTGGAGTCGATCTGCCGCTGAACAAGCGGGTGGAGATCGGGCTGACCTACATCTACGGGATCGGCCGGCCGAAGGCGAACTTCATCCTCGAGAAGGCGGACGTGCGGCCCGGACACGCGGGTCAAGGACCTCTCCGAGGAGGAGGTCGTCCGGATCCGCAAGGTCATCACCGACGACGTGAAGGTCGAGGGCGACCTGCGCAAGGACATCTCCGATGGACATCAAGCGGCTGATGGACATCGGCTGCTACCGCGGGATGCGGCACCGCCGCAACCTGCCGGTGCGCGGCCAGCGGACGCACACCAACGCCCGCACCCGCAAGGGCCCGCGCAAGCAGACGATCGCCGGCAAGAAGAAGGCGACGAAGAAGTAGCGACCGCGCTGAACAGCGAGAACGAGAACGAAATGGCTGAAGCGACACCGCCATCAGCGCGACTCCCGAGAAAGGCCGTCAAGGCCGGCAAGGGCAAGCGCCCGCGCGCGGCAAGAAGGAGAAGAAGAACATCCCGCACGCGATCGCGACCGTGCAGGCCTCCTTCAACAACACGATCATCACGATCGCGGACCAGGAGGGCGGCGTCCTGGCCTGGTCGCTCGGCCGGCGCGCATCGGCTTCAAGGGCTCCCGCAAGGGAACGCCCTTCGCGGCGCAGCTCGCCGCGGCCAACTGCGCCGAGCAGCGCCAAGGAGCACGGCGTGCGCTCGGTGGACGTGCGCGTGACGGGCCCGGGCGCCGGGCGCGAGTCGGCCATCCGGGCGCTCCAGGCCAACGGGCTCGACATCAAGTCGATCAAGGACACGACGCCGATCCCGCACAACGGCTGCCGGCCGCGGAAGCGGCGGAGAGTCTAGGAGTACGGATTCGGAATCCGTTTGTGAGGTGCTGACAGCGTGACCGCTGAGCGCCGACAGCGCTCGTCTGTAAACCGGCTCACGGTCCTGGCCGGGAGGAAGGACGCTAAAGAAATGAGGGACCGAGGAGGTTATCAGTTTGGCTCGTTACACCGAATCGGTTTGCCGGCTCTGCCGGCGCGAAGGGATGAAGCTGTTCCTGAAGGGGGACCGCTGTTTCAAGGACAAGTGCGCCATCGAGCGGCGCAACTACCCGCCGGGCCAGCACGGCCGGCGGCGCAGCAAGCTGCTCGGCTACGGCATCCAGCTGCGCGAGAAGCAGAAGGTCAAGCGCATCTACGGCCTGCTCGAGAGCCAAGCAATACGTAACG
>ERZ1370068.6453-contig-5436_pt1 | contig 13968 bp, 14 predicted proteins | sample MGYA00561227_ERZ1370068 | MGnify/ENA primary metagenome ERZ1370068 (study PRJEB38410, sample SAMEA6850437) | metagenome | study: Metagenomic assessment of the ecological functions of the soil: analysis of the soil microbiota associated with the...
GTATTCGCGACGTGATGGCTTTTCCGAAAAATAATCGCGGCATTGATTTGATGACCAATTCACCTGCGGGAAGTCGATCCTCGGCAATTGCACGAAGTTAAGCTTCGGCTGATGGACGAAAAAAATGAGCGACGAATTGCATCCCTGAGCAGATTAGAGCGTTACGCAGGATGTCGCCGACCGCACGGCTCAAGATCGCCTTGCAATTCATGGAAGAAATGCGGCAGCTCAAAGCGTCGGCTCTGCGAACGCAGCATCCCGACTGGACTCAGGAACAAGTCGCGCAGGCTCTGCGCGAGTTTGTGCGGTACATGGCGCTACCCTAAAGTTGCCGCTCTGATTGCGGAGCGATTAAACACCACGGGGGCCAAAATGGATGGCGACCGGATCCATTGCGTCGATGAGTTACGGCGGAATACCGTGTTACAAACGACGTTGACATCATTCTGCTGCTCGCAGTAAGCGAGATTGACAAACTGATGTCAGCTTTTCCACTACAGGAGTTTTATTGTCCGCCTGAGGATGTCATCGCGACTGAACTCTACACGCGAAGAACGAGGGCATTTTAATCTTTATTCATCACGAGACTGGATTTAAAGCCGACGTTTACATAGCGAGCAAAGATCCTTTGACTGGATGGGCGCTCCGGCATCGACAACCAGTCATCCTGGAGAATTCAACTAATCTGGCTCGCGCCGCCGGAATACGTGATCATCAGGAAGCTGGAGTTTCTATCGCGAAGGCGGCAGCAGAAGCATCTCCGAGATATTCGCGCCATGCTCGCCGATAACAGATGTGGATCGGGCATTTCTTGAAAGAGAGATCGCGCAGCGCGAGGCTTGGCGATCTTTGGCAGAAATGTCTCTGATCTTCTGATAACTGGCAGGGACGCATGCTCGTCGCAATCTGGCTTTGCCACAGGCGCGTGCATCACGCCATTACGAAGTCCGGTGAATTCCACCGTTACCCCGGAAATATGGTGTGGCGAACTGTGGCAGTAATTACCATTAGCTGATCGGCAGTTGCAGCCGTATACTGGTTTCGTAACAATCGCAGCGTCAATCGATCGCGCAGGTGTGCGGCCCCTTCTCTCTGCACACAAAACCGCATCATGAATCCTATCGCTGCTCATAAAGATGAGCTTAAAAAATTGCTCGAGAACTTATCGGGCGACACTGCCGTCTCAGGGATAACTTTCGTGGCGTCCCTGGATGCTTATATCACGCGCCTCGATACGAATTGCTCAGACATCAGGGCCCGCGTCAATCCGCCGCCAGCGCAAATAAACGGAGAATTAACATGGAACCAACATTGACTCAGAACTGCGCGCTTTACTACGCGCAACATAAAACTTCAAAAGGTCGTGCGGCGCTTTTCAAGAGGTTTCGCGCCGCGGCCCGTAAGCAGGGCCCGGATGTTCGGCAGCAGCTGACCTTCGGCGACTTATTCATCGCACCACGACTTCATCAGGACAACGGTCGCTGAGCCGCTTCATTGATTGCCATCATGGATTCCCTGACTTTCGCAAGTTCACAAAAGGAAGAAAGCGATTCTGCCGCAGAGCGACGTTGGGAAAACGAAGGGGAAATCCGGGGCAACTTCAACAGTTACCCTGTGATGATCGAAAGGAAGACGCCACAACCGGTCCGGCGCAAGGCGCGTTGAAGGCATTCTGCTACCAAGATTGACGGCACATGCACCTAATCCAATTCCGCGAAATAATGCGAGATGCTGAAGTCGCATATGCAATTCATCCTATCGTGCGCAAGTACTCCTAAGTGTAAAGGACACGACCAAAGCCCTAATCGCATGCGGCGTGCCGCGGGCTGCTAACGTAGCTCAGATTACGAGCGCCCTGAAATGACTGCGGGTATTTTAACAGAGCGCAAGAGTCTCGCTCGAGGAGACAGCGCTCCGACTGTCGAAGCTGCAATCCCCGTTGATAACCCGGTGTCGAAAAATAATTGACGCCAATGAGACGCTCAAAAAGAAGCGGCCTGATCCGCAACGCCCGTGGACGGGCCGCGACAGCCCGATCCTCTGATCAGGAAGTGATGCGTACATCTGTCGCGCTCTCAGATTTTCAAAGATTACGAACGGGCTTTCAGCGAAGCCACGGGTTTGCCGCTTAATATTCGAGGACACGATTCATGGTCGCCTGCACACCATGGCAAAACGGATCGACGTTTCGTTTGCCGCGATTCTGGCTCGTTTCAACAAGGCTCGCGCCGCATGTCTAAGGGCCCAAACCGACGCATCCCAGGAACCGCTCATCGACGACGCGCACCGTCACCTGGTTTGCGGGACTCTCCGAAAGCGCAGTGCCGGTGTATGTAGGTGACCACATTCTAGGTTTTCTCGAGACGGGCGAAGTAATGCTCAAGAATCCGACAAAGAAACACTTCGCGAGCATTACTCGGCAGCTTCGCGCGTGGGGTTACAATGACGGATTGGAAGCAACTTGAGCGGGCCTATTTTCGGTCGTGCGTTTTATCGCCTGTCCGGTATCGCGCGATGTTGCGGCTACTGAGTATTTTTGCGCAACACCTTTCGATCTTGTCGAATCAACTGGTGGTACGGCGCGACAACGATCGAGTCCACAAATATGACGCGAGCGCGACAATTTATCGAGGCCCATCAAGCGGAGCCGCTGTCGCTCGGGCGGATCGCCCAAGTGGCTAACATCAGCAGGCATTACTTTTGCAAGATGTTCAAGAAAGCGACCGGGATGAATTTCACCGATTACCTCTCGAGAGTTCGAGTGGAGAAATCGAAGACGCTTTTGCTCAATCCCAACTCGCGAATTAGCGAAGCTGCCTTCGCATGCGGCTTTCAATCCATGACGAACTTCAATCGCGCGTTTAAGCGAATCGTCGGTCGCTCTCCCACGCAATTTCGCGAAGCCCTTCCGAAGCTGCGTCGCTCGGTATAACTCAACCGGCACCCAACACCCTAAAGCACTACAAATAGGCGATCGCGGCGCAACGTTTACACTAGAGCGAACGCGCGGAACCTTCCGCACGCTCGCCATCAGTGTTAGCGCATTATTTCACTTTAACTTCGATAGCTTTTGATCTTGCTATCGGCGTTGTCGGGAGGTGCACTTTCAGCACTCCGTCGTGGAACTCCGCCGTCACTTTCGTGCTGTCGGCATCTTCAGGCAGCGTGAAGCTGCGTCGGAAAGTGCCAAAGGATCGCTCGATGCGATGGAATTTCTTCTTCTGATCTTCCTTCTCGCTTTTGCGTTCTCCGGAAACGCAAAGGATGCCGTCTTCGACTGTTACCCTAACGTCATCCTTCTTCATTTCAGGCAGGTCAGCTTTGAGCAGATACCCGCGATCATCCTCGCTGATATCAACCTCCGGTGACCAATCTGCGACCGCCAGGCTGTGGATCTCGCCACTGCCCATTCTATTCGGAAAGCCGCCCAGGAAGAACGGATTGAAGCGATTTTGTGTCGCTTGTTCCATCTCTCTAAGCGGATTCCATGTTATTACTTTATTCAATGTATTCATTTTATTTTACCTTTCTGGATTGAGTTAAAGCCATCTTGGTGCATCGCGCTCACCGCTTATTGTCAGAGTCGACCCTAATCTTGTGTACGTTGAGCGAGCAGGCCCCGTCGAAGGCGAACGCGCGGCGACTTCACCGGAATTGAGTATTCCAGAGCCGATCGTAATTTCCGATCAGAACGGCTATTCAACGCTTTCGGAATTTAGGCGCGAACTGCATTTCCAAGTACAGAACTTGCACCCCTTGAGGTGAGTTGTTGGTGCGCGGGATGCAGAGCATATTGGCAAAGTCTATGAAGGATTCTGTCGTCAGAGGATGCCTGCTGCAGCTTCTCTATGAACGTCGAAGCGAAGGTTCCATTCCGTTCGGCCAAGGTGAGCAGGCGGTCCCGCCGCCAGGAGGTATAAGTCGCCGTGACTGGCTGCGCGCCGTGGCCCAGCTTTCAGAGTATCGCCTCATCGACTGGACCCCTCTTGAAGATCAGAGCGGGATGGGCCTGCTGTCCGGCTTTGCTAAGATAAACGACTTCGGAGTCAAAGTGCTCGAAGGTGGCGTCGCGCCCCCGATCCGGATCTCTATCGATGAACGCCGGCGAACCAGCGTTCCTCGGCAGGAACAAGCGCCGATCGCAACGAGCACTCAGCAGCAGCAGATGATTACGGACGCACTGGAGAAGGTGATCACCGCGATCAATCAAGCCGATGTGTCGGAGCAGGAGAAAAATGAAGCGAAAACTTTGTTGCGAAAACTGCTGGGTAGCAAAGCAGCGGTTAGCGTATTAGGCCCTGGCGCGCAATCCCTCGCCGCGAAGTATTTCACGGAATAAAGCAGAGAGCGGGCGTCAAAGATTCGTTGGCTCCCTTTCCGACTCTGGGATTCGCAGGACAAGAAACGGTGAGTCTTTCGGAAAATACGCCCAGACCGTACTCACAGACGAGGTAAATTACAGAGTCCTTCGGACAAGGAAAAATAGAAAGATTACGTCATGAGAAAATTAACGCCGACCCTTACACAAAGCGGACTGCTGGCCGTGTTGCTGCAACGCCAGCGCTACAAAATAAGCCAGTTGGCCTGGCGTCGTGCACAACGCAAGCACATGCGCGCCGCCCTTTGGAATACCCTCACCTGGCCGTGGCGAGCGCTTACGGCACCCATGCCCGTACGCCATTCGCGCCGCGCACTTCGTCGGATACCTCCCGCGCCGATCTTAAATCTTTTACCGAGGCCGATTATGTCTCATGCTCAGCTTCGGACGCTGATCCTTGATTCATGGCCATGGCGATCAACAGCTGACTTACGGTGCTCATGACGCTTCAACAGATGAGCTTACGACGAACGCAGTATGACACAGGTAGACTGTGCAGCAGTCTACGCTTGGGGATCCTAAGGAGTCGACTATCGTTCACGCAGTGACACGACGCATCAGTCTGAGAGCCAGGCTTTACGATGCATGCGGAAGTCCGGAATTACTGTCGCTAGGCCATGATATTCTGCTTAGGGCACAAGGCACTCGGAAATTGCCGGCGGGCCGACCGTGTTTTTTCCCAAAGCGGGCTTCATACAGATTCTATCTTCGGGCAAGTCCGGAACACCACCGTGCAAGTCTGGACAGTTGGAGAAGGACTTGGGATTGGAAGCGAGTTCTCTCAGACATGCTGCGCGGCTAATAATTTTCGAGATCATGAGGTCCTTCTTCCTTGGTTCAAAGGAGCAGGCGACTAAGTTAGCCGCCTTACACTGGTGGCAAACGCACGGAACCTTCCGCACGCTCGCCGTCAGTGTTAGCGCATTATTGTCACTTTAACTTCGATAGCTTTTGATCTTGCTATCGGCGTTGTCGGGAGGTGCACTTTCAGCACTCCGTCGCGGAACTCCGCCGTCACTTTCGTGCTATCGGCATCTTCAGGCAGCGTGAAGCTGCGTCGGAAAGTGCCAAAGGATCGCTCGATGCGATGGAATTTCTTTTTCTGATCTTCCTTCTCGCTTTTGCGTTCTCCGGAAACGCTAGAGGATGCCGTCTTCGACTGTTACCCTAACGTCATCCTTCTTCATTTCAGGCAGGTCAGCTTTGAGGAGATACCCGTGATCATCCTCACTGATATCAACCTCCGGTGACCAATCTGCGACCGTCAGGCTGTGGATCTCGCCACTGCCCATTCTGTTCGGAAAGCCGCCCAAGAAGAACGGATTGAAGCGATTTTGTGCGCTTCGTTCCATCTCTCTAAGCGGATTCCATGTTATTACTTTATTCAATGTATTCATTTTATTTTACCTTTCTGGATTGAGTTAAAGCCATCTTGGTGCATCGCGCTCACCGCTTATTGTCAGGCTCGACCCTGATCTTGCGCACGTTGAGGAGCAGGCCCGGTGGAAAGCAAACGCCCGGCGACTTCACCGGCGGCCATTCCGTTGATCAACGGATGCTCCGGCCAACGTGCTCGACGATTTCCACGTAGGCTTTCAGAGGAGCGGACGGATTTTCGCCTTTCCACGCGACACAAGCTTCCGTCGCCACGGCCGGCATGACTGGGCGAAACACGACATTTTTGTGCGGGAGTTTTTTAGCTGCTCGGGGACGAGGGCGACACCCAAACCAGCGGAGATGGCGTGGATCATCGTTCGTTCAAGATCGACATCCTGCAAAACCTTCGGGGTAAAACCGGCGCGGTGACAGGTCTTGGTTAACCATTCGTGATAGTAGGGATAGCTCGCTTCCGACATTCCGATGAAAAACATGGGCGCGAGAGCTTTCAGCGCGACCGTCGTTTTGCCCGCCAGCGGATTGTCTTTGGGCAAGGCGGCGACGGTTTTGTAGGACGCAATGGTTCGGAATTCCAATCCGCGCCGCGCAATTGGCTCGTGTAATCCAACGAAACCCAGATCGAGCTTGCCATCTTCAAGCGCGCGAAATTGTTCACCGCACGACATGTCGAAGAGGTTAACCGAAACAGTGGGAAACGATTGACGGAACGAAGCGAGAGTCCTCGGCAGCAAATCGTAAAAGAGATTGCTGACGTAACCGATATTGAGCGCACGAACCTCGCCGCTGTGCAATCGCCGGACGGACTCGACCGTTTCGGCTGCGAGAGCAAGAAGGCGTTTGGCATCGGCGAGAAAGGAGCGGCCCTCGTCTGTCAGCGTGACCTGTTGCTTTGTGCGATTGAGAAGCCGGACGCCAAGCTCTTCTTCCAGATCCTTAATCTGCCGCGTGAGTGAAGGCTGCGCGGTGTGCAGCTTTTCGGCGGCTTTTGTGAAGCTAAGCGCTTCCGCAACGGCGACGAAGTAGCGCAGATGACGAAGTTCCATCGGGCTAAGACATCTATCGTAAACCGACTCGGCACGTTAATGCAAAAAGAATTGCGGATTATGACAGACCGGCTCGGCCACAGGCAGACGGCCATACTTAAAAAGTATGACGTGCTACCAAGAAGATATTGGCCGGACAACGAGCGGAGGCGTATCGCACGCTGTTGCTTGAATGCTGGCACTATTTATGAACCGAAACGCTTCAGCTCTTTGGAAAGGAAACCTTCATGAGGGCGAAGGGACTTTAACCACCGAAAGCGGCGTTCTTTCTGAAACGCAATATTCTTTTCGGACGCGTTTCGCCGAAGGCCTGGGAACCAATCCGGACGAACTGATCGCCGCTTCGTTAGGCGGGTGTTTTTCGATGGCCCTGTCCAATGAGCTCGGTCTTTGCGGTTTTCACCCGCAGCGCATTGAAACCACCGCGACCGCAACGCTGGAAGATTTAGCCGCGGGCTGGACGGTCACGCACATCCAGCTCGACGTCCATGCGAACGTTCCGGACGCCTCTCAAGCGCGTTTCATGGATGCGGCGATCGCGGCAAAAACAAACTGTCCCATCGCCCGCCTGCTTAAAACAAATATCTCAATGACCGCGAGTCTCGACCCATGACATCAAATGCGTCGATTAGCCAAGCGAAGCTAATGCCGGCCAGCGGCAGAGGAAACTCGTTGGAGCTCGCCTTGGAAGTATCGGAGCTTCGCTACCGCCGGTTATTCGAAACCGCGCAGGATGGCATCCTGATTCTCGACGCCGAACAGCGGCAAGATCATCGATGTAAATCCATTTCTCCTCGATTTGCTCGACTATCCGTTCGAAAGCATGATCGGCCTCCAGCTCTGGGAGATCGGCCTGTTCGAAGACATCGCAGCGAATCAGGCCGCGTTCGAAAAGCTGCAAACAGAGGAGTACATCCGGTACGAAAACCACCCGCTCCGCACGAAGGCCGGCAAGCAGATCCAAGTCGAGTTTGTCAGTAACGTTTACTTTGTCGGCTCAGCCAAAGTGATTCAATGCAACATCCGCGATATCAGCGCGCGGGCTGAATTTCAGGCGGCGTCCAAGAGCCACGCCGATACGCTCGAGCTCGCAGGCAGAGCAAGAGATGAAGTGATCGCTGTGCTCTCTCACGAGCTGCGCAATCCGCTCGCGGCCATCTCTTCAATGATCGACGTGCTCGAGCTGGGTCACGGTGAGGTCGGCATGCCCGACAAGAAAGATTTGCCGCCGCAGTTCGATAAGTCCGCCTTGGCGTTCATCCGCCGCAATATTCAAAGCTCTCGTGCATCTGGTCAACGAGTTGCTCGACTTCACCCATCTCGCGAACGAGGCCTTGGGGCTGGAGCTCGTGAAGGTGGACGCGCACGAGGTGATCCGCTTTGCACTCAAGAATCTCGAGAGCCAGCAGAAAGGGACGGGGATTGGAATCGACCTCCGGTTGGAGGCTCCGCGTAGCTATATCCGAGCCGATGCGCTCAAGCTCGAACAGGTTCTCTCGAATCTGATTGGGAACGCGCTGAAGTTCACGCCGGAAGGCGGCAAGGTTTCGATCGTCACGCGCAACGAGGCAAGCGGCAAGCTGGTCATCGAAGTGAGCGATACCGGGATCGGCATTCCGGCAGACGCACTCTCGCGGATTTTTTCGCCGTTCGAGCAAGGGGATTCGTCCATTCACCGACGCTACGGCGGTCTCGGTCTCGGTCTTTCGATTGCGCGTACGTTAATAAAAGCGCACGGCGGAACCTTGGAGGCCGCGAGCGAGGGATTAGATAAAGGCGCGAAGTTTACCGCGCGTTTCAAAATAGACGATTCGGCCACTGAAGCCCGTGAGGATGAACGCCCCATCGCAGCAAAGGGAGCCGAGCCCACACGTCATGGCCAGACGTAAACCAGATTATGGAACCAACTATCACACAAAATGGCGCCCTGTTCGCTGTGCAACACAGACCGGCGAAAAGAAATTATCGCCAGCATCATCACCGACAGATCGCAAGCCCCAATAAAACGATCTCCACTTTACGAACGTCTGTCGGAGAATTTGTCTTTCGCCAAACTCCGCTCGGCTGTCATCTCGAGCTCAGTCGTCGGCAATGCTCGTTGGGCACTCGGATTATACGGAACGAATGAAGCGGCTGTCCGCGCGCTGAAAAACGGCAGGACGGGTTTCCGCACGTGGGATGCGTTGGAGCGCAAGACCGCTGCCAATCAAATCGGTACGCTGAGCCGCTGGAACAAAGGCGAGCAGACGGCATGAACGACAGTTCCTTTATTGCCAACGGAGGGAACTTCACGTTTCCCGATAAAGCGAACGTGCGGCCGGAGCGCCTGTTTTTCCGGTTGCCACTCGATCGCATCAATTGGTTAACCAGTTCCTTTCTCATTGGCACGCTGGCTCTCACATTGACCGCCGTCCCGCTCTATCTCTGGTTTTTCGGGCTTGATTGGTTTCAGGTCGTACTCTTCTTTGCGATGCTTGCCGCTTGCGGATTTAGCGTCACGTTAGGTTATCATCGGCTTTTCTCGCACATTACCTTCCAGGCAAGCTGGCCGATCCGGCTTTTCACACTTATTTTTGGCGCCGCCGCGTTTGAAAACTCGGTTTTGATGTGGGCGAGCGAACATCGGCGTCATCATAAGCATGTGGATCATGACGATGATCCGTACTGCATTTCGAAAGGGTTCTTTTACGCGCATATCGGTTGGCTGCTTTTCAAGCTGAATACCGATCAGCCGTACGACAACGTAGCCGACCTGCAGAAAGACAAGCTCGTTTGCTGGCAAGATCGACACGTCCAGTGGATCGCGGTTCTGGTCAGCTTCGGCATCCCGGCCATCCTCGGCTTTCTGTGGAATGGATGGCATGGAGCGCTCGGTGCTTTCTTGATCGCGGGGTCGCGCGAATCGTTGTGCTGCAGCATTGCACATTTCTGATTAACAGCGCGTGTCACACGATCGGACGACAGCCGTATTCAACCAGGTGCAGCGCGCGCGACTCTTTCTTCCTCGCCCTCTTCACCATGGGCGAAGGCTATCACAACTACCACCACGAATTTCAGCATGACTACCGTAACGGAGTGAAGCCATGGCAATTTGACCCGACCAAGTGGCTCATCTGGACGCTGTCGAAACTAAGACTTGTTCGAAATCTGCGCCGCGTCCCGGCAGATAAGATTCGCTCGGCGCAACGAGAAACTGGCGAGCGAGTCGCTTGCGCGCCGGCCGGACGAAACGCGCTGACGTAAAACTTACAGGCACGCGAGTGCCATAAAGAGTTTCCCCGAGTGATCGGGAACGCTTGTATAGGCTGCCGACTTGAATCGACTGGATACCGGACGCCTCCTATACCAAAAGTATGACGCCGAGCTTAGCGAAGTATTGGCTAGATAGCAGACGGAGCCGTATTCAGCAGTTCCTGCCGCATCCATTTACCTGCCTGGTTCGCCGATTTAGTTCGGAAGCACGAATCGGATGGCCTTTAGCTGCGATCACTGCAGCAACTTAGTAAAATAGAAAGTTAATATGATTAAATCATTCCTCAGTGTCACGTTTGCCACAGCCCTAATGGGTTTAGTGGCTTACGGGCAAACATCCACATCCTCCACCACCGTTGCGACGGGGACCAATGGAGCGACTGAAACCACGACCACGACAACCGAAAGTACTGGCACCGTCACGGAGTTTACTCCGGGCCAAGCGCTGATCCTAAAAACTGAAGCAGCCGAGCCCGTGCGCTACAAGTTCGGCAAGACCGTCACATACGTGACTTCAGATGGACAGGTTATCGAAGCTTCGAAAATCAGAAAAGATTCGAAGGTTCGCGTTCACTACATCAAGGACGGCGACGACATGGTAGTTGACAAGGTCATCGTGACGCGGAACCGCTACTAAGATGGCAAGTTTGCTTGGTTAATTTTTAGACCAAGCTAGCAATTCAGCGCCTGGCGGATCGAGATAGTGCTCGTCGCCAGGCGTTTTGCTTTCTTTGATTTCAATCTGAAAGCCGAAGCGCTGATTTTGGCTGCGCTTGGTTGCGCTGGCCTCGCGCACGAGGCAACGAAAATGGCGGAAACGTAGTTCTTTGTCTACCAGATCTCCGATTCTCTCACACAGATCATTCAGGATGACCCGAGGCACCGCCGGGTGTGGAGGAAGACCGCAAATCACACGCGACGATTATATTGCTTGCCGCCGGGGATAGCGACGTGTTATCCACGATCCGTGAACAGAAACATCTTCTACATCATCGGAGTCATTGTCGTTATCGTCATCGTCCTCAAAGTGCTCCACGTGTTTTAGCTCAAGGCTAGATATACTTCACGGCGCGCAAACCGCGGTGCGCGCTCACCGAGTGCTCTACAGCCAGGCTTCGTGGTGCGGCTGGTACACCTGCTCGCTTCTGCGGTCTGGACCGCTACGGGAATCCGTGCCGACACCTCTCTCGCCGAAGTAACTGAGCCTTGCTGTCAAAACCAGCTGGTTCACTGCTGGCATTGGTGTTCAGCTGCTCGTCGTGATGTCCCTTTACCCCTGCGGCAATTGTGGCTGGTTTTAGTCTTTCGCGTACTCGGAGTCGGTCATGAGCGATTTCTCCGTGTCTGCGGCCCGATACCTTGCAACACGCACGAAACCAAAAATCCTTCACGCCGTTCAGGATGACTCAATGGCGAGAAGAAGAAGATTGCCGATCCAAAGATCGTCACCAGATGCGGTCGACAGTGGCGGAGGAGTGCGGGATTACGCTACGTGAGCCACGATCAGCCCGGGCATACACCGCGCAAAGCCAAGGCGACGACGACTTCAGAGTGGCTTCGACGCCGAGGGCAAACCGATTCGCGACGATGGCAGCGGTTGCCAGCTGCGAATAAAGCGTCCGCGATTCCGCCCGCTTACACGAGATGTGTGGATTGTCCGTCAGCCAACGGACATATTCAGCAACGGACGACGCGCCGCGCGCGCACGGCACTGGGTATCATGCAGCGTTGGCGGGCCGCGCGGACGAAAACAAGTATGACTGGATGGTGCTTTGGCGAGGCCTCGCCCAAGATTCGCAAACGCGTGGAGAGCAGATCCGCTGGCTTTGCCCGGCCTGCAACAAAAACAAAGTGTCGCCACCGTCGTCCAGCGCTGTTGCAACGAACATTTATTCGCGCCGGCAAATGAAAGCTGGCGACGCGCGCGACAACAAATCAAAGCCGGGCCCGACGACGATGAAGGGCCGGCATGTGGATGCAAGCGGTTCGAGCACCGCGCTTCTCGTTTCCATGGAAAAAGCGGGACCGAAACATGACGTCGATATACATGATCGACGGATCTGCAGCAATCGCGCCGCCAAAGTGCAAGATTTGGCCGTACAGAATCTGTTTCATTGATCTGGACGATGACGGCGAGCGCGCGGGGACATTACTTCGCAGGACGTGAACGATTACCTCCGCGAGATCGCTGGAGAAGATTTCTCACGGCCAAAGATTCTCGGACTTGGGCGGGAACGGTTCTGGCCGCGATTGACGTTGCAACGCGCAGCGGGGTACGTTTATGACAAAGAGGCTCAAGCCAAAGAGTCGAACATCAAAAATGCAACCGGCGCGGTCGCAAAAATACTTGGGAACACGCCGGGCAATTTGTCCGAGTGCGTTACATTGATCCTGTTGTGCCTGAAAGTTAGTCTCCTGACGGGGATATCATCGAAGGTCGGAAACGCAAAAACCTGACGAAGCGCTCTCGAGAGCGAGTGGCAGTAAACGGATCTTCGCGCCGAGCGAAGTGGCGGTCCGGAAGTTTTTGCAGGCGAAGCTGGCTAAGAAAGCTGCGTGATAGTTGATACTGCGAAGCGATTAAGGAGGAGATTGGCTTCAGCGCACGGCAGAAATTGGGTGCTATTACCGTTTCAATTAATCTATTGGCAGCCTGGCAGCCGGACACGTGCGATCCCATAATTGGAGCAACCAAAGGGGGTGAACGAAAATGCGGAGGACACTAAAAAGAACCAAGAGCAAGAAGCAGCAGGGCAGAGTGCGGGATTTGAAGCCCGTGAAGGAGGTGAAGGGTAGTGGCAAGATTGAGCACGCCGTCGAGCACCACGAGACCGCCGTCACCGAAGATGCGAAAGAACTCAAAAAGCTTCGGGAAGAAGTCACACAAATTAAGTCCGACATCGCGCACATCTTAGAGGCATTACAAACTTTAGAGACGTGGGTACCCAATGTCGCGAGCTGAGATACCGCAGTACGCATGGGCGTATAGGAAATTTGTAGACATTACGACTCGCTTACGGCAAGAGGCCCGTTCCCGGTAGCGCAGGGTCTTTGTTTCTCGACTAACGGATTCGAGTCGTGGTATTCTACGCGACCTGAGCCCCACCGCACAATCTGCACGGCGTTGGCTCACACCGTAGCGTCGGCAAACCCACGATAGAAAAACTATGAACTACAACATCGCAACAATCCTCGCCGTCATCGCGATCATCTTCGTCCTGATCACTTACATCACCAGCGCGCCGCTTGTGCCGGTCGCAGTCATCCTGCTCGGGCTGGCGATTATTTTCGGGGACGCGGAAGCGGAAGTTTGAGAAACAGCTGAGCGCTCCCACTGGCCAGCGATTAAATCGCCGAGCGGCTCCGCGTCGAGGTCATGCAAGCGAGGTTTGTCGAGTTGCTTTGCTAATGTCTTTGATTTCGCCGGGCTAATCAAAAAGCAGGCTGGGCAAGCGAGTCGAACGGAGGTTGTTCTGGTAACTGTGCCAGTGTGCGTGAATTCGGCGGAGCAACTCGCACGGTCATGAAGAGCGGATTTCGGCTCGCCCAGGAGAGTGCCTCTCGCTTCGTTTCAAAAAACCGATCAATCACTACTGCGTTTCGCTCGTAAATGGTGCGGCCCGAAATTCGCGCCGCTTTGCGATTTCTCACCGCGGGGCCAGCTGTCAACTGCCGCCGAAGTAGTGCCATCGGGGAAAATCACGCTGTTTGCCAGAAGCATAATGTGCCAGGCAGCCCAACGGTGCAATCCCGGTCGCCAGGTCGCCGGCTTTCGGTCAGGATTGATTGCGAAGCCGGAACTTGTGCATCGCTCTAATCCAGAACCGTAATGACGCGCCAGAAATGACGCTCACCCGCGAAGCGCCTGAGCGCGACGTGCAATTCAACCAGCGGCAC
>ERZ1370068.3633-contig-2739_pt1 | contig 13965 bp, 23 predicted proteins | sample MGYA00561227_ERZ1370068 | MGnify/ENA primary metagenome ERZ1370068 (study PRJEB38410, sample SAMEA6850437) | metagenome | study: Metagenomic assessment of the ecological functions of the soil: analysis of the soil microbiota associated with the...
AATGTACTTCGTTCAGTTACGTATTGCGATGTCACCCGCGACTATATCCGCACCCTGGTTAGGCGGCAGAGTTCGGCCGACGCCGACGAGATCATTGCGGCCTGGCGTGAGCTGCGAACGGCTCGGATTCGCCGACATCGAGGGCGAGGGGATCGGAAGGGACGCGATCGCCGTGCATTTCATCGGCGACGTCCGCTATTTCGGGCGAAGGCCACGAGGTCCAGGTCGAAATTCCGCGCGAATTGTCAGGCCGCGCGCGCTCGATTTCGTGTGGGAGAGTTCCATCAGGTGCATGACCGCACCTTCGGTTTCAACTATCGCGGCCAGCAGGATGTCGAGCTTGTCAATCTGCGCGTGCGCGCTGTCGGCCAGGTAGGATCGTCCGCAGCCCAAGGCTGCCGAGGACGCTCCGTCCGCCTGCTGCTCACTTGCAGGCGCAAGGTCTGCTGAGATCGACCGGCTGGATCGACGTGCCGCTGTTCCGCCGCGCCGAGCTTGCTTTGGACCAACACATTGGCGGACCGAGCGATCGTCGAGGAGTACGGCGCCACGACGGTGATGCCGCCTCATGGTCGCTGCACACCGATCCCGATACCGCGATCTGATCCTGGTCAGTGTGGACGCTGAGAGGAACACGCGATGCTTGCATGCCCCGTCACCGCCGCGTGCTCGGTCCCGATCGAGCTTGAAGTCATCCAGCGGCACCATTCCGGGCCGCCGAGCTCGAGATCGAGGCCGCGGTCGAGCGCACATCGCGCTCGCCGATGATCCGCGACCAGCACGACTATCGCGTCGCGCTGTTCCGACGCCAAAGGCCGCAAGCTCACCGGCCGCTCCTATTCGGCAATCGTCGAGCCGGTGTTCGAATATTTCGGCGCCGACGACATTCATCCCGGCGACGTGTTCTTCTGGAACGATCCCTACAATTCGAGCGGCGGCATCGGCCACGTGCCCGATCTTTGCACCACTGTCCCGATCTTCGTCGGCGAGCGTCTGATCGGCTTCAGTCAGGTATTCGGCCATCATGACGACGTCGGCGGCTCGGTACCGGAAGCCTTCCCGTCCATGCCACCGACAGCTGGATGGAGGGCATGCTCGTCACCGCCGATCAAGCTGTAGCGAAAGGGAAGCGCAATGAAGCGGCCTTCCGCATCATCGTGCGCAATTCGCGGCTGTCGGAGCATCTCAAGGGCGATCTCGACGCCGAACAGGGTGCGGCCCGGCTCGGATGCCGGCGGATCGAGGCGCTGGCGCAACGCTATGGCGTCGATACGCTGGAGCAGGCCTTCGATCAGCTTCTGCAGAACACGGCGGCGATCTTCCGCCGCGAGATCCTGCCGAAGATCAAGGACGGTGTTTATCACTTCGAGGACTACATCGAGGCCGACGGCGTCGACGAACCGCGCTCTGCACGCCCTGCGCCTCACCATGACCAAGACGCACGGACAAGATCCTGCTGGACTTCACCGGCACCGATCCGGAGGCCAAGGGGCCGATCAACTGGGCGCTGGACGAGGCTGAGGGGCGCTACTTCCGCAAGTGGCTCGCGCCGACGCTGCGCTCGCTCGCCGCCAGTCCGGAGCGGGCCGCCGAGATCGACTCTGAATGAGGGCGTGCTCGACGTGATCGAGGTGAAGTTTCCGCCCAAGGGCACGCTGATCACGCCGCATTTCGGGCGCCCGACGGGCATGCGCTTTTCCTGATGCTGCGGTCGCTCGGCGCGTTCGCCGCTTGCCTCTCGAAGGCGACCGGCGGCGCCATGCCGCCGACCATGAGACCATCTCGCATTTGGGGCCTCGTCGGCGGCAAGACGCAGGACGATTTCTTCCTGTTCCGCGAAGTTTTGGGCGGCGGCGGACCCGGCCGCCCGTGGGCCGACGGGTCCGACGTCGTCCACGTCGTGCCGAACTCGCGCAATCTGCCGGCCGAATTCGCCGAGACGCGCTACCCGGTGCTGGTCGAGCAATTGGGCCTCCAGCGAGGATTCCGGCGGGCCCGGTTATCGTCGTGCGGCGGCTTCGGCTACGACAAGCGCATTCGCGCCGCTGAGCGAGGCGCGCCTCATCTCCAATGCCGACCGCTCGGTTCTCAGCTGCTACGGCGTCAATGGCGGCAGGGCGGGCAAGCCCTACGCGGTGGCGGTGACCTCGCCTGACGGCGTCACAGGTCAGTCATCCGGGATGTGCGACACCGGTCATCATCCACGCCGGTTCGACCGTGCGCATCGTCACCACCGGCGGCGGCGGGTGGGGCGATCCGCTGCTGCGCGAAATCGACAAGGTGGTCTACGATGTCGAGTGCGGCCTCGTCTCTCCCGACAGCGCGAAGGGACGAATATGGCGTCGCTGCTCTTCAGGTCGGCCGCAAGGTGGCAGGCGGATGCGGCCAAGACGGCGGCAACGCCGCCGTCAGCTGGCGCAGTCGCGCGGCAAGCCGCCGATGTTCGATCCGCGGCGCCTATTTCGAAGCCGAGAAGCGGCGTGGGCGGATCAAATACCCTGAGGGGCTGGCTTGATCCGGACGCCGGCTGGTACGCCGATTCCGTGCGCGAGGCGGACAGCCGGAAGCGACCGCGCGCTAGGCGCGTGATCGTGCGGCGTAAAGCGCCTGCTCGAAGCTTCACCATGGTCTCGAGCACATGCGGGTCGGCGGCCGGCAGAATTTGCATCATGACGACGGCGGTGATCCGCCGGTTGATGTCGATCCAGAAGAAGGTGTTGTGGACTCCCGCCCACGCCAGGCTCTCTGCCGCGCGGCCGCTCCTGGACGTCCTGCGTGTTGATGATGAAGCTCAAGCCCCATTTCTTGACCTGCCCGGGAAACATCTCGACTTCGAGCGCCATTGCCGGGTTGTTGCTGCGCAGCTTCGGCACCTCGATATCGCCGATGGCGTTGCGCCGCCATGCGAGCTTCACCGTCTCCGGCTTGAGCACCTGCACGCCGTCGAGCGTGCCGCCCACGAGCATGCGCGTGAAGGTGAGGTGTCCGGAGCGGTGGAGGAACAGGCCGCCGCCACCCATGTGGAAGTCGGCATCCTGCGGAAATTCAAGGTGATCGGCGCTCGGCTTTGCCGTCCGCACCGCGCGCATGGGTGCCGACCAGGCGGCGCGCCATGTCGTCGCGCAGCACGAAACTCGTGTCGTGCATGTCGAGCGGCTGGAAAATGTGCCGCTGAAAATAGGACTCCAGGGTCTGCACCGCTCACCGCCTCGACGACCTTGCCGGCAAGATCGATGCCGATGCCATACTCCCAGTTCGCGCCTGGATCGAACAACAGCGGTATCCGCAGTAGCGTCATTCTTGCAGGTGACGATGCTGGGCAGTCCGGCAATCTGGATGTAGCGGCCAAGGTCCCGTATGGAAGATGTCGTAACCGTAGCCAGACGTATGCGTGAGCAGGTGGCGGAGCGTGAATCCGGCGCCTTGGGATCGCGTGATGCGGCGCACCGTCGGCGTCGAAGCCGCCGAGCACCTTTACGTCCCGGATGAACCGGCAGCACGTCGCCCATCGGCTGGTCGAGACCGATGCGCCCCTGCTCGACGAGCTGCATGGCGGCGGCGCCGGTGACGGCCTGGTCATCGAGGCGATGCGAAACACCGAATACTGGCCGTCATCGGCTCGGGCTTGTCGACCGACCGCATGCCGAAGGCAGCCTCGTAGAGATGCCGCGATCGTCGGCCGCAAGCGCCACGACACCGGGAATGAGACCGGCTTCGATCGGTTTGCTGAGGGCCTCGGTCGAGATCGAGCGGCGCGGCGCGATTGCGCTGCAGGTGCCGGGACGCCCTGAGCCGCGGGAGGGCGCGGCGTCCTCGTCGGCTTCGCTGTTTTCGCGTGACCTTCTCGCGGTTGTCGGTTTGCGTGGAGCCTTGGTGCGACGTTTTCGAGCGGTCGGCTTGGCCGCGGCGCGCGCTTCCCCGCTTTCCGGCGCGGGGGCTTTGCGCCTTGCGCGCCTTACCCCGCGCCGCTGACGTTTTCTCCGTAGGGTCTTCTTGCGTTGAGCCATGACTCTCGCCTGGTTCTGATGGGCGCTTGAACGGTTGTGCCCTTTAGTATCGTGAACCTTGAAGAAGCGCAAGCCGGGGGCAGCGGGTTGGCGCGACGTTGGCGCGGCGCACGGAAGGCTCCGCTCATCGGCGCGGCCGATGGACAATGGCGTGATGCCCGATCGGGAGCGCGGCCGGTTGGGGTCATGACTCTCAACGCGACCACCGACCGGGGTCGCCGGTCGGGGCGCGCTTCCTTCTGCCAAGAATTCACCACCAGTGGTGATGCCAACCCCAGTGATGCCAATAGGGGCGGGGGCCCCAGTACGGGCCACCCCAACAGGGGCCGGGTGTCCTACCAACAGCGGTAAGTGACCGCACACCCACCGAACGTCTTGCACGTCCCCGGCAACCCCGCTTGGCTGCCGGCGCGAGCCCATCCGCCGGCATCGCCGACACCGTGCCGCTCGCCATCGCCGCGCTCAAGGCCGCGAAAGCCAAAGCAGCAATTCTCAGGCTGGTCATGACAACTCCTCCTTTCTGGAGTCCTGTACATCGCCACCCGGACCAAAACTCTCACACACTGGAATTTGTACGGACGCTGAAGGTCTCGTTCAGTTGCAGTTCAGCCCGACGACACAGCGGCAGCGGCGCACGTCGACGGCGCAACGCCCTGAATGACGAGCGGCGCTGTATTGTCTTCATCTCCTGGATGACCGTTTTTTAATGTTCTGTAGCAAGTTGCCGCTGCCATCGGCGCGCCGTTCTGCGACAGGTGGTTGCTGAAAGCGGACGCAAGTTCAATGCGCGCGGCGTCGCGCGCAGCTCGCGGATGACGGCTCGCTTCGGGAATCCACACGGGATGGCGAACGGGGGTGACAATTCAGCCGAAGTGCTATACCTATTGTGTATCGATATGGAGGAGTTCTGCACTCTAGCTCGTATTGCTGCGGGAGAGATCGGCCGCGAGCCGGCGCCGAAGGAGCAACCGCCCCGGAAACTCTCAGGCAGATGAACCGCGCGATCGCCTAAGACTCTGGAAAGAGGCGCCACGGCGTCCGCCGACGGGATAACGTTCTCAGGCAAAGATACAGAGGGGGCACCTGACGATCGGCAGAAGCTGATGAGGTGTCCCGATGCTGCTCGACCAGTCCCGACCATTCACCGCGGAGCGTCCGGCCGTCGTGCGCGCTTGCCGGCGCGTTCGTTGTCATGCCGTGGGCGGGCCGATGACGGCGGTAACCGTCCCCACGCAGCCGGCGCTGAAGCGCACCCCGCTCTACGATCTGCACGTCGCGATGGGCGCGCGCACTGGCGCCCTTCGCCGGCTACGAAATGCCCATCCAGTATCCGGCGCGGCGTGCTGAAGGAGCATCTCCACACGCGCTGCGCCGCGAGCCTTTCGACGTCTCGCATATGGGTCAGATCGCGCTGCGGCCGAGCGGTCCGGCACGCCAGCGGATATCGCGCTTGGCGCTCGAGCGTCTGGTGCCGGTCGATGTGCTTGGCCTCGCGCCAGGCCGGCAACGCTACGCGTATTTCACCAACGCGCACGGCGGCATCATCGACGATCTCATGATCACGGACCTGCGGCGACCATGTCGTTCTCGTCGTCAATGCCAGCAGCAAGGACGTCGACGAGGCGCACTTGCGTGCCGCCATGTCGCACGGTCTGCACGATTGAGGTGCTCGATGATCGCGCCTTGCTCGCGCCTGCAGGGGCCGGATGCGCGAGACGCGCTCGCCCGCCTGGTCGCCGGAGGTCGCGTCCATGCGCTTCATGGACGTCGCGCATGCTCGCGATCGGCGGCAGCGCCTGCCTCGTGACCCGGTCGGGCTATACCGGCGAGGACGGCTTCGAGATCAGCGTTGCCGGCTCGGAAGCGGAGCGGCTCGCGCGCCTGCTTCTGGACGATGCGTCCGTTACGCCGGTCGGTCTCGGCGCCCGCGACAGCCTGCGCACCGAGGCCGGCCTGTGCCTCTACGGCGCGGATATCGACGAGCAGCACGACGCCGGTCGAAGCGGCGCTGGAATGGGCGATGCAGAAAGTCCGCCGGCCCGGCGGCGCGCGCGCCGGCGGGTTCCCGGCGCGGACGCGATATCGCGCGAGCTCGGTGTCGGTCCGCGGCGGCGTCGGGCCGGCTTGCGGTCGCTGATCGAACGCCGGTTCGCGGCGGCGCCTTGTTGTTTGCCGGGCGTTCCGCGGCCGAGCCCGTCGGCGCGGTCACATCCGGCTGCTTCGGACCTTCGGCGGCCGGTCCGGTCGCCATGGGTTATGTGCCGCACCCGCAGTCGGCGCCCGGGACGCACGTTGTTTGCCGAGGTACGCGGCAACCGCGTGCCGGTCGAGGTGACGGACCTGCCGTTCGTTCCGCACCGCTACAAGCGCACCAACTGAGGAGCGATTCCGTCATGCTGAAGTTCACGCCGGACCACGAGTGGCTGCGAATCGACGGCGACGTCGCGGTCGTCGGCATCACGCCACATGCTCAGGAGCAGCTCGGCGATCTGGTCTTTGTCGAGCTGCCGCCATCCGGCAAAAGCTTCGCCAAAGGCGCGCCGGCCGCAGTGGTGGAGTCGGTCAAGGCGGCCTCCGAGGTGTACGCGCCGATCACGGGCGAGATCGTCGAGATCAACCAATCGATCGTCGCCGATCCTACCCTCGTCAACTCCGATCCGCTCGGCGACGGCTGGTTTTTCAAGCTCAAGATTGCCGATCCGTCCGAGATCGCCTCGCTGATGGACGAGAAAGCCTACAACGCGCAGATAGGATCCACGACATGAAACCGAACCGGCTGATGCGGACAAGTGCGAACGTGCCGACGGTCGAGCCGTCATTTGATCCGTTCAGCTTCGTGCAAAGGCACATCGGACCGCAGGCGGAAGACGTGACGCGCATGCTGCAAGTGGTCGGCGCGCCCAGCCTTGACGCCCTGATCGACCAGGCGCTTCCTGCAGATATCCGCCAGGCGCAGCCGCTCGACCTCGGAGCTGCACTATCCGAGCACGAACTGCTGGCGAAAATGCGCGCGGTCGGCGCGCGCAACCGCTCAATGGTTTCGCTGATTGGCCAAGGCTATTACGGTACGCATCTGCCGCCGGTCATTCAGCGCAATGTCCTCGAGAACCCCGCCTGGTACACGGCCTATACGCCGTACCAGGCGGAGATCAGCCAGGGTCGTCTCGAGGCTCTGCTGAATTTCCAGACGATGATCGCCGAGCTTACGGGCCTGGAGATCGCCAACGCCTCGCTGCTCGACGAGGCGACCGCCGCGGCCGAAGCCATGGCGATGGCGCGGCGCGTCACGCAATCCCAGGCGAACGCCTTCTTTGTGGACCGGGATTGCCATCCGCAGACGGTGGCGGTGATCCGGACGCGTGCTGAACCGCTTGGCTGGAGCGTCATTGTCGGCGATCCGGCTACCGATCTCGACCCGGCGCGAGTGTTCGGCGCCATCTTCCAATATCCGGCTCATCCGGGGCCATTCGCGATCATCGCGAGTTGATACAACGGCTGCATGCGGCCGGCGCTCTGGCGATTTTCGCCGCCGATCCGCTGGCGCTGACGCTGCTCATGCCTCCCGGCGACCTCGGCGCCGACATCGCGATCGGCTCCACCCAGCGGTTTGGCGTGCCCATGGGCTACGGCGGCCCGCACGCCGCGTACATTGCCGACAAAGTCGGCCTTCCAGCGGGCGCTGCCCGGCCGCATCGTCGGGGTGAGCATCGACAGCCGTGGGCGTCCGGCCTACCGCCTGGCACTGCAGACGCGCGAGCAGCATATCCGCCGCGAAAAGGCGACCTCCAACATCTGCACCGCGCAGGTGCTGCCGGCGGTGATCGCGTCGATGTATGGCGTCTATCACGGCGCCGACGGGCTTCGGCAGATTGCCGTCGCGCGTGGCGTATACCGCAGCGACGCTGGCCGGCGGGCCTGCAGGACCGCGGCTGGGCCGTTCTGCATTCGCAATATTTCGATACGATCACGGTCGATAGCGACGCGCAGCAGCAGGCGATCTACGAGCGCGCCCTGGCCTGCGGCATCAATCTGCGCGCGCTCGACGCGAAATTTGGCGATGTCAGCGTGCGACGAGACGACGACGCCGGAAATCGTCGAACTGGTCTGGGGCGCCTTCGGCCGCAAGGATTTGCCGGCAAAGAGTGTGGATCGATCGTTCGCGGCCGTCTCAGAGCAGGTGGCTACTGCGATACCGGCCGCGCTACGCCGTACCACCACGTTCGCGACTCAGTCCGGTCTTCGTCGAGCATCGCTCGGAGACCGAGATGATGCGCTATTTGCGCCGTCTCGCGGATCGCGATCTGGCGCTCGACCGCACCATGATCCCGCTGGGCTCGTGCACGATGAAGCTCAACGCCGCCGCCGAGATGATGCCGATGACCTGGCCCGGTTTCGCCGATGTCCATCCGTTCGCGCCGGACGACCAGGCGCAGGGCTACGCCGAGATGATCGCCGACCTCGAGGCCAAGCTCGTCGCGATCTCGGGCTACGATGCGGTGTCGCTGCAGCCCAATTCCGGAGCGCAGGGCGAGTACGCCGGGATTGCTTGCGATCCGCGCCTATCATCGTTCCCGCGGCGACGCTGCAGCGCACCGTCTGCCTGATCCCGACGTCGGCGCACGGCACCAATCCGGCCTCGGCGCACATGGCCGGCATGGATGTCGTGTCCCGTCGGCTGCGACGCGCGACGGCAACGTCGATCTCACCGATCTGCGCGCCAAGGCGGAGAAGTTCGCCGACCGGCTGGCTGCGATCATGATCACCTATCCGTCGACGCATGGCGTATTCGAGACCGCGATCCGCGTCCATTTGCGAGATCGTGCACGCCAACGGCGGACAGGTTTATCTCGACGGCGCCAATCTGAACGCGCAGGTCGGGCTCGGCCGGCCCGGCGACTACGGCGCCGACGTCAGCCATTTCAATCTGCACAAGACTTTCTGCATCCCGCATGGCGGCGGCGGGCCCGGCATGGGACCGATCGGCGTCAAAGCCCATCTGGCGCCTCACCTGCCGTGGCATCCGCGCCTGACTGGCAAACCCGGCTTGGTCGGGCCGGTGTCGGCGACGCCCTATGGTTCGGGGTCGCATCCTGACGATTGCGTGGGCGTACATGCTGCTGATGGGCGGGGAAGGACTGACCGAAGCGACACAAGCGGCCATCCTCAATGCCAACTACATCGCCTGCCGGCTGCGGCCGCACTATCCGCTGCTGTTCACGGGTCAGAACGACCGCGTCGCGCACGAATGCATCATCGACATCCGGCCGTTCAAGCAGTCGGCGGGCATCTCCGTCGACGACATGGCAAAGCGCCTGATCGACTACGGCTTCCACGCGCCGACCATGAGCTTTCGGTGGCCGGCACCTTGATGATCGAGCCGACGGAGTCAGGATCGAAGGCGGAAATCGACCGCTTCTGCGATGCCATGATCGCGATCCGGCAAGAGATCCGGGAGATCGAAACGGGGCGCATGCCAAAGAACGACAATCCGCTCAAGAACGCGCCGCACACGGCGCTCGATCTTGTCGACGAGGAGTGGAAACGGCCGTATCCGCGGGCGCTCGGCTGCTTTCCGGCGGGACTGAACGGCGACAAGTACTGGCGCCCGGTCAACCGCATCGACAATGCCTACGGCGACCGTCACCTGGTTTGCACTTGCATGGCACCTGCGCTCCAAGACGACGAAATCGCCGAAAAGAATCATGACTTTGTCGGCGATTGCCCCTGCTGCAGCAAAACGAGCGGCAAAACGAAGGTCCGCCGCCCGCTATGTCTCAGCCGCCGGATTTTTGCCCGAGACGACGCGACGATCGCCGAGGATGACGCGCGCGCTCGAGCGGAAACACCTGCCAGCCGAAACGCTCGACGATGAGCCCCCAGATGCCCTTTCGGCGCCATCAGCATGACCACGATCGCGACCACGCCGAGCATCAGCAGGTAGATGCGTGCCGAGGTCGGCCAGCGTCTGCCGCAGCAGGAAGAAGACGATGGTGCCGACGATCGGGCCCTCGATGCGCCCGATGCCGCCGATCACGGTGATGAAGATCACGAAGGCGGTCCAGTCGTTGACGCTGAAGGCGGCGTCGGGCGAGATGCGCAGCTTCTGCAGGAAGATGAGCGCGCCGACCATGGCGGTGCCGAACGCGGTCGATGATGTAGACGAGCAGCTTGATGCGCGCGACGTCGACGCCGTTGCTCGCGCGCGGCGAGCTCGTTGTCGCGGATCGCCTTGAGCGCGCAGGCCGTAGCGCGAGCGCAGCAGCAGCACGATCAGCGCCAGGATCAGCGACGACGAGCGCGAGCGCGATCCAGTAGATCAGGAATTCGCGCGCCTGCGCGGCTCGCGCGATCGCAGATCACGATGCCGGCCGGCAGGCTGGTGCCGGAGCCGCCGCCGAGCACGCGACACCTGCGAGGCGAGCAGGCGGAACACCTCGGCGACGATCCAGGTGCCGATCGCGAAGTAGTGGCCGCGCAGCCGGAAGATCAGCGCCGCGACCGGCATCGCCAGCGACGGCCGCGATGACGCCCGCGAGCGGGATCGCCCACGAGCGGCGGCACGCCGGCAAGCATGGCGAGCGCGAACAGGATGATAGGCGCCGAGCCCGACATAGGCCTGCTGGCCGACCGAGACGAGGCCGGCGTAGCCGGCGAGCAGATTCCACAGGCTCGCCAGCGCCACATAGGCGTAGATCTCGGCGAGCAGCCGCAGGTCGTCGCGGCCGCCCCACCACGGCGCCGCCGCGAGCACGATCAGCGCGACCGCGCACCGACTACGCCGATGCGGCTCGACCGGCTGGCGAACGGCGACGCGCACGGTCATCCGCGCACCTTCGGGAACAGGCCCTCGGGCGCACCGCGAGCACGACCAGAAAGGCGAGGTGGCCGGCGAGAATCTGCCAGCCCGGATCGAGCGTGCGCGCCGATCGCCTGCGCGACGCCGAGGATGATGCCGCCGGCGAGCGTGCCCCACAGGCTGCCGAGCCCGCCGATGATCACCGCCTCGAAGCCGAAGATCAGGCGCGCCGGCCCGATCGCCGGATCGAAATTGGCGCGCACCGCCAGCAACACGCCGGCGATCGCCACCACCGCCGAGCGAGAGCGCCATCGCGAGCGCGAAGACGTGGCGGTTGTCGAGGCCCATGAGCTGCGCCACCGACTGGATCGTCGGAGGTGGCGCGGAAGGCGCGGCCGAGCGCGGTGCGATAGAAAACGAACTGCAGCGCCGCCGATCACCGCGACGGCGAGCGCAAACTGAAGCGAGCGGCAGCACGCCGATCGTAGATCCCCTCGACGACGCGGATGCTCGCGACCTCGATGTCGCCGGCCTGCAGCTTGCGGCGTGTCGGCGGTGAACAGTTCCAGTAGTCCGTTCTGGATGATCACCGAGAGGCCGAAGGTCACCAGCAGCGGCGGCAGCAGATCGTCGCCGAGCGTGCGGTTGAGCACGAGCGCGCTGCAGCGCGTAGCCGATCGCCGCCATCAGCGGCACGACGATGAGCGAGCGACGGCGAGCGGGTTGATGCCCGAGCGTCTCGCGTGGTCGACCAGCGCCAGATAGGCCGCGAGCACGATGAGGTCGCCATGCGCGATGTTGACGAGCCGCATGACGCCGAAGATCAGCGACAGCCCGGCCGCGAACATGGCGTAGAGCCCGCCGACGAGCACGCCCTGGATGATGATGTTGATCCACTCGAGCACCGTCACACCCCGAAATACGCCGCGGAGATCGCCTCGCGCGTCAGATCGCTTCGCCGCGCCCGCGAGCGCGACGCGGCCCTCCTGCAGGCAGTAGACGCGGCTGGCGGCCTTCGAGCGCCTGCACGATGTCCTGCTCGACGATGCATCAGCGAGGTGCCCTGCGGCCGAGGATCGTCGGCAGCCGCGCGTAGATGTCGCGCACCACGATCGGCGCCAGCCCAAGGCTGATCTCGTCGCACAGCAGGAGCTTCGGGTTCGACATCAGCGCGCGGCCGATCGCGACCATCTGCTGCTGGCCGCCGGACAGCGACGTGCTCGGCATGGTGCCGGCGCTCGGCGAGCATCGGGAAACAGCTCGTAGATGCGCGCGAGCGTCCACGGGCCCGGGCGGCCGAGCTGGCCGCCGATCAGGAGATTCTCCTCGACCGTCAGCGAGGGAAACAGCCGCCGGCCCTCCGGCACGAGCGCGATGCCGCGCGCGCGCAACCGCGTGCGCCGGCAGTCCGCCGATCGGCGCGCCGTCGAACGACGATCGCGTCGCGGCGCGAGCGCATCAGGCCGGCGATGCTCTTGAGCAGCGTGCTCTTGCCGGCGCCGTTGGCGCCGATGACGGCGACCGCCTCGCCCGCCGCGACGTCGCATCGAGACGCCGAACAGCGCCTGGAAGTCGCCGTAGAACGCGTCGAGGTGCCGCACGTCGAGCAGCGGCGTCTCAGGCATCGGCCGCAATCCCCATGTAGATCTCTGCACACCGCCGGGCTGGCGGATCACCGTCGTGCGGGTCGCCCTCCGCGATGAAGCGCGCCGCTGTGCAGCACCACGAGGCGGTCGATCGCCGCCGAGCAGCGCATGCACGACGTGCTCGATCCAGATGATCGACACGCCGCTGCGGCGCACCGTCCTTGATGAGATGCGACCAGCGCCGCGGCATTCGTGCTCGGTGAGCCCGCCGGCGACCTCGTCGAGCAGGAGCACGCGCGGGCCGGTCGCGAGCGCGCGCGCGAGTTCGAGCCGCTTGCGGTCGATCAGCGTGAGGCTGCCGGCACTGGCGGTTGGCCTTGTCGGCGAGCCCGCATTGCGTCGAGCGATGTCCATGCAGCGCGTCGATAGACGTCGCGCTCGCGCGTGCCGGCCGCCGAAGGCGGCGGCAACGACGAGGTTCTCGAACACGCGTCATGCCGCCGAACGGCTGCGGAATCTGGAACGAGCGCGCGATGCCCATGCGTGCAGCGCTGCCGCGGCGACAGCGCGGGTGATGTCGGCGCCGTCGAACAAGCACGCGGCCGGCGTCCGGCGCGACGGTGCCGGCTGCATGATGCCGAACAGCGTGGTCTTGCCGGCGCCGTTCGGCCCGATGATGCCGAGCGCCTCGCCTTCGCGCGAGCGCCAGGTCGATGCCGTCCGGCGACGACGATCGGCGCCGAAGCGCTTGGAGATTTTTCGAGGGCGAGGATGGCGGCATGGTCACACGGCTCATCACGCCGTGGCGAAACGGTCAGGCAATCGCGGTCGAGTCCCGTCCCGCGCCTGCGGTAGGCCCCTGACGAGCCAAGTGACGTCTACGACAGCAGCTCCAGCTTCCCGCCGACCGGAATCTCCGGCGCCGGTCTCGTTCTGCGTGATCGACGAGATCGAACGCGTTGCCCTTGCGCTGCCATTGGCCGGCGACGAGCGGCGTCTTGGTGACGTTCTTCACCGGCTTGCCGGTCCAGCTGCACCGGCCCGACGATCGAATTGTAGTTGGTGGCGGCGATCGCTTCGAGGATCGACCTTCGGTCGCCGAGGTCTTGCGCGCGCTTGAGCACGTCGATCGCCACCTCGAACAGCGCGTGCTTGAAGCCGATCGGCTGCGTCCACGGCCGGTTGGTCGCCGTCGACATAGGCGTCGGTGAGTTCGCGCGCGCTCTGGCCGGTGAGGCCGGACTTGAACGGATGGTTCGGCGTCCACCAGATTTCGGTCGTGAGCCCGTTGCCGCGGCGCGCCGAGCGAGTTGATCACCGAGGGGAACAGCAGCGCCTTGCCGATGGTGACGATCTTCGGGCGGAAGCCCTGCTGCGCCGCCTGCGACCAGAAGGTCGCGAAAGTCCGGCGGGATCATGTTGCCGGTGACGATCTCGGCGCCGGCGCTCTTGAAGGCGGAGATCTGCGAGGTGAAGTCGTTGTTGATCGGCTGGTAGCGGCCGGGATCGACGAGCTTGTAGCCGGCCTTGGCGAGCTTCCTGCGGCCCAGCAATACGTAACTGAACGAAGTATTAC
>ERZ1370068.5112-contig-4150_pt1 | contig 13962 bp, 24 predicted proteins | sample MGYA00561227_ERZ1370068 | MGnify/ENA primary metagenome ERZ1370068 (study PRJEB38410, sample SAMEA6850437) | metagenome | study: Metagenomic assessment of the ecological functions of the soil: analysis of the soil microbiota associated with the...
GACGCCCGATTGCCCTGCGCAAAGGGGCCTGATCGGCCCGACGTACACTGGCTGGCCCGCCGGGGGAAGCCGGAGCCACCATGCGCCTGATCGAATCCATCCTGGCGGACGCTGCCGCCATCACGACGCTGCGCCGCGACATCCACGCCCACCCGGAGCTGTGCTTCGAGGAGCAGCGCACCGCCGATCTGATCGCCAAGGCGCTCACCGACTGGGGCATCCCGATCCATCGCGGCATGGGCAAGACCGGCGTGGTCGGCATCGTCAAGAACGGCAGCTCCAAACGCGCGGTGGGCCTGCGCGCCGACATCGACGCGCTGCCGATGACCGAGATGCAACCGCTTCGCGCACGCGAGCACGCACGCCGGCAAGATGCACGCCTGCGGCCACGACGGCCACACCGCGATGCTGCTGGCGGCGGCCAAGCATCTGAGCAAGCACCGCAACTTCGACGGCACCGTGTACCTGGTGTTCCAGCCGGCCGAAGAAGGCGGCGGCGGCGCGCGCGAGATGATGAAGGACGGCCTGTTCGACAAGTTCCCGATGGAGGCCATCTTCGGCGCGCACAACTGGCCGGGCATGGCGGTGGGCCAGTTCGCGCTGCAGCGACGGACCGGTGTTCGCGTCGAGCAACGAGTTCAAGATCACCATCCGCGGCAAGGGCGCGCACGGCGCGATGCCGCACAACGGCATCGACCCGGTGCCGGCGGCCTGCCAGATGGTGCAGGCGTTCCAGACCATCATCAGCCGCAACAAGCGGCCGATCGACACCGGCGTGATCTCGGTGACGATGATCCACACCGGCGAAGCGACCAACGTGATCCCCGAGTCGCTGCGTGGTCCAGGGCACGGTGCGCACCTTCACCACCGAGGTGCTCGACCTGATCGAGCGGCGCATGAAGACGATCGCCGAGAGCACCTGCGCCGCCTTCGAATGCGGCTGCGATTTCGACGTTCATGCGCAACTACCCGCCGACCATCAACCACAAGGCCGAGACCGAGTTCGCGCGCGAGCTGCTGACCGACGTGGTGGGCGCGGACAACGTGCACGACTTCGAGCCGACGATGGGCGCCGAGGACTTCAGCTACTTCCTGCAAGGCAAGCCGGGCTGCTACTTCCTGATCGGCAACGGCGACGGCGCGCACCGCGCGGGCGGCCACGGCATGGGCCCGTGCATGCTGCACAACCCGAGCTACGACTTCAACGACGACCTGATCCCGCTGGGCGCCACCGTCTGGGTGCGCATGGCCGAGGCGTGGCTGGCGGCAGCCGCGCTGACCGGCTACGACGTGACGCGCACAGCCCGATGACAGCCGCCGACTGTTCTCCCAGAGCTACGCCGAAGCCCGCCAGAAGTTCCTCGCTGCCGCGCAGGCCGCCGGGCTGTCGCGTCGAGTCAGCCACACGCATCCGCTGCTCGGCCGCGACGGCGAAGCTGCTGGCGATGGACGTGGCGCGGTTCGGTCCGCCCGACGCCAGCGCGCTGCTGCTGTCGTTGAGCAGCGCCTGCCACGGCGTCGAAGGCTTCTGCGGCTCGGGTGCGCAGGTCGTCGCTGCTCGGCGACGCACGCGTTCCGCGCCGCAGTCGCGCAGTCGCGCGTGGCGCGTGCTGTTCGTGCACGCGCCTCAACCCGTACGGCTTTTCGTGGTGGCGGCGCACGACGCACGAGAACGTCGACCTGAACCGCAACTTCCACGACTTCAGCCAAGCCGCTGCCGGCGAACGCCGACCTACGACGAGATCGCGCACTGGCTGCGTGCCCGAGCGACTGGCCGCCGCGCGCCGACGCCGCCGATGCGATGAAGCGCTACATCGCCGCAGCACGGCGAAAGGGCGCTACCAGTCGGTGGTGTCGCGGCGGCCAGCACAACCACCCCAATGGCCTGTTCTACGGCGGCCGCGAGCCGACCTGGAGCAACCTGACGCTGCGCGCAGGTGCTGCGCGAGCACGGCCGGCGCTGCGCGCGCCTCGGCTGGATCGACTTCCACACCGGCCTGGGGCCCAGCGGCGTGGGCGAGCGCATCTTCGCGTGCCGCGACGACGCGCGCGGCCTATGCGCGCGCGCGCCGCTGGTGGGGCCACGACGTGACGTCGATCTACGACGGCAGCTCGACGCTCGGCCTGCCTCACCGGCTTGATGTGGATGGCGGCCTACGAGGAATGCACGCAGGCCGAGTACACCGGCATCGCGCTCGAGTACGGCACGCTGCCGGTGCTCGAAGTGACCGACGCGCTGCGCGCCGACCAGTGGCTCGAGAACCATCCCGGAAGCCGGCGCGCAGCAGCGCCAGGCCATCAAGCGGCTGGTGCGCGACGCCTTCTATACCGACACCGACGAGTGGAAGCAGGCGATCGTCGAGCAGGCGCACGACGCCGCGCTGCAGGGCCTGGCCGGCCTGGCGCAACCGCGCTAACGACCCGGTTCAGGGCCTAGTTCACTCGCTCGGCCACCAGCCATTGGTACGCAGCGCCTGCTCGCAACTGCGGCGCATCGGTAAATTGCAGCGCCTTCCAGCCGCTCGCGCGCGCGGCCTCGACGTTGACCGCGATGTCGTCGAGCAACACCAGCTGATCGGCCGGCGCTGCGAAGGTGCGGCTCGCCAGCTCGTAGATCTCGGCCTCGGGCTTGATCAACTGCACGTGCGACGAATACAACCCACTGCGAAAGTGGTCCATCAAGTCGGGGTGCGTGCGGTTCAGGTGCTCGGCATACGCCAGCGGCATGTTCGACAAGAAGTGCAGCGATGTGCCCGCCGCGCGCAGCCGCCGCAGCAGGTCCACCGTCTCGAGCTTGGGGGTCAGCGAAGGCGGTACCCCATCCACCAGTGCGCTTCACATCCTGGGCGTCGAGCCCGGTGCGTGCAGCGATGCGGCGCACCAGCTCCGGCCCTCGAGCACGCCGCGGTCGAACTGCGCCCAGTCGCCGCCAAAGCCCTGGAACACGCTTGCCACCAGCGCGCTTCGTAGCGGCGGCATCGGTGGCATGCCTCGGAAAATGGCGCCGCACCAGCTCAAGGGGATGCCAGTTGAACAGCACGCCACCGAAGTCGAACACGATGCGCAGCGCAGCGCCCCTTGCACTCATGACGTCGGCTTGCGTGGTGTCCAGCGCAACACGAAGTTGCGTTGCGCGTCGGTCTCCGGTGAGCTCGGCGCGGCATCCAGGCGCGCCAATGCGCTGCGCTTGTGTGCGATCAGCGCCAGTGCCGCCGGCCCCGTCAAGCCCTGCTCGACCAGCCAGCAGCCCAGCGCCGTGCCGGTGCGGCCAACGCCTGCATGGCAATGCAGGTACACCCGGGCGCCGCGCTGCAGTTCGGCATCGATTGTGTCGACGATTTCGTGCATCAGCTGCACGCCGGGTACCGCGTAGTCGGTGATCGCAAGGCCGTGCCACTGCGCGCGACGCCGGCAACGCGGTGGCATAGCGCGCCAGCGACCGCTGATTGCACGTGAGATCGACGAAGCTGTCGACTCCGGCCTCGATCAGCGCATCAAGGCATCCCGCGGGATGCGCGCCCGCCAGGAATCGGCCCGGCCACACCCACAGCAATCGGCGTGCGGCAGCGCCATCGCGTCGCCGCCGGCCTGCAGCGCGTCGGGCGGACAGACCAGGGTCACAGGCGTCAGTGCGACAGGATCTTCGACAGGAAGTCCTTCGCGCGTTCGGTCTTCGGGTGGTTGAAGAACTCGATTGGCGTGTTCTCTTCGACGATCTGCCCCTGGTCCATGAAGATCACGCGGTCGGCCGCCTGGCGCGCAAAGCCCATCTCGTGCGTGACGCACAGCATCGTGATGCCCTGCTTGGCCAGATCGATCATCACCTCGAGCACCTCGTTGATCATCTCGGGGTCGAGCGCCGAGGTCGGCTCGTCGAACAGCATGATCTTGGGCGTCAGGCACAGCGCGCGCGCGATCGCCACCCGCTGCTGCTGGCCGCCCGACAGCTGCAGCGGGTATTTGCTGCGCCTGCTCGGCGATGCGCACGCGCGTGAGCTGCATCATCGCCTTGTCCTCGGCCTCCTTCTTCGGCATCTTGCCGACCCACATCGGCGCCAGCGTGCAGGTTCTCGAGCACCGTGAGGTGCGGGAACAGGTTGAACTGCTGGAACACCATGCCGACGTTGCGGCGCACCGCGTCGATCGCCTTCACGTCGTCGGTGAGCTCGATGCCGTCGACGATGAGGTGGCCCGCCTGATGCTCCTCGAGCCGGTTGATGCAGCGGATCAGCGTGGACTTGCCCGAGCCCGACGGGCCGCAGATGACGATGCGCTCGCTCTTGGCGCACGCTGAGCTGGATGTCGCGCAGCACGTGGAACTGGCCGTACCACTTGCTGACGTTGTCGAACACAATGATCGGTGCGTCGGTGGTGCCCATGGTCGCGCTCTCCTCGGGATCTTTGATTATTGCCGGCGCATGCCGGTGTTGAGGTATGACCTCGACCCAGCGGCTGTAGCGCGACAGCGCGAAGCAGCAGCACGAAATACACCGCCGCCACGAACAGCTGGCCTTCGAGGAAGAACTTGCGCCAGTCGGCGTCGCCCAGCGCCAGCTGCAGCGCGCCGGTCAGGTCGTACAGGCTGACGATGGTGACCAGCGAGGTGTCCTTGAACGTGCTGATGAAGCTGTTGACGATGGCCGGCACCACCAGCCGCAGTGCCTGCGGCAGCACGATCTTGCGCGTGGTCTGCCAGTACGTCAGGCCCAGCGCCTGCGCCGCCTCGACCTGGCCCTTGGGCAGCGCCTGCAGCCCGCCGCGCACCACCTCGGCGCAGGTAGGCCGCCGCGAACAGCGTCATGCCCACCAGCACGCGCAGCAGCACGTCGATCGTCATGCCGTGCGGCATGAACAGCGGGAACATGAACGACGCCATGAACAGCACCGAGATCAGCGGCACGCCACGGATCAGCTCGACGTACAGCACGCACACCGCGCGAATGGCCGGCAGCTTGAAGTGCGCCCGAGCGCCACCAGGATCGCCAGCGGAAACGCCACCGCCAGGCTCACCACCGACAGCGCCAACGTCAGCGGGAAGCCGCCCCAGCGCGAGGTCTCCACCGGCGTGAGGCCGAGCACGCCGCCGCGCATCAGCACGAAGCACACCGCCAGCACGATCAGCCACAGCGGCGCCAGCCAGGGCTTCCAGAACGGGCGCAGGCAACTCGCCACCAGCAGCGCAATCAGGATGGCGCATGCGGCCAGTGGCCGCCACTGCTGCTCGAACGGATAGCGCCCGAACAGGATCAAGCGGCCCTTCTCGGCCACCACGCCCCAGCAGGCACCATGTTCCTGAGCCGCGCGGCACGCCGCGTTGTCGGGCGCGAACACAGCGTTAAGCACCGACCAGCCGAACAGCGGCGGCACCAGCCACAGCAGCACGAGCACGGTGACGATCGTGGCCAGCGAGTTGGCCCAGCCGTCGAAGAAGTTGCGCTGGATCCAGCCGAGCGCGCCCTGCGCGGCCATCGGCGGCGGCCGGCTTTCGATCGGCGCGAAGACCACCGCGCTCATTCGAAGGCTTCCGCTGGTACCGCGGCCATCTCAGCGTTCCTTGATCGCCGCGCGGCGGTTGTACCAGTTCATCAATGCCGATGTCAGCAAAGACATCGTGAGGTAGCACGCCATCACCAGCGCGATGCACTCGATTGCGCGGCCGGTCTGATTGAGCGAGGTGTTGGAGATCGACACCAGGTCGGGATACCCCACGGCCACTGCCAGCGACGAGTTCTTCGTCAGGTTGAGGTACTGGTTGGTCATCGGCGGGATGATCACGCGCAGCGCCTCGCGGCAGCTGCACCAGGCGCAGCTCCTTGGCGCGCGTGAGGCCGAGCGACACGCTGGCCTCGTGCTGGCCGTAGGGCACCGACTGGATGCCGGCGCGCACCACCTCAGCAATGTAGGCCGCGGTGTAGATGGTCAGGCCGAGCAGCACGGTCAGGAACTCCGGTGTCACCGCGCCGCCGCCGACCACGTTGATCTCGGTCTTCTCGGGCAGATCGAGGGCGGTAGGCGCGCCACCAATCAGCCAGCCCGCCAGCGTGGCCAGCACCAGGATCACCAAGGCCGGCAACACGAACATCGGCGTCTGGCCGGTGGCGTCGTGACGCGCACGCACCCAGCGCGCCCAGCCCCACACGCCGACGAGGCCGACGACGAAGCCCGCGACGGTGCCCCACTGGCCCGGCACCCACTCCGGGTGCGGAAACTGCAGGCCGTTCTTGCTGAGAAACACGCCCGGCAACGGGTGCATCGCCTCTTCGATCGGCGGCAGCATCTCGGTGAGCACGAAGTACCACATGAACAACTGCAGCAGCAGCGGCACGTTGCGGATCAAGTCGACGTAGGCGCCGCTCATGCTGCGAACCAGCAGGTTGCGCGACAGCCGGCCGATGCCCACCAGCGTGCCGATCACCGTGGCCAGCACGATGCCGGTGATCGCGACCCGAAAGGTGTTGGACAGCCCGACGAGGAACGCCTTGCCGTAGCTTTCCGCGCTGTCGAACGGCACCACGCTCTCACCGATTGCAAAACCAGCGGGCTGCGTGATGAAGTCGAACCCGCTCTTGATGCCGCGCACCCGCATGTTCTCCAGCGTATTCGACAACAGATAGGCTCCGGCCGCGACGATCAACGCCGAGCACGATCACCTGGTACAGCACGCCGCGAAAGGCCTTGCTGCGCCAGGACCAACTTCTTGCTTTGGGAGGAGCTGCCATGAGATTCAACCGACAGGGTTCGCCGCCAGGCGAACCCGCCATCGTTGTTGTTTATCTCACCGGCGGCGCGTACATGAAGCCGCCCTTGCTCCACAGGTTGTTGGCGCCGCGCGGCAGCTTGAGCGGCGACTTCGGGCCGACGTTGCGCTCGAAGATCTCGCCGTAGTTGCCGACTGGCCTTGATCGCGCGGTAGGCCCAGTCCTTGTCGAGGCCGAGCAGCTTGCCGGTGTCTTCCGATGTGCCGAGGATGCGCTGCACGACCGGGTCTTTGCTGTCTGCCTTCATCTGGTCGACGTTGGCCTGCGTGATGCCGTACTCCTCGGCCTCGATCAGCGCGAACACCACCCACTTGGCGATGGTGAAGAACTCGTCGTCGCCGCGGCGCACCGACGGGCCTAGCGGCTCCTTGGAGATCAGCTCGGGCAGGATCAGGTGATCGTCGGGTTTCGACAGCTGCCTTGTTGCGGATCGACGCCAGGCCCGAGGCATCGGTCGGTGATAGGCCTGGCAGCGCCCGGCGAAGTAGGCCTTGTCGGTCGGCCTCCTGCGTCTCGAACACCACCGGCTTCATGTTCGAGACCCGCCGACTTGGAGTAGTCGTTCAGGTTCTTCTCGGTGGTGGTGCCCGACTGCACGCACACGGTGGCGCCCTTCAACTGCTTGGCCGACGTGATCTTGCTCTTCGTGGGCACCATGAAGCCCTGGCCGTCGTAGTAGGTGACGCCGGTGAATACCAGGCCCGAGCGACGCGTCGCGCGTCAGCGTCCAGGTGGTGTTGCGCGACAGGATGTCGATCTCGCCGGATTGCAGCGCGGCGAAGCGCTGCGCGGCGTTGAGCGGCACCCACTTGATCTTGCTGGCATCCTTCAGCACGCGTGGCGGCGATCGCCTTGCAGACGTCGACGTCGAGGCCGGCCCAGTTGCCCTGGCTGTCGGCGGCCGAGAAGCCCGGCAGGCCCGGGTTGACGCCGCACACCAACTGGCCGCGCTGGTTGATGGCGTCGAGCGTCTTGCCGGCGTGCGCTGCCCCGATGAAGCTGAGGGCGAGCGCGGCGGCCACGGCGTGTTTGATGCATGAATGGTTCTCCTGACGGTTGGCGAATGCGGGATTGTCACGAGCCCAGGTGCCCCGGCATACCGAGCGAAACACCGATGCAGGGATCGTGCCCGATTCAGCAGGCAGCGTTTCCGCGAGTCTCGAAGCCCGTCGTGGATTGACGCAGCGCTGCGGGCCCAGGGCCAGCGGATCAACCACGCAGGCGGCGAGCAGGCCGGCCGTTGATGCGTCCAGACCGCGGGAATCCCCTGTGTCGAACCGTGGCAGCAATTCGTTGCACAGCGCCTTGCCCGAGTTCCGACGCCCCATTGGTCGAAGCTGTTGATGCCCCACAGCAGCGCCGCTGGTGAACACCCGGTGCTCGTACAGCGGCGATCAGCGCACCCAGGCTGCGCGGCGTCAGCGCATCGAGCACCAGCGTCGTGCTCGGCCGGTTGCCCGGGAAGGTGCGGTGCCGTGCCAGCGTATCGGCCGGCAGCGATGCCTGACGCGCTGGGCGCCTCGTCGGCGCGCGCCTGCAGCGCGGTCTTGCCCAGCATCAGCGCCTGCGCTCTGCGCCAGGCAGTTGGCCAGCGCCTTGCTGATGCAGCGACGGCCTGCGCGTGCGACGGCTCGCGCACGGCGATGAACTCCACCGGGATCACGTCGGTGCCCTGGTGCAGCATCTGGAAGAACGCATGCTGGCCGTTGGTGCCCGGCTCGCCCCACACCACCGGGCTGCGTGCCGTAAGGGCAGCGATTGCCCATCGAGGTCGACGCCGCTTGCCGTTGGACTCCATCTCGAGCTGCTGCAGGTACGCCGGCAGGCGCTTCAGCCCCTGGTGGTACGGCGCGACCGCTGCGGCTCGTGAAGCGGTGGAAATTGCGATACCAGACGTCGAGCAGCCCGAGTAGGGCCGGCAGATTCGATCTCGAGCGGCGCCTCGGCGAAGTGGCGATCCATCGCGTGCGCGCCGGCCAGCAGCGCGCGGAAGTTGGTCGTCGCCGATCGCGATGGCGATCGGCAGCCCGATCGCGCTCCACATCGAATAGCGCCCGCCGACCCAGTCCCAGAAGCCGAAGGTGGTGGTGATGCCGAACGCCGCCGCAGCCGCGACGTTGGTGGTCGCGGCGACGAAGTGGCTGCGCGATGTCGCGCGCCACCCTGATGCGACGAACCACTGCGCGCGCCACCTCGGCGTTGGCCATCGTCTCCTGCGTGGTGAAGGTCTTGGACGCGATCACGAACAGCGTCGACTCGGGCTTCAGGCGTGCGCAGCACCGGCGTGATGTCGTGGCCGTCGACGTTGGAGACGAAGTGGCACGCGATGTCTGCGCGCAGCGAACGCATCCAGCGCCGGCACCACCATCTGCGGCCCGAGGTCCGAGCCGCCGATGCCGATGTTGACGACGTGCGCGGATGCCGCTGCGCGGCGGTGTCGCGCACCCGTCTCGGCGTAGGCGAGCATCGCATCGAGCACCGCGTGCACCTCGTCGGCGTGAACGGGCCCTGCGCCGCGCGGCGCGCGCAGCGCGGTGTGCAGCACCGCGCGGCCTTCGGTGGTGTTGATCGGCTCGCCGGCGAACATCGCGTCGCGCCGCGCCGGCGATGCCGCATTCGCGCGCCAGGTCGATCAGCAAGCTTGCAGCGTCAGCAGGTCCCAGCGGTTCTTCGACAGGTCGGCGAACACCTCGGGCGCCTGCAGCGACAGCGCCGCGAAGCGGCCCGGGTCGCGCGCGAAGGCCTCGCGCAGGTCGAAGCTCGCGGCCGTGCGCCTGGTAGTGGCCCTGCAGCGCCGCGCCAGGCCACGGTGTGGTCGCAGCGGGTCAGTCGTTCATGCAGCTCCTCGATCAGTCGCTCGAGCTTGACGGCGTCGGCGGCGAACAGCGCGAATGCCCTCGGCGAGCTTGTCGCTCGCCATCGCGTCGTCGTTCAAGCGCGTAGCGGAAGGCTCGGCTCGTTGAAGTGACGGCGTGCTGGCAGCGCCATCGCCTGCGCGCTCGGCGTCGAGCGCGCGCGCACCGGTGCCGTCGCTCGACCTGCAGCTGCGCCAGCAGCTCGGGGCTGATCGTCAGCAGATCGCAGCCCGCCAGCGCCAGGATCTGGCCGACGTTGCGGAAACTCGCGCCCATCACCTCGGTGTCGATGCCGAAGTGCTTGTAGTAGGTGTAGATGCGCGCCACCGACTTGACGCCGGGATCGTTGGCGCCGGCGTTGCTGCGGCCTCGTCCCACTGCGCGCCGGCCGGCTTCTTGTACCAGTCGTAGATGCGGCCGACGAAGGGCGAGATCAGCGTCACGCCTGGCCTGCGCCGCACGCCACCGCCTGTGCGGAACGAAAACAGCAGCGTCAGGTTGCAGTGGATGCCTTCGTGCTCGAGCTGCGACGCGGCGCCTGGATGCCCTCCCAGGTGGAGGCCACCTTGATCAGCACGCGCTCGCGCGCGATGCCGGCGCGCTCGTACAGCTCGATGATGCGGTGCGCGCGCGCCATGCTGGCGGCGCTGTCGAACGCTCAGGCGCGCGTCGACTTCGGTGGAGACGCGCCCGGGCACGATCTTCAAGATCTCGCAGGCCGAAGCGCACCAGCACCTGGTCGACGATGCTGATCGATCGGCTCGCCCGCGATGCGCGGCCACCGTCTCGGCCAGCAGCGGCGCGTAGTCGGCCTGCTGCACCGCCTTCAGGATCAGCGAAGGGTTGGTCGTCGCGTCGCGTGGCGCGTACTGCGCCATCTGCTGGAAGTTGCCGGTGTCGGCGACAACGGTGGTGAATTGCTTGAGCTGGTCGAGCTGGTTCATCGCTTGATTATCGATCCGCAAGTTCGCCGAGCCACCGAGTAGACGCAATGGCCACGCAGTGACGATAAACGGGGCGGTGTCGCACCGGCAATCCCGGTGCCATCGCGCCCTCAAATCGCGGCGATCGTGCGTCGTATCATGGCCACGCACCCACGACGCGCAGCCTCGCGGCAGCCCCACGGCACCATGTCGTTCGACCTCGTTTTCTTCGGCGGCACCGGCGACCTCACCTGGCGCAAGCTGATGCCGGCGCTGTTCCAGGCCTTTCGCCACGGCAAGCTGCCGCGACGGCGGCCGCATCCTCGGCGGTGGCTCGCGACGAGCGCAGCGACGACGCAGTACCGCGCCTGCATCAAGGAGCGCTTCGTCGACGTCGACCGGCGCGAAGCGCCCGAGCGACGAGCGAGTTCGCGCGCTTCGCCGCGCTGCTGCACTACCGGCGCATGGACCTGTCGCAGCCGGAGCGACTACGCAGCGCCTGAAGGACTGGCTCGATGAGCGCCGACGCCGACACGGTGGTGCTGTTCCTGGCGACCAGCCCGCACCTGTTCCCGCTGATCTGCGCGCAGCTCGGCGCGGCCGGGCTGAACGGCCCGCAGGTGCGCGTCGTGCTCGAGAAGCCGCTCGGCCACGACCTGGCGAGCGCGCAGGAGATCAACCGCGTCGTTGCGCGCGGCGTTCAGCGAGCACCAGGCGCTGCGCATCGACCACTACCTCGGCAAGCCCGCGGTGCAGAACCTGATCGGCGCTGCGCTTCGGCAACGCGCTGTTCGAGCCGCTGTGGCGGCGCGAGAGCATCGCCAACATCCAGATCACGCTGGCCGAGGGCTTGGGCGTGGGCACGCGCGGCGACTTCTACGACCGCACCGGCGCGCTGCGCGACATGGTGCAGAACCATGCGCTGCAGCTGCTGACGATGATCGCGATGGAGCCGCCGCCGACCAACGACGCCGACGCGATCCGCGACGAGAAGCTCAAGGTGCTGCAGTCGCTGAAGCCGTTCACCGCCGAGAGCGTCGCGCGCGACGTGGTGCGCGGCCAGTACCAGGCCGGCAACGTCGACGGCAAGGCGGTGCCGGGCTATCTCGACGAAGCCAAGGTGCCGGCCGGCAGCACGACCGAAACCTTCGTCGCGCTGCGCACCGAGGTGCAGAACTGGCGCTGGGCCGGCGTGCCGTTCTACCTGCGCACCGGCAAGCGGCTGGCGGCGCGCGATGCGCCAGATCGTCGTCAACTTCCGCGCCGACGCCGCACACCATCTTCCCGGGCAGTCGACGCGCCGAACAAGCTGGTGATCAAGCTGCAGCCCGAGGACGGCCTCGAGCTGCACCTGCTCGCCGCCAAGGGCTCGGGCCAGCAGCGAGGCGCTGTCGCCGGTGTTCCTCGACCTCGACTTCGACAAGGCGTTCGCCGCAGAACCGCGTCGGCGCCTACGAGCGCCTGCTGCTCGACGCGATCGCCGGGCGGCTGAACCTGTTCGTGCGCAGCGACGAGCAGGAGCAGGCGTGGCGCTGGGTCGAGCCCGTGCTGGAAGCATGGGCCAACGATCCCAACCCGCCGCGTGGATACGCCGCAGGCACCTGGGGCCCGCCAGCGGCGAGCGCAATGATCGCGCGCGACGGCTGCGTGTGGGACGAGGGAGCAGTAGCGAGAGGGCTGGACCGGCTCAATGAGCCGCGGGTGGCGCAGCAAACGCGAGCAGTGACTCCACACCGTACATGTGCACCAGGTCGCTCAGTTTGGCCGGCGCACTGCGCACTTCGAAGCCCTTGTTCCAGGCACGCGCCAGGCGCCGGCACTCGAGCAGCACTGCCACCGCAGCGCTGTCGAAGCTGCGCAGCGCCGACGCATCGACCGTGAGCGTGGCCGCGTCATCCGCGCGCATCGCTTGTTCGAGCATCTGCAGCGTGATGCGTGGCCTCGCGCAGCGTCAAAACTTCGGGCAAGACCAGCATGGGACGACGATCCGACGCTGAGCGTGCGGTCAGCTCTTGCTGCCCGCAATGGCCTTGTTCTTCTCGGCCAGCCGATCGATCAGCGCGTCGATGCCGCCGGCGCTCAAGTCGCGTGAGAACTGGCTGCGAAACGACCTCGGTAGCCCACAGGCCGAGCACGTTGAAGTCGTAGATCTTCCAGGCATCGCCGGCCTTCTCGAGCCGGTAGTCGAGTTGGATCGGTTCGCCCTTGCCAACCACGTCAGTGCCGACGACAACTTCGCTGGGGTTGCCACCGGCGCGCAGTGGGCCGCAACTTGACGCTTTGATCCTTGACCGTGGTCAGCGCTCCCGCGTAGGTGTTGATCAGGTAGGTCTTGAACTCTTCGGTCAAGCGCTTCTGTTGTTCGGGGCTGGCCGAGCGCCAGGGCGGGCCAACCGACTTGACGACCATGCGCTGCAAGTTGACGTTGGGCACGATCTTGGTGTCGACCAGCGCGCGAATGCGGCCGACGTCGCCGGCCTGGATGGCTTTGTCAGCCTTGACCGCGTCGATTACTTCGGTGGACAACTGCAACATGAATGCATCGGGAGCGGTCTCCGCCATCACACCCAATTGCGTGACACACAACGCCAATCCCAACATGATTTTGCGAAACATCTGCTTTCCTTCGATTCTGCGGGTCTGAACGTCAAGTACCTTAACGCAAGCACCCCAGCGGCGGTTCACTTCGGCGGGGAGCCCTCAGTGGCGTCGTTGTCGGGCTTTTCGGGCTCCTCGGGCGGATTACCGTCGTACACCAGATTGCGGCGGCGGCGACCAGGTAGCCATCACGCACCAACGAATACTTGTCGAGCGCGAGCTGGTCACAGAGCGCGGGTGACGGGCAGCAAGCTGGCGCGCAACACTGATGATCTGCAACGCGCCCAGCGCGTAACGCCCCGCACCCCCGCTCGAGGAATGCCTCGGGCACGGCTTGAATGTCGAGCGTCAATCCCACCGTGTCGCGCACCGTGCTCGGGCCCAGGATCGGCAACACCAGGTACGGACCCGGGGGCGCGCCCCAGCGGCCCAGCGTTTGCCCGAAGTCTTCTTGTCGGCGCTCGATGCCCGCGCCGGCGACGTTGAAAAAACCGCCGAAGCCGAACACCGTGTTGGCACTGAAGCGCATGCCCATCTCGAGCGCAGCGCCCGGCTTGGCTTGCAGCAATAGGTTCACCGTCGACCAGGCGTCGTTGAAATTGCTGAAGAAATTTTCGATGCAGGTACGTACAAACTCAGGCATCACATCCGTGTACCCCTCGGCCACTGGCCTCCGATCAGCGCCTTGTCGACCCCCTCGTTGAACGAGAACACAGCGCGATTCGCGCCTTCCCACGGATCGCCCGGCGAACCCGGCGTGGATGCGCAGCCACCCAGCGCCGGCCGCGAACCAGAGGGCAACAAGACGCCGAGAGCAATACGTGGCTT
>ERZ1370068.7243-contig-6172_pt1 | contig 13955 bp, 21 predicted proteins | sample MGYA00561227_ERZ1370068 | MGnify/ENA primary metagenome ERZ1370068 (study PRJEB38410, sample SAMEA6850437) | metagenome | study: Metagenomic assessment of the ecological functions of the soil: analysis of the soil microbiota associated with the...
CCTGGTTCGCTCAGCTTAGAGCACACTCAACTCTATGAATGCTGCCGATCTTTCAGGACGCAACGCACAGTGTCACGGGCGATTAATAATTCCTCGTCAGTCGGAATAACATAAACGGTCGGGCCGAGATCCTTCCTTGCTGATTAAGCCTTCACGGCCGCCGGTGTGCTGTCGATTCAGTTCTTCGTCAAGCTCAATTCCAATCCATTGCAGACCATCACAGATGCGCGCTCTTACCTCCCACGAGTTCTCGCCTATGCCGCCGGTGAAGACGACTGCGTCCGCGCCGTTCATCGCCGCGAGGTATGCGCCGATGTATTTCCGCGCGCGATAACAAAAGATCTCGATCGCCAGCTCGCTTCGGCGATCATTCTCTTCGCGCGCTTCGGCGAGTAACTCCCGCATATCGCTGGTTAGACCTGAGATTCCCAACAAGGCCCGATTGCTTGTTCATCAAGGTTTCGATTTCGCGGGTTGACAACCCTTCTTTCGCCGCGATGAATTCGATAATGGCCGGATCGAGATCGCCTGACCGTGTGCCCATGACGAGTCCTTCGAGCGGGGTCAGCCCCATTGAAGTGTCAATTGAGTTGCCGGCACTGATTGCAGTTGCGGAACAGCCATTGCCCAAGTGGAGCGTGATTATGTTTGTTGCCTCGCGCGCGATATTGCGCATGACTCGATAACGGTAAGCGACATAGCGATGAGAGATCCCGTGAAAGCCATAGCGACGCAGTCGATACCGCCGGTAGAGCTGATACGGCAAGGCGTAGAGGAACGCATGGTCCGGCAACGTCTGATGAAATGCTGTATCAAAGACAGCTACCTGCAGGCAGTCCTTCGCCAAATAACTTGCGCGTCGCGGAGATGCCTGTCAGGTTTGCCGGATTGTGCAACGGCGCCAGGTCGATGCAGTCTTCGACTGCCCTGACGACTTCATCGGTAATCAATACAGATTGCCTTGAAGCGCTCGCCGCCATGAACAACGCGATGACCAACCGCCTGAATATCGGCGATGCTTTTGATCTCTTCAATGCCCGCTTCTGGCGACGCGGCCCAGCGCGCGATGAAGTCAACCGCGGCGTTGATGTCGCGAAGCGATGAAGCTGAGCGCTGCGGCTCACGACCTTCGACCTGGAGGCAAATAATCGCTTCGCCTCCGATGCGTTCGATTGTTCCTTTCGCCAAACGCCGGTCAGCGTTTTGCGCAATGAGATCGAGGTCAGTCGCGATCAATTGAAACTTGACGCTTGAACTGCCGCAGTTAAGTACCAGAACATTCATTGATTTTGTCCAGTCAAGGTTACGCGACACGCAACGGCTCCAAAACTCCAGACAGGCGTCGTATCGCTATCACCCTACCGTCCTTTAGAGCATTTTGTAAGAGTTGTTGAGCCTCGCTCACGATTTTCTCCAAATGAGCCTCGTCACGGAAGCTCTCAGCGTAGATCTTTTAAATGTTCTCGGTACCTGAGCGCCTCGCCGCGATCATGCTCGCCCTTCTCGTCAGAACGGCCACCGCCACTCGACGATGTCGGGCCGGTCAATCCCAAACTGGTGTGCATATCGCCGACACGCGATCTGCTCATTCCTGAATTTCTCCTTCGCATGCGCGCCCGTTGCTTTCAATTTAGGTACTCGGTCGATGACATCGATTGCGAGTGTGAAGCGGTCGATCTCGTTATTGATCGCCAACTCCATCGGCGTGTTGATGTTGCCGCGTTCCTTGTAGCCCCGCACGTGCAGGTTGCTGATGATTAGTCCGCCTGTAGGCGAGCCGGTGTATCAACCATGGGTAGCCATGGAAGTTGAATACGATCGGCTTGTCCGCGGTAAACAAGCTGTCGAAATCCCGATCACTCAGCCCGTGCGGATGCTCTGTGTCCGATTGCAGCTTGAATAGGTCAACCACATTTACGAAGCGGATTTTCAAATCCGGGAATTCATTGCGGAGCAGAGCGGTGGCCGCGAGTGCTTCCTGCGTAGGGATATCGCCTGCGCAAGCCATCACTACGTCCGGTTCGACTCCCTGGTCGTTGCTCGCCGGGCCCCAGATACTGACGCCCTCTGGTGCAGTGCGTGATCGCTTCATCCATGGTCAGGAATTGAAGGTGAGGCTTCTTATCGCTGACGATTACGTTGATGTAGTTCTCGCTGCGCAAACAATGGTCGGCGACAGACAACAGCGAATTAACATCCGGCGGCAAATATATTCGCGTCACCTCGGCTCGTTTGTTTACGACCACGTCGAGAAAGCCCGGGTCCTGATGCGTGAAGCCATTGTGATCCTGCCGCCAGACAGTGGATGTAATCAGCAGGTTAAGCGAGGCCACGTTCTGCCGCCACGGAAGTTGATTACATATCGACAACCACTTCGCGTGTTGATTGAACATTGAGTCAATGACATGAGCGAATGCTTCGTAGGTTGAAAGAAAGCCGTGCCGCCCCGTCAGCAGGTAACCTTCAAGCATGCCTTCCAGCGTGTGCTCGCTTAACATTTCAATGACTCTTCCATCGCTCGCCAGCTCGCCGCCATCGCTGTCCTCAGGAAAGTATTCGGCGATCCAAAACTTCTTGGTGACTTCGTATAGCGCGTCGAGACCGTTGGAAGTAGTTTCGTCTGGGCCAAAAACGCGAAATGAGTTCGGGTTAAGTTTCATCACGTCGCGCAGAAAAACGCCCAAAGGCCGCGTGTTGTCGGCTTCGGTTTGGCCCGGCTTGTCGAACTTGACACCATAATCCCGGAAATCCGGCAGTCGAAGATTCTTCTTCAGCAGCCCGCCATTGGCGTGCGGGTTTGCGCCCATGCGGCGAGTGCCGGTCGGCGCGAGCTCACGGATTTCCGAAACCAGCGTCCCGTTGGCGTCGAACAACTCTTCCGGTTTGTAGCTGCGCAGCCAGTCTTCAAGCAGCTTGAGATGCGCCGGATTCTTTCTCACATCCGCGATGGGCACCTGATGTGCTCGCCAAAAGCCTTCGAGGTTGTGTCCATCGACTTCGGCCGGCGACGTCCAACCTTTGGGCGTCCGCAGCACGATCATCGGCCAGCGAGGCCGAGTGGCAATGCCAGAGTCGCGAGCTTCGCGTTGAATTGATCGAATGCGCTGCGCGCAATCATCCAACGTCGCGGCCATGGCCTGGTGCATCGATTCAGGATCAGAGCCCTCGACGAAGTACGGTGTGTATCCGTAACCCTTGAACAGGTCCTCAAGTTCCTGATGGCTTATCCGCGCCAGCAGAGTCGGATTATTGATCTTGTACCCGTTGAGATTCAGGATGGGCAGCACAGCGCCGTCGCGAATTGGATTGAGAAATTTGTTGATGTGCCACGAGGTGGCGAGCGGCCCTGTTTCGGCTTCGCCATCACCCACAACTGCCGCGACGATCAAGTCGGGATTATCGAACGCAGCGCCGCACGCGTGCGACAGAACATATCCTAATTCCCCGCCTTCATGAATCGAGCCCGGGGTTTCGGGCGTGCAGTGACTGCCGATGCCACCCGGAAACGAAAACTCCTTGAAGAAACGCGTCAAGCCGTCAATGTCCTGGCCCTTTTCGGGATAGATTTCCGAATACGATCCTTCGATGTAAACCGGCCCCAGCACGCCGGGCGCGCCGTGACCTGGGCCAGCCATGTAAATCATGTCGAGGTCGAACAGTTTTATGACGCGATTCAAGTGCGTATATATAAAGGAGAGCGCGGGGCTGGTGCCCCAGTGTCCAAGCATGCGCGGTTTGATATGTTCTGGCTTCAGTTCTTCACGTAACAGCGGATTGTCCTGAAGATAGATCATGCCCAGCGCCAGGTAATTCGCAGCTCGCCAAAACGCGTGTAGCTTGTTGAGTTCGGCATCGCTCAACGGCGCGCCTTTTACTGTTGAGCGGGCAACTCCGTAACTGCTCAACTCGCCCAAAGAAGCTTTTGTCGCAACCATAACTCCTCCTATGCCTTAGCTGTCGTCTCTGCTACGCTGCCTTCGCCCCGGACTCGCGCTTCGAAGCAATCACCGCCATCAAACTTTCCCATGACTTAGCGAACGACTTTGTTCCTTCGTCTTGCAGCCGCTCAGCCAGAGCGTCGATGTCGATTCCCGCCGCTGTGAACTCCGCTAACACCTGCTCGCAATCGCCGCCGTCCGTAGCCATGATTGAACCCAGTTCCGTTTCTTCCGCGAGCGCCTTCAAAGTGCCTTCCGGCATCGTGTCGATCGTGAGCGGCGCCGCGAGGGCTTTGACATACAGAACCGGCGAAGCCCGAGGATCTTTAACTCCGGTGCTGGCCCAGAGAAGACGCTGCGGCCATGCGCCCGCGCTGTAGAGACGAATCGCAGCGCGGCGACACTAGTAATTCGCAGCGCTGCTTTATACGTGCGTAACGCGATAGCGATCCCAAGTTTGTTTCGTAGTTGGGCAGGCGCTTTGTCCTTGACGGCAGCGTCCCATCGACTGATGAATACTGACGCCACTGATGCCAACATGCGGCTGCAGCCCGGCATCGATGCGTCTCTCAATTCCGCGCAGGAACGCTTCAGCCGCCGCCAGGTATTGCTCGCGAGAAAACAGAAGCGTCACGTTAACGGGGACGCCGGCAAAGATCGCCTCTTCGATCGCCGGCAATCCTTCCTTCGTGCCGGGGATCTTGATGAAGACGTTCGGACGGCCCGCCCTGGCAAACAAATCTTTCGCCGCAGCAACGGTGGCGGCTGTGTCGTGCGCGAGCAATGGCGATACCTCAAGTGATACCCAACCATCGAGGCCGTTGGTCTGGTCATAGATCGGCCGAAACAGATCCGCGGCGCGAGTAAGATCCGCCAACGCGAGTTCAAAGAAAATCTCCTCCGCAGACTTGCCTTCCTTCAGCTTGTCGCGAATATCCGCGTCGTATGCAGTGCTGTTCTTAATCGCGTGTTCGAAGATCGTCGGATTCGAAGTAAGTCCGGTTACCGACAACTCGTCGATATATCGTTTGAGTGTGCCACTGGTCGAGCAGGTCACGCGTGATGTTATCCAGCCAAAGACTCTGGCCGAGCTTATGCAACAACATGGTTGCTTTCAGCTTATTTCCCGGCGTGAAAGAAGTCTGTTTTCGCTCTAGTCATCGTAGCTCCTTGTTTAAGCGACGCGTGTTGAAGCTATCGGTCGTGTGGAGATGTCAGCAATTGCGCGACCCACCGCAATCGCTACTTCCGTCAGAGGGACGGGCGTCTCTGGGGTGCTGCCAGATTGGTCCGCTGAACGCGGACTGAACGGGTAGACAACAGTCGAGTAAAAGACGATTGGCGTCGCACCTGCAGCCTTGCGCACCTGCGCGAACAAATCTTTACCAGGACCGCGCGCTAGTTCGTCGTTGACAACATAAACGTCGTAGCTTGAACCATGAATCAGATCAAGTGCATCACAAAGAAAGCTCGCGTATGTCACCTTGTAGCCCGAATGCGCGAGAAGAAAGCAGGCGTAATTGCGATGAGGCGTGGTTATCAATGCACAATATCCTAACCTGCCCTTGCCGACGGGCCGGGACTTCACCTTTGCGATACATCGTTACGTCCCGTCCATTAGTTTTTTCATAAAAGTAAGCAAGCTGTTGATGCATTCAGGATTCCGTCGCTCCTCCGCTTTTCGGCCCAACGCTTTCATCGTCAGTGACTTGATCCAAGTGGGCGGACTTCCCCCGCAGAAAGTCCGCCCACTTCGAGCACAGGACACCCCGCAGCCCTGTGCTCATTTGATTTGCCAACATCTACAATCGTTCCGTTCATCAGACTGAAACTTTGAACGTCTCAAACATCTTCCGACTGACCTCTTAGCAAGCCGTCTGCCAGTCGCCGGATGCGAGTTCATCCGATGCCAACCTTCAGATCCGAACATTTGCTTAATGATTTGAGATATGTGCACGTCGTCACGGGACAGGAAACGGAATACCGCACGTATGGCGCTCGTAAATCCACGAAGTTTTCGTGAAATCGCGATAGCTGCCAGGTTCTCTTTTTCACTGCAAAGCGGACCGTTGTTGCCGGAACGCTCATCGCTCCAGGCGTGGGTGGACGCATGACGATTACGATAGACCAAGAAGTGTTCGGGAGAACGGGTGGGTCGGCTGAGTCTGTCTAATGATACGGTGAAACAGATTGCGGTCAGTCCGGATTGAAGCGATGGGACCGCCTTGGATCCGGCAAAACTGTTTCGGATGTATGCCAAACTTTTTCATGCGCGAGAGCAGCGTCGTGCGATTTATCCCCAGGAGCGCGGCAGCTCCATTCTCGCCGCCCACGCGTCCTTTGGTTTCGGCTAGCGTGCGCACGATTTCCTCGTGCTGGTTCGCGGCATATTCATCGGCAAAACGTTTTCTGCTATCGAGCGCGTAGATTGTTTCTTGCACAATGCGCGCAATCTCATCCCAGCGTTGAGGTGCCGCTGTCTGCGTAGATTCATCAGCCCAAACTCGTGTTCTGCGTCGATTCGTACTGGGGCGACTCCGCGAAGCTCCGCGACAGGAACCTGTAACGAATTGCCGCGCGTGAGGATCACCGCACGCTCGATAAAGTTTGCCAGCTCGCGGACGTTTCCCGGCCAGTCCCAATCGCTCAGCGCCTTCATGTGGACCGTCGGAATCGTTTCGATCCGCTTCTGCATCTGCTGCGCGAACTTCTGCGCGAAGTAGCGCGCCAGCAGCGGGATATCTTCCCGGCGCTCACGCAAGGGCGGAATACGAATCGGAAACACGTTCAGGCGATAATAAAGGTCGCTGCGAAATTCGCGATCAGCGATCATCTTTCCCAGATCGCGATTGGTTGCCGCTATCAGCCGCACATCAACTTTCTTGGTGCGGGTGCTGCCCAGACGCTCAAACTCGCGTTCCTGCAAAGCGCGCAGGAGCTTGGGCTGAATTTCCAGCGGAACGTCGCCGACCTCGTCGAGAAACAGCGTGCCTTGATCCGCCAGTTCCAGCCGCCCGACCTTCTGGCTGATGGCGCCCGTGAACGCTCCTTTTCATGTCCAAACAACTCACTCTCAAGCAAACCCGTCGGAATCGCGGCACAGTTGAGTTTCACAAACGTGCGGTTTTTGCGCCGGCTGTGATCGTGAATGGCGCGCGCAATCAGTTCCTTTCCCGTTCCGGTCTCGCCTAGCAGCAACACCGTCGAATCACTGGAGGCGACGGTTTCGACCAGTTCGAGAACCTGTCTCAGAGCCGGACTGTCACCAACGATCTGATCGAAATTCATCGCGCTGCGAATCTCTTCTTCGAGATAAAGCTTTTCCTGAACCAGCTGTGTTTGAAATCCGCATTGTCGCGGTAGGCCACGGCGTTCTCTTCGACTGTTACCACCGCATCACTTATCATCGGCGTTCAAACATCCGTCCATTTGGCGACGGCTTCGGATGGGTACCACGTTAGCACTCGGAGCGGTTTGACTGCCGTTCAAAGGAACATCAGTCTCGTCGGAAATTGCTGGCAAAAGCTGTGGTCATTTTCGATCTTTCTCCTTCTAATGTTGCACACGATTCTGGGGCCAATCTCGCTCGGCAACAATTCCTAAAGGGTGATCGGATCGACAAGAATGGCAGGCTTCGTTATCTCTTTTGAGGCAGGGCAGAGACTCTTTTGGAAGTCGCCGCCGACCCAGAAGAGTGACCAAGATGAGGAGAGGCGAAACAGAGTTAGTCTCGCACGCACTTGATGATACTAGTAGACAATGTTCACTTGAGATGCCGCAGTGGACTACGTGTGAGCATTTTGCGCGCTGGGTGAAAGAGTCATTGCTTAGATTCTATGAGTATTCGCCGCGACGCAACCTTCTGACGGCTTGATTCATGTTCCGCTCGTTAATGCTTATTCGTCGCGCCGCCGAATCTCAATGCGTCGCCACCCAAAACGGAACGCGTCAACAGACCAAGCGCCTGGACCTAAGCAGCGCAATTGCAACGGCGAGGCTGGCCAGCAAAACACTGATCCATGGATCCTGATTGTGTGAGAATGCAATGAACAATTCGGCGATCGCCACAATCGCCGCTGCCACAAACGTCCATGAGCCGAACAGAAGGAGCAATCCGGCCCCGGCCGCAACTATATGTGCCGTAAGCGTCTGTAGCGATGCGTTGTGGAGTTGCACACAACGGAGCGATGAGTGCGGTTGCCGCAACCACTCGGAGAAGCAGAAGCCCGAAGTCGGGCGGCCCATCCGCGAACGTGAAGAACAAACGCCGCATAACCCGTTAAGGTTAGCGCCTGCGAAAACCAACCACTAACCCTAAATGGCGTTTCTTTACGCTCTTTCGGGTGAATCAGAGTTCGAGGAATCCCCGTTTCAGCGCAATCGTGACGGCGTGCGTGCGATCGTTAGCACCCAACTTGGAAAGAATGTTCCGGACTTGACCTTTCACGGCGTCTTCGGTGACTGAGAGCTGCGTCGCAATCTGTTTGTTGGTATTGCCGTCAGCGATCAGGCGCAGGACGCGCACTTCCGCCGGTGACAGTGTCTCCTCGGCGGCATGTTCGGCAAGTTCAAAAGAGACCTCCGGAGACAGCGACTTTCTTCCCGCGTGTACCGCACGGATCGTGTCCAGCAGTTCTTTATGCAGGCTGTTCTTCAAAAGGTAAGCGCGGGCGCCCGCCTTGAGAGCGCGTAACGCCTGGGCGTCGCCGGTGTAGGTAGTGAGCACGATGATTCGCGCGTCGGGGAATTCTCCGCGGATGGCGATCATTGCATCCAAGCCGTTCATCTCCGGCATCTGCAAATCCATCAGCGTCACGTCGGGATGGTGCGTGCGGAAGTACTGAATCGCTTCACGCCCATTCGCAGCCTCGGCCACCAACGTCATGTCGGACTCATCGGCGATAAGCGCGGCAATGCCCTGGCGCAGGACCGGATGATCATCCACGGCCAGAATCCGAATCTTTTGGAATCATCAGTCATGGCTCGGCTCCTACTCTCGTTTACGTTCGGCCGTTTCCGGAAGTTATCACTACGACTGGCGCGCGGACACATCGTAAGCAATGCTGCCGGGAATGCTCAGCTCGACCTGCGTGCCGGAGTCGAGCTGGCTCCAGACCTCCAATCTTCCGCCGACGATTTCGGCCCGCTCACGCATGCCGTGCAGTCCGAAGTGTCCGGAGGGCTGCTGTTGCATAGTATCCACGTTAATGCCCTTCCCGTCATCTCGAACCGTCAGGCGAAACTGCCGCTTGTCGTATCGGATTTCCACGGTGATCCGCCGCGCCTGTGCGTGGCGGAAGGCGTTGCGCAAAGCCTCGCCGGCGATGCGGTATGCCTCGTCGCGCACCACGGGTTGCAGGTTGCGCGGCGCCACCTTCTACTTCGACATCAATGACGGGACGATCCGGTCGTTGACGTATCACTGGTGAGTTCTTCTGCAATGGCAGTTATGCGCGTTGGCAAGATCGTTGGTCTCGAACGCCGACGACGCGCAGTCCCTGCACCGCATCACGGCCTTCGGCAATCGCCTCAGCCGCCTGATCGAGTGCGGCTATCAAGCCTCTGCTTGGCTTCGTCTGGACGGGCTGGGAGGATTTTCGAGGCCGATTGAAACCTGAGCAGCAGGCCCTGAAAGCTTTGCAGCAGAGTGTCGTGCAGTTCGCGCGCTATGCGCGTGCGCTCACTCACTCGCGCTTCCAGCGTCCGGTTGAACTGCGTGCGCGAGTTGCCGGACACGAAGTTGATAAGCGGCCCAAAGCAACGCACAGGAAAAGGACCACCAGCAGCCAGAGCGGAACCAGGTCGTCTGGTAGTAAGGCCGGGGCGATCGAGAAATCCAGCAGCGCACCTTCCTCGTTCCACACGCCGCTGTTGTTCGAGGCCATCAAGCGGAAGCGGTAGGCGCGTGGCGGGAGGTTCGTGTAGATCGCCTGGCGACGGTTGCCGGCATCCTGCCACTCGTTGTCGTAGCCTTCGAGTTTGTAGCGGAACTTAACCTGCTCCGGGGCGACGAAGCTCAACGCCACGTAATCAATCGCGAGGTCGCGAACGAGTGCGGGCAGGCGCAACCCTTGCGCCGCGTCGTAAGTCTTGCGGTCGGCGGTGACCTGCTCGATTTGTACCGGAGGCGGCAGCTTGTTGAACGGAAAGTGTTGCGGGTCGATCACGCTGACGCCGTCGAACCCTACGTACCAGATTCTTCCGTCCGAAGCCTTGCTCACACTCTGCACAGCAGAAAGATTGGACTGGATCCGCACTCCATCCGAGACATCGAACAGCGTAGCCGCGACTGACCTGGATGGATCATCGACCCATGCATCCAACTCGGTCCGGGCAATACGGACGAGACCGCAGGCCGTGTAAACCCAAACGAAATGATCGGCGTCATCCACGCTCCAATGGACCTTGTCACAGGGCAGGCCGTTCTTGTTCGTGAGCGTGGTAACGTGATCGTCTTTGATGCGGCTGGAGACCGTTTTCAGTGGCGGCCCACAGCGCGCCGCGCGGGCCAAAGCGGAGGCGATTCACCCTGCCCGCGCCAAGCCCTTCGGCGACCGAGTACGACTTCCGAATCGCTCCGTCCGCGAAGTAGGAAATACCTCCTGCGCTGAATCCCAGCCAAATTCCGTGCTGCGAAGGATCGGCCAGGACAACGCGGCCGTCGTCGTTGTGTCCCAGTGCAGTCCACGGAAATTTCTCGACCACTCGCCCCTGGAATAAATGAAGGAGGCCATCCTCCTCTTTCGCCAGCCACAGATGTCCGGAGGGCCCTTCAGTCATGGACGTGATTCGTCCACCGTGAACGTCACGCACTGGAACGAATCGGTTGTTTTCCAAATACCCAAACTCTTGAACCGTCGAAAGCCAGATCCGCCGCTCGCTGTCCTCAAACAGAGAATATGGTGCTCCTTTGGGTGTTCCAGGATCCTGAGTGCTTCCGATGCGGTTCACCACGGAGATGCGGCCGTCCTTCCACCGGTTCAGGCCGTTGTAGGTCGCGACCCAGACGCTACCGTCTTTGGCCCCAACGATCGCCACGCTTTTGGTGCTGGACAATCCTTGCTTGGTTGAAAAGTTGGGAACGGCATACTCACGGAACCTGTCGATGCCGTTGCTAGTGACGGCCCAAACATCGCCTTCCCGATCCTCAAGAAGTCCGGTCACGGTGTCGCCGGAGAGACCGTCAGCCTCGGAAAAGACGTCCGTTTTGCCCTGATGGATGTGAACCAGCCCGCGGTCTGGTATGGCGACCCACAGCCCTCCGTCACGATCTCGGAGGATTTGCGGCGGCTTCAAATGCTGCGACAAGACGGTTGAGGCACCGCTTTCGAGTTGCGCAGCAACAGACTTTGTCAGTTGCTTATCATTGGCAGTCGGAAACGCGAATTGTTCAAGCTCTGCAAGCGCCGGTTGCAAATGCATCGAGTCCCAAACTTCGAATGACTGCGGTCGGCCCGACTTCCACTTCCGAGAGTCCTTATCGAAACCCACCCAGAAATTTCCTTCAGCGTCTGCATCGATCGGGCCGACGTTCTCACCAAAAATGCGCGCTTCGCGGGTAGCGGCCCACACGGTGCCATTGCGGTCCTCAAGCAACGCAAAGATCCGGCTGCCGTTCAGCTCGGAGTAGGTGGTGAGCTTTCCATCTTTCCAACTGGCAAGTCCCTTGGTTGTGCCGATCCAAAATGTACCATCACGTGTGACCAGCAGCGTCGGAATGTCATTGCTGGGGAGTTGGCCATTGGGCGGCCTCCAAGGGACAGCCCGAACGCCATCAAAGCGCAGCAAGCCGAATTCGGTGCCGAGCCAGAGATAGCCATCGGGCGTCTGTGCGATAGCGTAAATGAAGCCTCTGGCGAACCCGTCGCGGACCTTCCATGCGGTGTGGGCGTACTGACTGATATCGAGCGCGGGATCCAACGCAAAGGCGAACGAGCAGCACGCGAGCCAAATGCTCAGTACGACGACCGCCTGTATGAGCCGTTTTCGCATGAGTAGGAACGGTATTGTCAACTTAACTTAAGATCAAACACAACTACGCTCATACAAGATGAAGTCGAGATTCAGATTGGCAGCTACATCCGAGCTCATCGCAAGCAGCTCGGAGTAACACAGCGCGACATTGCTGTCGGTCTGAGGTGTTACTTCAGAATCGCAGGCCAGTTCAGAACGACAGAGTACGATTCCAGATAGCCTTGCCGCGGCTGTAGGACCAGAAATTTCAGACCATCTTGAGTCACTGCATACTGATTGACCGTCGCATCTGGGACCATTCCGGTATCGAATAGCTTGTGCTGGACGGTGACCTTCGGAGGCGAGCCGCGGTCCACAGTCACCGACATCATTGCACCCTCAGAATCGAGGAAGAACAGTTCTCTGCCATCCCCGCGCCACCGTGGTTGTACGCCGCCGGCCTGCGACACCTGCGTTATATCGTGAAACTCGGGAAACGACGCAACGAAGACCTCCCACTTCCCGTCGCGAAGCTCACCATAGGCGATCAAGTGTCCATCCGGAGACAAATGGAACGCATCTTTACGAAAACTCGATGTGTATACGGCCCTAGGTCTCCGATCGTCCTTCAGAGGTAGTATCGAAAGAGTCCTGGTGTCGTGGGTCAGCAGAAATGTACCATCCGGAGACCAGTCTTCCACCCAGTGCCTTTCATTATCACCATAAACAGGCTCTAGCTGCTGCTGTTCCCGCCTCGATCTTCGCAACCAGGAACGGCGGATCGCTTCCGCCGTTCGGCAAGAGATTAAAAGCAACGATAGCGAGAATCCGGCGACCACACAGGATCGGACTGCGCGTGCGGATCAACCACCAGGGAGTCGTTGTATTTGTCGCGATATCGATCAGCCACAGACTGCCCGTAGCGTACTGTCGGAACGAATTGAGTGCCAAATGTTTGCCGTCGGGCGAAAGAGTGAACTGCTGCATAGTCGACTGTTGGTTCCACACTCCCAACCGTCGAGCCGTCTCGCGAATACCACCTGAGTGTATCGATCGACGATCGCTCTGCCGTACCGTAGATCAGCACTCCATTTTGCGAAGCGGCGAATTCGGAACTGCCGAGATACGCTGCGGACGCAGCAACGTTTCGGACCACCAACAGAGGATCTCCTGTCGTTCGCAATGACTTCCATTCCATCCGTTGCGCAAAGAGATTCTGTTGTTGTATGAACAGCAAGTGCTCAGCAGCGACTACAGGCCGGTGCTGGGTCGTCACGAGTTCAACGGGAGCGCCGCCATTCAGTTGCTGAGCATATACCTTCGCGTTCGGATCATCCGCGGTGAGACTTGTCCGAGCCAGGTAAATAAACTGATTGCCATCGGGCGAGAACTGCACCCAGAATTGGCTGACCTGTCCCGGAAGCAACGCGGTCGCCGGAGTCGTACTTGCGCCATCACGAGAGACGCGAAAAATGGGGCTATTTACCGTTCGTGCAAACAGAATTGTTCCGTCGGCGCCCCATGCCCCTTGCGCGATGTCTGGAACCTCGACGATTGTTTCGGGAGTTCCCCCGATCGTCTTATTTTCTTCAGTTTTCCACCCGCCCAAAAGCCGATGAACTGTGAGTCTGGTGACCAGAAGGGCAGCAGTGCGCCCTCAGTCTGTTCCAGTTTTCGCGCTTCTGAAGAACTCAGCAGTCGGATCCACAAAGAGCTTTCACCCGACGCATCGGTCGCCGCGAAGGCCAACATCTCACCATTGGGAGAAAGCGCCATGTACTCGAACGGGTGCCAGTTCCTGTGCAACGTTATGCCGTGCGGCAGGCCGAGGGTGAGCTGTACCGCATTCGGTCGGGGACGAACCGGAATGTCGAAATACATAGAAGAGAGCAATTGTTCCGATCGCAACGACCGTTACAATCAGCACGACTTGCGTACGCCGCGAGCGCCGAGAAAACAACGTATGGGCACCGGGCGGTCTTGCGGCCGATTTATCCGGCCCTTCGAACTCATTCCCTGTTGACATCGCGCATATGTTACCGCCGAACGGGTCCTGAGCGGTAA
>ERZ1370068.7072-contig-6012_pt1 | contig 13949 bp, 24 predicted proteins | sample MGYA00561227_ERZ1370068 | MGnify/ENA primary metagenome ERZ1370068 (study PRJEB38410, sample SAMEA6850437) | metagenome | study: Metagenomic assessment of the ecological functions of the soil: analysis of the soil microbiota associated with the...
GACCCCGGGAAGCGGCAAAAGATCTGGCGCTAGGGCGCGTCCCGTGTGCCGCCTGCAGCGCTGGCGCAGGCGGCCAGGAGTTCGGTCTGGGGAATTTCCGGTAGTGCGGTAGTCGTTCTTTGACGCTGGCGGTGAAGCCGCGCAAGATAATTATCGGTATTTCCGGCATTTGGGCCGGTTGTGTCGTCGAGCTGCCGGAGGCGTGAACATGAGTGCCTATCCTTCTGTCGGAGGGACGAGAAGAGATAGCAGAGACTTAAGTAATAAATCAGAGTAAAATTAATACAATACTTAATATCTCGATGTCAGCCCCGCATGCCCGGCAGCACGTGGGCAACGACGAGGCGGCGGCTTGCCGCGGCGTCATCCGCCGAGGCGCCGCGCGTGTCCCGCCGCTGATCGCCACCCTGTCGAGGCCGAGTGCGCGCGAGCGAACCGAGCGCTCGATGCAGCGTTCCGGGAGGCCGACGATGGCGAAGCGGTCGATGAAATCGTCGGTCAGCGTACCGGCCTCGGCGGGAATCGCCTGCGGGTGTGGGCACGCATTCGTAGCGTTGCGCAGCGCCTCGAGCACGGCACGATCGCCCGCCGAGACCGGCCCGCTGGCCTTGCCGTGCATCACCGAGAAACGCGCGAAGGTCGAGTCCGCCGCGCACCAGGCCGCGCGCCGCTTCAACGTCGGCGTGGCAGCCGAGGTTGACGTAGGCGCGAAGGCGATGCCGCGTCGGGATCGAGGCCGGCGCCTATGCGGGTCTGCTGCGCCAGCTCGATGCCCTGCGCCAGTCGCGCTCGATATCGGCGCCGAGCGCGAACATCACCCGCTCGGCGTGGCGCCGCCATGGCGATGACCTGGGACCGCTGGCGGCGACCTCGACCGGCACCTTGGGCGCCGTCGGCGATCCAGCCGCGTCGCGGCTGGCCGACGGGTGCGTCGTGCAGTTCCAGTTCCGACATCGGCGGCGCGCCGCTCGTGCGGGATCGTCGATGTCGCCGAAGCTCACCGGCCTCGCCGCGGAGATAGGCCTGCAGCTGCCGCAGGTAGCGCTCGAACTGCGCCAGCCGGGCCGGCGCGCGGCCGAGATGGGCCAGCGCGCGGAACGCCGCGACCGATGCCCGAGCACGGCGCGGCCGTTCGAGACGCGATTGACGCTGGTGATCGCCGTGGCGGTCGCCGCCGCGTGGCGGGTGACCGAGTTGGTGACGCTGGTGCCCGAGCCCGATCCGTCGTGGTAGCGGCGCCGCCAAAGCGAGCGAGACATAGGGGTCGCCGGAGAGATTCTGCGAATCGACCACCAGCATGCCGTCCCAACCGGCGGCCTCGATCTCCTGCGCGCGTTGCGGGCGCTGCTGCGCGCCGAAGCGACGCCGGTGGTCCACAGTTGCACGTTCTGTCCTCCGCTCAGTCTTGCTGTATGAGTTCAACGACTAGCGGTTTCCGCTCGCGGCGCGTTCAATGTAAACTCCTTAACATGAGTTGGAAACGTCGGAGCCGAGCGCGCCTATCACCACGGCAATCTGCGCGAGGCGCTGATCCAGGCCGCGCGCGAGCTGATCAAGGAGAAGGGCCCGGCAGGCTTCACCTTCGCCGACGCCGCGCGCTCGGCCGGCGTCAGCGCCGGCGGCGCCCTATCGCCACTTCCGCGACCGCGAGGCGCTGCTTGGCCGACGTGGCGCGCGAGGGCTTCCAGCGCTTCGAGGCGATGCTCTCGACCGGCTGGGCAGACGGCAAGCCCGATGCGCTCACCGCCTTCAACAATGTCGGCCGGGCCTATCTCGCCTTCGCCCGCGCCGAGCCCGCCTACTACGCCGCCATGTTCGAGATCCGGCCTGCCGCCCGACCTCAACGCCGAGCTGCGCGCCGCCGGCGACCGCGCCTTCGCTGTGCTGCGCACCGCCGCCGAGTCGCTGGTGGCCATGCTGCCCGCCGCCAAGCGGCCGCCCGCCCTGATGATGAGCCTGCATGTCTGGTCGATGGCGCACGGCATCGCCTCGCTGTTCGGCCGCGGCGACGCCGGCCGGCGCACGCTGCCCATGACGGCCGAGGAACTGCTCGAATCGGTCATGCTCATCTACCTGCAGGGGCTGGGTTTTCCCCAAAAGTCCTGACGGGGCCCTTGACCTCCGGGCCGGAATGCCCAATGTAAATGTCGTTAACATTTACATCGTTAACGCTCGACAGAGGAGCCCACCATGACGGGCCTGATGGAAAGACTGGACGACATCCCCCGGCCCGCCTGGATCGCCCTGGTGGTCGTGAGCTTCATCGTGTTCTGGCCGATCGGCCTCGCCCTTCTCATTTACCTGAAATGGAGTGGACGCATGTTTTGCTCGAGACATGGCCGCTACGGCCACTGGCATGGCGCCGACGGACGCCCTGAAGGCCGCGAAGCGCGCGACGAGTTCCGCGCCTGGCGCCGCCGTCATCGGCTGGGGCCGCGACGCCGGCAGCGGCAACGTCGCCTTCGACGAGTATCGTGAGGAGACCCTGCGCAAGCTCGACGAGGAGCAGCGCGAGTTCCGCGACTTCCTCGACCGGCTGCGCGCCGCCAAGGACCGCGCCGAGTTCGACGAGTTCATGAACGAGCGGCGCAACCGCCCGCCCACCACCGAGCCGCCGCCGGCCGCTCTCCGCAGCTTAACGCCGCCTGCCTCGCCGCACCCTCCCGTCCATCTGATGGGAGGGGTTTGCGTAGCACGTCAGTAGTCCAGTTTCATCGGCAGCTGCACGTCGACGGCCCGCTGGGCGAGGTCCAGCAGCACCGCGAAGGCGTAGCGCGGCATTGTGTCTCGAGCGGCGCATCGTCGGCCGCCGGCTCGCGGCCCCAGCCCGCCACGACGGCGGCGCCCGCCTTCCATGTCGCGGCGTTGAGATCGTCGAGCTGGCGACGCAGCGACGCGGTCGAGCCGACCACCACCCGCCGCCCGTCGACATCCTCGCCTTCGAAGGTGAACTCGAAGGAAATGGGCAGCCACAGCTCGACATTGCGCACGAGGTGGGAGTAGCGCGAGCGGAAGCCCTCGGCGGTGCTGCGCACCAGAGCGGGGTCGTTGTCCCATTCCTCGGGCAGGCTGGCGGGCCGGCGCAACCCGGGATGCTCGGCATAGGCCGCCCACAGGACCAGCGACCCGAAGCCGTCCCAGCCCGGGCCGGCCGGTGAAGTAGGGCGCCTCCATCGTCTCGTCCCAGTCGAGCGGCACCGCGATCCTGCTGCCGAGCGACTCGCTCGAAGCTCTGGCGCCAGGCCAGGATCGCCGGATGGATCCGTTCCGGATGCTTGACGCGGTCGGCCGATCCGCCGGGACGCACGATCTGGTACTGCACGCCTCGCTCGCGCGCCGTTTTCTCGGCACTGCTTTCCCACTCGCCGGCATAGTACCGCGTGAGCGACCCGACATAGACGTCGAGAGCCATGAAGGGGGTCCTTTATTCTCGGGCGCTCTCGCGCCTCTGCCACTTGCAGTTGTTCTAAGAGGGTTTTATCGCGCGCAAAGAGGCGAATGCAAAAATCTTCGTGATCAGAACGCAGACACCCTGCCGCGCTTTGTCGTCGCCGACCGACTGGCGAAAGAAAGGTCCGGACGACTTGCCATCGCGCCAGGCTGAGGCGAAACCGACCGGAGGCTGCGGTCCTTGCCCGGCGGGTCGCCGCGCTACTGCGGCTCGAGGTTCAGGCCCTTGATCAGGTCGATCCAGACCGGGCCCCTCCTCGTCGACGACCTTCTTGAAGTAGACGTGATCGCGCGCGGCATTCGTCGATGCCGAAGGTGTCGAGGATCTTCTGGATGCGCTCGGTCTTGCCGCCCTCGACCATCATGTCGGAGAGCTTCTGCACGATCTCGGCTTCAGGCCGGCCGGCCCGACCAGGCCGATCCAGCCGCGGACCTGGAAGGCCTGCTCGGTCAGGCCCTGCTCGTAGAAGGTCGCCACGTCCGGCAGCTTCTTCGACGCGCGTCATCGGTCGGCACCGCGATCGGCCGGCCGCTGCCGGACTGCAGCACGCTCGCCGCGGCGGCGATGCTGCCGGTGCCGCCCTGCACGGCGCCCGAGGCGACGTCCTGCCACATCAGCGCCTCGCCGCGATAGTGCACGGCTTCCATCGTGAGCCCGTAGTGGCGGTTCAGTGCCTCGACCACGACGTGGCTGTAGGAGCCCGCGCCGTAGGTGCCGATCGAGCACCTTGTTGCTTGCGGGCGTAGTCGGCGAACTCGGCGAGGTTCTTGGCCGGCACGTTCTTGCCGATGATCGTCGGCAGGTGGCCGGCGTTCATCCACGAGATCAGCACGAAGTCCTTGTCGGGGTCGTAGGGCAGCTTCTTGAACAGCACCTTGTTCATGACCATCGTGGTCGAGATCGTCCACATCAGCGTGTAGCCGTCGGGCGGTGCGCTCTTCACCTGCTCGGCGGCGATGGCGCCGCTGACGCGCCGGCCTTGTTCTCGACGAACACCGGCTGGCCGGTCTTCTGCGAGATGTAGTCGCCGTAGGCGCGCGCGAAGATGTCGGTCAGGCCGCCGGCCGGATAGCCGCAGATGATGCGGATCGGCTTGCTGGGCCAGGTTCCTGCGCGATGGCAGGCGACGGCAAGGCGCCGCAGCCGCGGCAGCGCGAGCCATAGCGCAGCACTGTCGCGCCGCGTCGCACGCACGATCATCATTGTCCTCCCTGCGGCGCGAACTGTTGCGACGGTCTAGGCCGTCTTGGTCGCGCCTCGAGGTCAGCATGGCGTCGATTTCGGCGGTCGTAAAGCGGTCACCGCTCACTGCGGCTCGATGTTCAGGCTCTTGATCACGCCGAGCCAGACCGGCCCTTCCTCGTCGAGGACCTTCTTGAAATAGGCCCGGTCGCGCGCCGCCTCGTCGATGCCGAAGGTGTCGATGATCTTCTGGATGCGCTCGGTCTTGCCGCCCTCGACCATCAGATCGGAGAGCTTCTGCACGATCTCCTCCGGCGTGCCCGCCGGCGCCGAGCAGCCGACCCAGCCGCGCACCTGGAACGCCTTCTCGGTGAGACCCTGCTCGTAGAAGGTCGGCGACCTCCGGCAGCTTCTTCATGCGCTCCATCGTCGGCACCGCAATCGGCCGGCCCGCGCCCGACTGCAGCACCGGCAGCTGGCCGAGGCGTAACTGCCGCTCGCGCCCTGGACGGCGCCGGAGGCCACGTCCTGCCACATCAGCGCTTCGCCGCGGTAGTGGACCGCCTCCATCTTGAGGCCGTAGTGGCGGTTCAGCGTCTCGGCCACGACATGGGCGTACGAGCCGGCGCCATAGGTGGCCAGCGACACCTTGCGGTCACGCGCCCAGGCGGCGAACTCCGCGATGTTCTTCGCCGGCACGTCCTTGTTGATGATGGTCGGCAGGTGGCCGGTGTTGAACCAGGCGACCAGGGCGAAGTCCTTGTCGGGATCGTACGGCAGCTTTCTTGAACAGCAGCTTGTTCTGAATCCATGGTCGTCGAGTTGGTGAACATCAGCGTGTAGCCGTCGGGCGGTGCTGTCTTCACCATCTCGGCGCCGATCGCGCCCGCCGCACCCGGCCTTGTTCTCGACCACCACCGGCTGGCCGGGCTTCTGCGCGACACGTATTCGCCGTAGGCGCGGGCGAAGACGTCGGTCAGCCCGCCCGCCGGATAGGTGCACGATGATGCTGGATCGGCCTGCTGGGCCAGGCCTGCGCGATGGCCGGCGCCGAGCAGCAGCGGCCACGGCCGCGGCCGAACCGTAACGCAGCACGTCGCGGCCGTGTCGGGCGGACGATCATCCTCGCCTCCCTGCATCAACGTCTCTGCGCAAGTCGCTGACGCTGCTGACGCGACGGTCTTTACGCTGTCTTGGTCGCGCCCGATTTCAGCATGGCGTCGATTTCCACGCCGGTAAAGCCGGCCTCGCGCAGCACCTCGACGCTGTGCTCGCCGAGCCGCGGCTGCAGGCGCGTGACCTCGGGCTTGGTCTTGCTGAAGCGCGGCGGAATGTCGGGCATGCGCAGCCTGCCCTCGGTCGGATGGTCGACTCTCCTTCCAGATAGCCGGTGGCCTGGAGCTGCGGGTCGACGAACAGATCTTCGAGCGTGTTGACCGGCCCGTGCGGCACGTTGGAGCTTGCTGAGCAGCTCGACCCATTCGGCGTTGGTGCGCGTGGCGCAGATCTCGGCCAGGGTCGCGTAGTAGTGCTCGACGTTCTTGAGGCGATTGGCGAGCGAGGTGAAGCGCGGATCGCTCGGCGAGCTCGGGCCGGCCGATCAGGATCGCAGAACTCCTTCCAGTGGCCGTCGGTGTAGGGCAGCAGCGCGAAATAGCCGTCCTTCGAGGGATAGGGCCGCCGCTCCTTGTTGAGCACGCGCTTGTAGCCGGCCGATCTCGAGCGCCGGCCTGAAAGTCTCGCCGTAGAGATGCTTCGACCATGACGAAGGAGACCAGGCGTCTCGTACATCGGCACCTCGACCGCCTGGCCCTTGCCGGTGCGCTCGCGCGCGAACAGCGCCAGCCAGCAGGCCGAGACCACGCCGTTGGAGCTGGTCTTGTCGGCGACGATGGTCGGCAGGAAGCGCGGCTGGCCCGCCACGACGCTCTGCAGCGACGGCAAGGCCCGAGCCCGCCTGGATGATGTCGTCGTAGGCCGCCTTCGCGTCCCATCGGCCCGGCCGACGCGGTAGCCGTAGGTCGCGAGATAGACGAGCCGCGGATTGATCTTCTCGAACGCCTCGTATTCGACGCCCAGCCGCCTGGCGGGCTCGGGCCGGTAGTTGTGCATCAGCACGTCGGCGGTCTCGGCCAGCTTGAACAGCGCCTTGCGGCCGGAGTCCTGCTTGAGGTCGAGCACGATCGAGCGCTTGGAGCGATTGCAGCCGAGATAGAAGGCGGCCATGCCGGGATTGCGGGCCGGCCCGAGCTGGCGCGTGGTGTCGCCTTCCGGCGGCTCGATCTTGATCACGTCGGCGCCGAGATCGCCGCAACTGCTGGCGCCGCCCACGGCCCCAGCACGACCGTCGTGCAATCGAGAATCCTGACGCCGGTCCAACGGACCCGCCATCGACGTACCCTCCCAATGCTTTCTCCCGGACTACCACAAACTGGTCACGAGCGTGCGGAAACGTGACCCGCCAGGCTTGCTCATGGCCGCCCCAAAGCAAACGCAACGCTCGACTCCTGCCGCCGCCGTGGTGGCCGCCCTCATCGGCATCGGGGCACTGGGCGCGGCCGATGCGGCCCTGGCCCATGATCCGAGCAAACCCATCACCGTCCTGCACCGCCTGCTACGTCGTCGTGCTGCATGGCCCACCGGTCTGGCAGCCTTGCCGCTTCGTTAGGCGGCGATCACCGGCTGGTCAGCAGGATGGACGTCCAGATCCGCCGATGTCCTGGAAGCGACCCCGAGTTTCCCCCAGTGTCGTCGCAATCCGGCACGTATCCCCCTGCGTTGGGAAGGCGAGTAGTCGTCAGCCCGGTAGTCACAGGAGGCTGCAATGCGTGGACTCGAATGGAAAACCATCCTGGCTGCGCGCGATCGCGGGTTCCAGTTTGTTCGTCGCCGCGGGCGCCCAGGCGCACGACGACGACTGGCGCTGGGAGCACCGCCATCACGATCGCGGGCATGACCGTCACGTCCACGATCGGACCATCTTCGTCGAGCGGGAGCGGACGCGGCCCGTTTTCGTCGAGCGCGAGCGGCCGGTGTGCTCGTCGCTCCGTCTCCCGTCGGCTGATGGCGCCGATGGCGCCGCACTATCCGCCGCAGGATCCCAGCCTGAATTTCAACTTCACCATTCCATTGCGCTGACATTTTTCCTCTTCCTGCGCGAAGGCGGGGAGGTGCTTGGGGGCGGAGGGCCAGAGGCACCAACGACTTTCCTGATCTCTCCCGTCGCCGCATGACGGCGCACCTAACGACTATGGCTGCGGAGCGGCCATAGCGCCTACCTGCGCGGATCCGCAGGATGGAAGCCATCTCCGCGGCGGGCTGACTCCTGCCGGCAGGCGCCCTATTCTGGCGGCCATGCTGCGACTGACGACGCTTCGACTTATTGGCTGATCCGCCGCTCCCACCTCCGGGGGCCCTGCGGATCGCTTGTCGTTCGTCTCATCCCACCACCAGTCGCCGCCCACCCTTTCCCGCTTCCATCGCAGTGTTTCGCCTAAGAGCCGTTTGGCCGTGCGCGGCGCGAGGAGTCTTTCGATGTCACCCCAGAAACCCATGATGCCGACCGCGGGCGAGAAGTACGTTGCCTTCAAGCCCATCCCGATCCGCCGACCGACAATGGCCCAACAAGGTCATCACCAAGCCGCCGATCTGGTGCGCGGTCGACCTGCGCGACGGCAACCAGGCGCTGATCGAGCCGATGGATTCCGACCGCAAGACGCGGATGTTCAAGCTGCTCTGCCAGATGGGCTTCAAGGAGATCGAGGTCGGCTTCCCGGCGGCGTCGGAGACCGATTTCGACTTCGTGCGCGAGCTGATCGAGAAGAAGATGATCCCCGACGACGTCACCATCCAGGTGCTGACGCAGTGCCGGCCGGAGCTGATCGAGCGCACCTTCGAGGCCTGCCGCGGCGCCAAGCGCGCCATCGTCCATCTCTACAACTCGACCTCGACCCTGCAGCGCCGCGTCGTGTTCGGCATGGACTACAGCGGCATCGTCGACATCGCCGTGTCGGCCGCCAGGCTGGTCAAGCAGCTGCGCCGACGCCGATCCCGACGACCGAGTGGGTGTTCGAGTATTCGCCCGAGAGCTTCACCGGCACCGAGCTCGAGTTCGCGCGCGACATCTGCGCCGCGGTGGCCGACGTCTGTCAAGCCGACGCCGCAGAACAAGATGATCATCAACCTGCCGGCGACGGTCGAGATGGCCTCGGCCAACATCTATGCCGACCAGATCGAATGGTGCCATCGCAACTTCGAGTACCGCGATCTGATCGTGCTGCAGCCTGCACCCGCACAACGACCGCGGCACCGGCGTGGCCGCGGCCGAGCTCGGCTACATGGCCGGCGCCGACCGCATCGAGGGCTGCCTGTTCGGCAACGGCGAGCGCACCGGCAATGTCGACCTGGTGACCCTGGGGCTCAACATGTTCACCCAGGGCGTCGATCCGGAGATCGACTTCTCCGAACATCAACGAGATCCGCCAGACCGTCGAATACTGCAACCAGCTGCCGGTCCATCCGCGCCATCCCTACGGCGGCGACCTGGTGTTCACCGCCTTCTCGGGCTCGCACCAGGACGCCATCAACAAGGGCTTCAAGGCGCTCGAGGCCTCGAACAGCAAGGTCTGGGAAGTGCCCTACCTGCCGATCGACCCGGCCGATCTCGGCCGCAGCTACGAGGCGATCATCCGCATCAACAGCCAGTCGGGCAAAGGCGGCATCGCCTACATCCTGAAGAGCCGACTACGGCATCGACATGCCGCGTCTTCTCCAGGTCGAGTTCTCCAAGCTGATCCAGCAGATCGCCGACGAGACCGGCAAGGAGATCCATGCCGGCGCTGATCTGGGACACCTTCCGCAAGGAGTATCTCGAGAACGCCACGCCGGTCGGCTTCGTCAGCCACACCACGGTGCCCGAGCCCGGCCATCCTGACGTGCGTCTTCTCGACGCCAAGGTGAAGTTCAACGGCCAGGAACAGAAGATCAGCGGCCGCGGCAACGGACCGATCGCGGGCTATGTCGACGCGCTCGGCAAGAACTGCGGCGTCGGCATCAAGGTGCGCGACTACCACCAGCACGCCACCGGCGCCGGATCCGACGCGCAGGCGGTCAGCTTCATCGAAGCGGAAACCGACCGACGGTCGCGTGCTGTGGGGCGTCGGCATGGATTCGAACATCGTGACGGCTTCGCTCAAGGCGGTGACGTCGGCCGCCAACCGCGCGGTCGCCGCCGGATAGCGATACTCATCGCACGGTACGTTCTCTACGATCACGGGCGGGCGAGATGCCCGCCCGTTCATCGTCTGGAGATACAGCCCATGTCCTTCTTCCAACCCAAGGCGCCCTCCACATACCTGCTCATCGGCACGCCATCGGTGCTGTCGGCGGCGCCTGCGTCGCCGGCGTCGCCGGCGCCAATCAGCCCCACATGCAGGCGGCATTGAACTCGCTGCAGGCCGCCCGGGCAGAGCTGGTACAGGCCGCACCGGACAAGGGGGCTATCGCGCGCGCGCGATCACACGTACCGAAGAAGCGATCAACGAGACCGAGCGGGGCATCAGATACGCCGGCGACTGACGCACGCCTCAGGCTTCATCGAGGCTGAACTCAAAGGCGCCAAATAGCGATACCGCCGCCGCACGGCGGGGCTCTAGATTTCGCGAACGGGCGGCAATACCCGCCTGTTCAACGTTTGGAGGATCGCTTCAATGCCTCGCTTCTTTCCCAGAGTCGCCTGCCGCTATCCTGGTCATCGGCGTCACTGCCGGAGCGATCGTCGGCGCCTGCGTCGCCATGGCCGCTCAGCCCAACATGCAGGCCGCCCTGGGCTCGCTGCAGGCGGCGCGCGCCGAGCTGGTCAAGGCCATACCCAACAAGGGCGGCCATCGCGAACGCGCGATCGGCTTCGTCGATTCCGCGATCGCCGAGACCCGGGCAGGCATCAGCTACGCGCGGCCCCTGAGCGAGGCTGCGCTCTCGACGACACGGCCGGTTAGCGCGTAGAACGACGGTCATGGCCAAACCGAAAAAGACCGCCGCAAAAGTCTGCGCGGAAATCCCCCATCCCGGAAGCGTCCGGCGAGCACGCCGGACGCCAACCTGCTCGCCGACCTGATGAAATGGGCGAAGGCGGCGGCCGGCGCCGACTCCGGCCGACGCGCTCTACGTCAACGGCGAGTCGATCTCCGTCGCCCAGCGCATGGGCAAGCGCGAGAAGCTCGAAAGCAGCGAGGGCCGCGACCTCGGCCTGCGCGTGTTCGTGGGCAAGCGCCAGGCCTTCGTCTCGTCGACGGACTTCGCGCCCGCCGCGATGCGCATCCTGGCCGAACGTGCCGTCGACATGGCGCGGCGCCGTGCCCGAAGACCCGGTCTGCGGTCATCGCACCGGAGGAGCTGCTGGCGAAGCGCTGGCCCGACCTCGATCTCAACGACAAGCGGCGCCCCTCGGCCAGATCCGCTGCTGGCAATGGCCGAGGAAGCCGAGGACGCGGCGCGCGCCGTGAAGGGCGTGACCAACTCCGAGGGCGCCGAGGGCAAGCTGGGGCCGCTCCTCGGTGGTGCTGGCCGCCAGCAACGGCTTCTCCGGCAGCTACCGGCGCAGCGGCTATTCGCTGTCGTGCGCCGGTGCTGGGCGGCGAAGGCACCGGCATGGAGCGCGACTACGAATGGTCGAGCGCCGTGCATTTCGAGGACCTCGATGGCGCCGGCCAAGGTCGGCCGCAACGCCGGCAAGTTCGTCGTCCGCCGCCTCAATCCGCGCAAGGCGCAAGAGCGCGCGCGTGCCGGTGGTCTACGACCGCCGCGTCTCGGGCGGGCTGATCGGCCATCTGGCGAGCGCCATCAACGGCCGCGCCGTGGCCCGCGGCACGTCGTTCCTGAAGGACAAGATGGGCGAGAAGATCTTCGCCGACGGCATCCGCATCCTCGACAATCCGCATCGCCAGCGCGGCCTGGGCAGCCGGCCGTTCGACGCCGAGGGCCTGCCGACCAGGCGCTACGCCGTGATCGACGACGGCGTGCTCACCACCTGGCTGCTCGATCTCGCCGCCGCGCGCGCAGCTCAAGCCTCAAGCCGACCGGCCACGCCGCGCGCGGCGTCTCGGGCCGCCCTCGCCCGACCACGTCGAACTTCTACCTCGAGACGGGCAAGCGTCCGGTCGACGAGCTGATCGGCGACATCAAGAGCGGCTCTACATCACCGACCTGATCGGCTTCGGCGTCAACGGCGTCACCGGCGACTACAGCCGCGGCGCCTCGGGCTTCTGGATCGAGAACGGCAAGCTCGCCTGGCCGGTGAGCGGCATCACCGGTGGCCGGGCAATCTCAAGGACATGTTCCTGAACATGGTTCCGGCCAACGACCTGCAGTTCAAGAGCTCGACCAACGCGCCGACGGTGCGAATCGAGGGCATGACCGTCGCCGGCTCGTGATAAGATCTCGGCGGCATGACCCCTCTCGCAAGAATCACCCTGCTCGCCGCAACGACGGCGCTCCTCGCACCGGCCCAGTGCCCTCATGCGCGCCAGGACGGCGACTTCCAGGCCTGCCTGCAGACACATCAAGGCCGAGGCGCTGCGCCAGGGCGTGCCGGCCGCCATCGCCGACCGCGCCTTCCAGGGCCTCACGCCCGACCAGAAGGTGATCGATCTCGATCTGCGCCAGCCGGAATTCTCGCTGACCTACGCCAAGTATGTCGGCGCCTCGGTGACGCCCGACCGCATCGTCAAGGGCCAGCAGAGGATGGCGCAGACATCGCGCCCTGCTCGACGCCGCTGCAGGCCGAGTACGGCGTGCCGCCGCAATACATCATGGTCGTTCTGGGGCATGGAGACCAACTACGGCTCCTTCATGGGCGACTTCCAGGTCGTGCGCTCGGTGGCGACGCTTGGCCTGCATGACCAAGCGCACCGCCTTCTTCAGCAACGAGACGGTGCAGGCGCTGCGCATCCTCGTCGCTGAACCACATGACCCGCGAGCAGATGCGCGGCTCGTGGGCCGGCGCCATGGGCAACATGCAGTTCATGCCCTCGACCTTCATGAAGTGGGGCGTCGACCGCGACGGCAACGGCAAGATCGACCTGTGGACCAGCCTGCCTCGACGCCTTCGCCTCGGCCGCCAACTTCCTGCGCGGCATCGGCTTCAAGCCCGGCCTGCCGTCGAGCGAGGAGGTGTTCCTGCCGCAGGGCTTCCCGCTCGACCAGGCCGACACCACGATCGAAAAGCCGGTGCGCGCCTGGGCGGCGATGGGCGTCAAGCAGCGCAGGCAGCGCGCCGCTGCCCAACGTCGACGATCCCTCGTCGATCATCCTGCCGGCGGGCTGGCGCGGGCCCGGCCTTCATCCTCTATCCCAACTTCAAGGCGGTGATGAACTGGAACCGCTCGACGCTCTATGCGCTGGCGGTCGGCATCCTGGCGCGCCAGATCGCGGGCGGCCCGGCCGGTCGCTGCAGGCGCCGCCGGCCGACGACGAGCCGCTTGTCGCGCGACACCGTCATCGACCTGCAGACGCGGCTGGCCAAGCTCGGCCTCTACACCGACGAGACCGACGGGCTTTTGGGCCCCAAGACGCGCTCTCGGCGGTGCGGCTGTTCCAGAAGCAGGTCGGCTTGCCTGCCGACGGCCATCCGACGCCGCCGACGTCGTCCGCCGCCCGCAGGCGGCGGCGCGCCAGAGCCTATCAGCTGGGAGCGCGCTACTCCGTGGCGCAACCTCATGCAGCCGACGCCGGAGAGCGCTACGAGTGGCGCGCCCCAGCAATGACTTAAGCCGGCTGCAGCAGCCGTCACCGAGCCGTGGCGCTGAGCTCCAGATCGACACCGGCAGGGTGAGCGCGTTGTCGCTGTCGATCTGCACGCGGCTGGCGACCGCTTCTCGCCGGCGTCGCTCAGCACGGAGATGCGCACCACGCGGCCGGTGACCACGCGATAGCCGCCGGTGCGCGCGGCAACCGGCTGCGCAGCAGGGCGAGCCCGAAGCGCAGCGTATGGGAACGTCCCCAGCGCTCGAACAGGCAGACATGCAACAGCGGCTCGCCCAGCGCCGCGTCGGGCGCCACGACATAGGGGCCGGCATAGTGGCGACTGCGCGTCACGATCACTGACGACGCCCTGCATGCCGCGTGCCGTCGATCTCCACGCAGTAGCGTACCGGGACGATAGCGCCGCGTCTCGACCAGGGAGCGCCAGACATAGGCGGCGCGGCCCCAGCGTCGCTTGAAGGAGCGCGCTGACGCCGGCCACGACCTTGGCGTCGAAGCCCGCTCCCGCCATCAGCGAGAAGCAACGCGGAGCAATACGTAATTGAACGAAGTACAC
>ERZ1370068.9453-contig-8230_pt1 | contig 13946 bp, 30 predicted proteins | sample MGYA00561227_ERZ1370068 | MGnify/ENA primary metagenome ERZ1370068 (study PRJEB38410, sample SAMEA6850437) | metagenome | study: Metagenomic assessment of the ecological functions of the soil: analysis of the soil microbiota associated with the...
AGCGCACATTATCGACGGACAGATCACGAGTGCCAAGATTGGCGATGCCCAGATTACGAGTGCCAAGATTGGTACAGCCCAGATTCAGACGGCACACATCGGGGACTTGCAGGTCGACACCATCAAGATCACGGATTTAGCAGTACAGACCGGAAGATCGGCAACAACGCCGTGAGCGTGGGTCTCCAGGTAACCTCTGGACTCTCCGTCTCTATCTCCTTTGGCGGGCTGGTTCCTGGGGATCAGATATGGCTTATGGGCACCGCAACTGCGGCAGACGGCGGCGGCGGCACGGTGGACCTCTATCTGGAAGAAGATAGTCCGGGGGTACCCTGCGCGACCGCGCCACATCCACGCATACGCCAGGCTTTATCTCGGCGCTCTCCGTCCAGACTGTCTATACCGTGACGGCCCCAATCAGTCTGAAAGTCTTCTGGCTGGAACTGGGCGCCGCCAGTGGCACGACGCGTTTTGTCGGCTTACTGCGAAGGAAATAGGATGCCCGTGCTGATCCACTATGCGCTCGCGGACGGCCAGATTCAGCAGATTTATGAAGCCACATCCCAGGAATTTCTCGATTGGCAGTACCGCGATGTTGCCATGGCCGGTGCCCTCACACTGCCGCAAGGGCTAGACATGGCACCCAGCACGGTTATGGAGCGCTACGTGGTCGATCTGGACACGCTGACGATTATCCCGAAACCCGTGGGAGTGCTTACTGCCGCGCCGAATCCCTTTCCGGCAGACGGGCTGACGAGCTGCGTGGTGACGCTGACGCCTTTTGTGCCGTGTAGTCTGCGGATAGGTACGGAAGTCGTCGCGTTGACGGCCCAGGACCCTACGCTTGACTTCAAGGCAGACCTGGAACAGGTGTTTACGATTACGCTCATCCTTCAAGCTGCAATCTGGGCAGATTCTTTGCGCGTGGAGGCCATTTAATGCCCTCTTTGGTACACCGTGTGAGGCTACAGGACTACTTTTCTGTGCCAGAATATCAGCTTTTGCAGCTCATGCTCCGGCTGCTTAATGCCACGCGTGCTGCCTGTACGCCCCCGCTGGCTCCCGTGACGGAGGACGAGGTGGTGACCTTGTTTCGTGAGAGCGTGCGTGCTACCTCCGCGCCAGAGGAAGGACGGTAATGGCCCAGATCGGATCCGGTAATGGTTCACATTATCCTGGTGCAATTGATACAAAACAGAGCTGGCGCAATGCCCTGGCTGCGGCCCCGGATAGCGATACGCGATTGGACAGCGAGGCGTTCAATGATTTTGCCACCGCGATTGTCCAAATTGAGACGGCCCCTCGGCGCCAATCCTCAGGGGACCTTTGGTTCCATGGCGGCACGGCTCAATCAGTTTCTCCCGGTGCGGGCGTGTCTCCGGCCTATGTCACTTTTAACAACGCCACGATCCTTACGATCCCTGGCACCGTCCATCGCTTGGGGACGAGTACGCTGCTCTTTCAGGTCTATGACGCGTCGATTCCAGCCATGGCAGTCTCTCCGAATGAGTTTACGGTGCTCATCTCCCCCAACAGTTATGATGTGACACTCACGTTTGCCCAACCCCAGAGTGGCCTCGTCGTGCTCAGTGCAGGCTGCGCCGCTCTATTCCACGACGTTTAACAACGTGACCAGCCTGAACATTCTCGGTACGGCGCATCAACTGAGTACCGCCGCGCTTTCTCGGCCATCTATGACAATAACAACCCGGCGGCCGTGGTGCGGCCCAACACGTTCACCATCCATCCCTCGACGTTTGATGTAGCCATGACTTTTGTGCAACCGCAGAGCGGTTCGTTGCTACTCAGTGCCGTTGGCCCGCGCTATCAGACGACCTTTACGAATCAGACCACACTGACCATCGCCGGCACTACCCATCATCTGGGGACTGCCGCGCTGCTCTACCAGGTGTACGATAGTGCCATTCCCGCATCCCCGGTCCGCCCTGATCGGGTGACTGTCGATCCCACGACCTATACGGTCACGGTGACGTTCCTTGCGCCGCAGAATGGGTCGATCATTTTGGCGGCTTCACAAGGCGCAAGCGGGACCGATTTTGAAATCCGGGATGGCGGTATCGTAATACCAGTGCCGTCATCGTGAAAAGTCGCAACGGGAACTTGAACTCCAGATGGGTGCTGGGCAGCGGATCACCTTTGTTGATCAGTACGGACAAGGCTTTATCCAAATGATCTCGAATGTTACCGGATCACCGCCCTTCGCTGGACTGGGGATTGGCATCCCACCCTCGTATGGGCTCCATCTGGGCTTTGATTCCGCCGCCAAGCCCGGTACCAACACTTGCACCGGACCATTGCGCCTCAGTGCGCGGTTGAAGACCGATATTGTCTCCTTTTACGGATGGCTTGGCCGCTGTCCTGCAATTGGACCCCGTCTCCTATGCCTATAATGGGCTCGCAGGCATGCCGGCGACGGGCAAGCGGGAAATCGGGCTCATTGCCCAGGCCATACAGGGAATTGCCCCCACCTTGTGGGGTCGTATCGCGGCCAACTCAGTCCTGAGACGCCTGAGACCGATATCCTCACGTATGAGGGGCATCCCCTTGCCTTTCTGCTCGTCAATGCGATCAAAGAGTTGTCGGCCTTTGTCCAGGACCTCCAAACCCGCTGCACGGCGCTTGAGGCGACGGTGGCAGATCTGACGTCCCCAGGCACTTAAGAGGAGCCAGCACTATGACCCGCCTTCGCATCGCGCTCGTGTTCCTGGGATATACGTGCTGGCCGCGCCAGGCTACGCAGAGTTTATCAACGGCGATTTGACCCTGGCAGGGCATCTGAACTACTGTGCGGCGACTGGGACGACGAATACCTATGCTTGCTCTTTGCCCAATGCCATTACGCAGTATCGCACTGGATGGCTGCTATAGTGTCCTGGCCAACGCGGCCAATACGGGATCGGCGACGCTTAACTTGAATGGGATTGGTGCCAAGTTGCTCAAGAAATTTGTGGCAGGAATCTCCACCACGTTGGAAGCCAACGATATTAGCGCGAGGGCAAATCATTGGCGTGTGCTACGACGGCACCGCTATGCAAATGCAGACAGGGTGTGATGGGTGTTACGGGTGGGGTCGGCACTGCGGTGGGTGACCAGCCTCGCGGGCACGACTAATCAAATTTTCGCGTCTGCCTCCACCGGCCCTGTGACGCTCTCTATCCCCAGCAACCCGACCTTGCCAGGCGTGACCACGGGCAGTTTTCTCGGCGCCCTGGTGGGCAATGCGGACAGTGCGACCGTCGCGGCACAACTGACCCAAGACCCTGTGGATTTTAGTGCTAAAAATGTGACGCGGCCCTTTAGTGAAGTGGTGGATAGTGCGGCACTCCCTACGACCTGCACGGCCAATCGAGATTGGATCAGTGTCATAACCGTGGACCCGGATGATTGCCGTTTGTTTCGCTGCAATGACACGGGTACGGGATGGACCTGCGCTTTGCCACCGGCCGTCACCCCGCCATCCTGCCCGGGGACAGCGATCCGGATCACAGGCGGGTCCGCCGTGCAAACGATCCGCTATGATGCGATTCCGCCTCAGCGGGGTCAGTACCATCGGACTCACGAGGTTTTGTGCTGGCGACTGTGGGCACCGGGGGCACGCTCACCATGCCCGACTCGGCCGATCCCCTTGCCACAGGGTACGTGAAGATCGTTATCGTCGATACTGGCGTAGGCAATTTAACACTCGTACCCGCTGGGGACGACACCATTAACGGCTTGAATACCCCAGCTCGGCGGTGACAGGCTCTACGGTGGCTATCAGTGCTGGATTCTTGGGACAGGTGGGGTGGTACTGCGAAGAGCTCGGGGCGATGCTCGCTGGGACACTGCAACTCGGTATCCAGGCGGCGAAGCTGCCTGGTACGAATTCCCTATGTAGACAGTAGCAGTTTTAATACCAAGCTTGTCTTTGATAACGCAGTCACGCAGTGCGCAGTCTGGGAGTTTAGTGTGCCAGTCGATTCGACAATCTCGTTAACCAATCCATCGTTGAGCCTGTGGTATAGCATGAGTGACGGGGATTACTGGCGGTATCAGTATTGACGTGAGCTTGTTTCGCGTGGTAGCCAATGGCTCTACAGTCATTAACACTGAAACAGGCTATGGCGCGGTCTCGAATTGCGATCAGGCGGTGCCAGGCACACTTGGGGCGGCCAATTTCCTGGCGTGTACTCTGACGAACAATGGTGGACTCACGGCGGGCGATGCGGGCAGGCTCAAGCTCTGTCGGCAAACAGCGGACGCGGCGGATACGGCGGCTGGCCTCATGGAAGCGGTGCGAGCACGCCTGACCTATAGGAGGCAGTAATGATGCGCTTTGTGCGGACCGGCCTCCGATCGCATGGCTCTTTCTGGTCCTGAGCCTGCTGCTCACGCTGGTCACGTTCTGCGCCGAGGCGTGACGTTTAGTGGCGTCAACGGAAAGCTGGATATGAATATCGTCACGCCGTTTGACTTTCCCAATACGAACTTTAGTGTGTGTTTCTGGTTTCAGTCGTCAACGGCAGCATTAACGGCTGCCGTGTCAGAAAACCGAACACGGCTGGACAAGGATGGACGATTCAGGTGGATCCTCACCAGTGCGAAACTTTCCGGCATTATTAAAGACGCCTCGGGAACCAGTACGGTCCAGCGTGATACCGGCGCGACGGTCATAAACGATGGCACCGAGCGCCATGTCTGTGCCGTCCTTGTCACGAATACTACGACTGCGATCAATGAAGCGTGACAATGTATGTGAACGGCGTAGTTGATCAGGGCGCACGCGGCAGTAGCACGTTACCCTATGCGGTTTCAACCAACTCGTTGCTCTTTGGCTAAGGCGTGATACCGGGAATACCCTGGCTGGGAGCCAACGATATCCGCCTGGATAGCCCGGCCCTCAGTGCCAGGGAGTTCTGCACCTGGCCAAGAGCAAAATACGGGGCGGGGGACAACTTGCCCACAAGGCCGCCTCATTTGCCCTCAATGATTGTGCGAGGCAGCGCGGCGATTCCCGCTTTAGCGGTCTTTGCAAAGATCGCTCAGGCAGTGGCCATGATGGTGAAATGAATACCACCGGCGCCGTGTGTCGGCATGGCACAGGCCTGATGGGTGCAGAAGGAGTGCGTAAATGCGACAGTGGCAACACGTAAGCGGGTTGATGCTGTCCGTGCCATTGCCACGCTGGCACACGCGAGCGATATGGTGTGTGCGGCGATCTGTCGGGCTGAAACATCCTGAATATTCCACGATGGTCGATACCGCCCTGCCTGGCTGCTACCTGATTCCTAAAATCAGACACTGGGCGCAGCGCCAGCTCTACCAATCGACCGCTGAGAAACGCTATCTCAACGTCACAAACGAACTCCTCGCCATGAAAGATGCCGCTGGCATTGCGCAGGTGGACGCGATTATTGCCGCAGAACACGCCGCGCAAGACGCCTTGCGCGAGATTCTCAATGATCCGGTCTGCAAGGCTACCCACGCGCAAAGTTAAGACACACGGCGAACAAGATGCTTGCGCAAGTGCAGGCGGAGATATTACCCGCAGCCACGAATAATGCTGCGGCCAAAACAGCCATGACCACTATGACCAGAAGTCATATCCATGGCAAAGTTACATTCAACGCAATCCATTAAATGCATAGCCATTCGTACAGGAGGTGGTCAGTGATACTCGTGTTGCTTCTGCTCCTGTTCATTGCGGTTCCTAGCCAGGCGGTGACGCGGTACACGTTGCGACCACGGGCGGCAGCGAATGCCAGCTGGCTGCAGCGACTCTAACCGGTGGGACTCCCAAGCAGACGGTTGGCGGAACCCTGGAGTGGCGCGCAGTGTGCGGTCGCTGGCGATATTGTTGATGTTGCGTGGGGGCACCTGTGCGGAGTCATTCAGGGCGTTTGGTCGGCTGCTGGCGAGTGGGACCAGTGGGAACCGGTTACTCTCAAGAGCCATGTGGGAGAAACGGTCTGGAGTCCCAGCTCTCCTGCGAGGGACGTGTACGGGGATCGACTTTGGCGCCAGCAACGGCAAGCCCTACTGGAAGTTTCTTCGGATCAATATGGACGGCCGCAATATGAGCTGTGGAGCGTCCACGGTGTATCTCATGTCTGTTGGGCTCACGGCGATCGGTACCGTCGCTACAAGACCTCAATGTAAAGATGCGAGTAACAACGGCGGGGGGCACCGCGCTCTGTCTCCAAGCCTCGGCCAACGGGATGCTCATTACCAATGTCCATATGCATGATACGCACATGACGTTTGGCGACCATCAGGGCAGCTATGCTATCTATGCCACCCAGGCAATATTGAGGTATTTTTCATGATACGGCGGGTTGGGCGTCAATATAATGACTCCACCAATCAGGGTGGGTGGACGGGCAATATCTTCCGGTATAACACCGTCTATAACTTACTGGTCGGCGTGCTGGCGGCGGCGTGGTGGCGTAGTGGCGAACAATGCCGCAAACGGACGCTCATCCATAGCAATGTTTTTTATGGCGTCGTGAGGGCGCGGCCATTGACGTCTTTGGGAGTGGCAATGTCGGTGTGCGAGTCCATAATAATACGGTTGTGGATAGTCCAGCGTGTGTCGCTGTCGGCTCCAATCAAGGAGTAGCGGCACCATTGTCAAAAACAATCTCTGCAAAAATAACGCTCGCCGGGATTACGCTCTGCGCCAATAGTAATAGTGCAGTCGTCGATCATAATATCATTCACGGGGGAGGGTCCATCACCAACTCAAACACGTCAAATGTCGTGAGTGCGCCCATTACTACCGACCCCAAGCTGGCCAATCTCTACCCATAACTATCACGCTGCTGTTCGGGAGTTCCGCCATTGACGCCGGCGTGAACTTGACGGCACCACGGTGCCCCTGGATGCAACGGGGGTCACAGCCTTTAGCGTGCCGATGGAAGTGGAGCCTATAATTATGGCACGACAGTCAGTCCGCTGCACTTAGCCTTTCTGACGCCTCCGACGACCGTAGTGGAAGATACGACCTTTAGCGTCGTGGCCGAGGCCCTTGATGCCGCCAATGCGCTCTCGACGACATTTTTCCAATGTCGTGACGATTGCCAAAGCCTCGGGCCACGGGGTCCTCGGTGGCACGCTCACGTGTGCGCCCTCGGGAGGCGTCTGTACATTTGCCAATTTAACGCTTGATACGCCAGGGACGTTTACGCTGAGCGTCAGTGCCACCGGCGCTACGACCCGGTAACGAGTAGCCCCTTTGCGGTCCTGGATGCAACGGTGCCACCACCCCCACTATTGCGCGCAACGTGCGCATCTTGCGTGTGAGGTGATGGCGATGCTCTTCCTCCACATCCTTCCAGTCATATGTACCCTGCTCCTCGCGGTTATTCCGAGCGCACACGCCCACTATTTATTATCGTGTCCAATGGTGGCGCGGCGCCTGCCGGGACTGGACACCAATACCTGTCTCAAGCCCAAACGATTGCCCACGCCGAAACTCCATATTGGCGGAGCCAGTGGCGCCCTGGGCCTGCGCGATCACGCCTGGCGATATTGTCGAGATGCGCGGCGGTACCTATGTCGAAAACCTGGCCACGGCTGCGCAAACCCTTGCGAGATGGGACGGCAGGCGCGCCGATGGTGATGCGGGCACATACGGGCGAAAACCGTCTGGATTGAGCCCGCCAGCGGTTGTAATGGTGGTCTACTTTAACGATACCAGCTCCCAGAAGCTATTGGACGTTCAGCGGCATCAACCTGAACAGCAAGAATCTGGCGATGCAGGGCCACCACGACCCACGTGTGTATAAGGGTCCTCAAGTCACACCATCTGACGTTCCAAGACCTTGAGGTCCGGGATGTGGCGAACGGCACGGGGACCACCAGCGTGCCCAGCATCGGGGTCGGCGGGGGCGCCCGCTACACGACGTTGGCCCGGGTGACGGTGACCGGAACACACAAAGCCTTTGGGGATTACCTCGGGGGACGCTGCGTCTATGAGGGGCAAGGGACGACGACGGAAAGTGGCCACCATCTCACCATTGAGCAAAGTATGTTTCACGACTGTGGGGGGCACGGGGATGTACGTGCACAATCTCAACACCCGTTTCTGACGAGGGGCGCCTGTTGCTGTAAGATTCGCTACAACCAGATTTTTAGCAACGGGCGGAATCGCTGCCTAGCCTTTGGCGGCGTCTCGCTGGGGAACACGGTCAATAGCTCGCTCGTGGCGGCCAATAAGATTTACATCAACCCCAGCGGCGCTGGCATTGAGATTCTGCGGCGTGCCGGGGCCAACCAATACCGCGAACACCATTGCCAATAATACGCTGGTCAGCAGTGCGATGTGTGCTCACCGTTGGGCAACCCCTCACCAGCGACCGTACCATCCTCAAAAATAACCTCTGCAAAAACAACACCGCGGGCATTACCATTGCAGGTGGCGCAACCGAAGCCACCGCGCAAAGTAACTCGCTCCATGGCGGGGCACCCAGACGAACGCGGGGGTGCTCAATACGATGACGGCCCCGCTGGTGGGTGATCCGCTCTTGAGCAATGTCTCCATGAACAATTTTCACCTTCTCAGCGGCAGTGCGGCGATTGATGCCGGGCAAAACCTCACGGCAACGATCCCGCTCCGACATCTCCAAACTGTCTATAGCATCCCAATGGAGATTGGCGCCTATAACTTTGGCACAACCGTCATTCCCTTGCATCTGGTGTTGCTGGGCCCCCACCAGCATGTTTGAGGACACGGCGTTTAGCGTGGTGGTCCAAGTGTTGGATAGCGGCAATGCCCTGGCGACCACCTTTACGAATACGCTCACGCTTGCGAAAGCCTCTGGACCTGGGACGATTGGTGGCACACTTACGTGTACGCCCTCGGGTGGCGTCTGTACGTTCAGCGGGCTCACGCTGGATACCCCAGGGACTGTGACAACTCAGCGTCAATGGTGTCGGGGCCACGGGGGTAACAAGCAGTCCATTTGTCGTCGTCGATATCGTCACACCGCCAGATGTATTACGAGCAGGGCGCACCATGCGTGTCCGTTAACATGCAAAGGGAACAGTGTATGGGTGCTGTTTTTGTGCTGGAGTTGCTGGAGTCTCCTCCCTGCTGTGTCTCTCGGTGCTCCCGGTGGGGGCCTGGCCGTATCAGCGCACGACCCCTAATTTACACCCTAATCCGACCATTCCGAGGCGTCACAGGTTGGGTGGGGAGTGGAGTGAACTTTGTCAGTGGGGTTACGCGGACGGCAGAGCAGTGGGTCATTGTCTGTGACGCAAAATCAGTTGCTCTTTGGGCCCGCAATTCCTATCACCGTCGGCAAAACCCTATACCTGTAGCGCGTGTATTTTATGGGTACGCATGCATCCTGCTGATTTTATGCGCCTGACCGCGAATCTGACGAACAGTGGAGGCACCGAGTCTGGGCAATGCCCCCACTGCCCAGTGAACTAGGGCTATCCGGATCCGGAACGTCTGGCATGGGGCCGTCATTTTTCCACATGGCCGTCGCGGGCGAGAGCCTTTATGAAAATCCTCATTGCCCGTGATGGGATCGACATGGTTCCCGGCACCGGGCCCATCTATATTGATGATGTGTACTGCGAGGAAGGCGTGTCCTTCGCAGAGGCTCCCGCGCCCAAAGCTAGCGTTCAACGGCGGCATCACGAAGGTGGATGCACTGGGAATGTCTCTATTAAGCAGTCAGGTCAACACATTTAAGCCGGAATTTCTCCGCTGTATGTTCTCGGCCTCAACGCCATAGACCAGCGGTCTCATGCGCCCAATGGTTGGAATTGTAACATGTGGGCTATCAATGTGGCCGCTGTCCAGAAGGCGGTAGACAATGGCCTCCCGTATTCGTTCTTTCAGCTCGCCCGACTTACCGAGGAAGGCAATCCCCTGGCAGCAATCCCTCGTTTGGCAACATTGCCCAACTGCACAGAGCGGATCTCGGCGCCATCCCTATCCTCTGCGTATGCTGGGAACCTGGTCGGGTATTATCTGGACAATGAAAGCCAGAATAACTATCCCACGCAGCAGGCGGTGCTCCAACAAAGTGATCGAGATGGATACCGTAGGCGGCGTGCGCCAGCGTCCGATCTATATTCTCCAGGGCAATCCTGGCGATGCCCCAGGCCTATGCCAGTTATGCCAATATCACCGGCGGATATCAAATTAACGGCACGCCGATGGACCCGCATCTCCCTCATCCTGCACCATATTTCCGGCCAGCCAGCTCCCGTGGTCTTTGGACAAATCCAACAAACGTCGGGCAGGAGACGGCGACCCAGATGCATGACCAGGTGCCTCGCAACGCTCTATGCGGGAGGCAGTGCCATTAGCTGACTGGCACACCGCGCCTATTACCGGGAGGCATGGTACACGGCGATGCCAGGCATTGTGAGTGAGGGACGACGTCATCTCGACAACAACAACTGTACGTGTAGCCCCTAGTGGATGGCTGACCATGGCGGACAGCAACGGCAACCGGCAAAATGGAAGTGCGAATCGGCGATAAGTCGCTCGGCATTGGCGGCAGAGACGCCGCTGGTGTTGCTCTTTATCCCTCATGATCGGCGCTCCGGGGTATTTTGTCGGCACGCAAGTCACGACAAATCAGCAGGCCGGACTGCAAGCCCTGGCCGCGTTACCGCAACAGATCGCGGCGCTGCAATCGACGCTGGTCGAACTCGTCCATACCAATCGCCAGCAGATGGAAGCCGGCATCCAGGCTCAAATGCGCTTGCTGCATCAGCGAAACAACTCTGCTCACGGCAAAAGTGGATGAGCAAAAGTCGAGATAGAGGTGAGAAATTCGAGAAACATGATAAGGATATAGAAGCCAAATTCAACGCACTGTCCGGAGAACTCAAGCGCAGTTTCTACCATTCTCAATTATAACTTGCATCGGAAGCTGGAGGAGCAAGTCCCTTAAATGGCGTCCCTATTCCCCAGCGTTAGGGACAGAGGGAGAGGCGCTGGCGGTGTCGATGTCGCAGGCTATGACAGTGGCGGTGGCGCTTGGATGCTCTCGTCCGCCCCAGGCTTCAGGCAAATCTCGAGACCGTGGCGGCCCACCCACCACGACGCCTGTGCGTAGCGCCATATCAACCCTTGTCTGGCGATCCTGACCGCCAAGATAGGTGCCGCTCGGGTAGTCGGCGATCCCGTCTTGAATGCTTTTCATGGCATTTTCGAGATTGCCACTGTCGAGGCGCGGAGCTACCCTGGTGATCGTAATGGTCATCGGTAACGTCACAGGGCAACGCACGCCGAGCCAATGGCGCAGCCAATAAAACACGGTACTCCGCTGCATCTTGGTAACGGCGATGCTTCACGCTCAATGTTCACGTTGGTTACTCTCCGCTTACCGTGCGGAAGGGATCCAGCATCACCGTCCAGTGACTCGTCCATCCATCCTCCGCCGTGTCATAGTCGTTTAAGATCGTGTCTTTGTACGCCGCCAGGACGGCACAGCGCGTGAGTGCAAGGGCTTCCGTAGCGTCGATGTTTTCGCTACGCTGCGGCGCCAGGGACCACCAGGTGATGACCTTGACGAGCGTGCTGAGGTGGGTCGCTTGGCAGAAACCATAGTCGTCTTGTCCGTCGACGAGCGTGCTCCAGCGCCGCGACCGCAGGCTCCGGAAGAGGGCGTCTGCCTGGGTGAGTGTGCCGTGAGGTTCCCATGGGACTTTCGCGCTCTCCACCCAATAGCCGACGCCACATGATCACGACAGCATGACGAGGCGCCAATCCTAACTGCCACGCCAGTCGCGTGAGCTCCAGGCCGTCCATGGCATAGATCTCCGCCTCGCTTGGAGCGTTCACGAACATGGGGCCTCCTTCTGCATGATGCTGCTGGGACTTCTTCCCGGCGCCAAATGTCTGGTTCCAGGGCCCAGGTGGTGATGTTTGGGTCGAGGCTCGATCTGAGTGCGTACTCGATGCGGATCCCCACTGGCTCACGGTAGAGCGTTGTTTCGTCACGATCCATGGTTCCAGTGCGCCCGGTACGCATCCACCAGACGCGAGTCCCCAGGTATATTCCCAGGGCGTTAGCATAGCGTCTCTCCCTCCGGCGACACGCGCGACACCCGCGGCGGCCTCAATCGCCGCCGCTTTCCACAGACCCATGCACATCGCTTGCAGCGCGTTGTAGCGCGTTTGCGCGCCGTCAGGCGTTGGCGATAGTAGACGCCGATCTCCCAGCAGCGGGAACAATAGCACCGCACGTTGCCCTGGAACTCATCATCATACACTACACATGCCTCACAGCATGTCACCCCACACCAGCGACAGAGGGGCACATCCCGGCGCGGCGGGGCGGGGTGCGCACAGGCACAGTAAAAGCGGACCACGCCATCTGGGTCGGTGATCCAGGACATAAGGGAAGGCTCCTTCTGCATAAGGATGATTCTTGTTGGGCTGTGGCGCGGGCGGCCACAGGGCTCCCTGTACTCTTGAATCTCTCAAGGATCTGCAAAGAGCATGCCGCTTCGTGCTTCGGAAGCACCGGCGCCCCAGCCCTGTCCTAGATCGGTAACCCCAGCTGCGTGGCGATGGCATCCCCTAGCGCGTGCAACTGCGCCAGGCACGCCTCGCCCTGTTCTTTCGTCGCGTCGGCGTCTTCGGCGAGTCGGAATCCCTGCTCACTGACGGCAAAGCACTTGCTGCCGCACATCCTCAGCTTGCGTGCCGTCGAGAAAATCACGCAGGTCTGCGCCAACCATATTGAGCTGGCCACGCCAGGCATCGTCAGCGGGCACTGGCGACGGGGGCCGGGATGAGCCGGGGTTTCGGGAGCCGTAGCAGTGCGCGACGCCGTTGTCGTGCTCGATCTGGGCCGCGTCTCCTGGGTTACCCGGACCTGGATGGCCTCTTTGTCCTCGCTCCCACTGAGATCTTGCGACAAGGACGCCATCGTCTCGCCGCGGGCAGACGACAGTGCCGGGCGCTGTCCCTGACGATCATAGCCTTGAGCAATCGCTGATGGCTCGCGCTGGCTCTCACCGCCTTCCGTCTCCAGCGCAGTCATCACCTCAGCCGCAAGCGTGATATCCCGCGCATTGCAGAGCATGCGCAGGCATGTTTTGAGGGCCATCTTTGTCAAAGCGGACACAGCCCATCTTCCAGCGTTTCGCCCCAGCGTCACCAGCGTGCCGATGATCGGTGGAGCATGGTAAATAGACTTAACTTCCGCGCGCTGGCATCGCGATACCCGCTGGGAAACAGTCGCGAACTGATCGGGCATATGGAACAATCACGCCCGTATTTAAATATGGTGCACTGAATAAGTCATAGTAGCAGTGTAAAGCTCAAAGTTTCTGTTGAGGGACCCCTATAGTCAGAGAATTTGGTCGTAACGCTGGTTTCTCCTGAGTTTGCTCAGTAGCTGCATTGGGAAGGCTGAACCCATCCTGATTACAAAGGATGAAAGATGACTAAGTTTAGTGCCTTGTTTGAGAACTAACCCACGTGATGGAAGAGAGCTAAACCATGATATCATCCCAAATTTTACTTTTATTTGAGTGCTTCAGTATCTTCAAAGAAAAAACAGAGATCATCACTGACAATCAGAGTGGACAACCATAAAGGAAAATGCTTCAACAGATCGCCGCAAATAAACTGGGCAAAGAAGATCTGCTTTATTTTCGCGTTTCTTCTGCAAGGTTCAGCGAATGAAACCAGTTAGCGCCAGTCGCATCGTGACCCGAGTCAGTTGACTTAACGTCCCAAGTTCATTGCATAAGCTGATGGTCATCTAGTCAATTTATCTAAGCCTAAAAGTGATAGAAACTAAGCCTTCCTGAAAAACCCATCAACGTGAAGATGAACCCAATAATCAGTGTTAAGGTCGATAGGTCCAGGTAACAAACCCAGCCGGGCATGAGGTTTTTGAAGTGGTCAGTGGATGTTATCGCAAAGAAACCACCTTCAACGTGGTAAATATGAGCGCGCG
>ERZ1370068.3259-contig-2375_pt1 | contig 13931 bp, 18 predicted proteins | sample MGYA00561227_ERZ1370068 | MGnify/ENA primary metagenome ERZ1370068 (study PRJEB38410, sample SAMEA6850437) | metagenome | study: Metagenomic assessment of the ecological functions of the soil: analysis of the soil microbiota associated with the...
TCATCATCGTGCTGCTGGGGTTCCGGTCTACTTCTTGTGGAAGCCAAAGCGCTGAGCGCGAACGCGCGCGCGATGACTTCGGCAACCTTCGTCGTGAGATCGTAGCCAGTCAATTCGGCGCGGTCGACCCACTGGGCATCGTCCGCATCCGAAGCGCAGGCGAGCGAGCCGCCGGCGACCTGACACAGGTAGTCGATGATCACGTAGTGAAATTCGATGCGGCTTTCAGCGTCTCGCGTGATACGGTCGAGCACGTCGACGATGTCGCCGACCTGAACGTCGAGGCCGGTTTCCTCGCGAACTTCCCGAACCACGGCCGCGTGCAATTCTTCGCCCGCTTCGACCATTCCCCCAGGTAGGCTCCAGCGGCCCCTCAGCGGCTCCTGACCGCGCTTGACGAGTAATACGCGCTGCCCTTCGATCACCACGGCGCCGACGCTGACAACGGGCCGATCTGGATACCGTCTCATGCGTATCGTGGCTCGGCAGCAATCATGCGCCGTAACTCCGACATGTTGAGTTTTCGAACCCGGACAATACCACGACCATTTACCGCAGCGCAGGTGCTGGCCGTTGCCGCCGTGATGAGCTCGGCCTGTGCGCGGGTCATTCGGCCCCGCGCGCCACCGCACAGACTCCGGCTCAGGTCGACGTCACGCAGCTGTGGGTCGAACCCACCGACATCGAATCGCGCGATCTGTTCCAGGGTCCCGCACGAGCGGAGTGGGCGCCCGAGGAAAGCGCCACGTTCACGCTCGTGAAGGTGGATCGCAAGGGCTACAGCCCGGGGTTCGAGGTTCGCGACGCGAAAGGTATGAAGTGGGACGTGAAAACCGGACCAGAAGCGCAGACCGAGATGGTCACCTCTCGTATTCTGTGGGCGCTCGGGTATCACCAGCCGCCGATTTACTACCTGCCGACATGGACGCTCGCCGGCGGCGATCAGGGGACGCATTCAGGCGGCCGTTTCCGTCCGGCGCTCCCCGACCGCAAAGTCGTCGGGGATTGGTCGTGGTATGAGAACGAGTTCGTGGACAGCATGCCGTTCAAGGGACTCGTCGTGGCGAACATGGTGCTCAACAACTGGGACTGGAAGACGTCGAACAACAAGATTTACGAAGTGCACAACGCCGACGGCACGACAACGCGTCAGTACGTCGTTCGCGACGTGGGCGCGTCGCTCGGCAAAACCAATTTCCCTGCAGCTCTCAGGTGGACGCCGGCCCGGGATTTGGTCAGGGCTCGCGGAACGACCTCGAGGGTTCGAAGCGCAGGGATTCATCAAAGGCGTCGACGGTTCGCGCGTCGAATTCGACTATCGCGGCATCCACCAGGGTTTGGTCAAGACCGTGACGGTGGAGCAGGTGGTCTGGGCCTGCCGGCTGATGGCGCGCGTCTCCGGACGCGCAATGCGACGACGCGTTCCGCGCCGGCGGTTACTCAGACGACGTGCGCCGACGGTGACGTCGCCAAGCTGAAGTCGAAAATCGCCGAAGGCCTCGCGCTACAAGGTTCGTAGCGCGTGAGGCACTGCCGGCGCCGCTCCTACTTCGCGCCGAACAGTATACGCCCAGCACACGAAAGCCGGTCCCCGGAAAGTTCAGCCCACCGGCGACCTTGATCTTGACCGCCGGCGTGGCGATGACCGCGCCCATCAGCTCGACCTTCAGGAGCGGGAACATCGGCAACAGCTCGTCTTCGGCCTTGTTCGTCTCCTCCGTGTGATTGTTGTTGACTCGAACGGTCCCACCGCCGGGACCGGGAACAAAGACCGGCTCCTCACGGTCCTCGACCTTGCGGATCGAACCGGTGACCTTGGCAATTCCGCCCCCGATGTTGGCGCCGATCTGAACGACGTCTTTGACCCGGCCGAACCGAGGCGCAAAGAACCAGTCGAACTCGACACCGTTGAGCCTCACCTTGTCGAAAAAGTTCTGCTCCCGGTCCCTGAGACAGATCTGCGGCTGGTTCGGACCGGGGGTGAAGCAATCGGTCTTGTCGGACGATACCCCGAGGCCGTCTTTCCACGGCTTTCGGACGAAGTTGATGCTGATGTCACCTCCGAGGGTGCTGCCGCGAACGGCGCCGATCGTGAACTCGTTGCCCTCGATGTTGAGGACCTCGCCCTCGTCGGCAAGGAGGTCTCTGACCCGCTGCGTGATCTGCCACGAAGGTGTCGCCGAAACGCCGACACCCCAGTGTGAATTCTGCGCGAAACCCGTTGGTGGCGGATGCTAGAAGGAGAACGAGCGTACTCAGCAAAGACAGACCTCTACGCACCATCAGCGCCTCCAGACGGCAACCAAATGAGTTTTTGCTTTGGGATCGAGCCGTCACATTATGGACGAGCTTGGTCCGGCGGCGGCAGGAAAAACGGTCTGTCTTTGGCGATCGCGGAGCCCTCGAACAGGGTTTTCGCTATGTTCGAGGCGTTGGATCTGTCGTTTCTCCCATCACTTTCACGACCACCCGCTTCTTCCGCTGGCCGTCGAACTCGGCGTAGAACACCTGCTCCCACGGCCCGAGGTCGAGCTTCCCGTTCGTGATCGGCAGCATCACCTGGTGGCCCATGATGGTGCGCTTCAAGTGCGCGTCGGCGTTGTCTTCGCCGGTCTGGTGATGACGATAATCGAGACCCGGCGGGCGCCAGCTTCTCGAGCCAGCACCTGGAAGTCCTCGATCAGTCCGTCCTCCCAGTCGTTGACGTACACGCCCGGCCGTGATATGCATCGCCGACACGAGCACGAACCCATCGTCAACGCCGCTCTTCGTGACGATTGCCGCGATCTCGTCGGTGATGCGGACGAACTCCTGCGCGCTTCTTCGTGTTGAACCATAGGTAGTCGGTGTAGGTGGCCATCGGCTACAAGACGAGCGCGGCGTCGGCGTTCAGGTCCAGCCGGCGCCGATGATGCCCGGCTCGCAGCTTTCGCAGACCCGGCGGCGGCAATCATCGCGGCGTTGTCCGTCGACAGCTTGCAGGCTCGGAAGAAACGTCGGCATCTCGCGGCGGTAGGCCACGGTCCGGCCAACTCGGCGCGGAGCCGGCTGTTCGCCGATACGCCGCCGGCGATGCCGACGCTCTTGCGCCTGATACCGTCGCGCCGCGTCGAACAGCCGATCGATGCAGCGCGGTGACGACGACGCCGCTGAAAGCTCGCGCAGATGTCGGCGATTTCGGTGTCGGAGGCATCGGCAACCTCCGCTCCCGGAACGCCGCGCTGCGCGCACGTAGCGCAGCACAGCCGTCTTCAGTCCGCTGAAGCTGAAATCGAGGTCGCCCTTCAGCTCGGGCGCGTTGCGGTCCGCGTGCGTCAGCCGCGTCGTCGGCAGCGCGAACCGCGCGGTCGTTCCCGGTCTTGGCCAGACGATCGATCACCGGTCCGCCCGGATAGCCGAGGCCGAGCAGCTTCGCGACCTTGTCGTACGCCTCGCCCGCCGCATCGTCGCGCGTGCGGCTGAGCAGCTCGATAGCGGCCGGGCCGCTCGACGAGATACAGGCTCGTGTGTCCGCCCGGACACGACGAGGACGACGCGCCGGCAGCGGCAGCTCGCCGTTCTGCAGCACGAGCGATTCGATGTGGCCGGCCAGATGATGGACCGCGACGAGCGGCAAGCCGGCGGCGGCGGCCGCGGCCTTCGCGAACGCGACGCCGATCAGCAGCGAGCCGACCGAGGCCCGGGCCCTGCGTGACGGCGACGGCGCCGAGATCGCGTCCAGGCCGTCTGCGCTTCGTCGAGCGCGCGCTCGACGACGCCGCAGATGTCGCGGATGTGCTGCCGCGACGCGAGCTCGGGCACGACGCCGCCCCACTCGCGGTGAATCGGCACCTGCGAGGCGATCGACGTTGGAGCGAATCGCCCACGGCGTGGCCGCGTCGCCGGTTTCTTCGACGACCGACGGCGGACGTTTCGTCGCAGGACGTTTCGATACCGAGGATGCGCATGAGTCGCTCGGCTAAAGCCTCGCGTTCCATTATCCAGGCCGGAACCGCGAGATGCTCCAGCCGATGGAGCGCGAGGCTTTAGCCGAGCGTTACAGCCTCGAACGCCCTTTTCAGCGACTCGATGTACGGCGGCCGGAAGATGCCGCGCTCGGTGATGATGCCCGCGATGAAGTGATGCGGCGTCACGTCGAATGCCGGGTTCCAGACGCAGCGCGCCGTCCGGCGCCAGCTGCGACGCCGCCGACGTGCGTCACTTCGTCGCGCGCTGCGCTCTTCGATCGGAATGTGATCGCCGTCGGGTGTCTGCGAGATCGATCGTCGACAACGGCGCCGCGACGTAGAACGGCATCTTGTGCTCGCGCGCGAGCACCGCGACGCCGTAGGTGCCGATCTTGTTGGCGGTGTCGCCGTTGGCGGCGATGCGATCGGCGCCGACCACGACGAGGTCGATCTTGCACCTTGCGCATCAGCGCGCCCGTCATGTTGTCGGTGATCACCGTCGTCTGGATGCCGTCGCGCACCAGCTCCCACGCCGTGAGCCGCGCGCCCTGCAGAAACGGCCGCGTCTCGTCGGCGAACACCGCGACGCGCTTGCCCTGCTCCACGCGCGCCGCGGATGACGCCGAGCGCGGTGCCGTAGCCGGCGGTGGCCAGCGCGCCGGCGTTGCAGTGCGTCAGCACGCGCGCGTCCGTCGGGCACCACTTCGGCGCCGAACGCGCCCATCGCGCGGCAGCTCGCGACGTCCTCGTCGTGAATCAGCCTGCGCTTCGCGGTCGAGCCGATCCTTGATCTGATCGACCGACTCGCCGGCCTGCGCGGCGTCGGCGAAACATCCGCTTCATGCGCTCGATCGCCCAGAACAGGTTGACCGCGGTCGGCCGCGTCGCCGCCATCAGGTCGCAGATCTTCTGAAACTCGGCGGCGAACTTCTGCGTCCCGGTCGCGCTTGCTCTTCCGCATGCCGAGCGCGAGGCCCATCGCCGCCGCGACGCCGATCGCCGGCGCGCCGCGGATGACCATGGTCTTGATCGCGCGGGCGACGTCGGCGGCCGTCTTGCAGCGGACGTAGACTTCCTGGGCCGGCAGCTTGCGCTGGTCGATCATGACGACCGACGTCGCCTTCGCGCGCGATAGTGGGGAGCATTGCGTCGATCTTATCGCGTTGCAGCTCGGCTGAAGCCTCGCGTTCCATCATTCGGTGGAGCGCGAGCTTTTAGACGAGCGTGTCAGCAGCCGCGCGTCGAACGGCAGCGGCAGCAAGTCCTGAGGCCGATGATGGCCCTTGATCTCGGTCAGGTTCGCGAGCACGACCTCCGAGGTCGCCGCCGAACTCCCACAGAATCTGGCGGCACGCGCCGCACGGTGGCGTCGGCGATCGGCGGTGTCGGCGACGACGGCGACGCGCGTGAACGATCGGTGGCCCTCGGACAGCGCCTTGAACATGGCCACGCGCTCGGCGCACACCGTCAGACCGTAGGTCGCGTTCTCGACGTTGCAGCCGGTGACGATCGTGCCGTCGGCGGTTTCGCAGCGCCGCGCCGACCTTGAAGTGCGAATAGTCCGCGACGGCGTGCTCGCGGGCGCGACGTGCGTATTCCACCAGCGCGTCAGAGCCGGCCAATGACTCCCTCCAGGAGCGCGATGAACTGACCCCGAACGCGCCGCGCCGTTTCCATCGACTTCGTCGTGGTTGAGCGGCTGCGGCAGCACGCCCGCGGCCATGTTCGTGATGCAGGAAATGCCGAGCACCTTCATCCCCATGTGTCGCGCCACGATGCGCCTCGGGCACCGTGGACATCCCGACCGCGTCGACACCAATCGTGCGCAGATATCGGATCTCAGCCGGGCGTCTCGTAGCTGGGCCCGAGCAGACCGGCGTAGACGCCGTGCGGCAGCTTCAGCGCCCATCGCGGCGGCCGCGCTGGTCGGCGACTCGCGCGCAGGCGGTACGAAGTAGACCTCGGTCATGTCGGGAAAGCGCGGTCCGAACCGATCGTCGTTGAGGCCGACGAGCGGATTGTTGCCCATCAGGTTGATGTGATCGTCGATCACCATCAACGCGCCCTGCAGAAAGCTGGTGTTCACGCCGCCCGCGGCGTTGGTGAGGATCAACGTCTTGACGCCGAGCAACCCCGAGCACGCGAACGGCAAAGGTGACGGTCTTGAGGTCGTGCCCTTCGTAGACGTGGACAGCGCCCGGCCAGCGCGGCAATCGTCTTGTTGCGCGAGGTGCCGACCACCAGCCGGCCTTCGTGGCCGATGACGCGCGATGCGGGCCAGTGCGGCAACGAGTCGTAGGGCATCGACTACGGCGTTCGGCCAGCGAGCCCGCGAAATCGCCGAGGCCCGAGCCGAGCACCATCGCCGATGCGTCGGGAACCGTCCGGCCACGGCCGCCCGAATCAGGTCGGCGGCCTCCTTGACCTGGTCGTAGTACTCCATATCGACCTACAGCAGGAATCCGGCGATCGTCGCGGTCATGAAGTTGGCGAGCGTCCCGGCGAACATCGCGCGGAGACCGAGGCGCGCGAGATCGTGACGTCGATTCGGCGCCAGCGCGCCGATGCCGCCGATCTGGATGCCGATCGAACTGAAATTGGCGAAGCCGCACAGCGCGAAGGTCGCGATGGTGAACGACTTGGGATCGAGCACGCTCTTCATCGGCCCGAGTTGCGCGTAGGCCACGAACTCGTTCACCGCCATGCGCGTGCCGAGCAGGTTGCCGATCGTCGGCGCGTCGCGCCAGGGCACGCCCATCGCCCACGCCACCGGCGCGAACACCCAGCCGAAGATCCGCCCGAGGCTCAGACGGCTCGCCGACAAGGGCACTGTCCCAGGATCGCGTTCACCAGCGCGATGAGCGCCAGAAACGAGATCAGCATGGCGCCCACGTTCAGCGCCAGGTGCAGTCCCTCGCCGGTGCCGCGCCCGGCCGCGTCGATGACGTTGACGTCGGTCCGCTCCACCTCCAGCTTGACCGTCCCCATCGTCTTCGGCACTTCAGTCTCGGGCACGAGCATCTTGGCCATCATGATCGTGCCGGGCGCCGTCATGATGACCGCGGTCAGCAGATGCTTGGCTTCGATCCCGAATGAGAATGTAGGCCGCCATGATGCCGCCCGAGATGTGCGCCATGCCCGACGTCATCACGGTCATCAGCTCCGACTGCGGTCATCTCGGGCAGGAACGGCCGGATCGTGAGCGGCGCTTCGGTCTGGCCCATGAAGATGCTGGCGGCCACGTTCAGCGACTCGGCGCCGCTCGCCTTCATCACCCGATGCATCATCACGGCGAAGATGCGGACGATGATCTGCATGACGCCGAAGTAGTAGAGGATGGCGAACAGCGCGGCGATGAAGATGATCGTCGGCAGCACCTGGAACGCGAAGATCGTCGCGTAACGCTCGCCTCCGAGCCGAAGCGTCGCGTTCATGACCCTCGCCCAGACGGGGCGCGTCGCCCAGCGGGCCGAAGACGAAATCTGCGCCCACGCCGGCGAAGCCCAGAAGCTTGGTGATGGCGTCCCCGAGCGTGGCGAACACGCGCTGACCAATCGAGGTCTTGAGGACCAGAATCGCGAACACGACCTGCAGCGAGAGGCCCCACGCGACGGTCTGCCAGTTGATCGCCCGCCGGTTGTTCGAGCACAGCACGGCGATGGCCAGAATCACCAGCCGCGCCGAACAGCGGTTGCAGGATCGCCAGCATCAGCGCACCTCTCCCGACAATCAAGCCGTCTGGCTGCGGGCCGCTCGTCGCGCAACGACCGACAGCGCGCGGCGACCAGCACTCGACCGCCTGCGGCAAGCCTGGCGCGATCGCGGTAGTGGAGTCTCGAAAACCGGATCGCCGGCGCGCGACCTGCATCGCCAGGCTTCGGCGGCGATGAGCATGATGCCGACAGCCGGCATCGACCGGGATCATTCGACGCGTGTCGCGCCCGGCGCCCAGCACCACCGACGCGCGGCCGACGGGCTCGGCGTCCACGTAGGTGACGAAGCCGCTCGCTCGGCGCAGCCGAACCGACGTAGCCGGTCGGGCGCCGACGGAAGCCGGCCGTAGTCGTCGATGACGCGCGGGTCGCCGCCCTGCATGCTCGATGATTCGCCGGAAACGCTCGAGGCCGTGCGCCCGACGCGATCGCGCCGCGGACCTGGCGCTCGGCCTCCGCGCGATCGGTCGCGCGCGCCTGCCCGAGCACGAGCATCCGGCGCCGTCAGTTCGACCGACACGTCGATCAAATCCGCGGGGCCGCCGACCTTTGAGCACTTCGATGCACTCGATGACTTCGAGCGCATTGCCCGACCGCGCGGCCGAGCGGCGCGTCCATCGCGGTGATGACGGCCTCGGTCATGCACGCCCGACGCGTTGCCGATCGACACGAGCGATTCGGCGAGCCGGCGCGAGTCGGCCACGGTTTTCATGAACGCGCCGCTGCCCGTCTTCACGTCGAGCACGAGCGCGTCGATGCCTTCGGCGATCTTCTTGCTCATGATCGACGCGCTGATGAGCGGCGATGCTCTCGACCGTGCCGGTCACGTCGCGCAGCGCGTAGAGCTTCTTGTCGGCGGGCGCGATCTGCGCGGTCTGGCCGATCATCGCGCAGCCGATCGCGCTGCAGCGCCGCCTTCATCTCCTCGAGCGACAGACCGACGCGGAACCCGGGAATCGCCTCGAGCTTGTCCAGCGTGCCGCCGGTGTGGCCGAGGCCGCGGCCCGACATCATCGGCACCGGTCACGCCGCACGCGGCGGCGAGCGGCGCGAGAATCAGCGACGTCTTGTCGCCGACGCCGCCGGTGCTGTGCTTGTCGACTTTCACGCCCGGGATGTCGCTCAGGTCGACGCGAATGCCCGGAATGGACCATCGCGTCGGTGAGCCACGCGGTTTCGTCGGCGCTCATGCCCCGCAGCAGAATCGCCATCAGCAGCGCGGACGCCTGGTAGTCGGGCAGGCTCCCGGCGGTGACGCCCTGGACGACGAACTGAATCTCCTCGCGAGACAGCGCTCCGCCATCCCGCTTCTTCATGATCACTTCGACCGCGCGCATGAGCCGCCCGGCAGTATACCCGCCTTCGCTCGCGCCCTTTTCGCGACGTCCTGGCGAGGCGAGCTACGGCGTGGCAAGTTGCGACGAACCTCGCGCTTCCGATAAACGGTACGGTGAGTGCCAAAACCGACGTCGCCCGGGGTCCAGGACTCCGGCGCCTGTCGACGAAATTGCACACGGCTGCAACGGATCGGCGGAGCCCGCCGGGCTCCTCACCTTTCCGACGTCTGCGACCGGGCGCTCGAGCGTCGAGGAAGCGAGCGACGACCCGCCGGAGCGCATCGCCGCGTGGCTGGACACCGTCTCCACGAGCGCGCTCGGCGCGCTCGACGTGAAGCTGCTGCTCGACCTGCTGCGCATCGACCACGATCCCGCCCACTGGGGCACCCTGATGACGCCGGTGGTGCGGCTCCTCGACGATCTCCTGCTGGTCGGCGACTTCGAGGCGGCGAGTCAACTGGTCAGCGTGCTCGCGAGCGAGGCGTCGAACGACACCTCCGGAGCGCCGGCCCCACGCGCTGGATGCCATCGACATCCTGATCGACCGCGCGACGGTGCGACATATCACGGCGCACCTCGCCACGATCGGCGAAGCCCAGTTCGAGGTCGCCAAAGCGATGTGCCTATCGCTCGGCGAAGTCATCGTGCGGCCGCTCGTCGAAGCGCTGTCGACCGAGGAACGCCCGGCCGCGCAAGCGCGGCTCACCGCGATACTCCTCGCTTTCGGCACGGTCGGCCGCCGCACGATCGATCGCCTCAAGAGCTCGCCGCATCTCGCCATCCGCCGGACGGCACTGCAGCTGCTGAGCGTGGCGCGCCGAGGATCGTGCGTGACCACGACGACGCCGGCGCTGCAACGCGCGGACGAGGTCCTGCGCCGACTGGCGGCGGCGGTCCGCGCCGCGCAGCTCTACTCGCAGAATCACCCGATCATCGCGCGCAACCTCGAGGCCGTGGTCGGCGGCCATCCAGGCGGTCCACTCGCGTGCAGCCGTCGATCGTGATCGGCCTCGCCGGCGACGAAGCGATCGTCGACGACATGCCGTTGCGGAACCCGGAAGCCTGGGGCCCGGTGATCCGCCGCCTGCAGCAGAACGGCGTCAGAACGCGTCACGATTTCGCGGGGCGTGACGATTCGAACAGCTCGAATCGTTCGTCCACGCACTGGCGGGCGATCGCGGGCCGGACCCGCTCAACGTGCCCATCGGCGAGCAACAGCCGATTCGCGGCCAGGCCGCGATCATCGCTGCTCGCTGCCCTTCCCGACGCTGCCCCACATCCGGCTCGGACGCGTCTCGAGCGAACGGCGAGCGCAGGGGCAGCCGTCCGACATGGTGACGATCACGCGCATCTATCGGGACGCCGCGTCGGTCGCCGGCACGCATCTGGGACAGCGCGCGCACCGAAGGCGCGCCCGACGCCACGCATGGCCCGCACGATGATCGACGGGCTGGCGCAGGTCGTCGCCGAGCACCGAACCGCGACGGCTCGCCCTCACCGCGCTCAAGAACTACGACAACTACACGTTCACGCACATGGTCAACGTGTCGATTCTCACGATGGGCCAGGCGCGCGGCGCTGCGGCATCGACGGCCCGCTGCTGCGCGAGTTCGGACTGGCGGCGCTGATGCACGACATCGGCAAGGTCACGCACGCCGCTCGAGATCCTCAACAAGACCGGACAAGCTGACCGATCGAGGAGTTCGAGCGATCATGAAGCGCCACACCGTCGACGGCGCGGAAATTCTGCGCAGCACGCCGGACATGCCCACGCTGGCGCCGGTCGTCGCGTTCGAGCACCATCTGCGCCGCGACGGCAGCCGGCTACCCGACGGCGTCACGCGCGCCCACGCTCGAACCTCGGCACCATGCTCTGCAGCATCGCGGACGTCATGCGACGCCATGCGCTCGCAGCGTGCAATACCAGGCAGTCGTTTCCGACCGATCGCATCCTCGCCGTGCTCAGGCGCAGCGACGGCACAGCAGTTCGACCAGCATCTGGTCCGGCGGTTCGTCCAGCTGATCGGCATCTACCCGGCCGGCAACCTCGTGCGCTTGAACACCGGCGAAATCGGCGTCGTGCTGCACGTCCACGCGCCGGATCCCTATCGCCCGCGCGTGCGCATCGTCGTCGATCCCGACGGCTACCGGCTCGACTGAGCCGTACGACGTCAACCTGTGGGAGCAAACCGAGGATCCCAGCCGGGCCACCACCGTCGTGGCGCCGATCGACTCAACCGCCCTATCACTTCGACCCGCTCGCGGTCGATGTGGGATCACGAGCATTTCAGATTTCAGACTTCAGATTTGAGATTGATTGCAGATTTCACGGATGTGACGTGGATTCCAGTCAATCTGGAATAAATCTGAAATCTGAAATCTGAACTCTGAAATGTCTCTGTTCGTCCAGCGGGTCTTGACCGTCGTCCGGCGCATTCCGGTCGGCCGCGTGCGCCACCTACGGTGACGTGTGCCGCGCTGGCGGGCCAGCTCCGCGCGGCGGCGCGCCGTGAGGCAACATCATGCGCAGCAGCTGCCGGCGTCCGCGATGTGCCGTGCCACCGGGTGATCGCCGCGGGCGGCCGCCTCGGCGGCTACGGCGGGCAGCGAGGCGCTCAAACGCGCGCTGCTGGCGGCCGAGGGCGTCGTCGTGTCCCGGTTCGCGGGTCCGGGAGCCGACCGCGTGACCTGAATCCGCGAAAACGCCGCACTCAGACGGTCGCTTCCGTGAACCCGGGCCGCCAATTTCCTACGTATCTCCTGACGTGAGATCCGGGCAACGCAGGCCCGATCCCCTCCCGTCTAAGGAGTGACGGTGAGTGCGGAGGCAGCCGACGCTGACATCGTCGCCCGAACGCAGGCCGGCGACACCGACGCGTTCGAGGCGCATCTACCGGCGGCACGCGGCGCGGATTTACACGCTGGCGTGCCGGATGGCCGGGTCGCGCGGACGATGGCGAGGACCTGCTGCAGGAGATCTTCCTGCAGGTCGTACCGCAACTCGGGAGCTTCAAGGGCGATGCGGCGCTCGGCACCTGGCTCTATCGGCTGGCGCTCAATCACTGCCTCGACTACGTGCGGAGCCGGCGGGCGAAGATGAACAAGCTGACCGAAACGCTGGACGCCGATACCTCGCTCGAGCCGGTGCGCGCGGCGCGAGACGCCGATCGCCCGGATCGGATCCTCGATCGCGCGATCGAGCGGCTGCCGGAAGGCTGCCGCGAGGCGTTCGTCCTGCACGACGTCGAAGGGTTCGATCACAAGGAAGTGGCCGGACCTGCTCGACATCGCCGAAGGCGACGTCGAAGTCGCAGGTGTTCAAGGCGCGCGCAAAGCTGCGCGGCCCTGTGCTGAAGTAGCGCCATGCATCCCAACGACGCGACCTGATCGACTGCTATGTCGACGGGGCGCTCGGACCGTGCGCGAGCGCGCCGGACGATCGACCGGCACCTCGAGAGCGTCGCGGCACTGCCGGCAGCCTGGCCGAGGATTTGGCCGAGATCAAGCGCGTGGCCGCGACGTCTCGATCTGCGCGAGCCGCCGCTGCGTGTCGTGGACGCGGCTCGAGCGGGCCATCAAGCTCGGAAGAGCTGGGCCGAGCGTCGCGCGCCGATCGCCCGCCTGGTTGCAGCCGCGGACGATCGGCCTGGCTGGCCGCCGCGGCGGCGCTGGTGCTGTCGACGACCGTCGGCCTGGAGTTCATGCCGAACGGCGCCGCCGATGCCGGCCGCCGGCCGCGAGACATTGGCGCGGCGCGGTCGTGCCGCCGGCCGATGCAGCCTCGGCCAATGCCTCAGCGCAATCGGTGGAAGCCGAGTTGCGGCAGGCCGAAGATCACTACGAGAAAGCGATCAAGGGTCTCGGAGCAGATCGCGAACGCCGAGCAGGACGTGTTCGATCCCAAAACGGCGGCGACGCCGCAGAAGAACCTCGCCGTGGATCGATCAGGCGATCAGCGAGAGCCGGGCGGCGCTCCGCGCGGAGCCGGCCAGCGAGCCGGCACGGGAGAGCCTGATCGAGAGCTTCAAGGCCAAGATGGGGCTGCTGCAGGACACGGTGGCGCTCATCAACGAGATGCGCAAGGGCAACGACGCCGGCGCGGCACGCATCGTCTCCGGACTCAAACAGAAGGGCGACCGACGAGGACCCCACACATCAATGCAGCATCCAGGATCTTCTTCGCTCGCACCGCTCCAACTGCCCGGTGCACCAGCCGCATGTTGGCGCCCCGAACGGTTGGAACGGCGCCTCGTCGTCACGCTGACTCTTCCGGTTGCGCGCGCTCGCCGCCGCAGGATCCGGCACGATCGCGATCCGCGACTCGTGATCCGCGTGGCAGGTGCGTGCGATTCGCGGGCCGGTGACGGTTCGCGGCGGCGCGCGCGCGTATCAGGGACGCGATCGGTGACCGGAACAGACCGACCGGTTTTCGCGCAAGGTGCGGATCGGGCGCGACGGACGGTTTGACGATCGAGAACATCGCCGGCGACATCACGATTACGGCTGGAACGGGCGACGAGGTGTCGATCGAGGCGGTGGCGGACCTACGCGCGCACGGTCGCAGCTCGACACCGTCCATATCCTCGTCGGACGAGCGGCCGGGGCGGGTGGAAGTGGAAGACCGACCACACCGCCCGCAACGATCGCGTCGCCGTGGACTACACGGTCACCGGTGCCGGCGTCGACGGGCGTGGACGCGAAGTCGGTGTCGGGGAGCTTCCAAGATCACCGGCGCGCAGTGGTGTGGTGCGCGCGGAGACGGATCAGCGGCGGCATCACCACGGCGTCGACGCCGAAAGCTGAAGTCGCCAAGTCCGTGTCAGGTGATGTCGACCTCACCGACGCGACGGCGGACTCGGACCTGAACGCGTCGAGCGTCAGCGGCATCATTCGCGCTGCGGGACTCAAGGAGCAATACGTAACTGAACGAAGCA
>ERZ1370068.1237-contig-1113_pt1 | contig 13923 bp, 16 predicted proteins | sample MGYA00561227_ERZ1370068 | MGnify/ENA primary metagenome ERZ1370068 (study PRJEB38410, sample SAMEA6850437) | metagenome | study: Metagenomic assessment of the ecological functions of the soil: analysis of the soil microbiota associated with the...
GACAGCCAAAGAGCATTCAACCGCGTGCTGGAGGCGCCGGTGTCAAGGCAGCGCCGGCATAGCACGGCGAAGAGTCGATGCATTAAAAGGCTGCATTGACCGCGAAGCTGGGCTGTACCGCGCGTCGACGCCAGTTTACCCTGCAGTGGCCGGCGCGGCTCCGGCCTTTCGCTGCCAGAAGTTCATCACCGTTCTCGGATCGGTGGATGTCCTGAGCTTATCGCGAAAAATCCTGTCGCTTAACATGCCGGCGGCGGTGGCGAGCAGCTGCAAATGTCGCTCGTTCGCCTTGTTGCGGGACGATGAGTCCGAGAAACGACCGAGACCGGCTTGCCGTCCGGGCGCGTCGAAAGCGGAATGGCAAGCCTTGGTTCGTACGGAATGCGGCGGCCGGCACGGCACATTGACTCATGCGCGCGTGCGGAATCGCGACACCGTGACCTACACCCGTCGAGCCCAGTTGCTCGCGCGCCGTCGAGGCTCTCCAGAATGAAGCGTCTTCGAGAGGCCGTGCCGCGCGGCAAGCAGCGCAGCGACCTGTTCGAGCAGCTGAGCCTTGGTCGACACGTCGAGATCCAGACGGACGTCTTCAGAGCCAGCAGTTCGCCGACGGCATTCATTGCGATGTCTGACGCCGTCCGTTCATCAACATCCGAGCGCCGATATCGTCGTCGGTTGCTGGGAAGCGCGCCTGCGTCCTCATCCTCACTCTCGCTTGCCTCGTGGAGGTGGACGACTATTCGCGTCTTGATCGAAGTCGATCAACTCGGCGTAGCGCCCCCAGGCGATCAGCGTCTCGAAGGAGCTTGGCCGGCTGATCGTAGGGCAGAAGCGTTCCCAGCTCCTCCAGAACGCTGTCGGCGTCGATCCGCCCGTCAGGCGCCTCCGCCAAGCGCGTGGTGAGCATCTGAAACAGGCGCAGCTTCATGATCGCTTGCCGGAAAAGCGTCTTGCGCGCAGGACGCCGGCGCGGCGAGGAAATACCAGCCGACCTGCGTCATCAGCACGTCGTCCTTGGGCGTGTCGACCAGGCCCAGCATCTCGGCCGCCTTGACGATCGCGATGGTCTCGCCGAACTCCTTGCCGATCCGGGCGCTCAGATCGAACACGTTGATCGTCTCCTGTGCTGTCCTCGATGATCTCGAGCAGGCCGATGATGGTTTCCACCGGCACGTTCGGGATCGGTTCGACGCGTGCGCCGGCGAGGCGCACGCCTGTCGGCGCACTCTCTGGCGCTTCGACGGTCCGCGTCCGATGCCGCCGCCGGTCGCGGGCACCGCGACCTGCTCGGCGGTTCGTCGGGCAGGACCAACGCCGTGATCGCGGCATGCACCTGATCGACCATGCGCGGCGAACGGCTCGGAATTGACGTCGCGCGGGTAGGGCAGCGGATTGGCGATGACATTGCGGACGCGGCCAGGATGCGACGAGATGATGACGATGCGCGTGGCGATGAACACCGCCTCGACGATGTTGTGGGTGACCAGGAAGATGCTCTTGAGGCCGGCGTGCCCGGAGCCGCGCCACAGGTCGACCGACCTCGGTGCGCAGGTTCTCCGCGGTGAGGACGTCGAGCGCGCTGAACGGCTCGTCCATGCATAGCACTTCCGGCTGCGCGACGAGCGCCCGCGCGAAGCCGACGCGTTGGCGCATGCCGCCCGACAACTGCTTCGGATACGCATTCTCGTAGCCCGGCAGGCCGATGAGCTCCAGCGCGCGGTCGATCTCCTCCTGCTCCTGCCGCGCAGTCGAGGCGGCGCTGGATCAGGCCGACCTGCACGTTCTCCTGCACGGTGAGCCAGGGATAGAGCGCGAAGCTCTGGAACACGATGCGCGAGGCCGCGATTGACGCCGGCCAGCGGCGCGCCGTGACTCAGCACCGCGCCCTGCGTCGGCTCCGTCAGGCCCGCCATCAACCGCAGGATCGTGGACTTGCCGGAGCCCGACTGGCCCAGCAGCGCCAGCATCTCGCCTTCGCGCACTTCGAGGTTGATGTCGTCGAGCACCGTCACCGGCGATCCGCCGTCGGCACTCGCGTAGGACTTCGACACGTGCCGCAGCTCGATGAGCGGCGCCGAGGCGCGTCGCATCGGCGGAAGCTCGGGGTGCGGTCTCTCGGCAAGCAGTGTCAGTAGCCATCGGTCACTCCGGAGTGGTCAACGGGCGAAACGGTCCGCTCCGCTGCTCAACTCGGCGCTTCGCATCGTTCAGCTCAGTCGAGCTTGAACCTCGCGTTCCGCCAGGTCATACAGGCGGCGCCAGACGATGCGATTGATGACGACGACGAAGAGCGCCATCACGATGATGCTGAAGTAGATCGCCGGCTGGTCGCCCTTCTCGGTCACCTGCGCAATGTACGCACCCAGGCCGTCGGCGACGAGCTTGTCGTTGCCCCACGGATGCGACCTCGGCGACGATGCTCGCGTTCCAGGCCCCGCCCGCCGCGGTAACGGCGCCGGTGACCCAGAACGGAAAGATCGCGGGAATGATCAGCGTCTTCCACAGCTGCCAGCGGTGCAGCCCGAACAGCGCGGCGGCTTCGCGCAGGTCGGTGGGGATCGCCATCGCGCCCGCGATGACGTTGAACAGGATGTACCACTGCGTGCCGAGCGCCATCAGCAGCACGCTGCCCGAAGTTGATCGGGATGTGGCGTCGAGATGAAGAACGCCACGATGAACGGGAAGGTCATGTTCACCGGGAACGACGCCGCGATCTGCGCGAGCGGCTGCGCGACGCGAGCGACGCGCGGCCGCAGGCCGATCCAGACGCCGATCGGGGTCCAGATGAGCGTCGCGATGCACGCGTCATGGCCACCACGCGCAGGAGCGTGAGCACGCCCAGCCAGACGACGTGCAGCATCTGCGGCACCGGTCATGTCGGTCCTGATCTCCTGCGCGATGTCGATCGCGTCGAGGCGAGCCAGCCGACGGCGACCGCCGCGACCACCCATAGCCGCGACGCGCAGCAGACGTTTCGCCGGTGCCGGCGTGCGTCCGGAGATCGCTCTGCGTGACATCGGCAGCCGAGCGTGGACGCGCGCTCCGAGAAGCGCCCGAAAGCGCGACCGACGTGATCGGAAAGCCAGGCCAGCACGTACGAGCGCTGCAGCAGATCCAGCACCCACGACGTCGGGCTGTCCTTGCCTTCCGGTCTGCTCCAGCTTGAACTTCTCGGCCCACGCCACCAGCGGCCGCCACAAGAGCTGATCGATCGACGACGATCGTGACGATCATCGCGACGATGGCGTAGACGGCGGCGCGCGTGTCGCCCGCCTCCACGGCCGCGGCCATGTACGAGCCCAGTCCGGGCAGCTTGATGTTCTTGTTCAGTACGGAGATGGCTTCGCTTTGCGCGACGAAGAACCAGCCGCCGCCGAAGCTCATCATCGAGTTCCACATCAGGCCGATCGCGGAGGACGGCAGCTCGACCTTGGTGAAGCGCTGCCAGCGGTTCATTCTGTAGACGGAGGCGGCCTCCTGCAGCTCGGCCGGAATCGTGATCAGCGAGTGGTAGAAGCCGAACGTCATGTTCCACGCCTGTGCCGGTGAAGATGGCGAAGATGCTGGCGCACTCGACGCCGAGCAGGCTCCCGGGAAAGAGCGCCGAGGAAGCCGGTCGACCGTGATCGAGAGAAACCCCAGCACGGGCACCGACTGCAGGATGTCGAGCAGCGGCAGCATGACCTTGCGCGCGCGGACGCTCTTGGCCGCGATGTAGCCGTAGACGAAGGTGAACAGCAGCGCCGCGGCGAAGGCGATGAACATCCGCAGCACCGTGCGCGCGGTGTAGTAGGGAATGAGCGCGACGTCGAGCGAGAGCGGCGGCGGGTGCAGCTCGTCGAAGCGCACCCGCATGTCGCCGCTCAGGACCACGAGCGACCACAGCAGCACGAAGACGGCCAGGATGACGATCGACGTCGATCCAGCCGAAGCGCCAGCCGCGCTCGCAGCTGCTGTCGGTGTGGTTTCCGGGTACGGACGCGCAGTCATGGCAAGCTATCGGAATGCAATGACTTGCCTGAAGGGTGGCGACGTATCGCGAGCGGGTGTCAAACGCAGGACTGCCAGACGGTTTGCGAGAGCGCTAGCCGCATGCTGAGCCTCGATCGTGGCGTGGGCGATCGCGCTTGCTTTCCAGCGAACGCCGCAGGTTTGGCTGCGAGCGTCGAATTACGCGGCAGGAGTCCATTACGAGAGCTAGTGTCCTGTCCCGCAAATTCGCTCGGTAGTTCACTTGGCGAAATCAGGCGCCAGGCGGCGTTGCGCGGCCTCACCGTACCATAAGGGTACGCCTTCGGCCGCGCGCCTTGCCTGCCACCCTGATTTCATCCGCTCCTTTATCTTCGGAATTTACGGGACAGGACACTAGCCAGCAGAAACACAACCGCTTTTCTCAAGATCGCGGCCAATCGGAAAACAGTCGGCACACTGGCGTCCGGGCTGTCATCTAAGCCCCGCATCCGTTCGCGAGGCTGCCTGTCGCCAAAAACAACTGCGCGATCTCCGCAAGCATCTGCAAATGATGCTCCGTTGCATGCCCGGAGCAAAAATATCACCGCTGTCCGAACACCACAGGCTTCGCGTCGGGTGCATCCCGAAGGGTGTGGGCAGCTTCGGGCCGCACAAAAGCTGGCGCGCCAGTGTGCGACAAGTTGTGGATGCGTGCGTGCGAGGCGCGCGATACCCAGACCTAACCCGGTAGATCAGCGTTTCGCGAGCGATCAGTTCCTCCACGAACTGAGCCTTGGGAAGCCGGTGCCGCTGCTCAAGCCAGCCGGGCCAGCCTCCTCTTTTGCAGCGGATAGCGATGGTGACGTCGCCGCAATGGCGCCGGGCCCCGCCCGCCCTGTCCCGTGCTGCGGCGAGACTGCGAAGCCAGCTCGCTCGAATTCCTCCTGAGATTGCGTAAATGCGCAGGATTGCACGAAGACGCGTACTTGCGATCTTGCCAGACTTGGGCGCCCACCGCTTTCTGCTGTTCCATCGGTCTTTACGCTTTTTCTTTACACCGGTGCCCGCAGGAATACTATGCACCTACTTTATCCGTCGCTCTGTATCGTTGGCGCTATCGTTTTGATGAAAGAACAAACGTGGACCTTCTTCATTCATGGTGCGCTTCTGCGGCTTTTGTTTTGTATTCCTTCTGGCATGTCCGTTTCTTGTCATTCCAGTGCTTCTCGGTTTCTTCAAGAAGCAGCCGGGTGCCGAGGATCGGACGGAAGCTCCAGCGAAGGGCGGCACCCGCGTCGAGGTCTCCGGACGCGGGACCTGAACCCACAAGCCGACGGTCGCTCCCAGTCGTCCAAGCCCGATCGCGCGCTTTCGCCAATAGAGCGGCGCGCAGCCTGGCAACACGCCCGGAGCTCCGGCAATTCACCATTGCGAATTGCCGGCAACATCGGCAAGTCGACGGGGACCGTATTCATTCAGAAGACGTTCTGACTCGCCGTAACACGATCAACGAAACAGGACTGCAGAGGAAAACAAAATGGATGCCGTCTATATCGCCTTGATCGTCGGATTCTTCGTCGCTTCGGTGGGATTGATTCGCTTCTGCGCGGCCCTGATGGATAAGGGAGGCAAGTCATGAACTGGGTCTATTGGCTGAGCGGCGCTCGCCGCGCTGGTGCATCTTCGTCTATCTGGTCGTCGCGCTGTTCAAGCCGGAGTTCTTCGAATGAACACCTCGGGTTGGCTGCAACTCGGCCTCTACGTCGTCGTCCTGCTGCTGCTGGCAAAGCCGCTCGGCGCGTACATGGCCGCCGTTTACGAAGGCCGCGCCGCTGCGGGCGCAGCGCATCGGCGGCTGGCTCGAGCGGCTGATCTACCGCGGCGCCGGCGTCGATCCCGCGCGCGACATGGGCTGGATCGACTACGCGCTGGCGATGCTCTGGTTCAACCTCGTCGGCGCGCTGGTCGTCTACGCGCTGCAGCGCGCTGCAGCAGTGGCTGCCGCTCAATCCGCAGGCACATGGCGGCGGTCAGCCCGGACTCGTCGTTCAACACCGCGACGAGCTTCATCACCAACACCAACTGGCAGGGCTACGGCGGCGAGAGCACGATGAGCTATCTCACGCAGATGCTCGCGCTCGCCGTGCAGAACTTCGTCTCGGCGGCGACGGGCATGGCGGTGCTGGTCGCGCTGATCCGCGGCTTCGTCGCGCAAGGAAGCGAACGGCATCGGCAACTTCTGGATCGATCTCGTCCGCACGACCGTCTACATCCTGCTGCCGCTTGTCGATCGTCTTCGCGCTCGTGCTGGTGAGCCAGGGCGTCCCGCAGACGTTCGACAAGTACGCGACCGTCACGCTCGTCCAGCCGGTGACCTACGACAGCCCGAAGAACGGCCCGGACGGCCAGCCGCTCAAGGACGAGAAGGGCAATCCGGTCACCGAGAAGGCGACCGCGACCGAGCAGACGATCCCGCTCGGCCCCGTCGGCGTCGCAGATCGCGATCAAGCAGCTCGGCACCAACGGCGGCGGCTTCTACAACGTCAACTCGGCGCATCCGTTCGAGAACCCGACGCCGCTTACCGAACTTCCTGGAGATGCTGGCGATCCTGCTGATTCCGGCGGCGCTCTGCTACACGTTCGGCAAGATGATCGGCGACACGCGGCAGGGCTGGGCGCTGCTCGCCGCGATGACGCTCGTGTTCGTCGCGCTGCTGCGCCGCGACCTACTGCGCCGAGCAGGCGCGGCAATCCGGTGCTCACCAAGCTGGGCGCCGACCAGGTCGCGAGCGCGACCAATCCCGGCGGCAACATGGAAGGCAAGGAAGTGCGCTTCGGCGTCGCCAACTCGGCGCTGTGGGCGGTCGGCGACGACCGCGGCATCGAACGGCTCGGTCAATTCGATGCACGACTCGTTCACGCCGCTCGGCGGCATGATCCCGATGTGGCTGATCCAGCTCGGCGAAGTGATCTTCGGCGGCGTGGGCTCGGGCCTGTACGGGATGATCATGTTCGCGGTCGTCGCCGTGTTCATCGCCGGGCTGATGATCGGCCGCACGCCGGAGTATCTCGGCAAGAAGATCGGCGCCTTCGAGATCAAGATGGCGTCGATCGCGATCCTGCTCCCGCCGCTGCTCGTGCTCTGCGGCACGGCGCTCGGCGGTGATGGTCGATGCCGGCAAGGCCGGCGTCGCCAATCCGGGCGAGCACGGCTTCTCCGAGATCCTCTACGCGTTCTCGTCCGCCGGCAACAACAACGGCAGCGCGTTCGCCGGTCTGTCCGCCAACACGCCGTTCTACAACACCGCGCTCGGCATCGCGATGCTGTTCGCGCGCTACTGGCTCGCGATCCCGGTGCTGGCGCTCGCCGGCGCGTTCGCCGCCGCGAAGCGCGTGCCGCCGTCCGCCGGCACGCTGCCGACGCATACGCCGCTGTTCGTCGTCGTGCTGATCGGCACGGTGATCACCGTCGGCGCGCTGACGTTCGTGCCGGCGCTGGCGCTCGGCCCGGTCGTCGAGCACCTGCTGCTCTTCGCCGGCCAACTGACGCGCGCTCAACACTCGAAGGAATCGATCATGGCAACTGCTAGCCGCCAAGCAGACGCACGCTGTCCTGGTTCGTCGAGTCGCGGACCTGATGAAGACGGCGCTCATCGACAGCTTCCGCCGGCTGACGCCGCGCTACCAGTGGCGCAATCCGGTGATGTTCGTCGTCTACATCGGCAGCATCCTGACGACGATCCTGTGGATCCAGGCGCTCGGCGGCAAGGGCGAGGCGCCGGCCGGTTTCATCCTCGCCGTCACGCTGTGGCTGTGGGTGACGCTGCTGTTCGCCAACTTCGCCGAGGCGATCGCCGAGGGCCGCAGCAAGGCGCAGGCCGCGTCGCTCAAGAGCGCGCGCAAGGACACGATCGCGAAGAAGCTCGCGCGAGCCGCAGCGCGACGCGCCGCAGACGCCGACGCCGTCGAGCGAGCCTGCGCAAGGGCGATATCGTGCTGGTCGAGCAGGGCGATCTCGTTCCCGGCGACGGCGAAGTGATCGAAGGCGCGGCGTCGATCGACGAGAGCGCGATCACCGGCGAGAGCGCGCCGGTGATCCGCGCCGCGGGCAGCGACTTCAACACCGTGACCGGCGGCACGCGCGTGCTGTCGGACTGGATCATCGTGCGCATCAACGTCAATCCCGGCGAGGCGTTCCTCGACCGCATGATCGGCATGGTCGAAGGCGCCAAGCGGCAGAAGACGCCGAACGAGATCGCGCTGACCATCCTGCTGGTCGCGATGACGCTCGTGTTCCTGCTCGCGACCGTGACGCTGCTGCCGTATTCGCTCTACAGCGTCGAGGTCGCGAAGGCGGGCACGCCGGTGACGATCACGGTGCTCGTCGCGCTGCTCGTGTGCCTGATCCCGACGACGATCGGCGGGTTGCTGTCGGCGATCGGCGTCGCCGGCATGGGCCGGATGATGCGCGCCAACGTCGATCGCGACATCCGGCCGCGCCGTCGAGGCCGCGGGCGACTGCGACGTGCTGCTGCTCGACAAGACCGGCACGATCACGCCACGGCAACCGCCAGGCGTCGGCGCTCTATCCCGGTCGCCGGCGTCACGGCGCAGCAGCTCGCCGAGGCGACGCTGCTCGCCTCGCTCGGCGACGAGACGCCCGAGGGCAAGAGCATCGTCGTGCTACGCCAAGCGCGCGTTCGGCATCGCGCCGCCGCCGCTCGAGCCCGGCAAGTTCACGATCGTCCCGTTCTCGGCGCAGACGCGGATGAGCGGCGTGACCTATCGACGGCCGCGAGCTGCGCAAGGGCGCGCTCGACGCGATCCGCGACTGGGTCGTCGCGCAGGGCGGCGCGCATCGACGCCGAGATCACGACGCGCGTCGAGGAAGTGGCGCGCGCGCGGCGTCGACGCCGCTCGTGGTCGCCGAAGGCCGGCACGTGCTCGGCGTCGATCGAGCTGAAGGACATCGTCAAGACGCACATCAAGGAGCGCTTCGCCGAGCTGCGCAGGATGGGCATCCAGCACCGTCATGATCACCGGCGACAACAAGCTCACCGCGGCGTCGATCGCCGCCGAGGCCGGCGTCGACGACTTCCTCGCCGAGGTCGACGCCCGAGGCGAAGCTCAAGCTGATCCGCGAGCATCCAGGCCGAAGGCAAGCTCGTCGCGATGACCGGCGACGGCACCAACGACGCGCCGGCGCTGGCGCAGGCCGACGTCGCGGTCGCGATGAACAGCGGCACGCAGGCGGCCAAGGAAGCCGGCAACATGGTCGACCTCGACTCGAACCCGACCAAGCTGATCGAGATCGTCGAGATCGGCAAGCAGCTCCTGATGACGCGCGGCGCGCTGACGACGTTCTCGATCGCCAACGACGTCGCCAAGTACTTCGCGATCATCCCGGCGGCGTTCGCGAGCACGTATCCGGTGCTCGACGCGCTCAACGTCATGCACCTCGCCACGCCGAGCAGCGCGATCCTGTCGGCGGTGATCTTCAACGCGCTGATCATCCCGGCGCTGATTCCGCTGGCGCTGAAGGGCGTCAAGTACCGCCCGGTCGGCGCGGCGTCGATCCTGCGGCGGAACATGCTGATCTACGGCGTCGGCGGCATCCTGCTGCCGTTCGTCGGCATCAAGCTGATCGACATGCTGCTGGTCGCGCTGCAACCTCGCCTGATCGAGGAGAACGACCATGTTTGCGACAACTCACTCCCGGCGCTGCGGATGCTCGTCGTGCTGTCGGTGCTGACCGGCGTCATCTATCCGCTCGTCGTCACCGGCATCGCGCAGCTCGCGTTTCCGCGCGCCGCCAACGGCAGCCTGATCGAGGCGGACGGCAAAGCGCTGGGATCGAGCCTGATCGGCCAGCCGTTCGACGACCCGAAGTATTTCTGGAGCCGGCCGTCGGCGACCTCGCCGCAGCCCTACAACGCCGGCGCATCAGCCGGTTCGAACCAGGGCCCGCGCAATCCGGCGCTGGCCGACGCGGTCAAGGATCGCATCAAGGCGCTGCGCGACGCCGATCCGGGCAACACGGCGCCGGTGCCGGTCGATCTCGTCACGGCGTCGGGCAGCGGGCTCGACCCGCACATCAGCGTCGCGGCGGCCGAGTACCAGCTCGCACGCGTCGCGCAAGGCGCGCGGCATGCGCCGAGACAAGGTGCGCGCGCTCGTCGACGCAGAACACGCGCAGGCCGCACGTTCGGGATCCTCGGCGAGCCCGCGCGTCAACGTGCTCGAGCTCAACCTCGCGCTCGATCGCACCTCGACATGACATGCGGCCCAGGCATGCCGGGTGCGGTGACTTGACGGCGGCCACAGACCGCCTGATGGCACCTGAGCGCTGGCGTGCGCTCGGTCCGACGGGCGGCCGCGCCGGTACACAAGACGGTCGACCACTGCTGGCTCAGGCATGCAGAACGAGCGTCCTGATCCCGACCAGCTCCTCGCGGAGGTCAAGGCGCAGGAAGCGCGCGCGCGCGCGCGGGCGCCTGCAGCATCTACTTCGGCGCCTCGGCCGGCGTCGGCAAGACCTACGCGATGCTGCGCGGCGGCGCGAGCGCTGCGCAGCGAAGGCAGCGACGTCGTGGTCGGCGTCGTCGAGACGCACGGCCGCAACGGAAACGGCCGCGCTGCTCGAGGGCCTCGAGCATCCTGCCGCCGCTGCTGCGATCGAGTATCAGGGCCGCACGCTCAGCGAATTCGATCTCGATGCCGCGCTCGCGCGCCGCCCGGCGCTGATCCTGGTCGACGAGCTCGCGCACACCAACGTCGCCGGGCTCGCGCCATCCCGAAGCGCTGGCAGGACATCGACGAGCTGCTGGCGAGCGGCATCGACGTCTTCACGACGCTCAACGTCCAGCATCTCGAAAGCCTGAACGACGTCGTCGGCGGCATCACCGGCATCACGGTCTGGGAAACGGTGCCCGACACGTTCTTCGACGACGCCGACGAAGTCGATGCTGGTCGACATTCCGGCCGACGAGCTGCTCGGCGCGGCTCAAGGCGGGCAAGGTCTACGTTCCCGAGCAGATCGAGCGCGCGTCGCGGCAACTTCTTCCGCAAGGGCAACCTGATGGCGCTGCGCGAGCTCGCGCTGCGCCGCACCGCCGATCGCGTCGAGGACGACGTCCAGGCCTATCGCGACCGACCAGGCGATCGAGCGCGTCTGGAAGACCGAGGCATCGCTGCTCTGCTGCGTCGGCCCCGATCCGGCGGCGACGCACGTGGTCGCGCAGCGCCGCGCGGCTCGCCACTCAGCTCGGCGTCGAATGGACGGCCGTCTACGTCGAGACGCCGGCGCTGCAGCGGCTGCCGCGCGACGGAGCGCGAGCGCATCCTGCAGGACAGTGAAGCTCGCGCAGGACCTTGGCGCGCAAGACGGCGATCCTGTCGGGCGAGCGATCCTGCGTCGCTCGATCGTCGAGTACGCCCGTACCCACAACTGCTCGAAGGTCGTCGTCGGGCCGCGCCCGAGACCGTCGCGCTGGCCCTGGAGGCGCAGCGCTCGCGCAGCGCATCGGGCGACGCTCGCGCCCGACGTCGACGTCATCGAAATCGGCCGCGGCGAGCGGCGAGCCGCAGCAAGCCGCGGCAGGACGCGGCTTCGGAGGCCGCGGGACGATCCGCGCCGTGCTGCCAAGCGCCTTCGCTATGTCGTGGGCATTGCTGGCGTGCGCGTTCACGACACGTTGATCGCCACGCGCGCTGCTGCCGTACTTCGACCTCGCCAACATCGTGATGCTGTTTCTGCTGACGGTCGTGCTGGTCGCGCGTCAAGTTCGGACGCGGTCCGGCGGTGCTGGCCGCCTTCGTCAGCGTCGCCAGCTTCGATTTCTTTCTGCGTGCCGCCGCGGTTGTCGTTCGCGGTGTCGCGACGCTCAGTACCTGCTGACGTTCGCGGTGATGCTGGCCGTCGCGCTCATCATCGGGCAGATGACCGCGGGCCTGCGCTACCAGGCGCGAGTCGCCTCTTACCGGGAGGAGCGCGCCCGCGCGCTCTACGAGTTCGCGCGCGACCTGTCGAGCCTGCTGCAGACCGAGCAGGTGGTGGAGACCGCGACCACAGTTCATCGCCGCGCACCTTCCGCGCCGAGCGTGGCGATGCTGATACCGGACGATCAGGACCGGCTCGTGCTGCACGATGCCGGCGGACTCGCGCGCTACGCGTCGACCTCGCGCGCCGCGCCAGTGGGCGTACGACAAGTCGCAGCCGGCCGGTGCCGGCACCGATACGCTTCGCCGGCAGCGAATTTCTGTATCTGCCGCTGCGCGCGCCGATGCGCACGCGCGGCGTGCTCGCCATCAACGGCGGCGAATCGGCGTCTGCTCATGGTGCCGGAGCAGAGGCGCCACCTCGACACCTTCGCCGCGCTGGCCGCGATCGCGCTCGAGCGCGTGCACTACGTCGAGGTGGCGCAGCAGGCGCTCATTCAGATGGAATCCGAGCGCCTGCGCAATTCCCTGCTGGCCGCGCTTTCGCACGACCTGCGCACGCCGCTCGCCGCGCGTCGTCGGGCTGGCCGAGTCGCTCGAGCTGACCAAGCCCGCAGCTGTCCGGCCTGCAGCTCGACACCGCGCAGGCGATCGCCGAGGAAGCGCGCCGGATGAACGCGCTGGTCAACAACCTGCTCGACATGGCACGCATCGAGAGCGGCGACGTCAAGCTGCGCCGCGAATGGCATGCCGTTCGAGGAAGTCGTCGGCAGCGCGCTCAAGGCGGCGCGGTCGGCGCTGACCCGTCATCGGGTCGAGGTCGCGCTGCCGCCGCGATCTGCCGCTGGTCGAGTTCGACGCGACGCTGATCGAGCGCGTGCTTATACAACCTGCTGGAGAATGCCGGCAAAGTACACGCCGGCTGGAACGTTGGTACGCATCGCTGCCGAAGCGTCAGGCGATGAACTGCGTCGTCACGGTCAGCGACGACGGCCCGGGCGTACCGCAGGCCAGCGCGAAGCGATCTTCGAGAAGTTCACCCGCGGGTCGCGCGAATCGGCGACGCCCGGTGTCGGGCTGGGGCTCGCGATCAGCCGCGCTATCGTCGAAGCACATCGGGGACGAATCTGGGTCGAAGACAACGCCGGTGCGCGGGGCCCGATTCTGCTTTACTCTTGCCGCTCGGCACGCCGCCCGAAATGCCGCCGTCCGAAGAGCCTGGTGACCGGCAGAGGCATGACCGCGTGATCCAGCGATGAGCGACGCCTGCCCCCATCGCGCATTCTGGTCGAGGACGAACGCGCAGATCCGGCAGATTCGTGCGCACCGCGCTCGAGACCGAGGGTTGGCATGTGTTCGAGGCCGAGACGCTCAAGCACGGACTCGTCGAAGCCGGAACCCGCAAGCCCGACGTCGTCATTCTCGACCTCGGCCTGCCCGACGGCGACGGCATCGATTTCATCCGCGATTTGCGCGGCTGGTCGGCGATCCCGGTGATCGTGCTCTCGGCGCGGGTCGACGAGACCGACAAGATCAAGGCCCTCGATGCGGGCGCCGATGACTATCTGGCCAAGCCGTTCGGCGTCGGCGAGTTGCTCGCCCGTGTCCGCGCCGTCCTGCGCAGGAAGGTCGCCGCAGGATCCGAGAAGGTATCCGTATTCAGATTCGGAGATGTGGAAGTCGACCTGATCAAGCGGCGTCGTTCGCAAGGGCGGCGCCGAAGTCCACCTCACTGCCATCGAATATCGGCTGCTTTCGACGATGATTGCGAACGTGGAAAAGGTAATTACGAATCGCCAGATACTGCGCGAAGTGTGGGGACCGTCGTATGTGGCGCACGATCACTACGTTCGCGTCCACATGAGTCATTTACGTCGCAAGCTCGAGGACGACGCGGCGCAGCCGAAGCACCTCCTGACCGAGACCGCCGTGGGCTACAGGCTTGTGCCCTAATCGCACCGTCGCGGTACAATGCGCTCGGATGAAATCACGTTTCCGCATCGGAGTCGTGCTGGTCACGCTGGCGGCGCACCT
>ERZ1370068.6035-contig-5034_pt1 | contig 13918 bp, 20 predicted proteins | sample MGYA00561227_ERZ1370068 | MGnify/ENA primary metagenome ERZ1370068 (study PRJEB38410, sample SAMEA6850437) | metagenome | study: Metagenomic assessment of the ecological functions of the soil: analysis of the soil microbiota associated with the...
TCATCAGGCATGCGCCTGAGATCTTTGTCCTGTGCGTTGTCGCCGCTCTTTTCGGAATTCCGCTATTCTATTTTCTTCAGCGAAGAAAGCCGTAACGATTTTGCTCGTGTCTCTCAACAACCTCGCTGCTGTAGCCGCTTGCCTGTGGCAAGCGTGTCGCTGAGATGATCACGGCCGCGGCGGAGTGGATTCGAAGATTTGTAGTGGCAGTTGGCTCGGCACGGACGCTGGTATAAATCGCCTGAGATCTTCATTAGGCGACCGGAGGCCACTTTACCGTCCTTCGCGATTTCGGACTACTATGGCGAGTTACTCCCCAACCAGGTTCGCGCCTGCTCGAGCTCGTTAGGCGGAAAAACTTCACTGGCGCGCGACGGACACCTGCTCCTGCAAAAGCAAGCGCAAGAGTCTCCCAACGTGGCTCAGCGACAATGGCGATCCTGGAAATTTTACCGGCATGCGAGAAGAGAAAATCGAGATCATCCCAATCCGCGCCGCGTTCCCAGCCTTCAAAGTTCTCAAGAATCACGAGCAAACGCGGTTCGGATCCGGTGTCGATATGAGCGGCGAGTGCCTCTTGCTCTGCGCCAAATTCGGATCGTTTCAAAATGCCGCTGATGCGTAGCACCCAGAGGCCGGTATCCTCGTAATTCATTTCCGCTGGCATCGTCGTCTCTTTATCGAGTTGGTTTCATTTGAAAGCGCCCGTATAAATCCTTGCTATCGGAGCAGTGCGCCAATCAGGGCCAGGACTCCGAGCAACGCGATCAACACCGCCATCACGCCGGATACGGATGTGCGGTAAATCGGGGCAACGCTCGCGCAGCGCCTTCACCGCCCGTCGCTCCTGCCAATTCGCGAGAATCAAGCCGACCAGTCCAATGGTGATCATCACGAGGCCAATCGCACGTGGGCTGAGCACCGTAGCTGTTTCACCCTGCTTCTCGCGCAGGTACTGAAAAACTTTGCAATGACGAATCCGAACGAAATCAGCGAGAGCGCCGTTCGCACCCAGGCGATGCGGGTGCGTTCGTACGCAAGAAACGTGCGCTCAAAGGCGAGTTGCACTCTGGGGTCAGGTTGTGCGGCCGCTGGTTGCTGAATGGCTTCGTTATCCATAACCGCTGTTTTCTGGAGGACTGCTCAATCGAATTGTGCCGGCTGTCCTGTAGCAGCGAGAACCGAGCGCCACCAGCCGCCGGCGGGGTCGAGTCGTTTCGTGTGCGTAGCGAGCAACTCGATCGGCACATGGATGAAGCGCTCGTGTAGAAAACCGATGACAACACCAGTCTTACCTGCCATGGCGGCGTGAACCGCGTGACGCGCGAACAGATCGCACAGCAGTGCATCCTCAGAGTTCGCGGGCCGGCTTCGAATCTGATAGCTCGGATCGAAATAACGAATCACGACGGAGATGCCCTCGCTTTTGAAGTAGGACTTTATTTTCTCACAAAGAAACGGCCCGATGTCCTTAAGTTTTAAATTGCCGGACGCATCGCGTTCAGTCGCGCTCCGCGCCGAGCAGATCCTGGCCTGCGCCTTCCGCGACAGCGATCACGGCGTGAGATTTGTTCACCATCCGTTCCTTGAGCGCAGCCAAAAAGCTCTCGAGCTTGAACGGCACCTCAGGGATGAGCGCGAAGTTCACGTCCTGACTCGCGACTACTGCCCCGGCAGTGACGAATCCAGCGTGGCGCCCCATCAACTTTACCAGACCAATACCTCCGGGCACGCTACGCGCCTCGGTGTGCGCACAATCGAGCACGCGTTTTGCTTCTTCAACCGCGCTGAAAAAGCCGAACGTGCGCGAGACGAAACCGACATCGTTGTCGATTGTCTTCGGTACGCCGACAACGGAGAGCGCATGACCGCGCTTGCGCGCTTCCTGATAGAGATCATGCGCGCCGCGCTGGGTTCCGTCGCCGCCCACGGTGAAAAGAATGTTCACGTTGCGGGCAATGAGATTGTCCACCGCTCTGCTGATATCGACGGGACCGCGCGAAGAGCCAAGGACCGTCCCGCCATGCTGATGAATGTCGTCAACAAATGCCGGCGTGATCTTCACCGGCTCAACTCCGCACTTCGGATCGAGCCCGCTGTAGCCACCGCGGAAACCGAGCACTTCGGCGACGCCGTAGCCGTAGTGCAGTTCGAGAAAGAGCGAGCGGATGACGTTGTTCAGGCCCGGACACAAACCGCCACACGTAACGATCCCGGCGCGCGTCTGCTTCGGATCGAAAAACAACTTCGCCCGCGGCCCCGCCAGCTCGAACTGGATCCCTGGATCCGCGCCGACCTCGATTCGCTCCGGGATGCGGACTTCATCACTGGTCGTGTGACTTTTTTGAGTCGAAGCGCGCTTCGCCGAGCGTGGGCGTTTTCATCGGAAAAGAGTTCATCGGTTATTGGAGACAATCATCGCTCTATTTTTCCCGCGCCAGTCTACCGGACATTGGTTTTACTCTGCTATGCAGCGAGCTGCGCGCGCATTTCGGCAGCGTATTGATCCGCATTGAGGCCAGCCAGAAGATGGCAAACATTGTTTGGGAGTTTTACTACAGCGGCGACGCCTTCGGTTTTGAGCGCGGTTTCGCTGATTTGGTTTTCGTCGCGCAGAACAATGCGGAGTCGTGTCTCCGCACAGGCATCCACTCGCACGATATTCGCCTTGCCGCCAAGCGCAGCGACGTAGGCGGTGGCTTTGCGTGCGGCGTCGGATCCCGGATCCTGGATTCGAACCCGAGAGGCGGTGCCGGTGTCTTGACCGGAGATTCCGGCTCGATCTCGTCTGCCTCGGGACCGGCAGTCTTTAGGTAATCCTGCATCTCGGTTTTCAAATTTTCGCTGCGCGTTCCGAAGATCGCCTGCATTCCATCACCAACCACGACTACTCCGGCTGCACCGAGCGCTTTGAGTTTATCAACACTGGCCTTCGTGACATCGGCCAGCTTGACGCGCAAGCGCGTGATGCAGGCATCGAGGCTTACGATGTTCGAGCGGCCGCCGAAAGCGCGGACGAGCTGCAGCGCGAACTGATCGCCGGCTGCCTCGCGCGGGCTGACGTCGCTTTCCTCCTGAACTTCGCGGCCCGGCGTCATGCAGGTTGAATTTGCGAATGGCGAAGGAGAAAACGCCGTAATAAACAGCCGCCCAGATCGGCCCGATGGCGAACAGCCAGAGCGCGCGCTGTGATTTCGGGAACAGCACGACGTAATCGATGAGTCCGTGCGAGAAGGTGAAGCCGTGTTTGATGTGCAGCGCGATGCACACGAAGTACGCGACGCCCGGCGAGCAACGCGTGGATTGCGTAGAGCAGCGGCGCGACAAAGAGAAACGCAAACTCGATCGGTTCGGTGATGCCGGTGAGAAACGCCGTCAGCGCCGCGGAAACCATGATGCCGCCGACCTTGGCGCGATTTTCGCTTACGTGCCGCGTGCCACATCGCGAATGCCGCTGCCGGCAGTCCCCACATTTTGAACAGATAACCGCCCGTCATGTTGCCCGCGGTCGGATCGCCCGAAATGAATCGCGCGATTTCGCCGTGAACCACGTTGCCGGTGGCAGGATCGGTGTAATCGCCGGCCTCGAAAAAGAACGGAACATTCCAGACGTGGTGCAGCCCAAACGGGATGAGGGCGCGCTCGACAATGCCATAGATCGTGAACGCGAGCGCGGGCCGCTCATGCACCGCCCAATTTGAGAAAGCTTTGATCGCGGCGCCGATTGGCGGCCAGATGAAGCTGAGCAGCGACGCCGGCCGCGATCACCGCGAACGCGGTAATGATCGGCACGGAACGTTTACCGGCGAAGAAGCCGAGATAGCTCGGGAGCTGTATTCGATAGAACCGGTTGAAAGCCGCCGCGGCGATGAGGCCGACGATGATGCCGCCAAAGACACCGGTCTCGATCGACTGAATGCCCATGATCGCCGTTGTCCTCGATGCCGCGGAGCTTTGCGCACACGCCCATCGCGGCGAGGAACACGACAAACCCGACTGTGCCGGCGAGCGCGGCGACGCCGTCGTTATCGGTCAGGCCAATGGCGACGCCGATGGCGAAGAGCAATGGCAGATTGGCGAAGATCGCGTCGCCCGATGCCGCCATGATTTGCGACACGATCGTCTGGCAGCCACGAGAAGTCGGCGCTGCCGACGCCGAGCAGGATGCCGGCGACAGGCAACACCGATACCGGCAGCATCATGCACTTGCCGACTTTTGCAGAAGCGAGAAGGCGTTTTTGAACGACGGCATCTTCATATCACGACTCGTTAGGCTCGCGAATCAGTGCGCGCACTTCCGCAGCGGATTCGGCGGCGAGCGCGCTTTGCGCAAGCTCGCGACATTCATCGAGACGCAGTTTGCGAATCTGTCCTTTGATCGCGGGAATCGCAGGAAGACTGATGCTCAATTCGTCGACGCCGAGGCCGATCAAGAATCGGCACGCCGTGCACATCGCTGGCGATACCGCCGCAAACCGCGACCGGCCGATTGGCGCGCATGACGCGCCGTCGACGGTGTGCGTTGATGAGATGCAATACGCCCGGACTCAGGCCGTCGATGCGCGGCGCGAGTTTCGGATGACCGCGGTCCATGGCGAGCGTGTATTGCGTGAGGTCGTTAGTCCCGATGGAGAAGAAGTCCGCTTCGTTCGCGAACTGCGCCGCCATCACAGCAGTCACCGGCACTTCCACCATGATGCCGGCGGGAATCGGCGCGATGCCGAGCCGCTGCGATTCTTCCGGCGAGGATGGCTTTCGCATCGCGAATTTCCTGCAGCGATGAAATCATCGGGAACATCACGCTCACGCGGCCGAAGGCTGATGCGCGAAGAATGGCGCGCAGTTGAATGCGCAAGATCTCGGGACGATCGAGCGCGACGCGCACGCCGCGTTCGCCCAGAAACGGATTGTCTTCTTTCGGAATCGGCAGATAAGCGAGTGGTTTGTCGCCGCCGACGTCGAGCGTGCGAATGACCAGCGGATGCTCTTTGCCAATGGCCTGCGCGATCGCTTTGTAAGCTTCGAACTGTTCGTCTTCGCTCGGCGGTGTGCTCCGCTCCATGAAGAGAAATTCCGAGCGGAGCAGACCGACGCCTTCGCCGCCGAGAGCTGAAACCTGCGTCGCCTCCTTCAGTCCGCCGATGTTCGCGACGACTTCAATGCGTTTGCCGTCGAGCGTGACCGCCGGCTCGTGCGCGTGCGCGAGATCTTCCTTGCGCTGCTTCTCCGCGCGCTCCTGCGCGCTGCGAATGCGCGTGATTTCTTGCGGAGGCGGATTCAATCGCAGCGTGCCTTTGCTGCCATCGAGCACAACGCTTGTTCCATTCGGAATCTCAAGCGCCGCCGGTTCGACGCCGGCGAGCGCGGGAATGCCTAACGACCGCGCAAGAATCGCACCGTGCGAAGTGGCGCCGCCCCGCGTCGTGGCAAATCCCATCACGCGCGTGCGATCGAGCGCAGCCGTGTCGGAGGGCGTGAGATCTTCAGCGATGAGAATTGTGTTCGGCGGATAATCGGGCGCCTTTGTTTCCTCGCCGGTGAGAATCCCAAGCACGCGTAGACCGACATCGCGCAGATCGTTTGCGCGTTGCGCGAGCAAAGGATTGCGCAACGCCGCGAGTCGATCGGCGTGAGTCGTGACTGCTTTCTTCCAGCCAAACTCCGCGCTTTTTCCTTTCGCTATCGCCGAATCGACGATCTCGAGTAGATCAGGATCTTCGATCAACTCTTCATGCGCGGCGAAGATCGCAGCCTTGGCCGGATCAGCCTTTGCCTGAAGTTGCGCGCGCAGCGCTTCGAGCTGTCCCTTCGCGGTTTCAATCGCGGTCGACAACTGCCGCGCTCGGTCTCAACGCCCGCGCCGTCTTCGCTGACCTCGATCATACCGCGGCGAACCTGAAATACCTGACCGACTGCGAGTCCCGGCGAACACGGCTACGCCAAGCAGCAAATTCGGATCGGTTGATTTACGTCGCGACGTCGGTGCTGATTCCAGTGCAACCGTCGTCGTCGCCGGCGCAGGGCGCAGGCGTGCAACCTTCGTCGCCGAGACCTTGCGCGATCGACCGGCGCGATCTTATCCACGGCCGCGCGCGCATCCGGTCCGCTCGCGAGCAGATGCACGACTGCGCCGCTACGCACATCGAGCGCCATGATCGCAGTAATGCTGCGCGCATTCGCCTGCTGATCGCCGAGCTGAAGTTTGATCGACGACCGAAAACCTTTCGCGAGACTCGCCAGCACCGCCGCGGGTCGCGCGTGCAATCCGGTCGGATTCGGAATCACGATTGCATCCGAGGTGATCGTTTCCGCAGCTTCCGTCGCGCCACCTTTTTCCGGCGAGACAAAATTGACGCTGAAGAGCAAATCCTTCCCGGCCACGACTTGTCCGGTGGCGCGTTCCCAGTTCGTTAGGCCATTGCCGTTCGTGATGACAACCTGGGTGAGCAGGCTCTTCGCGTGAGTGGCGAGATAATCGAGATCGAACGAAATCAGGGGCGCGCCAACGCGCACGGTTTCACCAGCGCTGACCATCGGGTGAAAGCCTTCGCCTTTCAGCGCCACGGTATCGATCCCGATGTGCAGCAGAATCTCTGCGCCTTCCGCGGTGCGCAGCGTTATCGCGTGCCCGGCCGGGTGCAGCGCTGGCACATCACCATCGCATGGCGCGACGAGCACAGCGTCGGTTGGATCGATCGATGCGCCGTCGCCAACCATCTTCTGCGCGAAAGACAGGATCGGGAATGCGCTCGAGCGGCCAAACAATACCCGAGAGCGGCGCCCGCAGAGAGACCATACGACCAGTCAGTTCAACGGAAGAAATAAGTCACGACAAAGTTAACCTGAAATTCTTCCTCGCCTGAATCGTCGGTTAGTCTCTTTGTGGAGTTCGAAGAGCAAGTCCTGTTTCAAGCTACAGGCGCCGCAGCCTTCACCTCGGCGCTCGCACCTGAGGCGTAGGTTCCGAAATTCTTGTTGAACAGAGCAGCGAGTTTCTTCGCGGTGGCGTCGTAAGCAGATTTGTCGGCCCAGCTTTCGCGCGGCTGCAGAATTTCCGCAGGCACGCCGGGGCATTCAACGACAATGTCGAAACCGAAGACTGGATCGCGCGCGGTCTTTGCCTTTGCCAGGGCACCGCTGTGAATGGCGTCGATGATCGCGCGTGTGTTTTTGAGGCTGATGCGTTTGCCGGTCCCATAAGCGCCGCCGGCCCAACCTGTGTTGACCAGCCACACCCGCGCCTTGTGCTTCCGCATCTTTTCCGCAAGCAGCTCGGCGTATTTGCTCGGATGCCAGACGAGAAATGGTCCGCCGAAGCAGGGTGAAAATGTCGCCTGTGGCTCCGTCACGCCCATCTCGGTGCCCGCGACCTTGGCCGTGTAGCCGCTGATGAAATGATACATCGCATGCGCCGGCGAGAGCGCGCTGACCGGCGGCAGCACGCCGAACGCATCGCAGGTAAGAAAGATTATGTCGGTCGGATGGCCTGCCACGCAGGGGATCTTCGCGTTCTGAATGAACTCGATCGGATACGCTCCACGAGTGTTCTCCGTGATGCTCGTGTCGGTATAATCGACGTCGCGATCTTCATCGAGCACGACGTTCTCGAGCACAGCGCCGAAGCGCAACGCCTGAAAGATGTCCGGCTCGTTTTCCGGCGTGAGATTGATCGCCTTCGCGTAGCAGCCGCCTTCGATGTTGAAGATGCCATCATCGCTCCAAACGTGTTCGTCGTCGCCAATAAGATGACGTTTCGGATCTGCCGACAGCGTGGTTTTCCCCGTGCCGCTGAGACCGAAAAGCAGCGACGACACACCGGTCTTCTTATCGGCAGTGGCAGAGCAATGCATCGAGAGCAACCCGCGCTTCGGCGCAAAGTAATTGGCCACTGTGAACACGCCTTTCTTCATTTCACCCGCGTATTCGGTACCGAGGATAACAAGTTCCTCGTCCTCGAGGCTGAGATCGATACTGGTGGTCGAGCCCATTCCAGTCGTTAGGCGATTGGCCGGAAATGCGCCTGCGTTGTAGATGACGAAGTCCGGTGTCCCAAAGCTGGTGAGTTCCTCACGCGTCGGACGGATGAGCATGGTGTGCATGAAGAGCGCGTGATACGGCCGTGAGCAGATGACGCGAACCTTGATGCGGTGCTTCTGATCCCAGCCTGCGAAGCCGTCGAAACAATAGAGCCGCTCGCACGTGTTGAGATAGTCAAGCGCGCGCTGGCGATTGATTTGGAACGTGCGCTCGTCGCACGGAATATTTACCGGTCCCCACCAGACGTCGTTTTTCGAAGCGGCATGCTCGACCACGCGCTTGTCCTTTGGCGAACGCCCCGTCTTGACTCCGGAGTAGGCGACGAGCGCGCCGTTCTCCGCGATGCTCGCGTCTTTCTCGTGACGAATCGCGTGCTCGTAGAGCGCGCTCGGCGGAAGGTTGCGGTGAACCTCGGTAACAGCGAGGCCGTGTTGATTAAGAGTAAACGCGGATAGGATTCGTCGCATTCATTTGTCATGTAGTTGCAGATCCACACAATTTGACTGGAAAGACTGCATTATCCAATCGGACCAAAGTCCTAAAGGATACGATTGCACTGGAATTGACGAGGGCTACCGCAAAACCTCTGATAAGACTGCGTGAATCTACGTCGCGTTCTGAGCAGCGAGCCAGGCGGCGCGGTTTTCACGAATGATCGCAACGGCTTCTTCGATCGTGTTCACGCAATGCGGAATTTTGAAATCGATCTCGCTGGCGAGTTCGTTGCCTTTGCGGAGCATCGAGCGGCGACCCCATTCGACGAGCTCGGCCCACATTTTTCCCACCAGAATGAGAGGCGTGTTGTAAAGCTTGCGGACTTGGAGGAGTTGCCATGCGAGCGACAACTCCAACAGAGTTCCGATACCGCCTGGAACGACTACGAACGCGTCGGAGATGATCATGAAATGGTGTAGTCGCGAAAAGAAGGTGCGATGTTCGTAGGCCTGACCGACGAACGGGTTGATCTCCTGCTCGAACGGCAACTCCACGCGGATGCCCACGGAGCGATGCATTGCCTTCTCGATTGATTGCGCGCCTTCATTCGCGGCTTGCATCAGGCCGGGGCCGCCGCCGCTGATGATATCGCAACCCATCTTCGTTAGTTCGGCGGCGAGTTGTTTCACTCCGTCGTACGCAGGCGTGCCGGATTTGAGCCGCGCGGAACCGAAGATCGTCACGCGATAATTTTGGCGGGTGGTGCGGCGAAACCGCGTCAACTCGTTGACGACCTCCCACAGGCCGGTCACTGCGCGTTCAAGAAGTTCTGTCGCCGCATCTTCGTCACTGAGACGAACGATGTCTGATTGTCCAAAGGAGGTCTTTTCTTTGCTCATATCGTGGTTGGAAAAATCGGAATGTCAGAACAGAACACCGCGACACACCGGCCGTTCATTCGGCTCGGCGGTGTTCTCAACGCTTTCCCCGGATCATTTCGCTCATCATCTTCCGGCCCGTGACTTGCAATGGCCCCATGCCGCTCCCCGGGAGGAACCACATGCCCTTATCTTGATCGCGGCAGTAAACGATGTTGACGCCGTCGCTCATAACTGCGTGATGAAAAGTGGCGCCGGGATTCTCAGCAATGAAGCCGAAGAACTTCTCCCGCCACGGATCGTCTGCGTAACGAAAGATTTCGTTTCCGAGCGCCTTGAGTTCTTCGACGCTCATTACGCGAATTGAGTTTGCAACGGCCTTGCGCCGCTCTTTATCCAGGTTCTCAAGATCAAATTTTTCGAATGCCATAACGGTTTTCCTTAGTTGATGTCTCTGACTAAAGCTCAATGACCTCGCCCATCTTCGGCAGTTTCGATGGTAACCGGTGGCGCTGTTGAATGAGTCTGGCAAGCGCGCCGCGCTGGTCGTCTTCTCCGTGAGTCAGGACGACGCGAGGCTTGCTCGGCGCGATCACATCGAACCAGCGCATTAAATCGGTTTGCCCCGCGTGCGCGCTGAATCCGCCGAGTGTGTGAATCGTCGCTTTCACCGCGATTTTTTCTCCGAAAATCTTCACTTCTTTCTCACCATCCACAAGCCGTCGGCCCAGCGAGCCCTCGACCCTGATAACCGACGATTAGCACGTGCGTGCTCGGCTTCCAAAGGTTAGCTCGCAGATGATGAAGGATGCGGCCGCCGTTGCACATGCCTGCGCCGGCCATGACCAGACACGCGCCGCGCACATCGTTGATTGCGCGCGATTCGTCTGGCGGTCGGCGTCGGTTTCATCGTCTTCAAATCTGCGCGCAGCGGACGATCGCGAATGAACGCTTTCATCTCGTCGTCGAAAAGCTCCACGTGCCTGGCGTAAATGTTCGTTGCTTCGACAGCCATCGGGCTGTCGAGGAAGATCGGAAACGGCTTTACTTTTCCGGCGCGGAACATTTTCGCGAGCAGCAACGTGATCAGTTGCGCGCGACCGACGGCGAAAGTCGGCACAAGCATCTTGCCGCCGCGGTTGACTGCGTCGATCACGATTCGCTCGAACTCCGCGACCGTGTCTGCAAAGGAGCGATGGTCGCGGCCGCCATACGTTGATTCGAGAAAAACAAGATCGGCCTGCTGGAACGGTTCGAACTCGCGCAGTATCGGCGCGCTGCGCGGCCCAAGGTCGCCGGAGAAAACGACGCGCTTCGTTTTGCCGTCTTCCTCAACAATTAGTTGGATGCTGGCTGAGCCGAGCATATGACCGGAATCGTTCCAGATCGCTTTGATGCCGGGCGCTACCTCAAACTCCTTTTGATACGGCACCGGTCGCAGTTGCGTGAGAATTTTCTCCGCGTCATCCGGCGTGTAGAGTGGTTCCTGCGGCGGTTCGCCCGCGCGCAGGCGTTTGCGATTCTTCCGCTCGGTATCGGCAACTTGCAGGCGGGCGGAGTCGCGCAGGATCAGACCAGTCATGTCCAACGTCGCTGGTGTTCCGTAGATGGGGCCGGTGTAGCCCATTCTCGTGAGCAACGGCAGCCGGCCGGTATGATCCAAATGTCCGTGGGTGAGAAGGACCGCGTCGAGTGTGAGATTCGGAGCCGTCGGTGGCCGATTCAGCGCCTCCGATTTTTTGCCACCTTGAAACAGACCGCAATCGACAAGAATTCGCGCCTGCTTTGTCTCAATGACGTAACATGAACCGGTTACTTCGCCGCCAGCTGCGCCAACGAGGGTGATCTTCATCGTGATGGTGAGTTGGTGATTCTCTGTAGGCTAAAGCAAGCTCGCCTGGTGGACTTTCGTCTCACAAACTGGCATCCGCGGTTGGTGCGTTCTCCGCGTCCAAGCGCATGAGCTCGATCCGGTAATTGGCTTTCGGGTTTCGCGGCGATGGGCCGGCGACAAGCATTACCCGTTCGGCGGTGATTCCGTTCTCGCGCAACCAGCGCGCAATCCATTCGCGCCAGTCGTCCGGTTCCTCGGCGAGATTGATCGGATACACGCCGTAGGAGAACGCGAGATTCTGACACGCAGCGGAATCTGAACTCGGCGCGATGATCCACACCGGCGGTTTGAAACGCGAAATGGCGCGCGCGACCATGCCGCCGCGCGTGGGCACGAGCACCAGATCGCATGGACACCGTGTACAAGCGCGTGCTCGACCAGCGACGCCATGCGATCGCTGCCAATCGTCGCCGCCTTCTGCTGCACGAATTCGCGTTGAGCAGCAAAGCTCCTGGGCGGCCGATGTGTTTCGGTGAATGCGGCGATCTTCGCCAGCATCGTCACTGCTTCCTCGGGAAATTTGCCCATCGCCGATTCGCCCGAGAGCATGACGCAATCGGTGCCGTCAAGAATTGCGTTGGCGACGTCAGTTGCCTCGGCGCGCGTCGGCAGACGGCTCGAAACCATCGATTCGAGCATCTGGGTCGCGGTAATCACCGGTTTGCCGGCGAGGTTCGCTTTGGCAATGAGCTGCTTCTGTGTGTAGGCGATCTCTTCGATCGGCACCTCCACACCCAGATCGCCGCGCGCGACCATGATGCCATCCGCAGCGGCGAGAATTTCGTCGAAATGCGCAAGAGCATCGGCACGCTCGATCTTTGCAATGATGAAAGGCTGTGCGCCGATTTTTGCCGCTGCCGCGCGCACAGCCTCGATGTCCGCGGCGCGTTCAACGAACGACTGGCTCACCGCGTCAACGCCTTCTTTAAGCGCAAACTCAAGGCACGCGCGATCGTTTTCGGTAAACGCGCTGATGCCCAGATCAACGCCGGGAAGGTTCAGTCCTTTGCGTGAACGGAGTTCGCCGCCAACAGCAACCGTGCATTCCACATCATTTCCGACCGACGCGCTCGACCACGAGCTGCACGAGACCGTCGTTAAGAAAAATGCGATCGCCAGGCTTCACCACGCGCGGCAACTGCTGGAACGTCGTCGAGGCGCGCTGCGCATCGCCAACGATGTCCTCACTCGTTAATGTGAAACGCGCGCCGACAGGAAGTTGAATCGGTTCCGGATCGATTTTTCCCAGCCGCAGTTTCGGGCCGGGAAGATCAGCCATGATCGCGACGCGCCGTCCGGTTTCGCGCGCTGCATCGCGGACGCGCCGGATAACTTCGGCGTGTTTCGAAGGGCTTCCGTGTGAAAATTCAAGCGCGCGACATTCAGCCCCGCGCGAATGAGCCGCACCAGCATCTCGGGTGATTCCGAGGCCGGGCCGATCGTCGCAACGATCTTTGTTTTATGCGCCGGTAGCAGCGCGTTCATGATGCGAACATTGTCTTGCCGCTCGCGCGCAAATCGCTCGCAGCCTGTTTGACCCGCTCGGCCATCGCGGTCTCTGCGAGCGCGAGATACGAGCGCGGATCATAGACTTTCTTATTCCCGAGTTCGCCATCTACTTTCAGCACGCCATCGTAATTTTTGAACATGTGCGCAGCGACTGCGCGCGTGAACGCGTACTGCATATCGGTATCGACATTCATTTTCACCACGCCGTAATCGAGCGCTTCGTGAATCTCCTCCTGTGTCGAACCTGAGCCGCCGTGAAATACGAGATAAAATCGCGCCGCTTTCGCCGTGTGCTTTCACGACTGCCTCCTGGCATTCCTTCAAAACTTTGGGCCGCAGCTTGACGTGACCCGGCTTATAGACGCCATGCACGTTTCCAAATGTCGCTGCGAGCAGGTAACGGCCGCCGATTGGATTTAACCGGCGCGCAACTTCGAGCGTGTCCTCGGGCGTTGTATAGAGCTTCGCTGCGTGGTCGCCGACAACGTCGTCCTCTTCACCGCCGACTGCGCCCGTTTCGATTTCGAGCACGAGATCGTTCTTCGCAAACCGCTCAAGCAGCTTGGCAGAAATGTCGAGATTCTCCTGCAACGACAGATTGCTGCCATCGAACATGTGCCCGGTGAAGAGATTGGGCCGGCCCGCAGCGCGCCGCTTTTCGGTTTCCGCGACGAGCGGGAGGACGAATTTGTCGAGCTTATCTTTGAGGCAATGGTCCGTGTGCAGCGCAACATAAATCGGGTAACGTTCCGCCACTCGGTGCACGTGCTCTGCGATTGAAATCGCACCGAGCGCCGAATCTTTCAGCGAAGTGCCTGATGCAAAGGCGCCTCCGCCCGTGGAAATCTGAATAATCCCATCCGCTTTGCTCTCCGCGAGTCCGCGCAGGACGGCGTTGGCCGTAGTGAGTGACGTGACATTGGCGGCAGGAAGAGCGAAGCGCCCGGCGCGCGCCCCGTCGAGAATTGCACAATATGTTTTGAAGTCAGGAACTGGCATAATGTTCACCGGCGGTGAGACCGGTGCGGATTTTGTTCGCTGATCTCATAACGTTGGCTGCCGGGTTTGCACAATATGACTCACTACATTACGTGGCAATCCGACGATGGTGTGCCTTTGGTGTGGAACGACTTCATGCATCAGCTTTTCGCTTCCATTTTTACGC
>ERZ1370068.9734-contig-849_pt1 | contig 13916 bp, 21 predicted proteins | sample MGYA00561227_ERZ1370068 | MGnify/ENA primary metagenome ERZ1370068 (study PRJEB38410, sample SAMEA6850437) | metagenome | study: Metagenomic assessment of the ecological functions of the soil: analysis of the soil microbiota associated with the...
GTGCATCGGAGGAGGTCAAGGGACCGCGCGGCGCAAACGGGGCGCTGAAGCGCGAGGTCATCGACTACAACGTGTGGATCCTGACGCGGTCCGGGCGGCAAGTCAGGCTACTCTGCGGCGACCGCTGCGCGCAATCGAGGCGGCGCCACCTCGCGATAGGCCTGCTTGACGAGCGTGGCCACCACTGCCCAGTCGGGACGCCCGTCGATCCGCACGCCGACCCAGCCCCGCTGCCCGACATAGGGCGGCCGGAAGAATCGCGCGGGATCCAGGAAGATCATCGACTCCTGCTCGCCGAGCGGCGCGGGCAGCCATACCGCGAGATGGTCGGCGCCGTGATGGTGATTGTCGAGCTGGGCGAAGAGCTTGCCCTTCACGCGCCACGTGGGCTCGCCCCACGCGATCTTCTCCGTCGTCTCGGGGAGCGCCAGGCAAATCGCCCGCAGCCGATCGATGGGCGTGCGCACGGCCCGCGCGCCCCGGAGTCGCGGGGCGCTTTGATCGGGTCGCGTCGCCATGGCCCCGTGATTCTAGCCGAAAGCGAGGGCACGCGGCTTTCATGCGACGCGCCGCATCGCTCGGATTGACAGCCGGCATCACGGCGCACATAGTCCGGTCCAGCGGCCGATTCGCACGACGCGATCGACGCGCCATGAGCGTGGCGCTCGACGCCACGCCAGGCGCTGCAACCAGAGCCGGAGAACGGGATGCGAGCGATCGTCTGTGAAGAGCTGGGCGGCCCCGAGCGTCTCGTGCTGCGCGAGGTGCCGTCGCCCCCGCCAGCACCGGGAGAGGTGAAGGTGGCGCTCCACGCCCGCGGCGTGAGCTTCGTCGATGTGCTGATGATCGCCGGGCAGTACCAGGTGAAGCGCGAGCTCCCGCTTCATTCCCGGGAGCGAAGCCGCCGGCGTCGTGCTGGAAGCGGGGCCGGGGTCGAGGGCATCGCGCCCGGCGATCGGGTGCTGGTGCCGGAGGGTTTGCCGACGAGACCGTCGTGGCCGCGTCGCGGGTGACGCCCCTGCCGGCATCGGTGAGCTTCGAGGCCGCGGCGGCCTTCCGGGCCAACTACTGCACCGCCTACTACGGCCTTCAGCGCGGCCGCCTGCGGGCCGGCGACGTGCTGCTGGTGCTCGGCGCCGCCGGCGGCGTGGGCTGGCTGCGGTGGACGTCGGCAAGCTCCTGGGCGCCACCGTGATCGCCGCGGCCAGCACCGACGAGAAGCTGGCGGTGTGCAGGACAAATGGGCGCGGATTCCGTCATCAACTACACGCAGGGGCTTCGCGAGCAGGTGAAGGACCTGACCAATGACCGGGGCGCGGACGTCATCTACGATCCCGTCGGCGGGGATGTCTTCGACGAATCGATGCGCTGCATCGCCCCGTTCGGCCGGCTCCTCGTCGTGGGGTTCGCGAGCGGCCGTCCCGCCCAGGCCAAGACCAATCACCTCCTCATCAAGGATGCGGAGGTGATCGGGTTCACCATCGGCGCCCTGGGCCGGCTCGATCCGGACTGGGAGCGCCGAAACTTCGACGTCCTCATGGGCTGGCTCGCCGCCGGGCGCATCACCCGCACGTCTCCCACCGGCTGCCGCTGGCGCAGGCGGCCGAGGCCCTGACATTGGTGCGCGAGCGCAAGGTCATCGGCAAGGCGGTGCTCGTGTAACACCCAGGTTCCTGCCCCTCAAGCGTCTGGAAGATCACCGGCTCCTCCGGGGCGAAGGGGCGAAGGCCGGGCCCCTGATCTTGGCGAGCTCCTTCGAGAGTCCCATCAGCGCAGTCCAGAACAGCCTCGTCGACACCGATACCGCGCGCCCGGATCGGCCTGGGCGAAGACTGGAGCGGGTCGTGGGTCTTCGGGTATTCAACGCCTATCTCGTTGAGGAGCGCCTTGATCGCCAGCTCCAGCGCCTCCTGGGCACGACGCGTGGCCAGGTTCCATGCCTCGTCGTCGAGGGCTCTGCTCATCTCACCTGCGATCTGGCGGGCCTCGCGGACGAGGCGATCGGCCCGCTCACCGTTGGTCACAGGTCGACGACCTCGCCAGGACGCCAGTCGGGCTTGAGGTCCCAGTACCAGCTCCCGTCCGGCAGCTCGATGCGCCTCGAGCCCAGCTCGGCCATGCGCCGCCGCACGGCGGCCAGCTCCCGCTCCAGGATGGACTCGGGATCATGGAGGACCACGCCGTGGTGAGCGATGTCGAGCAAGATCCATGGGTGTCGGGTCAGATCGTCCACGGTGTGCGGGACGGGCGACGGCGTAGGCCGGTATCCCGCCGTGACGAGCGCCTGGTATTCCGGGCTCGCGTCGATGCGGTCCCACATCCCGTGCAGCCGGGAATCCCCGAGGCTCGGCCTTCGCGTCACGACGTACAGGTCGAGGTCGCTGTCGGGCCGGGCCTGGCCTCGCGCTACCGAGCCGAACAGCGCGACGGCCACGAGGTCGTCACCAATAGCGGCGCGATACTCGGCGACGACCCGGTCAGCCAGAGCGCGCCATGCGGGCGGGAGCGGCGGGTAGGTATGGCTTACTTGCGCGGATGCGGCGCTCTGTCACGACTCCTATCCGGCCGGGGCGATGTTCGCGTTGATGCGGAACAGGTTCGTCGGGTCGTAGACGGCCTTGAGCTGACGCAGGCGCCCGTAGTTCTCCCCGAACGAGGCGCGCACCTTCTCGGGCCGATCGTCCTCGGCCAGATGGTTGACGTAGGCGCTGCCCTCCAGGTGCGGTTCCAGCTGGCTCCAGAGCGCGCGCACCCAGGCGATGTGCTCCGCGGACTGGGCACCGTCCGTCCACTGCCCGATGGCATCGAAGTCCCACTGGGGCCGGCGCGCCGCGAACGCGGTCTCGGTCGGCGGCACCCGCGTCGCGGCCCCGTGCATGTAGAAGAAGATCAGGGCGCTGAGCGGAGACGTGAAGCTCGCCGCGTTCTCCACCAGCACGTCGATCACTCGATCCGAGATCTGCTCCGTGAAGGCCGAGCGCCAGTAGCGATGGAGACCGTGCGTCGCGTTGGGCTCGTCCAGCATCATCTGGCGCGCGCGATACGGCATTGGCCCCACGAGGTCGGCGACGGGCCGTCCGAACCGGCGCGCCGGCGCCAGGACCTTCTCGCCGTCCTCGACGGGCCCGTTGTAGCCGAGGATCAGCGCGAAGACGGGCATGCCCTCGGGCGAGGTGAGCAGCCCGCAGTAGGCCTCCGCCTCGTCGGGCAGCCCGGGGCAGAAGTCGCGGTAGAAGCGCAGCACCTCGCGGGCCTGGTCCAGCGGGTAGATCACGAGCCCGCCCAGGACCTGCGTCACCGGATGGAGCCGATACTCGAAGGACGTGACGACGCCGAAGTTGCCGCCCCCGCCCCGCAGCGCCCAGAAGAGATCGGGGTTCTCCGTCGCGCTGGCCTTCTTGAACTGGCCGTCGGCCGTCACCACGTCGGCGGAGATCAGGTTGTCGACGGTGAGTCCGTGCTTGCCCATCAGCCAGCCCAGGCCGCCCCCAGCGTCAGCCCGCCGATCCCCGTGTTGGAGACGGTGCCGCCGGTCGTGGCGAGCCCGAACGCCTGCGTCTCATGATCCAGCTCGCGCCAGAGCACGCCGCCCTGCGCCCGGGCCGTGCGGGTGCCCGGGTCCACGTGGATGCCCTTCATGGGGACAAGTCGATGACCAGGCCACCGTCGTTGGTGCCGTAGCCCGGCGCCCCGTGACCGCCGCCGCGTACGGACACCATGATGCCGGACGTCCGCGCGAAGTTGAGCGCCTGCTGCACATCGGCGACGCCGGTGCAGCGCGCGATGAGCGCCGGCCGGCGGTCGACGTTGCCATTCCACACGCGCCGGGCGGCCTCGTAGCCGCCCTGGTCACTCTGGATCACCTCGCCGCGCAGCGCGCTCCGGAGGCTCCCGATGTCAGCGTCGCTGAGGGTGCAGCGAGTCCCATCCGCCGTGACTGCCGCGATCGTCGTCATGTCGTCTCCCTCGCCTGGCCGTTCATGAGATCACATGGCCGAGCTGGTGCAGCAGGCTCCGGCTCGGTCCGCCACTGTCCGCGATCCCTCCACGCGATCTCGCCCGCTTCGATCCGAACGATGCCCGATCGGCCGTAGTAGATCGCTCGCACCTCAGCGGGCGCGAACGTCACGATGCGACCGTCGACCTCGATCCGGACGGCGCGCGTCGTCTGCGCCCTTGGAGGTGCCCTCCACCCGCTGGCCGTTCCTGAGCTCGACCACGTCGGCCGAGACCGGCGGAACGGAGATGGACGACACGAGGAGCAGCGCGGCGCTCCCAAAGCCGATGAGCCACGTCATGCCGGCTCTCTCATCTCCGCCTCCGCCTGCTCCAGCCAGAAGCGCATGTCCATCTCGCGGTACATCGTCGTCGCGGCGGTGAGGTGCTCCTGCGCCTGCTCGCGCTTGCCGGTGCGCCGGTAGAGCTTGCCGAGGCCGAGGTGGCAGTGGGCGACGAGGGGGCGCTGGCCGAGCGCGTCAGCTAAGGCCAGCGCTTTATCGTAGCGATTGTGAGCTGTGGCGACGTCAGCAGCCTCGCCCTGCGAGGCAAGCTCGCCGAGGAGATAGAGCACCCGCGCCTCGGCGCCGCGCGCTCGCGCGCTGCGCGGATAGCCCAGCGCACTCTCGGCCTCCGCGCCCGCGTCGGCGTGTCGTCCGGCCAAAAGGTAAGTCTCCACGAGATATGTCTTCAGTACGACCTCGATCGTCCGATTGGCGTGGTGGGCACGATCGACCTGCCTGCTCGAGGATCGGCAGGGCGTCGACGACCCGACCCGTCATCGCATAGGCGTAGCCCAGCATCCCGGCAAAAAGGGCGACCAGGCGGCCAGGCTTGCTCCTGCGGGACGGTTCCAAGCCCTCGAGACGCTGAACGGCTGGCGGAAGGTACCGCGGCGCAGAAGGACACTGCAGGCACCCAAAGACGCCGCGATCAGGCTGCCGGGCGCTGCACCGTTTCGGCAATCTGGATAGCTTCTTCGCCCGTGGCTGTCGCCTGCTTGAACTCCCCTAGTTCAGCGAGGCAAGGGCCGCGAGGACAGAGCGGGCGTTGACCGAGGCGATGATGGAGCGGCCAAAGCGCTGGTAAAGGAGGTCGCCGTGGAGGAGGTCTACCGATGCCTATGAGCAGGGGTCTTCGCACGCTGGAAGTCACCGAGGGTGCGACAGATCATCCCCAAGTCGATGTCCGCCAGAGCGCGCGCAGAGACATCTCCAGAAGCGTCTCGCGCATCTCAGAACGCTCGCTCTGCGAACCCGAGCGCACGGGTGTTTTCTCCGACACTCCACCAGGCATTCCCCCATGGCCGGGGGAGCGAGCGTTAACCGCTGCGAGTCGCGAAGGGCCTCCCGGCGAGCGGCGAGAAATGCCTCCTCAAGGAGCCGGATGCGCCCGGTTTCGCGCTCCCCGAGCGCCCAATGAGGGCCAAAGACGGTCCAGTCGCAGATCGATGGATTTGCTCGATCAGCGCTCGGGTCGCGGGGCAAACGCGTAAGCGCAGCCAAACCCTGGGTCGAAGTGCGCGCCGGTAAGCCCGCGCACAGACCGAGCGGTCGACAGCTCGCGTCCCGGCTTGTCGGGCTTATCCCACCGCCTTGTTCCAGACTTCGCCCAGCACAGCATGCCGAGCGACGTTGCTCCACGTGCTCGGCGAGCCGGTCGGGATAGAGCCGCTCAATGGTCGCTACGCTATCCTTCCGTGGAGGCGGCGGCGCCGGTCCTGGACCAGACCGCCATAGGTCACCGCCGTGGGTCAGGGCATGCTTGAACGTGTACTCGAGGTCGGGGAAGAGGCTCGTCTCGTAGAGGAACTCGGCGGCCTGGAGATGGGCGAGCCCTCGCCGCAGCTCCTCCTCGCGCTCGTCGGCGATGCGCCGCCAGCAGGGCGAAGGGCACGTCCTTGCCGATGACCGCGGCCGACTGGAGCAGGCGCTTGTCCTCTGGCGACAGGCGGTCGATCCGGGCGGCCAGGATGGCCTGGACCGTGGGCGGAACCTGGATGTCGGTGAGGGCCTTCGCCAGCCGGTACGCGCCGCGCTCGCCCACGAGCGCCCTGGTTTCAACCAGCGCCCGAACAGTCTCCTCCAGGAAGAAGGGATTGCCCTCGGTTCGCTCGATCAGGATCGGCGTGAGGGGCTCGATCGTCCGGTCCTCGCCAAGGAGGCCGTGGAGCAGCTCGAACGCACTCTCGGGAGGAAGCGGATCGAGCCGGAGCTGGGTGTAGGAGGTCTTGCTGCCCCAGTGGTGCTCGTACTCGGGCCGGTAGTTGACGAAGAGCAGGAGCCGCGCCGGCGGCAGGCTCTCGACGAGGCTGTCCAGCAGCGCCTGGGTCTCGGAGTCGATCCAGTGGAGATCCTCGAAGACCACCAAGAGCGGCTGGACCTGGGCCTCGCGCAGGAGCAGGCGCTTGACCGCGTCCAGCGTCCGCTGCCGGCGTTGGGGCGGGTCGAGGGCCTGCCACTGGGGATCATCGCCGGACACGTCGAGGAGGGCGAGGAGCGCCGGGAGCGTCGGCTCAGGGCGCGGTCCAACATGAGGACCCTTCCCGTCACCTTTTCCCGGATCTCGCGGGGGCTCTCGCGGTCGCCGATACGGAAATAGTTCTTGAGCAGGTCGATCACGGGCAGGTAGCTCGTGGCCTTGCCGTAGGACACCGCGCCGGCCTGGAGAATCAGCCAGCCCTCGAGCGCGATGGGAGTGGGTCAGCTCGAAGGTGAGGCGCGACTTACCCACGCCGGGCCCCCACGACGGCGGCCACCTGGCCGCGCCCCTGCCGCGCATGGTCGACAGCGCGGTGGAGCTGCTCGATCTCGGCGTCCCGACCCACGAAGCGGCGAGCCCGCGGGTGGCAGCCGCTTGAAGTCGAGAGCGCGCGGCGCTAACCCCGGTCAGCTCGTAGACCTCGACGGGGGCGGCCAGGCCCTTCACCGCCATGGGCCCGAGGAAGTCACCTGCACGAAGCCCTCGGCGAGCGCGAGGGTCTCGGGGGTCAGGAGGGTCGCGCCGGGATCGGCGAGCTGCTCCATGCGCGCGGCGAGATGCGTGGTCTGGCCCACGGCGCGTGTAGTCCATGCGCAGGTCGCTGCCGATCGGCGCGCACGACCACCTCGCCCGAGTTCAGGCCCACGCGGATGCGGATCGTGACGCCCTGCTCCCGTCGCACGCCCTCGGCGTACCGCTTCACCGACTCCTGCATCCGCAGCGCCGCATAGCACGCCCGCACCGCGTGGTCCTCGTGGGCGAGCGGCGCGCCGAACAGCGCCATGATCCCGTCGCCCATGACCTGGTTCGACGGTGCCCTCGTAGCGGTGGACGGCCTCCATCATGTGCTCGAGGCACGGGGTCGAGGAGCTTGCGCGCCTCCTCGGGATCGCGGTCGGCGAGCAGCTCCATCGAGCCCTTGAGGTCGGCGAAGAGGACCGTGACCTGCTTGCGCTCGCCCTCCAGCGCGGCCTTCGAGGTCGAGGATCCGCTCGGCGAGGTGTTTGGGCGTGTACGACCGCGGTGAGGCGAAGGCAGAGGCGTCTTGAAGGAGTCAGGTGGCGGGCAGCCTCCGCCACGCGCGCACCGCACTTCGCAGAAGGCAAACCCCTCAGGGTTGGCGAACCCGCACGAGGGGACACAGGGACGCCAGCCTGGTTCCGCAACGCCCGCAGAACGCCATCGCGGGAGGATTCTCGAAGGCGCACTGCGGACAGGTCACGCGCCGGGCTCCATCGATTCCGCCTCCGCCTGCTCCAGCCAGAAGCGCATGTCCATCTCGCGGTACATCGTCGTCGCGGTGGTGAGGTGCTCGCTGCGCCTGCTCGCGCTTGCCCGTGCGCCGGTAGAGCTTGCCGAGGCCGAGGTGGCAGTGGGCGACGAGGGGGCGCATGCCGAGCGCCTCGGCGAGGGCGAGCGCGTCGCGGTAGTGGCCCTCCGCGTGCTCCGGGGGATCGCGGCGGGCGGTGACCTCGCCGAGGAGGCGGAGGGCCCACGCCTCGCGGCGGCGTTGATCGCCCTCGCGGGCAAGGGTCAGGGCTCGCCCGGCGAATTCGCGAGCGTCCTCGAGCCGGTCGGCGAGGACGTACGCTTCGCCCAGATACACCAGGAAGAACGAGCTTGTACGCTCCGACTCCCCATCGTCTCAGTGGCGCTCAGCGCGTGCTTCCAGCAACGGGATGCCCTCAGCAATCCGCCCCGAGAGCGCGTAGGCGTAGCCCAGGATGCCCGTGTTCTGCGCACAGAATGAATAGGTCAGGTTCCACTCGCGGCCCAGCGCCACCCCGCGTTCGAGCAGGCGGACGGCGTGGCTGAGTTCTCCCCTGGCGACATGGAGATAGGCGAGAGCCGGCGCACATGACGGCACAGGCTGTAAGGGTGATCCAGCGCCTCGGCGAGGCGGATGCCTTCCTGGCCGTGAGCTGATCGCCTTCCTCGAACTTCCCCTGGTCAGCGAAAATCCACAGTCCAAATAGATAGCGGAGCCAGCGACGGCAGGAAATCCAGCGAGGCCAAGGCGTTCCCGGCTCAGATCGCCGTCGGAGCAACTGTAGGACTTTCAGGGAGAAGTTCCTCGGCCTGTCGATAGTCGCCCGATCCGGCAGCAGGCCGCGCTGAGGTAAAGAGTTCCCGTCACCTGCAGCGGAACATCGCCGAGCGACTCGGCAATCGCCTCGGGCGCGCTGGCCGAACCCGTAGCGCTTCCGTGTCGGATCGCCCAGTCGTATGTGAGGTTGTGGCACATGTAGACGGATAGCTGCCCGAGCCGCCGTTGGTCGTCGAGCGCCTTCGCCAAGCCCTCGGCTTCGCGCAGACAGCCGAAGATCCGCCCGAATTCTCCGAGCGGAAAGAGTGAAGTTCGAAGGTCAAAGCGAAGATCGATGGCCTGCTCCAGAGTTTCCGCGGGTTTCGGGCAGATGCCCGAGGGCCGTCAGCGCCTGCTCGAAGCAGCTCACCGCCTCCCGGTTGGCCGATCGCGCCAATGCCTTGACGCCGGCCTGACGGAGGTACGTAACCGCCTTGCTCCCACAGCTCGCCCCGCACGGCATGGTGGGCCAGACGCTTCGACGTGCTCGGGCAACCGGTCCGGATAGGAGCGTTCGATGGCGCCGACGATGCGGGCGTGCAAGGCCTTGCGCCGGTCTCTGGAGCAGCGTGCCGTAGGTGACGTCATGGGTCAGCGCATGCTTGAAGGTGTATTCGGGATCCGGAAAGAGGCGCGTCTCGTACAGGAACTCCGCCGCCTGCAGACGCGCGAGCCCCGCTGCACCGCATCCTCCGCCAGCCTCGGCAATGGCGTGGAGCAGCACGACAGGCACGTCGCTGCCGATGACCGAGGCCGTCTGGAGCAGGTGCTTGTCTTCTGCCGGGAGCCGGTCGATCCGAGCCGCCAGGACCACCTGCACCGTCGCCGGGACCTCAATCGCCTGGATCGCCTGGGTCAGGCGATACGCGCCGCGCTCCCCGGTGAGCGCCCCCGTCTCCACCAGCGTCCGGACGCGTCTCCTCCAGGAAGAACGGGTTTCCCGCGCCTTGATCGAGCAGGCGCTTGAGCGGCGCGAGCCCGGGTCGTCGCCCGAGGAGCGCGTCCAGAAACTCGCCGCGCCCGCTCAGCCGGCAGGGCATCGAGCCGCAGCTGGCTGTAGCTCGTCTTGCTGCCCCACGCGTGCTGGTACTCCGGGCGATAGCTCACGAGGAGCAGCAGGCGCGCCGAGCCCACGGTCTCGACCAGACCGTCGAGCAGGGCCTGCGTCTCGCTGTCGATCCAGTGGAGGTCCTCGAAGATCAGGAGCAGGGGTTGCTCGCGCGCTTCGCGCAGCAGCACGCGCCGCACGGCGTCGAGCGTGCGCTGGCGACGCTGCGGCCGGATCGAGGGCCCGCCACGCCGCATCGTCCACGGGCACGTCCAGCAGGGCGAGCAACGCCGGCAGCGTCGGCTGCAGGGCGGCGTCCAGCGTCAGCAGCTTCCCGTCACCTTCTCGCGGACCTCACGCGCGCGTCGTCCCGATCCTGGATCGCAAAGTAGCCCTTGAGGAGGGCGATCACGGGCAGGTAGCTCATCGCCTGGCCGTAGGAGACCGCCGTGGTCTCCAGCACTCGCCAGCCGTCGAGGCGCTGGGCGGGGGCGACCTCGTAGATCAGGCGCGACTTGCCCACGCCCGCCTCCGCCGACGACGGCCATCACTTGCCCGTGGCCACCACCCGCCATGGCCAATCGGCTCCGCAAGACCTCGAGCTCCTCCCGCCGCCCCACGAACCGCGTCATCGCGCCCCACGGACCGAGCCCTCGCTGCTCCTGTCCGGTCAGCCGATACACGGGCGCCCGTCCGTTCACCTGCCCATCGACCTGCACCATCTCGAACCGCCGCTCCAGAAATGTCCCCGCCTCGCCACTGGCGACGGTCTCGCCCGGCGCCCGCCCCTCCAGGAGCTGATCGAGGACCGGCCACTGCGCGCGCTTGGCTCCGGCGTCGATCTCGATCCGCGCCCCGACACGCCCGATCAGGACGGGCGCCACGTGCAGGCCGATCACGACTTCTGGCTCACTGCCGTTGGCCTCGCGAGCGCGCGCCGCCAGCTTCTGGATCGCCATCGCCGCGTGAGCCGCCCGGCGGGGCGCATCCTCGGCCGGATCGAGGCCAAACGCCGCGACCAGGCCAGTCGGCGTCAGCTCCTCCACGCGCCCGCCGAAGCTCTGCACCTTGGCGATGACGCCTTCCAGCGCCCGGCTCGACTGTGACCAGCCGTCGATGCCGTCCGTCTTGCTCAGGTCCACGCGCAGCAGAGCGAGACTTCGCCGCTCCCATCGAAGCCCGGCCTCAGATGCCGGGGAGCCGGAGGCAGGCGCCGCGGGCCGTTGCGGGCCTGGAGCCGCCTTGTGCGGGTGATCCGGGCGCAGGCCGAACTTCTCCACTCGCGCATATACGGTGTTCCGTGCGATCCCCAGCTTTGCCGCCGCTGCGAGATGTTCCCCCATCTCCTCGAGCGCCGCCAGGAGCTCCAGCCGCATCGCCTCGTCCCGGCCCGTCCACGTCCCCGTCCGGGGCGCCGGACTGGCACCGTCGTCGTGCGCCTGCAGCGAGTCCAGGCTCTCCGCCGTCACTGCCGCCGTGTCGGTGAACACCGCCGCCCGCTCGATCGCATTCCCCAGCTCGCGGATGTTCCCGGGCCACTCGTACGCCAGCAGCCGCGCCTGGGCCTCGGCATCCAGTCGCTTGGGCGACAGCCCGTACTCCGCGCAGGCGCGGGCCAGAAACCGCTCGGCCAGCAGCAGAACGTCGTGGCCGCGGGCGCGCAGCGGCGGGAGATCGAGCGTCAGCACCGCCAGGCGGTGGTAGAGGTCCTCCCGAAACCGCCGCGCCCGGACCGCCGCCCTGAGATCCGCGTTGGTGGCGCTGATCAGCCAGACGTCGGCCGGCTCCGAACGCGTACTGCCGAGGCGTCGGGACCGCCCGCTCCTCGATCGCCGTCAGCAGCTTGGCCTGCAACGACTCGGGCAGCAGCGCGATCTCGTCGAGAAAGAGCACCCCCGCCGTGCGCCGCCTGAAACAGCCCGGGCTTGGCCCGCCGCGCATCGGTGAACGCCCCTCGCTCGAAGCCGAACAGCTCGGCCTCCAGCAGCGTCTCCGGGATGGCCGCACAGTTGATGTCCACGAAGGGCCCGCGGCTGCGGGCCCCATGGCGATGGAGCAGCCGGGCCACCAGCCCCTTGCCCGTGCCGGTGTCGCCCTGGATGAGAACCGGCGGCAGCCGCTGCCCCGCCCGCTGCCGCTCGAGCAGCCGGCGCAGCTTGTCCTGGACCATCTCGATGGCCCGGCTCTCCCCGAACGAGTTCAGCCAGCTCGTCCATGACCACGCCGCCCTAGCCTAGCCGACTGCTCAGCGCTCTGCTCAGATCTGTCCTGCCCGGCGCACTGCTCAGCTCGGTCGCTGCCCTCGAAGCGTGTCGATTCTACTGGCCCAGCGTCGCGGCACCGGGTTTGTATCTCTCCTGGGCCGGACACCGGGAACTGATCCGGTCGAGCCAACCACCCAACCACTCGCGAGAGGAGCGCATGTGCTGCGGACGGAAGCGGTTCACGCTGCTCACACCCACAAGAATAAGTTATCCACGGGGTCTATGGCGCGTTCGCGCGCCCGCAGGAGAAAGTGACCCCTCTCCGGCGGGGACTCCATGCGTCTCATCAACTGCTTGAAGGCGATTCGGATGAGTCCTCCACCGAAGGACGGAACGATATCAACGCCATCCAGAAGGTCTGCCAGCATCTATGCAGCAACGGCGTTGAAATATTTCTGACCCCATGGCCTCTCGGTACAGCGGCTGCGAAGCAGGAAGTGCCTTCACGGTTCGATACAGGAATTCAAAATCGACGTCCCTCTGGGCGATTCACCCCCATCCTATCGGTCGAAAGGAACCGGCACCGGCATTGCCTCACCTTGGTCGCTTCACGTGGCGTCCACGAAGTCGATGACCGATCTCCTCGAACGGCTCCAGATCCGGCTCAGCCAGTTATCCTTTGCAACAGGACGGGATCTTCACGACGCTTTCGGCCGGGGCACTCGAGCAAGGACGCCGGCGCCAACTCATCATGAAGTCAACGCCGGTGCCGGCGGTACACGGGGCCTTCACTAACGCCAAAGGGGCTTCACCGTGGAGCGCCTGATTGAAAGCGACGACGGGGTTCACGTCCAGTTCAGCTCAACGGGACCATCATCCCCCGGGACAGATCTGAGCAGAGCTGAGTAGTCTCAATGACTAGAGCCGCATGGTCATGGACAGGCTGGAGTGAGCTCTCGGGGAGAATCGGAGCCGTCGAGATGGTCGGGACAAGCTGCGCCGGCTGTCGACGGCAGCCGGGCGGCGGGAGCAGCGGCTGCCGCCAGTTCTCGAAACGGCGATTCACCGGGCCAGCTTCGCGGCACCGGGTTTGTCATCTCTCCTGGCCCGAACGGCGCATCGTGGGGGCATATGCTGCGGACGAAGGGGGTTCCACGCTGCTCCACTGAAACAGGAGGAACAGAGCCATGGCGGGACGTCGTCTTTGCTCATGGCTGGTCTGCTGGCCGCCGCGGGCCAGCGCCAGGATTTCCGACGTTGCGCTTACGGTGGCTCAGTGTTGGTCAGCACGCTGCGCGGGCTGTGTATTCTCCGCGACCACGCTTCATCATGCCCCACGCGTCCGCGCAACCGAAGGCCATCGTCAGTTGATCCACGCTTCAATGGTGACGGCGGCTGGACGATCCCAGCACCACCGAAGCGACGGCGTGATCACCGGTGCCGGGCGGCGGCACGAGGAGTTACCACGCTCTCCACTCTCGTCCCGGCTCGGTCAGGCCTGCGTCGGGCACCTCTGATTCTTTGCCGTCAGGCCCGCACTTTGACTTGTTCCTCCGCTCATTGGCAAGGAGATCTGGATGATCAAACCGGCACGCCGAGCCAAGCATGTTCCACGGGGACAGTGACCAAGCTGGCGAGGCGCTAACCCAGCTCGGCACTGTTCAGGACAACGCCCGGTAGCGACCGCCACCGGGCGCGCCACGCTCGCTACGCGTCGACCCAGGAGCCGTCCGGTGCGGAACCGCTCCTCGGGCGGATTGACTGAAGCCCTTCACCTTAGGGCTCAGCACCGAGATTGAGGTCCGTTGCCCGGATGGGGAAGAACGCGATATCTCCGCAGTAGTCTTATCGATCTGGCGGTGACGGCGTGCGCTAACTGTCGTCGAAATGCCGCGCGCCATTGTGAGAGAACCATCACCTTCAGTTCGGCGTACCAGCCGACGTTCTGCGCCCTTGTCAGGCTGGCGCACGACGGGCGCCTTCCACGATGTCGATCCAGAAGTTGGTGGTCGCTGCCCCCAGGAGAGCTGATAGGCGCCGTGTGGCAGTGGAGGGCGCAAAGGCCTGGAACATCCGCTGAGCAGCCTTAATACGTGCGTAG
>ERZ1370068.2490-contig-1638_pt1 | contig 13911 bp, 16 predicted proteins | sample MGYA00561227_ERZ1370068 | MGnify/ENA primary metagenome ERZ1370068 (study PRJEB38410, sample SAMEA6850437) | metagenome | study: Metagenomic assessment of the ecological functions of the soil: analysis of the soil microbiota associated with the...
GGCGCGCGCGCCGATCGACGCAGGTCCGGCGCGATCGCGACGATCATCGCCGTCTCCTCGACTCCGGCGTGCCCGGAGATGGTCCCCGGGTAGATCGTCGTCGCGAAGGCTCATCGCGCGAAGCCCCACCACTCGACGGCGACGGCGTAGGCTCGTTTCTCGTTCCACAGCCGCGCGACGACAGCCTGCCGACTTCGCCGCTCTGGCCGCCGTGACCGTTGAGCAGCACGATGCGGCGGAACCCAGCGTCGACGAGGCCCGGCCGCCGCCTCGAAGAGGTAGCGCGGAGAAGGTCGCGGACGACACGGTGGTCGAGCCGGGATACGGGAGGAGGGAGTTGGTCACGCCGTAGGCGATCGAGCGGCGCGATCAGCGCGTTCAGCCGCGGCGCGAGATCGGCCGGCCAGCGCCTCGGGAATGATCGTGTCGGTGCCGAGCGGGATCGCTCCGTGCGCCTCGATCGTGCCGACGGGAACGATCGCCAGATCGCACGCCGACGGGACGCGGTCGCGAAACTGCTCCCAGCTCAGGTCGTTCATCCGCACGCTCATCGTCCCCGCCTCCACCCGACGAACGCCGCACGACCGCGAATGCCGCGAACGCGCGCCCACGCCGGCACGTCGCCGATCCGATCGTACACGGTGCGCCCCTCCGTCAGCGGCGACGTCGTGCACGCGGACCGCCTCGACGTTCAGAGCTCGGTCCGCTCGACGTCGCGCCCGAGCGGGTCGACGAACATCGAGATCCCGGTGTTCGCGACCCTGACGAACGACGAGCGGTTCTCGATGGCCCGCAGGCGGACCGGTGTTCGCCTGGTAGGCCTGGAAGAACGTCGTCCCGAACCACGCGTCGTTGGTGATCGACCGCTTGGACCTGCGCCCCGGCGTTGCGGAACGCCGCGCTGAAGGTCGAAGAAGAGCTCCTCGTAGCAGACGCTGACGCCCAGCTTCGTCCCGGCGATCGGGAGCAGCGTGTCTTCGGGACCCGGCAGCGAAATCCGCCGGCGAGCCAACGCGCCCAGCCACCGCGTCCCGAAAGGAGCGGGCCGAGGACGACTCGAAACGGGACCGCCTCGACGAACGGCACGAGATAGACGCTTGGCGGCCCACGTCGGATCGAGCCGTCCGTCCGGGTGCACGACGAAGACCGCGTTGTACGCTTCGCGGCGGTCTGTCGTCGTGGATGACGACGTACTCCGCGCCCGCGACGATCGTGACTCCCGATCTCCTCGCCAAGCGTCTGGACTTCGGGCATGCGCGTACGTCGAAGGACGGTCGGGACGGACGGTAGACCGCCTTCGGCCGCGCGGTCTCGGGCCAGATCGACGACCTCGGCGCTTCATCGCGGCAGCCTCGCGCGTGAGCTCGGCGAGCAGCCGCTCTTGCCGCGTCGTCGTCCGCGGGATCCATCTTGAGCGCGAGCGGCACGTTGGGCTGGAGGAAGGCGATCGCGGAGCGAGCCGGAAGCCCCGGGCGGATGCGTCCACGCCCATGCGTCGTAGCTGAGAACGCGAGCACGCAGCACGCCCCACGCCGGCGAGCTCGCACGCGAGCCGCGCGCGCGATCCGGCGCGCCAGGCCTCGTAGAGCAGCGCGTTCGATAGGAGCACGACAAGCCCGACGCCGTAGGGACCTGCGAGGTCGGCGAACTGCACGAGAAACGGCACGGTCGCCGAGCGACTGGCCGAGGTGCTGCGCCGTCATGCGGAGATCGCCCTGCGCTTGCGCCCATTCGAGCGTGAGCCAGACCGCCGGGAAGCAGGATGGCGAACGACCAGCGCGTTCGCTTTCGCAGCCACGCGAGGCGCGATGACGGCGCAGCGAGCACGCCTGCCGCGAAGATGGCCGTCAGCCCAGAGGTAGGCGAACGCGCCGAGAAAGCTGAACGCGAGCATCGAGCGCATCCAGCTGAGGCCGAGCAGGTAGGTCGCCACCCCGAACGACGAAGCCCGCGTTCCGCCACGACCGCCACGGCGCTGGTCGAGATTGGCATCGATCCAGACGAGCAGCGGAACGGAAGCGCGACGAGATTCGGGACAACCAGTCCGAGAGGGAAGTAGCCGAGCGCGAGCAAGACGACCGGCGAGCGCGGGAAGCTTGTAGGGATGCCGGTCCATCTGAGCCGCGGATGTTATGATTCCCGCGATGGTGAAGTCCAACCGCGAGAACGAGATCAAGCTCGCGTTCCCTTCTCCCGAAACCGCGGTTCGACGGCTCCTCCGAGGCGGGCGCGAGCGAGATTCGCGCGCGCGTTCGAGGACAACGTTCTGTTCGATCTCGCAGGCCGGCCCGCTCGCGAAGAGCGACCGTCTGTTGCGGCTTCGGCTCTTCGACGGCGACGTTGGTCTTGACGTTCAAGGGCCCCGTTGCCTGGCGAGCACCGGCACAAGGTGCGCGTCGAGCACGAGGTCGACGATCGCGACGCGGATCAGCTCCGCTCGATTCTCGCCGGGTTGGGTTTCGGGCCGGTCTACCGCTACCAGAAGTATCGACGACGGTCTACGCGCTCCACGGTGTCGAGGCCTCGGTCGACGAGACGCCGCTCGGCACGTTCGTCGAGCTCGAGGGCGCGCGAGGAGGACGTCGACCGCGCGGCCGCGGTGCTCGGCGCGCGCCCCTCGAACTCATCCGCGCGAGCTACCGCGAGCTCCAGGAGAAGGACGCGGCGGCGCGGGGCGTGCTCGCCGGGAGACATGCTGCTATGAAGGCGATGCTTCTCGCCGCCGGCTACGGCGAGAGGATGCTCCCGATCACGGCCGTCGTGCCCAAGCCGCTGATTCCCGGTGCTGGGGCGTCCTCTGGCACCTCAGATCCTGTCCCGGCTGGCCGCGGAAGGGATCGACGAGGCCGTGATCAACCTGCATCACTTGCCTCAGCGGCTGCGCGATGCGTTCGGCGACGGCGCGGCTACGGACTGCGAGCGCTCTACTTCTCGCTCGAGGAGCAAGCAGCTTCTCGGAACCGGGGAGGGCTTGCGCACGCGGCCGCGCGCCTGAGAGGGCAGGGAACGATCCTTGTGCGCAACTCGGACTTTCTCGCCGACATCTCCCTCTCGAGCGCGATCGCGTCGCATCGCCGTTCGGGGTGTCCGCGACGATCGTCGTGGCGCCGCACCGCGAGGGATACACACGGGTTACCGTTGACGATCGCAGCCGGGTGACCGCCGTTCGGCGGAAGAGCAACGGCGCCTGCCTGTCTTCACCGGGCTATCACTTGGTCGAGGAGTCGCGTTCTCGAGATGATCCCCGAGGAGCTCCTTCCGGACATCGTACGGGACGTTTACTTCGGGCTTGCCGCGAACGGGAAGCTGAACGCGTACCGTGCATGACGGATTTTGGTGGGAGTTCGGCGAGCCGCGCGAGTTACCTGGAGGGATCGATGCGATTGGTCAAGCTCCCCGCCGAACAGCGCGCCCGGTTGGGAGATTTCGACATCGTCCGTCGCCATCGGCGGGGCTCTGGCGTCCATCGGTGCCGGCGCCGATCTCACAGCGGCCGGAATCGAGGTTGGCGGAACGCTTTGCCATCGGCCTATGGGGTGCGCGGTGGGCGAAGCGGGCCACTCTGGTGGATACGGTGGTCATGCCGGAAGCGTGGATTGGCCCGGGATCGTCACCTTCGCAGGTGCATCGTCGCCCCCGCCACGGAGGTCCCCGCCGCGGATTCGACGCGGTGGACAGCGTGCTCGCGACCGAGTCCTGATCGCGACTCTCCGCTCCGACGCGGGCGTTGAGCGGTCGCCGGTCTTCTCGTGAGGCGATTCTCGGTCGCGACCGCAGGATGAGCGCCCTGCGGCCCGAAGCTCGACGCGGCGATCGCGAAGCCTTTTCCCAACGCGCGCGTGCGAGACGCTCGCCGGCGACGCCTCCACGCGGCGATTTCACCGGGTGCGGCTTCCGGATCCTCCACGCGGATCGTGATGGACTACGGAGCCGCGTTCGATGGAGAAACCGACGACGTCCGGATCGCACGGCTGTTCCAGGCGGGCGTCGCTGCCTGTCGCGCGCATCTTCGAGATTCTCCCCGAAGCCGGCGCGCTCATCCTCGCGAGGACTTGGGAGACGAGACTCTCGAGGCCGCTCTCGGGCACGCATCGGAAGGACCGGCGTCCGACTCGCGCGAGAGCTCTATCGCTCTGGCGGTCGAGTTGTCGGCGGTGATTGGGACGCGCGGCACCGAGGCGCTCGCCGCGATCCGACCGCGCACGTGGGACCAGCACTCGACGCCGAGAGATTCCTGTTCGAGATGAGGTTCTTCCTCGAGCATTACATGGGCAGCTTTCTGCGCCGGAACGTCGTACCGACCGACCTGCGGGACGCTGTGGGAGTCGCTGGCCGTCGTCATTGCGACCCACCCCCGCGTGCTCTGTCCCGCGATTACCACAGCTGGAACATCATGGTCCGCCCAAACGGTCTGCTGGCGATGGTAGATATTCAAGATGCGCGCTGGGGTCCCGATACCTACGACCTTGCATCGCTCCTCCGCGACGCGTATGTCGATCTGACCGAGGAAGAGGTGGATGGTCTTTTTCGAGCTTTTCACGAGGGGGTTCAAGACACTGCCGGGTCGCGAGAGCGTACGGACGCGATTGACTTCGTGGCCATCCAGAGAATGGTGAAGGCGCTCGGTACTTTTGGATATCAAGTCGCCGTGATGAATCGGGGGCGCTATCGGACATCCATTTTGCGCACGGTGGAACGGATCCGGCGTCTGGCACCAGCTCATTCGGAGCTGGCATCCATTGCCAGGTCGCTAGAGCTAGCGCCAGCCCGGCGAACTCAACCGTGGGAACGATTGGACCAGCCGCGGTGAGTTCACTGACACCCATACGTCCGGAACACCCTCTGATGAGCTTCCGCGGCGTGGTTCGAACCCAAGACGGCTTCACCGTCAAAGAGTCCAACTCCAGCACCCAAACCCGAGCCGACAGCCGCATCAGGCTGCAGTGCCGAGCCAATTGTCCCTAACTGGACTCTCTTCAGCTGGGGCATGACCAAATTGCTCGCCATTTCGCAGCGGGCGGCTCTCGAAACGAGCTCCCGACGAAACGTCCCCGGCCCGCGCGTCGCACCCACCCAAAGCCCGGACTTGGACAGCGGCCGGGATCCGGTCACAAAACCGGCGTCGTCGAAAGTTCCGCCAACTAGAAGCCATCCAGGGTTGACTGGCTGATCGTCAACCTCCCCAACCCGGTCCTGCACCCGCCCATTCATCAGGCTCAAGACCGTGCAAATGCAAGCTAATGCCGAGAACGAGTACCGCGGCGGCTCCTGGCAGGAAGCTCAACTGTGATGACTCCGACAGGCTTTGGGTGGCGAAGGTTCATCAAGCAAATCTGTCCAACGCGTGGTGCCCCGCTGGACCACAAGCCGCGGACCGGCGTTTCCGATGAGTGCGCAGAATCGACTTCGTCGTCTCGCTGCCACCCAGGCCGCCGCACAGCAGCACCTCGACCGTAACGCCTGCCTCGACCCATTCCACTTCCGGTCGGGCTGCGATCCGTCGATCAATTCATCTGCCGTGGGCAATGGCACGTCGGATCGGAGATCGCGGCGCTCGCTCTCAGGACGACTCTTGCGGATCGGGTGCCATGGCGGACGCGCACCCACGCAACTTCTCGGCAGCGTTCAACGACCATCGGAGGAGTCGATGGAAAGGCCGGACGATGCTTGCGAACGCCTGCGATCCCACCCTCTCAAAGGTTCGCACCTGGCGAGTCCGGATTCGTTCGCGTGGTCGATCGCGACATTCCGCTCATGGTGGTCCGTGTTGTTCTGAGACGGGCGGCCGCCTTCGCGTAGAACCGACGCAGCCAGTTATTCACGACTCCGGAGCCTTCCCGCCAAAGCGACCGCGCGCAATCGATCAGCGTATCGACATCAGTAATTGTTCAGATTCGTTCAATGGCATTTCTTCCAGTTCGATCAAGAACAAACGCTGATCAACCCCTATGCGAATTGTCGGCGCGCCGACGCTCACGGCTAGGGGTTGACCACCGCGCACGCACGATCCAGCGCACTTATCGAACGCCAGATCGTTTGCCACGCGGTCGATCGTCGTCCATGATCGCGGACCATCGAGACTCGATTACGAAACTCGTCGAGCGGACCTGCGAGCCTGCCGTGCATGATCCGATCCGCATCTTCGACAACGAAACGTCGCCCTTCCCGAGTTTGGATCGGTGTGACCCCCAATCATGCGACGGATGAACAGGCCGGCGTGTCGTCGAGTGGAGGATCTCAGCCGGATCGTCCTCCACCGCCTCGATATACGTGCATCCCATTCGAGGCTGGATCGGTCGAGGTGCGATGCCCGCCGACCATGCCCCGTTGACTGCGTGCCGAGAGCGATCGCGCTTGATCGATCCAGCAGGAATCCTGCGCGTCGTCCCCGATCGATGAGGCGCGTTGCCCGCGAGGACTTGTGCCTTCGTCGTCCACGAGCCACGCGCCGCGCCCGAGGTGGGGATCGTCCACGACGTTGACGTTCGTGGGTCCGGGTCGAAAGCCCCATTCATCATCCATGATCGGCCTGCGGTAGGCGACGTCGCCCTCCAACGCGTGCCCGAACAAGCTCATGAGCGGCAACCCCGGCGACCCCAGGAGCGAAGACTGGCGACCGCGCCGGCCGGCGTCGGGCACTCGAGGCGCCAGACCGAGCTTCCGGCGCGCTCGAAAGGCGCTGATGAAAGCTGATTCAATGGGTGCCGTGGTCGCTCGATCGGTCGAGCACCAGGTCCTCAACCGCAGTCCGGGTCTCCGGATTCCGGCGTTCGCCCTCACCTCAATGCGACAACCCTTTCGAGATATCGCTGACGGCATCCATGTCCGAGCCGTCCCACCTAAATGATTTGGTGGAATGCCACGAGCCGCGCCGACCGCGCCGCATCCGGCCGCCCGGCGGATGCCCGCGCGGCTCCGGCTACAACCGCCTCCTCGAGCGAGAGCATCCCAGGGCCGAGGCTCTCCACTCCGGCGCTACCGAGATCCGGCTCAGGTGCCTGGGGCCAGCTCCATGCGCTGAAGTCACGCCTGCGGTGACGACTCCTCTGCGATCGGGTCATCAGGCTCTGTCGGGTCCGTCCCGAGCCCAGAGGTGATCCGGACATCTCTGCGTTTCAAAGAAGGCGTGGGCGCTCGGGGATCGTTTGCAGGCAGGCGTCGGGCGACTGCGGCGACAGCTCCTCTCGTACTGAATCGCCGGGCAACTTGAATCCCCAGGGTTGAGCGGGTTATGTTCGACGCGGCCGCCGTGGGGGCGTCCAGACCTTCTGCGCTGCTGTTCGGGTCGCAGCCGGGGAGCAGGCTCGCAGGGTCGTTGAATGGCGAACTATACGATACTTCTCATCGACTACGAACCGCGCAGCATCGAGCGCTTCCGCCGAGCCGCTCGACGGGTGCGGGTTACGTGATCGAGATCGCGACCGACGGCGTCTCGGGTATCGAGGCATTCTCATCGCTCGAGCCCCGACATGGTGCTCGTCGAGGCGATGATTCCGAAGAAGCACGGCTTCGAGGTCTGCCAAGAGCTGAAGCGAACGCCGCACGGTCGCAAGACGCCAGTCATCATCACGACCGGTGTGTACAAGGGGCGAAAGTACCGCACGCAGGCGCTCCACATCTACGGTTGCGACGAGGTATCGAAAAGCCGATCGCTCCTGAGCAGCTCTTGGAGATCGTCGGCAAGTTCTTGAAGCCGGGATCGTCAGGTTCGCCCCAGAGTCGACCGAGCGGGGCCCCGGGGAATCAAGGCTGGTGGAGGCGCATCCCAGCGACACAAGCGGCTCGCACGCCGGGATCGGTCACCGCGAAGGCGATGCTCGCACCTGCATGCGCTTGCCGACAACGAAAGCGGAAACGAGATCAGCGGCGCACCTCGATGCCGTCCTCTGGGGCGGCAGCACCGCGGCTCCCGAGGCCGTTGGTGGCCTCGGACGACAACTCGCCGCGCCGTCGTCGATCCGATCGCCGTCATCCCACCGGACATCGACGCTCCGCCCGACGACGACCCATTCGCCGAGATCCGTGCCGAACTGAGCGCGTTGCTCGGCGCACCGCAAGCGCCGCTTCGACCACCTGGAACGGCCCGCGATCAGTCCCGGACTACCCGATCAGGCCAGCTCCCATCTCCGTCGATCCTGGAGAAGCGCTGCCGCGTCGGTGCGCAACGCCGCCCGTTCACCGAAGCGGAGGTTCCGATCCACCGCTCCCCAGGACCGCCGCGTCCGATCCCAATCCGATGGAGCGTCGGGGCTCGTCGTCGATTTCGACACGACGCGGTCTCGGAAGAACAAGAAACAGAGAGAGCAACGCGCAGACGAATCAGCGCGCAGCCGCCGCTGACAGAGCCATTCCGATCGTCGGCTCTCGGAGAAGCACCGGCACCCCAGTGCGCTCGAGCCCGTCGCCTCCGTCGCCAGGCGACGCTTCCGCGGGGTACCGTGGTCGAATCCACGCTTGACGTCGCCGGTCGCGCGTCGTGGGATCCCGTTTGGGTCTGGGCTGTGGCCGGGATCATCGCGGTCGTCGGGCTGTACTTCGCATCCTTCGCGCGCGACCTGCCGGACCGGTCCGATCGCCGACCTCGCCGGCGGCCACGGTCTCCGGTGGAGCCCGTTACGCAAGCGGTCCCCACCGGAGCCGCCTCCCGGTTCCAGCAATCCGAAGCGCCGGAGGTCCTCGCAGCACCGAACGCCGGGCCGCCGCAGGCGTTCGAGCCGTCGCAGTCGAAACCGCCGAGCCGACGGTGCCCGTCGTTCGAGCCCAGTCGCGGGCGCCGACCGAAGCCGGCGGTAGAGCGACCAGCGAAGCTCGCCGTTGCCGCTCGCGCCAGCCGTCGCCGCGCCTAAGATTACCGGCAAGACCCTCGCGGGCAGCGCGGTGAGAAAGCACCGAGCGGCCTGTTCCGCCTCGCCGGTCGGCGCCCGCCGCCGCGGTGGGACTCCGGCGACAGCCGTCGGCGGAGTCGAGACGCTGCGCGGATCCGACGCGAGGCACCGGCCTCCGCGCTCGCTGACCGGTGCGCTGATCCCGATCGACGAGGCGGACACGATGCCGGTGTCGCTCTCCTCCGGCGGCCTCCGGCGTACTCGGCAGCAGGCACTGACGGTGCGGCTTGTCCGGCACGGTCGTCTTGAGCGCTGCTGGTCAGCCTGAGCAGGGGCATCGGTGGATCAGGTCGGTACTCGTCATCAGGGGTGCCAAGCGTCCGAGCCTGGACGAAGCCGCGATCCGTGCGGCGAGGGCCTCCGGACCTACCGCCCGGCGACGAAGGACGGCGTCCACGGTCAGGGTCTGGAAGTCGGAGCAGATGGGCTTCAAACGCGCTGGCGTCGTGAACTCGCACGGTTCATCGCCTCACGATCGCCGCCGTCAACTTACGACCGCGTGCGCTGGCGGCGCGCGCTGATCCACTCCGGGCCGGCTGAGCCCGGGGCGGCGCTCTCCGCAGAGGATCGTTGCTCTGACGCCTGCGCTTGACCGAGACGCTCTTTGCGATCGGCGCCGGCGATCGCGTGGTCGGGCGTCCACGCAGTTCTGCGATTTCCCCTGCGGCGGCGAAAGTCGAAGCCCAAGGTCGGCAGGTCTACGTCAACCCGTCGGTCGAGGCGGTCATGGCCCTGACGCCCGATCTCCGTCGTCGTCAGTCCCGGCCCCGGGAATCGCGATGCGGCGCTGGCGATGCAGCGCGCCGGGCTCAGGAGTCGAGATCGTCCCCGCCGAGACGCTGGATGAGTCGATCGCAGCGATCGGGCTTTTGTGGCAGGCTTCACCCGGTGGCGAAGCCGGAAGGACGAAGGCTTCGCGAGCGGCAGCCCTGCGCGCGCGGCTCGACGCGGTGGCCGAGCGTCCGCGGAACCCGACCGGCGCGCGTGTGCGCTGCGCTGTTCTCGATCCAAACGGACCCGATCGATCGCAGCGGGGCGCGGCACGCTCCGTCGCAGCTTCATGGAGCTCGCCGGCGGCACGAAGACGTCGTCGGAGCGGCGCGGTATCCACGCCTCGGCGTCGAAGCGGTCGCGGCCGCGAAGCCCAGATGATCGTCTGCAGCGCGCGCATGGACCTGGGCGAGCGTCACCGCGCACGAGCGAGCGCGTTCTGGAAGCGCTGGCCGTCCGATTCCCGCGGTGGCGGCCGGGCGCGTCGTCGATCCTGCCCGACGACCTCACCCTCCGGCCTCTGGCGCGCGCGTCGCCGACGCCTGGCAGAGGGAGCTGGCGGCGATCCTGCACGGCGACAGACCGGACGCCGGACGACGCGTACGAAGCGCACGTTCCGGCCCCCGGAATCACGCCGTCTGGCCGGGCTGCTCCTCGTCAGCCGCGAGCGTCATCGTCGCAGCCGCGGCCGTCGCCACCGGCGTGGGCTCGAAGCGGCCTGGGCCGTCGGAAACGTCACGCCGGGCGTTCCTGGGCGGCGGCGGCCGCGACGACGCGCGCGCCATCGACAACATGCTGGCACCGGCGCGCGTCCTCCTCGCCGCGTGCGTGGGGGCCGCGCTCGCCGCGGCGGGCGCCTCTCGTATCAGGCGGTGCTCCGGAACCCGCTCGCCGATCCACGTTCATCCTCGGGGTCTCCGGGGGGCGCAGCGCGCTGGGCGCGGTGGTCGCCATGCGCGCTCGCCCGTCCGCCGGTTTCGGCGAGTCGATCCCGCCCTGGCGCGCGCGGCGGCCATTCCACACCTCGGCGCGGTAGGTGACGCCTCGTCGTTCTGGAATTTCGGTCGCGCGCGAGCCAGGGCCGCACGGAAACCACGTCGCTCGCTCCTGATGGGCGTCGTGCTGAGCGCGCTCGCGTCGGCAGGCCTGTCCAGTTCTTCGTGAGCGCCGGCGAGCCGGCGCGATTCGGGGGACGCTGTCGTATCTGATGGGCGCGATGGGCGCTTCCCCATCGTGGCGGAGCGCTTGCACATTGGTCGCGGTCCTGGCCGGGCGCCGGGATCGCCCTGCTCCTGGCGCACGCCCACACGCCTCAGCCTCGCTGGCGTTGGGGGACGACGAGGCCGCCCAGCTCGGGGTTACGCCGTCGATCGCGCGACGTGGACGGTGGTTGCCTCTGCGGCGTACGCTCGTGACGGCCGCGGCGGTCGCGTTCGCCGGGATCATCGGGTTCGTCCACGGCCTGATCGTGCCCACGCCGGATGCCAGATCGACTCTTCCGGATCGGATCATCGGGTCTTGCTTCCGGCGAGCGCGCTGGGCGGCGCGACGACGCTCATGCTCGCGGACGCCGCGGCGCGAGACGCTCTGACGCGCCGGCGGAGCTGCCGGTCGGCGTACGTGACCGCGCGCTCATCGGCGGGCCGTTCTTCTTGGTGCTTCTTGATGGGAGCGGTTGAGGACGGCGTGGGCGCGGCGCTCGCTGGGCAAACAGGTGTCCTTCGCCTACCGCCGGAACTCCGGTGTTCGACGGGCTCGAACCTCGACGATCCGTACGCGCGGCACGATCACCCGGGTCCTCGGGCCGAGGCGGCACCTGGCGGTAAGGGCGACGCTCGTTCGAGCTCTGGGCTCGACGGCGCTGCGCCCTACGGCGCGTGGGCGCGTCACGCTGTTCGGCGAGCGACGTCGGGGCGCTGCGGGCACGCGGCGAGAAGCCGCAGCGTGACTCGCGGCAAGTCGTCGCCGCAGGGGCAGTATCCGGTCTTCGATTTCACGGTGGAGGAGACCGTCCGGATGGGGCGCGCGCCCCACCTGGGGCTCTCTCGGGATCGAGCGGCCGTCGGACCTCCCGGATCGCGCGCGAGGCGATGGACCGCTGCGAGGTCGCCGAGCCTTGCTTCGCGGTCGCTTCCGCGCTGTCTCGGAAGGCGAGCGCCAGCGCGTGATGCTCGCGCGCAGGCGCTGGCGCAGGAGGCGCAGCTTCTCGCTCCTCGACGAGCCGACGGCGTTCCTCGGCCTGAAGCACCCAGGCTCGCCATCTATGCCGCCGCCTCGCGCAGCTCCATCGGGAGCACGGCCTGACGGTCGTGGTCGTGAGCCACGACATCAACCTCGCGGCGCGCATGCTGCGAGCGCCTCGTCACTCACTCCGGCCCGAGGAAGTCGATCGCGGCCGACGGCACGCCGGGCGAGGTTCTCCGCCCCGACGCGATTCGATCCGTCTCCCGAGGTCGAAGTCGACATCCGCACCGACCCGGCCGTCCGGGCGCCCGTTCGTGATTCCCGCTGGCGCCGACCCCCGGCCACACCGCTTCTTGCCAGAGCCCTTGACAGCGCGGACGAGCCGCGCGTAGCCGTGCGCCGGCAGTTCGGTCGATCTCTTTTTCAATGAGCGAGCGCTCGTCGAGGGGAAGCGGGTGAAATACCCGCGCGGCCCCGCGCTCACTGTGAACGGGGACGCCTCGGCTTTTTCGCATCCACTGAAACGCCGTCGGATCCGCTTTCGGGTCGGGCGTTTGGGGAAGGAGCCCGAAGGCGGACGATCCGTGAGCCGGGAGATGACGGGCGCGCATCGCGCTATCGCGCGCGTCAGGCGGAGGGTTCGTATTGCGGCGTCAGGATCTCGATCTCTAACGTTGTCTGCTTCTCGCGCTCCGCCCGGGCTCGTCTGCGCGAAGCGCCGGTGTCCAGCGACGTGGATTGAAACTGCGCGATCGTGGTCACGTCCACGCGCCTCAGCCAGACCATTACCGATGGATTGGTGCCCTGCGTCGCGACGGTCTCGACCGTCAACGCATCGGGCGGCAGCGCGCGAAACCTCGGGACCTCACGCCGAAGGAGGCTGGCGTCGTGCTGATGCGACAGGTCGCGACACACGGCGATGACTAAGAAGACCCTCGATCTGCGTGGCTTCGCCAGGAGGCAGGCATCGCGGTATTCACCGTCGATCGCGCGCGCGTCAACGTCCCCCTGTGCTGGCGTCGCTCTGAGCCAGAGTCCCGCTCACGACGCGTCGAGCGGATCGAGATCACGCGTGGGCCGTCAGCGGCTCGCCCCAGGGCAGCGCCGGGCGGGCGTCATCCCGCGTCGTCACGCGACGGGGCGCAACACCACGAAGGCGCGGTCACCTCAGGGCACGTGGGACACGCAGCGATTGTTTTACCGGCTACGGGCGGCCGCGATCAACCGTCTGTTTCTCTTGGCGCGTCCGACGATAGGCAGTGACTTCAGGCCCAACGCCAGCGGGGATCAAACGCCTTTCTCCAGCACCGGCAGAGGCCTTTGATCTCGGCGGCGGGCGGCGCGCTGTGCTCCTGGTCTGGCGGCATCGAACCTGGTTGAAATCCCGGGCGCTCGCTCGCCAGAATTTAAACCAGGTTGGACCGAAAGGCGTTTACAACTGCCTCATTCACCCAGGCTGACGTCTCACTTCGCCAGAACCGCGCTGATTTCAGAACAGTCAGACCACTGATTTTCCTGGCGGCCCGTCCACGCTGCACCGATGGAAACGGCCGAACCTTTGAGCGGTCGCGTGGCGCTGTTCAGAGGAGTTCTTCCTCGGCTTACTGGCGCAACGCGGCACGTGGAACTGAGCGCAGTGCGGCGACGCCGCTCCAGTTCGCGCCACAGATCTCACCGACTCCTCGCGTTGAGCGGGCGCTCGCTGGACATCGACAGCACGGGCTATTCGACCGAAGTGACCTCGCCGGGACCTACGTTCCGGCACCGCTGAGAACAGCCACCAGCTGCCGCGAAGCCCTCGCAATAATACGCACGGATTCCTCCGGACCGCGTGGCGATTTCCTCCCAGTGGACCCAGTCCGCGCGAGGCGCAGAGGGCGACCGCGTAGCCACGGACTCGCAAAATCCATTCAGGCGCGACGCCCTCCGACGAGCGGACGTTTTCGGAGGTGTCCTTCTGCGCGCCGGTGCAACGTTTCAGCCGAGCAGGCATGATCTGCATCGTACGGCGATGCCGCTTTCTGCCGCCGACGCCGGAACGGTTGTTCGCGTTTCCAGGCAATACGTAACT
>ERZ1370068.711-contig-10650_pt1 | contig 13904 bp, 15 predicted proteins | sample MGYA00561227_ERZ1370068 | MGnify/ENA primary metagenome ERZ1370068 (study PRJEB38410, sample SAMEA6850437) | metagenome | study: Metagenomic assessment of the ecological functions of the soil: analysis of the soil microbiota associated with the...
CCGCAGCCGCTCTCGCTCTCGCTTCAGATCGGCGCCGCGCTGCGCCAGCATGTCGGTATAGCCGCCGGCATATTCGACCCAGCGGCCGTCGCCCTCCGGCGCGATCACCGAGGTCACCACGCGATCGAGAAAATCGCGGTCATGGCTGATCAGGATCACGGTGCCGTCGTAGTCGCCGAGCATTTCCTCGAGCACGTCGAGGGTTTCGAGATCGAGATCGTTGGTCGGCTCGTCCAGCACCAGCAGGTTGGACGGCTTTGCCAGCGCGCGCGCCAGCATCAGCCGGCCGCGTTCGCCGCCCGAGAGCACCTCGAGCGGCGTGCGCATCTGCTCCTGCGCGAACAGGAAGTCCTTCATGTAGCTGACCACGTGCTTCGGCTTGCCGCCGACCATCACGTTGTCGCTCGCCGCCGCCGGTCAGCGCGTCGGCCAGCGTCGATTTCGGATCGAGGCTTTCGCGGTGCTGGTCGAGCGTCGCCATCTCGATGATTGGCGCCGAACCGGATGGTGCCGCTATCCGGCGGATTGCGCGCCGGTCAGCATGTCGATCAGCGTGGTCTTGCCGGCGCCGTTCGGCCCGACGATGCCGATGCGGTCGCCGCGCTGCACCCGGATCGAGAAGTCGTCGACGATCTTGCGGTCGCCATAGGACCGGCCGATGTGTCTTGGCTTCGATGATCAGCTTGCCGGATTTGTCGGCTTCCGCGGCGGCGAGGTTGGCATTGCCGGCGGCGCCGCGATAGTCGCGCCGCTGGTCGCGCAGCGCATGAGATTGCCGAGCCGCTTGACGTTGCGCTTGCGGCGGCCGGAAACGCCGTAGCGCAGCCAGTGCTCCTCGTTGACGATCTTGCGGTCGAGCTTGTGCTGGTCGCGCTCTTCCTCGGCCAGCACCTCGTCGCGCCAGGCCTCGAACGCGCTGAAGCCGCGGTCGATCTGCCTGATCTGGCCGCGATCGAGCCAGGCGGTCGAGCGCGACAGGTTGGACGAGGAAGCGGCGGTCATGGCTGATGATGACCAGCGCGCTGCGCCGGCTGGCGAGTTCGCTTTCCAGCCATTCGATGGTGGTGAGATCGAGATGGTTGGTCGGCTCGTCCAGCAGCAGGATATCGGGCGAGGGCGCCAGCACGCGCGCCAGCGCCGCGCGGCGGGCTTCGCCGCCGGAGACATGCGCGGGGTCCTCGTCGCCGTGCAAGCCGAGCTGCTCCAGAACGGTAGCGGGCCTGATAGTGGTCGTCGCCGGGGCCGAGGCCGGCCTCGACATAGGCCAGCGTCGTGGTCGTGAAGTCGCAGAAATCCGGCTCCTGCGGCAGATAGCGGATGGTGGCGCCCGGCTGCACGAAGCGGCTGCCGCTGTCGGCTCTCGACCAGGCCGGCCGCGATCTTCAGCAGCGTCGATTTGCCGGAGCCGTTGCGGCCGATCAGACACACGCGCTCGCCCGACGACACCGACAGTTCGACGCCCGACAACAGCGGCGTGCCGCCGAAGGTCAGCGCGATGTCTTTCAACTGGATCAGCGGAGGCGCCATGGCGTTTCAATTCAACTCTGTTTCTGCGCCGATTGCTCCGCGCGCTGGCGCTGGATGCGGCGGATGGTCTGATCGAGCGCCGACAGGAACGCCGAGCGGTCGCGCGGAGCGAACGATTTGGGTCCGCCGGTGCACCTCGCCGGATGAACGCAGATCGGTCATCAGATTGCGAACCGCCAGCGTCATCCCGATCGATTGTTCGGTGAACGGCTTGCCGTTCGGCGCGATCACCTCGGCGCCGCGCTTTGACGCAGCGGCTCGCCAGCGGAATATCGGAGGTGACGACGATATCGCCCTTTCCGGCGCGCTCCGCAATCCAGTCATCGGCGGCGTCCATCCCGGAACCGGCGGCGATACGCTCGATCATCGGATCCTGCGGCACCCGGATGAAATTGCCGGCGACCACGCTGACGCGGCAGGCCATGGCGGGCGGCGACGCGGTAGATCTCGTCTTTGACCGGGCAGGCGTCGGCGTCGACATAGATGCGGGTGGTGGGTTCAAGAATGACGTCATCGGTTGGGATTTGAGCTGGGAACGCGGCGGCTGCTTCCGGTTGCACGCGTGGTACCCCATCGGAAGCAGAATTGCGAGCGAAACAGCGGATCGGAACGCGCTTGCCACGGACATTTGTTCGGCGTACGATTAGTCGCAGAAAAGCCAACAAATCAGGGAAACCGGCATGACGAGCCGCATCGAGACCGTATCGCGTCTCGGGCCTTCAACACACCTCAAAGCGATCCGAAAACAAGATGCATGACGACACGCGTTGCGAAGCCGGTTCGGCTTTCGCGGCGGGCTGGTCCCCGGCGTCGATGTGATGGCCTACACTTGATGCATCTGCCGGTTTCAAAATGGGGCCGCGCTTTTCTCGAAAGCGCGGGTTGATCGAGGCGCGCTTCGTCAAGCCGGTCTATGACGGCGAGACTGCTGGATCACGGGTCGGCAGGAGAACGCGACGGCGGGCTTATCGATCCAGGTCGAAGTCGCGGACGAGCTCTGCGCGACCGGGACGTGCGCGTCTGCCGGCAGTCCGCGCCAGTCGTCTCCTGATGTCGGATTTCAGTCGAAACCGCGCCGTAGCGCGAGCGCAGGCCCGTCGACCGCAGCGACGTCACTATGAACTCGGCAAGTGGCTCGGCACGCTGCCGCGAGCGCCTGAGGCCGGCGATGGCGGCACAGGAATATCTCGACGACGTGCGCGAGACCGATGCGATCTTACGCCAGCGAAGGCACTCGGCCATCCCGGCCTGCTGCAGCGGGTCATGAACAAGGTGCTGGTCGACAATGCCATTCTCGGGCCCGTGGATCCATGTCGGCAGCCGGATGCAGCTTCTCAACGCCTTCAGCAGTGGCGACGAGACTGACGGCGCGCGCGCAAAGGTGCCGGCAATTACGAAAGAAGGGCCACCGCTTCGTCGAACTCGACGCGCTGGTGGTCGCCAACGGCAAGACGCCGCTGGCGCATTGCCAGCACATCGCGATCTACCAGCCGCGCGAGCAGGTGGCGGCGTAAAGGTCGTGAGTCGCACGGCTGCAATACTGCTAGTGGACCTTTATTCCGAGATCTTGCGATTTCGCTAGTTAGGACCGATAGAGGTCTTGGCTTGCCGCCATGTCGCCGGCGGAGAGCCGACCACGCGCCGGAACGCCCGATTGAACGACAGCATCAGAGTCATATCCAACACGCCCGGCGATCTCGCCCACGCCAGTGTGCTGTCTTGCAGCAGATGCTGCGCCGAGGTGCATTCGCCAGCCGGCGAGATACTGAGATGGGGGACTCGCCGACCAGTTCGACGAAGCGTTTCTACGCGAGCGCCGCGCGCGAGACCCCGACTTCCTTGCAAGCGCTTCGACGGTCCACGACCGATCCGGTTGAAGCGTGAAGCAGGGTGAGGGCGGGACCACCTGGGCGTCACAAAGGCCAGCCAGCCAACCGCGCACAATGGCCTTGCGCCACGTAACGCAACTGCCACTGAAGCAGTTCGAGGAAGAGAGATTCCGCCAATCGCGCCAGCACGGCGCGATGACCGGGACCCGGTGTCGCCGTTTCGCTTATCAGGTACCGCAGTGACGCCCGCCACCACTCCTTCTCCTGTTGGTGCGTGATCGACTGCACACGTCGTCGGTACCGTCCAACGTCTCAAGCGTAAGGGTGTCATCGCGGGAGCGCACGCAAAGCACCGCCGGCAACGCATTTCAGAAGCGGATCAAATCGCCGATCGAGTGCAGAAACCGCAGATGAAACGGGCCGGCGCGCCGCTGCCACCGTATTTCACCACCGCGATCTGCTCTTTGGACGGATTGTGAGTATATCTCCTGTCATCGGCACAGGCGCCAATTGAGGATCGCTCGCCATGATGTGCTGGTCGCCGCGCGGGGAATGCGATCACATCGCCTGTTTCGATGTGGATCGGAGGAGTGTGCCAGAGGTCGCCAGGCGCGCCGCCGCGGTGACCACATGGAAGGGGTCACCGACCCTTCGGGGAAGCAGGTCGGGCCGCGAGCATCGATGGTGGGGACGTTTGAAGGCCCATGGACGCGTAAATTCGGTAAAAATGAATTGCGCCGGACGAGACGGACAACACTTTGCAGGACTTCCGACAAAACGTCCACGAGGCTATCTCTGAATTCCTGCTGTCGGCGTGCAATCTATTCTGAAAAGCTTTGAGAATGCGGCTTGTAGTCAAGCGCCAACGCGTCGCGGCAAAACATCTTGGAGCCATGACCATTGCGCCATCGGCCAAGGATCGGCACAAGGTGCATCTCCATCCGTACCGATAAAAAGCAAGACAGGAGAATATGATGTCGAGTTCAGTGAAGGGAAATGCTTGCAGCGGCCAACGGGTCGGTTCCCGCCATCAGCCCACCAGACGCGAAAGCTCTGATCGAGCGCGGCGATGTCCCGGTGGTCGATGTCACGCGACGGTCTCGAGTTGCAGAGCACCGGGAAGGTTCAAGGCGCGAAACACGTCTCACGCCGGTATGCTTGAGTTCCGCGCCGATCCGGAAAGCCCATACTACGACAAGGAGTTCGATCGCGAGAAAACCGTGATCGTTGTACTGCGCCTCCGGCAGGCGATCCGCGCTGGCAGGGCAAGAGACGCTGCAGGATATGGGCTACAGGACGTGCGTAACCTTGGCGGCTTCAGGGGTTGGGCCGACAGCGGTGGCGCGGTCGAGAGGTCTGAAGCGCACGAGCGAGCGGCGGCGTAGGGGCTTACTGCGCAGCGATTCGTCATGGCCGAAGCCCGACCCGGCCATCCATCCTCTTTGGTAAGACTCTTGTGAAGTTTGATGGATACGCGGGTCTAGCCCGCGTATGACGACTGTTCAATGTGACGCATTCGCGCTCCACAACATTCGTCGTCATACCCGCGCAGCGGGTATCGAGTACGCTGCGGCGCTCACGGATCAATCACTGAGCGCTCTGGGAATACTGGGCGGATTCGCCCGGTCGTGCGGGCGATGACGGTTGTGCGTTTGGTCGCTGCTCGCTTACGCCACCTTCTTCTTCGCGTCCTGAATCGCGCGCCAGACCCGTTCGGGGGTCAGCGGCATATCGATATGCTTGATGCCGAATTCGGCGAGCGCATCGAGTACCGCGTTGACGATGGTGGAAGAGGCTGCCGGCGCAGCCGGCTTCGCCGCAGCCCTTGGTGCCGAGCGGATTGGATTTGGCGGGCACCGGATGGTCGCCGACCGCCATCACTGGAATGTCTATGCGGCGCGGGGCAGCGCGTAGTCCATGAACGAACCGGTGATCGGCTGGCCCCGCTTTCGTCGTAGCTGACGCATTCCATCAAGCGCCTGGCCGATCGCCTTGCGCGACGCCGCCATGCAACTGGCCGCGCCACCAGCAGCGGGTTGACGATGGTGCCGAAATCGTTGACGCCGGTGTATATTGCACGATTCGACGATTGCCGGTCTCGGGATCGATCTCGACCTCGGCGACGTGACAGCCGTTGGGGAAGGTCGGCGGCACGCTCGCCTCGGTGACATGGTCGACGTCGAGCGACGTCGGCACGCCGGCCGGCATTACGCCTGCGCGCAGCCTGCGCGCCAGCTCGCATGATGCCGATGCTGCGGTCGGTGCCGGCGATGGTGAAGCGGCCGTCGGCGAACTCGATGTCGGCCGGTCGGCGCTTCCAGCAGCATGCGGCCGCGATCTGCTTGCCCTTCTCGATCACCATGCGCCGAGGCTTCGACGATCGCCATGCCGCTGGCGGTGATCGAGCGCGAGCCGCCGGTGCCGCCGCCGGCATGCACGATCGTCGCTGTCGCCCTGCAGCCAGGCTGGACGCTTGTCGAACGGCACGCCGAGCTTGCGCGCGAGCACCTGCGCGAGCGGCGTGGCGTGGCCCTGACCGTAGTCCGAGCGTGCCGGTGATCAGGTGACGCCGACCATCGGCCTCGAACACGATCTTCCGATGTTCCTTGCTCGGGCGGCGCGGTGACTTCGAGATAGCAGCCGACGCGCGATGCCGCGCAGCTTGCCGCGCTTCTGGCTCTCGTTCTTGCGCTTGGCGAAGCCACCGTTGAGTCGGCAGCTTCAGCGCATTGTTGAACACGCCGGAAAGTCGCCGCTGTCGTAGGTCACGCCGGAGGCGGCCTTGAACGGCATCTGCGACGGCTCTGATGAGATTGCGCTTGCGCAGGACTGGATGCGATCGATGTCCATCTCGTCGGCGGCGCGCGTCGATCAGCCGCTCCATGAAGTAGTTGGCCTCGGGGCGGCCGGCGCCGCGATAGGCGGCATCGAGCGTGGTGTTGGTCGAGCACGCATCTTGATGTCGACACCTCGATCAGCGGCGTGCGATAGACGCTGGCCGATGTTCTTGCCGATGTTGAGCGTCGAGCGGGCTCGGCGCCACGCCCGCGATAGTAGCGCCGAGATTGCCGTAGCCGGTGAGCCGCACGGCGAGGAAATTGCCCTCGGCTGTCGAGCGCGAGCTCGCGCGGTCTGCTCGTGGTCGCGGCCGTGGCTGTCGGACAGAAGCTGCGCCGAGCGCTCGTCGGTCCATTTCACCGGACGGCCGAGCGCCTTCGCGGCGTGCAGGATGCAGACGATATTCCGGATAGACTGACGCTCTTCATGCCGAACGAGCCGCCGACATTGGCGGTCAACACAGGCGGACCTTGCTCGTTCGGCACCTTCAGCAGGTTCTTCGCCGAGGTTGGCGCGCGTTGCCGGCGACGCCCCTGGGTACCTGGATGCGATGCGTCGCTCGCTTAGCTCGTCGTAGGCGGGCCGCGCGCGGCTCCATCGCCACCACGACGCGGGTGTTGAGCGATATCGAGCTTGCGTCGACATGGGCTGCGCCGGCGAAACGCCGCTGTCGACAGCGCGGCGCGTCGCCATAATGATGATCCAGCGCGCACGTTGTTCGGGATGTGATCATAGAACTGCGGCGCGCCGGGTTTTACGGCTCTCTGCGCGCTGAGTGACCGCGGGCAGCGGATCGATATCGAGGCACCACGGCTTCGGCGGCATCGCGCGCCTGCGCGAGCGTTCGGCGACCACGAAGCCGGCTGGGGTCGCCGACATAGCGGACCTTGTCGCTCATCGGCGCGCAGTGCGGTTGGTCTGCGGCAGCGGCGTGCCGTCGCGGCTCTTCAGCGGCAGAGCCGCGAGTGGAAGCCGTAGTCGCGCGGAGGGCGAGGTCAGCGCCGGTCAGACGCCAGCACGCCGGGCATCGACTGGCGGCCGGGTGTCGATGCCCGCGATCAGTCCATGGGCAGTGGCTGGGTGCGCGATCAAAGGCATAGGCACTGTCGGGCGAGTTGAAATCGTCGGTGTATTTGCCGCTGCCGCGCACCAGGTTGTCGTCTTTCCCTTGCGGCGGACCGGCTGTCCCGACGCCGTATTTGTTGCAGATGCGATGGCGGTTTCATGGGCATGAAGCGGACGACGTGGTCGATGCATGGAGAGTCCTAAAGTACCGATTTTGACGCGATTTCGCGGCTTGCTCCAGATAACGTCAGCTACCATCCGAACTTGACAACGCCTGATTAGGCATGGTCACCTGTGTGCGCGGCTGTTGCCTGCCGCCGCTGCTAAGCTTTCCGTGGAACGGATAATTCCATCGTCGGCGCCATCGGCCGCGGAAAGACAGGTTGTATGATAGACGACGCGAGCGCAGCTTCGTGGCGACGGCCGTGGGCCGCGCATGAGCCCGCAGGGACCGGCTTGCTGCGGCGACGGCGACGCGAGCGCGGCTGGCACCGTGGCTCAGGCATTCGCCGCGTGCTGCTCCGGCGTCTGCCGCGCTCGATCTCGGCACCAATGTTGCCGCTCTGATCGCCTGTCCGACCGGCGACAGGTTTCGCGTAGTATCGATTCAGTTTTCGCGGATCATCCGGCTGGGCGAGGGCATCTCTGCCACCGGCCGGATCATCAGCGACGCCGCGATCGAGCCGCGCGATCGCCGCGCTGAGCATCTGCCGCGACAAGATGCAGATTCGAAGAACGCCACGCGCAGCTGCGGTTGATCGCGACCAGGAAGCTACTGCCGCGCGCGCCGACAATGCCGACAGCTTTCGCGATCAGGTGGCCGACCGAGACCGGCATCCGGCTCGAGGTGATCGACCACTGAGACCGAGGCGTCGCTCGCCGTCGATCGGCTGCTCGCCGCTGCTCGATCCCGCAGGGCGGCGGCGCCATCCTGTTCGATATCGGCGGCGGATCGACCGAGCTGGTGCGGATCGAACGCGATCCGGAACATCATAACGCCGTGCCGCGCATAAAGGCGTGGATGTCGATCCCGCTCGGCGTTGTCACGCTGGCCGAGCATTTCGGCGGCACGAGAACGTCACGCCGCCAGATCCTATGCGCTGATGGTGGAGGAGGTCGCGGACACATCGCACCGTTCGCGGCGGAGCATGGCGGCGATCTCGCGCGGCTATGCATGCTGCTCGGCACCTCGAGGAACCGTGACTACGCTGGCCGGGGTCCATCTCAATCTGCGCGCGCTATGATCGCCGCCGGATCGAGCGGCGTCTGGCTGAGCGATGCGGATGTCGACCGCGACCATCGCGCGGCTGCTCGGCATGAGCTACCAGCGAGCGCGCCAACAGTCACTGCATCGGCGTCGAACGCGCCGACCTGGTGCTGGCGGGCTGCGCCATTCTCGCGATGCGATCCGCCAGGCGTTTCCCGCTGCCGCGGCTTGCGGGTCGCCGATCGCGGACCTGCGCGAGGGCATGCCTGGTCGAAATGATCGCGCCAGGGACGGCGCGCTCGGCGATGCATCCTGATGCACCGTGCGAACGGCGCAGCTGGCAACAGCGGCGTGATCCGGTCGTACCTAGCAGCGCGATGACTACGCGATGATACCGAGGATGCGCAACTGATTTCCTGGCAAAGGCCAGCCGATCAGATGGCAAAGACTACCACCGGGCGGCTGCGCGTCACGGCGTCAAGAGCGGCGGCGCAGGCTGAAACTGTCCGTCAAAGCTCTGGCTGGAGCGGCAGCTCAGCGATCCCTATGTCGCGCAGGCCAAGCGCGACGGCTTGCGCTCGCGCGCGGCCTACAAGCTGATCGAGATCGACGACAAGCATCATTTCCTCAAGCGCGGCATCTACGTGGTCGATCTCCGGCGCTGCACCGGGCGGCTGGAGCCAGATCGCGCGCAAAGCGGGTCTGGCGCCGCCGACGGCAGAGGCAAGGTGCATCGCCATCGATCTGTTGGAAATGCCGGAGATTGCCGGCGTCGACTTTCGCGCAGCTTGATTTTCTCGCGGACGATGCGCCCGGAAAACTGCTGGCGCATGATGGGCGGCGGCGCCGACGTGGTGCTGTCCGACATGGCGCGCCAACTACCGCGGCCACCGCAGAGACCGACCAGTTGCTGCATCCTCGGCCTGGTGGAAGAGCGCCGCCGCTTTCGCCTCCGACGTGCTCAATCCGGGCGGGACGTTCGTCGCCAAAGGTGTTTCAAAGCGGCGCCGACGCCGAGCTGATGACGCAGCTGAGCGCGACTTCGCCAGCGTCGAAGCACGTCAAGCCGGCATCGAGCCGGAAGGATTCGTCCGAGCGTTACGTGCTGGCGATGGGGTTTCGCGGCGTGCCGAGGAGCCGGCATTGCGAGACCGTAGGCGGCGAAGCAATCGAGCTATGCGTAGCCTGACTGCTGCGCATCGCATGAGCAGGTTGCGAAATCTGCTCATGCGGCACTGCGACGGCGCTCTTGCGACGACGCTACAGTCGATCACTTCATTTACCCAGCCGCTGATCGCGCGGTGCGTCTTCGGTGGCGCGCGGCTTTCGCCGCGGCCTTCGGCGACCCTCGGCAGCGACTCACGGCCTCTAGCGCCGCCGGATACTCGATGGCCGGCATCGTCCGGCATTCTGATAGAAGAAATAGGTCGGAGATCGCCGAGATGATCGCGCGACACACGATGAACGCGGGCGCAGAAATCGGCGGCGCTGAGTCTCGCTGACGTGGTGCAGCAGCATGGTGGTTCCACCGAGGCTGCGCCGACCGCGACGCCGGCGGAAATCGCCAGCTGCTGGTTGACGCTGACCAGCGTGGTGGCGCGGCTCATCTGCGCCGGCTCGACCTCGGCATAGGCGACGGTGTTGATGGCGGTGAACTGCAGCGAGCGGAAGAAGCCGCCGACCACCAGGAGGATCATGATCAGCAGCAGCGGCGTCGCCGGCGTGAACAGCGCGCAGGCGGCGAGGAAGACCGAGCTGACGACGGCGTTGATCGTCATGATGTTGCGGAAGCCGAAGGTGCGGATGATGCGCGCGGCCAGCGTCTTCATGCCCATGGCGCCGACCGCGGAGGCAAAGGTCACGAGCCCGGATCGGAACGGCGACAGGCCGAAACCGACCTGCATCAAGCAGCGGCAGCAGGAACGGCAGCGCGCCGATGCCGAGCCGGAACAGAAAGCCGCCGATGATGCTGGCGCGCAGCGTCGGCAGCCGCAGCAGCGTGAAATCCAGCACCGGCGACGCCGGTGCGTCTGGCGTGGATCACATAGAGCGTCATCGAGATCGATGCCGACCGCGACCAGCGCCGGCGACGACCGGTCCACGGCAGCAGATTGAGGCTCGGCGACCGACAGGCCGAAGCGCGATGCCGCCGAAGCCCGATGCCGGCCAGCACCAGCCCGTAGAGATCGAAGCGCTCGGGATCTTCGCTGCGGATCGGATCGATGTAGCGCAGCGCCATGAAGATGCCGAGCAGGCCGATCGGAATGTTGATCAGGAAGATCCAGTGCCAGGAGAATAGGTGGTGATGAAGCCGCCGAGCGGCGGACCGATCACCGGGCCGATCAGCGCCGGCACCGTGACCCAGGCCATCGCATTGACCAGCGCGCTCTTGTCGATCGAGCGCAGCAGCACCAGCCGCCCGACCGGCGTCATCATCGCGCCGCCGATGCCCTGCAGGATGCGCGCGATCACGAAATCGGTGACCGAGGACGACAGCGCGCAGCCGATCGAGCCCAGCCATGAACACCGCGATGCGCGATGCAGAACACCATGCCGCGCGCCGAAGCGGTCGGCGGTCCAGCCGCTCGCCGGAATGAACACCGCCAGCGACAGCAGATAGGAGGTGATCGCAAGCTTCAGCGTCAGCGGGCTGGTGCCGATATCGGCGGCGATCGCCGGCAGCGAGGTCGCGATCACCGTCGGAATCCATGTTCTCCATGAACAGGGCGGTGGCCACGATGAGCGGGATCAGGCGTTCTTTGTTCATCAGATTCGGAAAGCTGGGAGGAGCAAGCGGAAGCGGGATGGGCAGGGGCTGTATCACTCCCGCTGCCGCGCAGGCTATTGCGGAACCGCGCAAAACCACCTAAATCCTGCGTGACCGAACCGCCGGAGATCCGACGATGATCTATGTGCTCGCCGCCCTGCTGCCGCCGCTCGGCCTGCTGCTGAACGGGCAGCCGTTTTGCGCCGATCTTCAACGTGATCCTGATGGTGTTTTGCGCTGATTTTCGGGCTGTTTTCCACATTCTGCTGCTGGTGCCGTCGGCGCATGCGGTGATTGCGGTGCATATGAAGCGGGAAGCGCGCAGGCATCGGGAGGTGGTGGACGCGATCCGCCGGCATGGCCCGCCGCCGGGTTATCCGCGCTAGAGCGGAATTGCCGCGGCTCGCCGAAAATGCCTGTGCATGGCTGCCAAACCCTTTGATTCTGGCGGCCGCCATGCTATCGACCACCGCCAACCCTACCGATGGGCTTCGATCTGACGGCGATGCCAATGGCATCGCCGAGAGGATGCGTTCATCCTCAGGTCATATCGCGGCGGACGGCCGCTGAATGGAGTTGGCGATGGCGGCGGTGCAGGGACTTCAGGGATACGCGAAGCCTATCACGTTCGATGATGTGCTGCTGAAACCCGGCCTTTCGGATATCCTGCCCTCCGAGGCCGATATCCGCTCCTCACGTCACCCGCGCCATTCCGCTCAACATTCCGATCATCGCCTCCGCGATGGACACCGTCACCGAAGCGCGGATGGCGATCGCCGATGGCGCAGGCCGGCGGCATCGGCGTCATCCACCGCAATTTCGATGTCGACGGCCAGGCCGCCCAGGTGCGGCAGGTGAAGAAGTATCGAATCCGGAATGGTGGTCAATCCGCTGACCATCGGCCCCGACGCCATGCTGTCGGACGCGATGGCGCTGATGAACGATCACGGCTTCTCCGGCATTCCGGTGGTCACCGGCGCCGGCAAGGGCGTGCCGGGCAAGCTGGTCGGCATTCTCACCAACCGCGACGTGCGCTTTGCCACCGATCCGCGGCAGAAGATCTCCGAACTGATGACGCACGAAAACCTGGTGACGGTGCGCGAAGGCGTCAGCCAGGACGAGGCGAAGCGGATGCTGCACAAGCATCGCATCGAGAAACTGCTGGTGGTCGACGATCAGTACCGCTGCGTCGGCCTGATCACCGTGAAGGACATGGAAAAGGCGGTCGCGCATCCGCTGCGCCAGCAAGGATGCGCAAGGCCGGCTGCGCGTCGCCGCCGCGACCACCGTCGGCGAGGGCGGCTTTCGAGCGCACCGAGCGGCTGATCGACGCCGGCGTCGACGTGATCGTGGTGGACACCGCGCACGGCCATTCCTCGCGGGTGCTGGAAGCGGTCAACCGCATCAAGCGGCTCTCCAACGCCGTGCAGGTCATCGCCGGCAATATCGCCACCACGGAGGGCGCGCAGGCGCTGATCGATGCCGGCGCCGACGCGATCAAGGTCGGCATCGGTCCCGGCTCGATCTGCACCACGCGCATTGTCGCCGGCGTCGGCGTGCCGCAACTGACCGCGATCATGGATGCGGTCGAAGCCGCGAAGAAAGCCGACGTGCCTGTGATCGCCGATGGCGGCATCAAATATTCCGGCGACCTCGCCAAGGCGCTGGCCGCCGGCGCCGACATCGCCATGGTCGGCTCGCTGCTGGCCGGCACCGACGAGACGCCGGGCGAAGTGTTCCTGTGGCAGGGCCGCTCCTACAAGGCCTATCGCGGCATGGGCTCGGTCGGCGCGATGGCGCGCGGCTCGGCCGACCGCTACTTCCAGCAGGACATCAAGGACACGCTGAAGCTGGTGCCGGAGGGCATCGAGGGTCAGGTGCCCTACAAGGGCCCGGTCGGCAACGTCATGCACCAGCTCGCCGGCGGCCTGCGCGCGGCGATGGGATATGCGTCGGCGCGCGAAACCTCGCCGAGTTCCACGAGAAGGCGCAGTTCGTGCGGATCACCGGCGCGGGCCTGCGCGAAAGCCACGTCCACGACGTCACCATCACGCGCGAGAGCCCGAATTACCCCGGTGCGGCGTGATCTCAGGGCTCAAATTGAGCACCACAAGGCCGGCGAAACGCGGTACTGTTCGGCCTACGCGATCGCTGCGACTGCACGGGAACTCGCGCGTTCGTGCTTGCGCAGCGTTTCCGACAGAATCTCACCCAGCACAATTCAGAAGAGAAGTTGAACACTATGGTCGATTGGTCGGACGACAGGATTGCCGCACTTTCGGATCAGGATCTGAAGAATCTGCTGGTCAATGCGGAGCGGAAAGTCCGTTGCCGAAGTCATCGCGCAGTGCAAGGCCGAGCTGGAAAAGCGCGATGCCGCAAAGCCGCGCAAGGCATCGAAGCCGCGCACCGAGGTGAAGAGAATTCGAGCACGACATGTCCGGTCAGCTCGCCGCTGTCGGCAAGGAGATGGCCGGGAAATACGACCTGTCGGAAGAGACCGCGAAAGCAAATTCGGTGGGGGTGAAGGGCTTCAAGGCGCACAAGCTGCTGGACGCCAAGGGCTATGCCAAACTTGGCGGCATGCAGCGCGACGGCTCTGGTCGCGGTCGACCGCTATATTTCTATATCGACTTAACCAAAAGGACGTCGATCGTGAGGCGTACGTAGC
>ERZ1370068.3661-contig-2764_pt1 | contig 13881 bp, 18 predicted proteins | sample MGYA00561227_ERZ1370068 | MGnify/ENA primary metagenome ERZ1370068 (study PRJEB38410, sample SAMEA6850437) | metagenome | study: Metagenomic assessment of the ecological functions of the soil: analysis of the soil microbiota associated with the...
GAACACTTTCCTTTTATCCGCTGGTGCGGGCAATGCCGCAACCTACCGCGATGGCCGCGGCGCTTTACCCAGCAGCGCTTCGCCCGCCACGGTGACGGTGACATCGGTATTGCCCGCTTCCACCGCCACGGGCGCCGCCTTCGCCTCGGACGCCATCGCCCGCATCATCGGCTGCGGGCGGATGGGTTCGCCGGCCCGATCGCGACCTTGCCCACGCGCCAGCGGTCGAATCCGAAGCCGTTCGCGGCTTCCTCGCCCGCGCCTGCCAGGCCTTGATGGCTTGCTGGGTCAGGCTTTCCCTCGGCCTTCTTGCGGGAAGCGTCGCTGACCCCGAACTGGGTCCCGTCGATCACCAGGCCGCCTCGGCCTGCAGCTGCAGATCAATGCGCCAACGCCGCGAAGTCGTTGCTTTCGAGTTTGAGCGTTTGCGCGACCCGCCAGCGCGCCGGCTGATTCTTTCAGTGACCTGGTAGGACGAGTATCCGGACGTGGCAGCCTCGACGCCCTTGGTGGCCTTGGCGCGCGCGACGGCTTTCGCCCATGCGCGTGTTGACGACGTTGGCGGCCGCGGCCGGATCGGCGTTGTCGGATTCCGCGCGCAGCCAGGCCAGCATGCGATCGTTCGGCAACGCTCACGGTGGCGGATGCGGACAGCGTGACCGCGGGCGACGGTGCCGGCATGTTCGCCGGCGGCGCGGGCTGCGCCCACGCGACGCGTGCCGTGACCGAGACCAATGCAACGAGCGCAACGACGGCAGCGATGCGTGCGGAAGCGGTGCTTGCGGCGGATCATGAGCGATGTCCGTGCGGGATCATGGCGTTGCGGCAGCGCCTCGATCGCGGCGCGGTTCGACCACGAAAAACATTTGGCTGCCGCTTCGTCCCAGGGCAGCCACGCATATCGCACATGCTCTCGCGGGTTGAGCGTAACGGGCACGGGTGCGGGGACTGCGAGCCCGAACACGTGCTCGGTGTTGTGGGTCGTGCCCGGCGGATAGCGATGCCGCCACTGCGGAAATATTTCGTACACGTTGGACAGATCCCAATCAGTCACGCACGCCGCGAGGCGCGCGCATCGATGCCGGTTTCCTCGCGCAGCTCGCGGATGGCCGTCGCCGGCAGCGATTCACCCGGCTCCTGGCTGCCGGTCACGGACTGCCAGATGATCGGCAAAATCGGCGCGCTCGATGAGCAGCACGTCGCGATCAGGCGGTGTAAACGAGGACCAGCACCGAAACGGGTTGCTTGTACTTCATCTGCCGCGGCCAGCGCGTGCGGCGACGGTCAGGCGACGAACGTCCAGAACGCCGACGTGCCGTTCCTTCCAGAATTCGCCGGCTTCCGGCGAACAGGTCCTCGAGCGTCGCCCAGTCCGTCGGGTGCTCCGCGCGATAGGCGGCTGCGTGCGCAAGCAGCGATGCACGCGACCGCCCTTCTGCCCAGCCAGTCGCGGTCCTCCAGGACGTCGGCGAGCGCGTCCCAGTTGTGGCCGAAATGCTCGGGCAGCTTGAGCGCGCGGTCGAGTTCCGCGAAGAGCGTCGCGCGGTCCTGCGCATGGGCCAGGTCGGCGACCGCGAACTTGAGATGGCGCGTGCGCCGCCGCGGCCTTGAGCGGGTCGGTGCGCGCCGGTCCACGGATGCACGCCGGCATCGTCGACATTGGCAAGATCGGGCGCCTTCATTCGCGGATCCTCTTGAACGAGCTGATAGTGGTCGCTGGTGTAGAAGCACGCAACGGGCGTCGTGGACGGACCCCGCAGATGATCCGCCGCGCGCCGCGGGTCGTGGCCCCCGGCGTGCGGCACGGTGTACTCGTGATAATAGCCCTGGGCTTGTCCGGCAGAAGGTGCTCGCGGTTGCCGAACACGACGCCGTCGCTGTCGTAGGCGAAACGGCCCGCCCTTGCGGATCACGCGCCAGGACCTCGCGGCGCTTCCCGGGGCAGGTCGGCGACGGCGATTTCCGGCAGCGCATCCGGCGTCGTCCGTGCGAACGCCGCCGGCGCGACAAAACAACGCCGCCGCCAGCACGCAAGCCGGCGGAGGCGTTTCGGATGAGGCGCCGTAACTCATGCGCACCCAGTGTACGCGCAAAGATACTAAGTCTGAGCTTTCGACGGAGTCCGTCGGCCGGACCTTGATGTGCAGGTCGCGCAACTGCTGCTCGGTCACCGGCGTCGGCGTGTCGATCGAGCAGGTCCTGGCCGCGCTGCGTCTTCGGGAACGCGATCACGTCGCGGATCGATTCCGGCGCCGCACATCAGCGTCGACGATGCGGTCGAGGCCGAACGCGATGCCGCCGTGCGGCGGCGCGCCGTATTGCAGCGCATCGAGCAGGAAGCCGAACTTGCTGCTGCTGGTCCTCGGGCGCAGATGCCGAGCGACGCGAACACCTTCGCCTGCACGTCCGGCCGGTGGATCCGCACCGAGCCGCCGCCGATCTCCCAGCCGTTCAGCACGACGTCGTAGGCCTTCGCGAGCGCGTTGCGCCGGGATCCGTCGCGAACAGCTCCTCGTGGCCGTCCTTCGGCGCGGTGAACGGATGATGGCGCGCGGCCCACGTCTTCGTGTCGTCGTCGAACTCGAACATCGGGAAGTCGACGACCCACAGCGGCTTCCAGCCCGGCTCGGCAAAGCCGCGGTCGTGGCCGACCTTGGCGCGCAGCGCGCCGAGCGCGTCGTTGACGACCTTCTCGCGGTCGGCGCCGAAGAAGATGAGGTCGCCCGTCTTGCGCGCCGGTGCGCGCGAGGATCTCGCGCAGCACCGTCTGCCGGCAGGAACTTGACGATCGGCGACTGCAGCCCTTCGTCGTTCGGCCTTGGCGACGTCGTTGACCTTGATGTACGCGAGGCCGCTCGGCGCCGTAGATCGTCGACGAACGCCGTGTAGTCGTCGATTTCCTTGCGCGTCAGCGCTGCCACCGCCCGGAACGCGCAGCGCGGCGACGCGTCCGTCCGGCAAGTCCGCCGCGGCCGCGGAACACCTTGAAGTCGACCGTCGTCATGAGGTCGGTCAGCTCGGTCAGCTTCGAGCGGCACGCGCAGGTCGGGCTTGTCCGAGCCATAGTCGCGCATCGCGTCGGCGTAGGTCATCACCGGGAACGGATCCGGCAGGTCGACGCCCATCGCTTCCTTGAACATCGCGCGGACCGAGCGCTTCCATCAGCGTCGCGGATCTCGAGCTCGTCCAGGAACGACGTCTCGATGTCGATCTGCGTGAACTCGGGCTGGCGGTCGGCGCGCAGGTCCTCGTCGCGGAAGCACTTGACGATCTGGTAGTAGCGGTCGAAGCCCGCGCATCATCAGCATCTGCTTGAAGAGCTGCGGCGACTGCGGCAGCGCGTAGAACTGGCCGTGGTGGATGCGCGAGGGCACGAGGAACTCGCGCGCGCCCTCGGGCGTCGACTTGTAGAGGATCGGCGTCTCGATGTCGATGAAGCCGTGCGCGTCGAGGTAGCTTGCGCGCCGCCATCGCCGCGCGGTGGCGCAGCATCAGGTTCTTCTGCATCTGCGGCCGCCGCAGGTCGAGCACGCGATGCTCGAGGCGCACCGTTTCCGACAGGTTCTCGTCGTCGAGCTGGAACGGCGGCGTCAGCGACGGCGTTCAGGATCTCGATCGTCGTGCGCGAGCACCTCGATCTCGCCCGAGACGAGGTTCGGGTTGACCGTGCCTTCGGGACGCGGCCGCACGCGACCCGTCACGCGCAATGCAGAACTCGTTGCGCAGCGTCTCGGCCGTGGCGAACGTCGCGGCGCGGTCGGGATCGCAGACGATCTGCACGAGGCCCTCGCGGTCGCGCAGGTCGATGAAGATGACGCCGCCGTGGTCGCGGCGGCGATGGACCCAGCCCGTCAGCGTGACGGTCTGCCCGAGGTAGCGGCGGTCGATGCGGCCGCAGTAGTCAGTGCGTTTCACGCAATTCTCCGAAATGTCTGCAGGGTAGCGTAGATCTGGCGGCGTGGGCAGCCGCGCGCGCATCGCGCGGCGGACGCCAGCGGCGCACGCATCGCGCTGCCCGGTCAATTTCGGGACATGGTGGCGGCAGCTTCGCGCGCCGCAGCGGGCGGGCTGCGGCGATGTGCGGGCGCGGGAAGGACTCGCGCACGCGGAGCACGACGCCCATCGAGATGACGTACTTCAGCGCCTCGTCGACCGTCATGTCGAGCTCGCGCACCCGCGAGCGGGGCACGATGATGAAGTAGCCCGACGTCGGGTTCGGCGTCGTCGGGACGTAAACGCTCACGTGCTCTTCGGTCAAATGCTCCGCGACGGCGGGCGCCGGCGTTCCGGTCAGGAACGCGATCGTCCAGGTGCCTTCGTGCGGAAACTCGACCAGCAGCGCCTTGCGGAAGCGCGTTGCCCGAATCGGAGAGCAGCGTGTCGCTGACCTGCTTCACCGACGAGTAGATCGACTTGACGACCGGAATGCGGCCGAGCGCGTTCTCCCAGAATCGCGATCAGGCGGGCGCCGAAGAAATTCGCGGCGACGACGCCGGTCAGCAGCAGGAGCCCGAAACACAGCAGGACGCCGAAGCCCGGAATGTGAAAGCCGAGCAGCGCGTCGGGACGCGCGCCCTCCGGAATCAGCAGCAGCGTCTGGTCCAGCGTCGTCACGAGGAAGACGCAGCACCCAGATCGTGATGCCGAGCGGAACCCAGACCAGCAAGCCCGGCGATCGAGATAGCGTTTCATGGCCGCGAAGTTCGCCGGGCGCGCGGGACTCAGGCGCCCGCCGCCGGTGTGCTGCTGGGAGTGCGCGGCCGGGGTGACGGGCGCGGCGCGGCTTGGCTTGTCCGTCGTCGGCGCCTTCCGCCGGCGCAGCGTCCTCGCCTGCATCCGCTTTGCCGGCTTCGGCCTTGACCGCGTCCGGCTTCGCTGCGGGCTTGGCTGCCGCTGCTCTTTGAAGTCCGTCTGGTACCAGCCGCTGCCCTTCAACTGGAAGCCCGCCGGCGGAAACGAGCTTGGTCAGCGCGTCCTCGCCGCACTGCGGGCACGTGACGAGCGGAGCGTCGGCTGAATTTCTGCAATCGCCTCGAGCTCGTGACGGCAGGCAGAACATTTGTATTCGTAGATCGGCATCGCTGGTTGCTCCGGCGCTGATTGCGCCAGCATTGAACACTGAGTACGCGCAAAGCGCTTGATTCAAAAAGGATAAATGACCTCGAATTATACCGCGAATCGGCCCGCATTGGGTGGTTCCTATGCGCCTTGGCCGCTACGGTCGGCAAATGGGTGCAACACCGCGCGGAATCAAAGTGCTGTATGCTCGTAAAACGGGCAGCTACGAACACGAAGGAGGGCGAATGGCCGATTACTGGATCTGGTGGGTGCTGGCGGCCGATCCTGGTCGGGCCTGGAACTCGTGACCGGCACCTTCTATCTGCTGGCCGTGGGCGTGGCCTTCGCGCTGGGAGGGCTGGCCGCCGTGACTTGGGGCGTCGCTGCCGGTGCAGATGCTCATCGGCAGCGTTGCCGCCGTCGCGGGAACGTTCGCCGCCCATCACTGGCGCGAAACGCACGCGATGCCGCCGCCGCAGGCCGGCGCTCGACGTCGGGCAGGAAGTCCAGGTCCTCGACGTGGCACGACAACGGCAGCGGCGCGCGTCACCTATCGTGGCACGCAGTGGGACGCCGAAATCGCCGGCGCCTCACGCACCGCGCGCGCGGAAACCATGTACATCGTCGGCACCCGCGGTTCGACGCTGGTCGTCGCGGCGAACAAGCCTTGAACAACCGCGGCCAGCGACCGTCATGAAAGATCTCCGGAGATCTCACCATGTTAAGCGGTTTCTCGCCTCGTCAACGCTGGCGCTCTTCGATCGTCAGCGGTGATCGTCGTCATCAAAGCGATTCGCGTGGTTCCGCAGCAACACGCGTGGGTGGTCGAGCGGCTCGGACCGTTTCTATGCGGTGCTGCAGCCGGGACTCAATTTCGTGATCCCGTTCGTCGACCGCGTCGCCTATCGTCACGACCTGCGCGAAATTCCGCTCGATGTGCCGTCGCAGATCTGCATCACGCGCGACAACACGCAGCTGCAGGTCGACGGCATCCTGTATTTCCAGGTCACCGACCCGAAGCTCGCGTCGCTACGGCTCGTCGAACTACGTGCTCGCGATCACGCAGCTCGCGCAGACCACGCTGCGCAGCGTGATCGGCCGCATGGAACTCGACAAGACGTTCGAGGAGCGCGACCACATCAACGTGCAGGTCGTCGACTGCGCTCGACCAGGCCGCGGCGCAGCTGGGGCGTGAAGGTGCTGCGCTACGAGATCAAGGACCTGACGCCGCCGGCGAAATCCTGCGCTCGATGCAGGCGCAGATCACGGCCGAGCGCGAAAAGCGCGCGGTGATCGCGACGTCCGAGGGCAAGCGCCAGGAGCAGATCAACGTCGCCATCGGCGCGCGCGAGGCCGCGATCGCGAAATCGGAAGGCGAGAAGCAGGCGGAGATCAACATCGCGCAGGGCGAAGCGCAGGCGACGCTGATCAACGCCGAGGCCAATGCGATCGGCCATTCGCCAGATCGCCGCGGCGATCGAGTCGCCGGGCGGCCTGCAAGCGGTGCAACCTGCAGGATCGCCGAGCACTACATCAACGCGTTCGGCCATCCTCGCGCAGGACCAACAACACGCTGATCGTGCCGTCGCAACGTCGCGGACATGGCCGGCCTGATCGCGACGGCGATGACGGTCATCAAGGCGCAGGGAAATGAGGGAAGTGAATGAGCGCATGGACCTGAAGGACAGCACGTTCATCGTCACCGGCGGGGCTTCCGGGCCTGGGCGCGCGCGACGGCGCGAATGATCGGTCGCCGGCGGCGGCAACGTCGTCGATCGCCGACCTCAAGGAGGCGGAAGGCGCAGGCGCTGGCCGACGGAACTTGGCGCGACGGCGCGCTTCGTGAAGACCGACGTGACCGACGAGGCGAGCGGCAAGGCGGCCGTCGCCGCCGCGGCTGATCGGCTTCGGCGGCCTGCAGGGCCTCGTCAACTGCGCCGGCATCGTGCACGGCGAAAAAGTCATCGGCAAGGAAGGGCCGCACACGCTCGCGGGCTTCGCGCGCGCGATCAACATCAACCTGGTCGGCTCGTTCAACCTGATCGCGGCTCGCGGCCGACGCGATGTGCAAAGGCACGCCCAACGCCGAGGGCGAGCGCGGCGTCATCGTCTATACCGCGTCGGTGGCGGCGTTCGACGGCCAGATCGGGCAGGCCGCCTACGCGGCGTCGAAAGGCGGCGTCGTCGGCGATGACGCTGCCGATCGCGCGCGAGCTCGCGCGCTTCGGCATTCGCGTCATGACGATCGCGCCGGGCATGTTCGAGACGCCGATGGTCGGGCAGATTCCGCCGACATCGCCGAAGCGCTGGGCAAGATGGTGCCGTTTCCGCCGCGGCTCGGGCGGCCGGCGGAATTCGCGTCGCTGGTCGGCGAGATCATCCGCAACCCGATGCTGAACGGCGAGGTCGATCCGGCTGGATGGCGCCATTCGCATGGCGCCGAGATGAGCGCCACGCTGCCGCGAACTCGCGCATGGTTATTCGCGCCGGATCAAGCGCGAACGCGGTGATGATCATCGCGACGAAGAACACGAGCGTCCAGCCGGCAATCGCGAGCCCGAGGAACTCCCAGCCTTTCTCCGCGCACTCGCCGCTGCCCGCGAAGACCTTCTCACGACATCCGGTGAGCGGCATCGATTCCATCATGTAGGAAAGGCCCATGCCCGCACGCCGGCACCTGGTCCTTCGGCAGCGCCTGCAGCCACACCTGCCATGCCGCGAACGCCGCGCCGGCGCCCGCGAGACACCAGCACCAAGCCCGGCGTAGATCGCGCGCGCCGAAGTCGCGCGGATTGTGGAGCGAACGCGACCAGGAAAAACGATGCCGACCGCGGACACCGCGATTCGCTGGAAGATGCACAGCGGGCACGGCTCGAGGCCCATGGCCGTACTGCAGCCACAGCGCCCAGCCCATCAGTCCGGCGCAGACGAGAAAGCCCAGCAGATAGCGCAGACGCTGCGCGGCGGCAGCAGGATCAGCGCGAGCGACGTCGACGCCGAGCGTCACGACGCCGATCGCGGTAGAGCGACTGCGAAAGCGACGGCTCGGTCGCCGAACCAGCGAAACAGGATTTCCTGTCCGAGCAGCGCGAGCGCGACGAAAGCCCGACCCACGGCCAGGAAATCGTGCGTAGCGCATCATCGGGTTGCCTTCGCCAGTGCCTGATCGAGGTCCCAGATGATATCGTCGAGCGTCTCGAGGCCGACCGACAGCCGGATCATCTCCGGCAGTCACGCCGGCGGCGCGCTGCTCGTCGTCGTCCAGTTGCCGATGCGTCGTCGACGCCGGATGGATGACCAGCGTCTTGGCGTCGCCGACGTTGGCGAGGTGCGACAGGAACTGCACCGCCTTCGATGAAGCGCTCGCCGGCCGCTGCGCCGCCGCTTGACGCCGAAACGTGAGGATGCCGCCGGCGCCGCGCGGCAGATATCTGCGCGCGCGAGCGCTTCATAGCGGTTGCCGGCCAGCAGCGGATAGTTCACCCATTCGACCGCCGGATGCGCGGCGCAGATGCTGCGCGACCGCCAGCGCCGACTCGCAATGCCGCGGCATGCGCAGGTGCAGCGTCTCGATGCCCTGCAGCAGCAGGAAGGCGCGAAGCGGCGACAGCGTCGGGCCCGAGCGTGCGCATCGTTTCCATCCGCGCCTTCATCGTGAAGCCGAAATCGCCGAAGGTCTCGTAGAAGACGCACGCCGTGATAGCCGCGCGACGGCTCGGTCATCTGCGGAAAGTTGCCGTTGTCCCAGCGGAAATTTGCCGGACTCGACGACGATGCCGCCCATCGTCGTGCCGTGGCCGCCCAGGTATTTCGTCACCGAGTGGATGACGATGTCGGCGCCGTGCTCGAACGGCCGGCAGAGATACGGCGAGGCGAGCGTGTTGTCGATGACGAGCGGAACGCCGGCGCCGTGCGCGATCGTCGGCGATGCGCCGCGAGTGTCGCAGACGTTGAGTTGCGGATTGCCGATCGTTTCGGCGTAGAGCGCCTTGGTGTTCGGCTTCAGCGCGCGCCGGAAGTTCTGCGGGATCGTCGGCGTCGACGAACGTGGCGTCGATGCCGAACTGCGCGAACGTGACGGCGAGCTGCGAATACGTGCCGCCGTACAGCGTGCGCGACGCGACGATGTGATCGCCGTGCGCGGCACAGCGTGAGCAGCGCCACCATCTGCGCCGCCATGCCGGTCGCGGCGGCGAGCGCCGCGCGTCCGCCTTCCAGCGCGGCGACGCGCTTCCTCGAGCGCCGCGACCGTCGGATTCGAGATGCGCGAGTAGACGTTGCCGAACGTCTGCAGGTTGAACAGGCTCGCCGCATGATCGGCGCTGTCGAACACGAACGACGTCGTCTGGTAGATCGGCAGCGCGCGCGCGCCGGTGGCGGCGTCCGGGATCTGGCCGGCGTGCAGGCACAGCGTGTCGAAGCCGAATTTGTGGTCGGGCATGGCGCGTCGTATCGCGGCGTGTCCGTGAGTCGGATGTCGGCATCGCCGGCGCCGGGACGAGATGACGCCGGTATTGACGCCGGCCCAGTTGAGGCCGCCCGAGGATGCCGCGCGTGCTCGATCTTCACGCAGCGGTCCATGACGACGTCGAGCCCGGCGTCGCTCGCGATCGCGCGCCGCCTCGTCGTTGCGGATGCCGAGCTGCATCCACAGCACCTTCGCGCCCTTGGCGACGGCCTCGCGCGCGATGCGGCAGAATTTCGTCGCGGCTTGCGAAAGCAGTCGACGATGTCGACGCGGCCGGGAATCGCAGCGACGTTCGGGTAGCACCGTTCGCCCGAGCACTTCCGCGTAGATTCGGGTTGACCGGGATGACCGCGGTACCCGTGGTCCGCATGTATTTCGCGGCGAAGTAGCTCGGGCGATACCAGTTGCGCCGACAGATCCGACGACGGCGATCGATGCGCGGTCTGCGCGAGGATGCGGCGCAGACCCGCGATGTCGTCGACGATGGCCATTGGAACTCTGTCGCCGGAGACCTACCAGCGCGGCTGCTGGTTGTACGGGTAGTCGTTGTTGACCTTGCGCCCCGAGGAAATGCGGTTATTCATCACGCGACGAGCAGGATTTGGGGTAGTCGCCTGGGCCGAAGCGTCCGGCATGTCGCCTTCGAAGTTGGCATCCGTACAGAACACCCGGTACCCGCGCTCGACGCGAATTGACGACGCCCTGTCGTTGAAGCCGGCGTTGTCCCGAAATTGCGCAGTACGTCGCGTGTCAACACGAACGAACGTCCGGAAAATTCGGGCCCTCGTGCATCACGACACGCGATCTGGCCGCCCCCAGTTGCCGCCTGCCTGGGTCGCCGCCACCGCCGCCTGGAACCGGAACGTACGCGGGCCCGCCCCGCCCTGCGATGGGTCGCGCGGAACTCGTCTGCCCGTTCATGCCGCCCAGAGCTGTGTATCGGCCCGGGCCGTAATGACGGCAGTCGCCCTGGCAAACGGCGTCGGCGCAAAGCTGCCAAGTGCCGGAATAACACGATCAGTGACCGCGCGCGGTCGTTGAACCCGGACTGGTCGAGGTTGGGGAGCGTTTGCTCCATCGCGTGACGCTCTGGCCGGCCAAGCCTTCGCCTTCAGAACAATTGGGCGCGCGCTCCGTACTCGCCGCCGCCACCGCACGGGCACTCCACCGCCGCCACCGGTGTTCCAGCCGATCTCGCGCAGCGACGACAGAGCGATTCGCCAGGCCCATCGCGCCGAGCGTGGAGTAGTCGCCCGGCTGCAGCGTCACGCAGTTGCCGCGGTAATAGGCGTCCGAGCACAGTTGCCACGATGCCGCCACGAATGATTGCCGAAGACGCGCGGTCATTGAAGCCGTTGACGGGTCCGATTGGGCACCGAGCCGTTCGCCGCGAAGCGTCTGGCCGCTGAAATTCTCGCCTTCGAACAGCGTGATTTCCTGCGCCGCCAGGCGGCTCGGCGCAGCCGGCGAGCGCGGTTGCGAAGAGGATGTGCGCAAGTTTCATCTTGATCTCCTGGATTGGTTAAGCCGCTGGCGTGTGCGCTTCGCAGTCAACGGTGCCGCCGAATTCTAGCGGGTCCCGCCGGTCAACGATGTCGGGTTTCGTCGCTGAACGATGTCAGGTTTCGCCGTCGGAGACGGGTCCGCCGCCGGGCGCGGTGACGGTCACTCAACGTGCCCGGTGCTTGGGCTCCGGGATGCCAGCCGAGCAGCGGCGAGCATGAACGCAGAAGCCGACGACGTAAGCCAGGGCGACGTGCCAGCCGCCGCGCACCACACGCGACGACCGAACGGGCCTGCGGGAACTGGCTGGCCAGCGCGACGCCCGCCGACGAGCCGAACCAGATCATCGAGCCGCCGAAGCCGACCGCGTAGGCGAGAAAGCCCCAGTCGTAGCCGCCCTGCTTCAAGCGCCAGCGCGGTGAGCGGGATGTTGTCGAACACCGCCGAGACGAAGCCCAGGCCGAGCGCCACCTGCCACGATGCCGCCGGCAGCTTCTCGCACCGGCATCATCGACGCGCAGAGCACCAGGCGACAGCAGGAAGACGCTGCCGCGAGGTCGCCGCGGCAGCGACTCCCAGTCGGGCGGCGCAGCGACGGCGCGACGAGCGAGCAGCGCGACCCACGACCGCGAGCGCCGATGAACGGCAAGCTGGTCGAGCAGACCTCGCTGGAACCGAGCGTTGATCGACGACGTTGACGACGATCGCCGCGGCGAGGATGCAGCGGCGACGATGCCGACGCGCAGCCCAGTCGACGCGCGATGCCCGGCGGCGCGTCCTTGACGATCGGCGAATAGCGCGTGCTGCTGCAGCGCCGCGGGAATGCCGAAGAGCGAGCAGCGCGACGCTCGGCCGCGACGTAGGCCTCGAGCACCTGCGAGCGGGCTGCACGCCGTCGATCCACATCATCGTCGTCGTCGTGTCGCCGACGACGCTGCCCGAGCCGCCGGCGTTCGAGGCGGCGACGATCGCGGCGAGGTAGCCGATGTGGACCTTGCCGCGGAACAGCGTGCGTCGCCATCGTGCCGCCGATCAGCGCCGCGGCGATGTTGTCGAGGAAGCTCGACAAGCACGAACACCATGACGAGCAGCACGAAGCCGCCCTTCCAGTCGTCGGCAGGAAGGCGTGGCAGCATCGCCGGGCACGCGGCTTGTCTCGAAATGCTTGCGACGAGCAGCGCGAAGCCGAGCAGCAGGCCGAAGCAGGTTGGCGAGGATCACCCATTCGTGGTGCGAGATGCGAGATGAAGCCGGCGGCCACTGGTCTCCAGGAAGAGGCGAGAACCAGTGCCTTGAACAACGTGATGACCGCGAGTCCGGCCACGGCCACCCGCAGCGTGTGGTGATGGAACAGTGCAACGCCCAGGAGTGTCAGCCCGAACAGGATGAAGTCGATAGGGACCCCTGCGATGGCCGGCGGCCTCGTGGCAGGCCCGCGCGTCGGCGGCGGCCGCCAGCCATGGCGCCGAGGCTCGTCGCCAGCCCGGTCAAAATCTGGGCAATGGTGACGCGCCGCCCGGCAGGGTCTTGACGGCATCAGCATCTCGGTTAGGGTGATGTCGGTGGGCGGGACATGTGGCGCGCTGGAGTTTTCGGACATTTTCCGGACCGTGCAGGAGGTGTGCCGCCGGGCGTTGCATGGTGACGCTGATTGTAACCGCTTGAATCTACTCGCGGCTATTCCGAAACTTGCCGGATTTTCGGCAAGGCGGGCGGCCCGGTGCGATTGGGCATCCTATCAACAGGCCAGCACCCCTTTTCCCCGGAGTAGGGTAGGCTCGATCCTTGCTAGGATTTACCGAACTGGAAATCGCAATCGGCCGTGTGCGGCCGGCTTGCGGGGAGCCGCCGGACCGCCAAACCGGGTCCGTGGGCCCTCCGTAGCCGGGCTCACGGCCGTTCGTTAACGAGAAAAATTGCGCCATGCGCTGCCGCGATCGCTGAATCGACTTGAACTAGCCGCTTCCGCGAAACCCCGGGTGAGCCGGTGGAGCGGAGGGCGCCCTGGCTGCGCTGCAGAACAAGCTCAATGCGCTGGGCGTCCCGATCGCGTACATCGATCGCAATCAGCGCTACCGATTTGCCAACAGGGCGCTCCTCGACTGGCTGGGCAAGCGGGCGATCGACGTCCCTCGGCCGGGAAGTGATCGAGGTTCTCGGCCGCGACGTCTACCAGCTCTATCACGCCTATGAGTCGACGCCGCGCTCTCCGGCATGAGCGGACCGTGTTCGAGCGCCGGGCTGGTCGCCCCGGGCCGCCCCTCGCTGTGGATCCGCGTCGACCATTACCCCGACCGGACTGCGCAAGGCCATGTCCGCGTGGTTCTGCCGTCCACCTACCAGCGATGTCAGGCAGCTTAAAGCGCCTCAGAACTCGAAGCGGGGCCAGCGCGAACACCGTTCGAGGCTCGTCACCGACAGCGTCGGACTGCCCATCCTGTATTTCGACCCCTCGGCAGCCGCCGAAAATTGCGTTTCGCCAATAAAACCGTTCGGCACATGGATCGGGGTGCCGGGCCGACGACCCTCCTGGGCCACGCGTTGGCTGAAGTGCTGCCGCGACGCCGCTGTGGCAGAAATGCAGGGCTGCATCGAGCGCCGCTTTCGCCGGCGCGACGGTGTCGTACGAGCGGCGCGAGCCGCAACCGTCCGGTGAATCCCGGTGGATGCGCAGCAACGCTCTTCCCCGACCGCGATGGTCGGGCGGCCGCGTCGGCGGCGCGCGTTCGCGGTGATGGAATGTGACATCGAAGACGACATCCGCATCCGCGACGCGCCTCCAAGTCGCAGCAGGAGTCGCAGATGCGCCTCTTATGCCGGACAACATTCCCGGATGACGTCGCAACCACGTA
>ERZ1370068.3635-contig-2740_pt1 | contig 13880 bp, 14 predicted proteins | sample MGYA00561227_ERZ1370068 | MGnify/ENA primary metagenome ERZ1370068 (study PRJEB38410, sample SAMEA6850437) | metagenome | study: Metagenomic assessment of the ecological functions of the soil: analysis of the soil microbiota associated with the...
GTCCTCCCAGCTCCCGTTGTGTAAACCGGTGTGTGTGTAAATTCGCTGTGTTGATCTTCCAGACCGAGCGCCCTACGGCTCGCCACGAGGAATATCGAATCTATAACTCGGTCGTCGAAGACTTCTCGGCGCGGCGGGCGAAACTGGACGCCACCGTCAGGCTGCAGATGCCGATCGGGTTGTTGACCTCATGCGCGCAACGCCGGCGACCAGACCGCCGAGCGCGGCGAGAGCGTTCGGCGTCGATCAGGTTTTGCTGGGCGGCGTTGAGCTCGAACAGCGCGCCCTCGGCCTTTCTCTTTCGGAGGTGCGCAGCTCGTCTTCGGTCTTGCGCTTGGCGATGGCGTTTTCGCGAAACACCTCCACCGCGCGCGCCATCGCGCCGACCTCGTCCTTGGCGGTCGTTCCCTGCACCTCGCCGATCGTAATCGCCGGACGTGATGGCGCATGCATCGCCGCCATGATCTGCTGCAGCGGCAGGCGGATGCTCAGCGCGATCACGACGCCCGCGGTGATGATGATGCCGAGGAAAGATCACGGCGATCGACAGCACCCGCGCGGGATATTCGCCGAGCGTCCGATCGAATGTCTCCTGCGCTTTCTGCTCGCGCTTGCCGCATCTTGACCGACAGGTCGTCGATGGCGCCGATGGCGTCGGCCTGGGCTGGCGTCGATGGTGTTGCGCAACAGTTCGGTCCGGTTGGCGAGCTGCTCCGACAGTTTGGCGAGGCCCTCGCGCAGCGCCACGTGCGCGCGTCGCGCAGCCGCTGCAGCGCCAGTGCGCTGCAGGTCGTTGTCGGCGAGGTCGGTCATCACCGGGATCGTCTTCTCGATCGTCTCGGTATTGCGGCGGGCGTCCTCGGCGAGACGCCGAGGCCAGCGAAAGGTAATAGGCGTTGGCGGCGACCAGCATCGCGGTGAAACGCCTCGCGCGATTGCCAAGCGACGGCCAGATCAGCGCATCGCGGTGCCCGGTCGCGCCCTCGATGATCGAGTAGAGCCCGGCCATGTCCCGGGCGGGCGCCAAGCACCTGCTCCTCATAGGTTTTCGAAATCGTCGCCTGGACGCCGCGCAGCTCGCCGAAGCCGTCGAGGAAGCGCTCGGTGACGCGCTCAAGCTCTCTTCGACCGATCCCGACAGCATCGGATCGGTCGACGCGCGCGTGGTGAGCGTGCCGAGCACCGCCTCGCGCAGCAGCAGGATCTCGGCGAACAGTTCGGGGCTCGGCTGATTGATGTAGCGATGGATCAGGTTCTGCAGGCGGCCGGTTTCGCTCTCCAGCAGCGCCAGGATCTTGTCCGATTCCCGCACCTGGCGGACATCGTCCCAGGCCGAACCGGAGCACCTGCGCGCCGTTCCATATCATCGCGGCAAGCACCACGACCACGGCCGAGTTCAGCGCGGCAATCGACAGGATGCGCCAGCGGATCGGCACCGCGCGGACCAGCCTGGTACGATGCGGAACGGCCGCGCTGCGGCGAAGCTCGCCGGCCGTTCCGCAGCTATCGTCTGCGAGGGCGTTGCCAAGGTCAATTCACTCCACCTTGACGAATTCGTTCGATCAGTTCGCGCGGCCGCCGGATCGCGTTGCGCTTTGGCATAGATGTGCCGCCATCGCCGCTTCGAACGGCTTGCGGTCGAAGTCGGTCACGATGGTCACGCCGGCCGTCTCTCGCCTGCTCGCGCGACTGCTCCTCGAGGTCCTTCCACTTCTCGCGCATGAACTGACTGGATCGCATCGCCGCCTCGCGAAAAATCTTTCGGTCTTCGCGCCGACAGGCTCGCCCAGGCCTTCTGCGACATCACCAGCACTTCCGGGCTCATCGTGTGTTCGGTCAGCGTGTAATAGCCGGCATATTTGTAGTGATCCGTGGTGACGAAGGAGGGCCAGTTGTTCTCCGCGCCGTCGATCAGCTTGGTGGCAAGACCGGTGAGAACCTGACCATCAGGGCAGCTCGATCGGCTCCGGCGCCGAGCGCCGTGATCATGTCGGACATCAGTTCCGGATTGCTGCACGCGCAGCCGCAAGCCCTTGATGTCGGCGATCGAGCGGACCGGCCTGACGCTGTTGTAGATCGATCGCGCGCCCGGAATCGTAGAACGCCAGGCCGACAAATCCGTAGGGCTCGAAGCTGCCGAGGATTTCGTTGCCGATCGGGCCGTCCAGCACCTTCTGCAAATGCTCGATGGAGCGAAACAGAAACGGCATCGCCAGCACGTTCATCGCCGGCACGAAAGTTTCCGACCAGCGCGCACATTGGTGCGATTGAGGATCGATCGCGCCGAGCGCGGGTCTGCTCAATGGTTTCCTTCTCCTCGCCGAGCTGGCGCGAATGAAAGCACCCGGACCTGGTGGCGGCCGCCGCTGCGCTCCGCGATCAGGCGGCCCATGTAGCGCAGCGCCTGCACGGTCGGATAGTCTTCGCTCTGGGTGTCGGCGGCGCGAAATTCACGTGCGACAGCGGTCCGTCGCAGACCGCCGCCAAACACAGCGCGACAACGAGTGCGACGGTCCGCGAAAGGTCGGCGCGGCTGGATACGGGCAACTTCATCCCCTTATGATGGTGTCGATGGCGGGAAAAAAGGTTCAACGCATTTCTAGTAGAAGCCGGCGAGAGATAGCTATTCGTGCCAGCGCTGGTGATATCGTCAATGGTGCGCCAGGCGGCTGCGAGGCCTTTGCCGGATTGCAACCGCAGGCGCAGGGCCTTAATGAGGGTGCGCGGGCGTCGCGAATGGCCGTGCAGCCGCGGCAGATAGGAATGGTTTGACCGTGAAATCGGCTCTTGGATTTTTGCGGCTCTCGCTGCCGCCGCGGCCTGGTCGCGCTTCGGCCTCTCCGGCCCACGCGGTCACCGATATCATGTGGTGGCACGCGATGTCGGGCCGAGCTTGGCCGGCAGCTGGAGAAGCTCGCCGCTGATTTCAACGCCTCGCAATCCGAATACCGGATCGTGCCGAGCTACAAGGGCAACTACACCGAAACCGTGACGCGCGGCGATCTTCGCGTTTCGTTCGCGCAGCCAGCCTGCGATCGTTCAGGTCAACGAAATCGCGACCGCGACCATGATGGCCGCGCGCGGCGCGATCTATCCGGTGTTCGAACTGATGCGGGACGAACAGGCGAGGCGTTTTCGCCGGCCGCGTATCTTCCGGCCGTTACCGGCTACTACGCCGATGTCGCCGGCAACATGCTGTCGTTCCCGTTCAACGCCTCGACGCCGATCCTTTACTACAACAAGGATCTGTTCCGCGCCGCCGGCCTCGATCCGGAAGTCGGCGCCGAAGACCTGGCCCGAGGTGGGCGCGGCGGCGAAGCGACTGCGCGCGGTCAGGCGCGGCTTGCGGGCTTCACCACGTCATGGCCCGTCATGGATCAATGTCGAGAATTTTCCGCGTTCCACAATCTGCCGATCTCGACCAAGGCCAATGGCTTTGACGGCCTCGACGCGGTGCTGATCTTCAACAATCCGGTGATGGTGCGTCACATCGCGCAGCTCGCGGAATGGCAGGCCAGCAAGGTGTTCGACTACAGCGGCCGCGGCACCATCGGCGGAGCCGCGGTTTCAGAAGGGCGAATGCGGCATCTTCATCGGCTCGTCGGCGACGCGCGCCGATATCAGGGCCAATTCGAAATTCGAGGTCGGCTACGGCATGTATGCCGTACTGGCCCGATGTCGACGGCGCGCCGCAAAACTACCATCATCGGCGGCGCCACGCTGTGGGTGCTGCGCGACCGGCCGCGCGCGCGAATACAGCGGCGTCGCAAAATTCTTCGGCTACCTGTCAAAGCCGGAGGTTCAGGCCGCCTGGCACCAGAACACCGGCTATCTTGCCGGTCACCCGCGCCGCTTTCGATCTGACTCGCGCGCAGGGCTTCTACGACCGCAATCCCGGCACCGCGATCTCGATCGAGCAGATCACCCTGAAACCGCCGACCGAAAATTCGAGGGGCGTTCGGCTCGGATCGTTCGTGCTGGTCCGCGATGTGATCGAGGACGAACTGGAGCTGGTCTTCGCCGGCAAGAAATCCGCGCAGGCCGGCGCTCGGATTCGCGCCGTCGAGCGCGGCAACCGCCTGCTGCGCCAGTTCGAGCGAGCCAGATCCGGATCGATAGCTGCCGTCGCGACTTCGCACAGCCGCACTGATTGCGCTCAAGAGACGCAGCCCACGAGCGGCGCTCAGAATATGCTGCACTCACAATAAGGCAAAAAGATCGCACCTCATTTGTATGCAATCGCCTACGCGGGTCGTGGCGATCGCGTGCGGCAGACCAAAGATTCGGTACGTCAGAATCATGCACTTAAGGCGCTCATCAGGCTTTCCGTTAAGATCTGGCACGAACCTTGCGACGCCAGCTCCGAGCCGGCCCACATCGCAGCGTTTGGAGCATCACCATGAAGCGTCGCGATTTCCTCGAAATCCGTCTCGCGGCTGGCCGCCGGCGCGCATGGTGCCGGCGCCCGCGATCTGGTCGCGCCGCCAAGGCCGATGCCGCGCTCGGAGACGCTGCTGATCGTCTCGGAAGGCGGGCCCAACAATCTCGACATCCACGGCGTCGGCACCAACGTGCCCGGCTACGAGGTGTCGTGGAATTGCTACGACCGCCTGATCAGCCACGAGATGAAGAGCGGTCCCGAGCGGCGTGCCCTATTACGACCGCGACAAGTTCAAGCGCGAGCTCGCCGACGACATGAACGTCGGCGACATGTCGGTCGACCTTCAAGCTGAAGAAGAACGCGACATTCCACGACGGCGCGCCGGTCACCGCCAAGGACGTCAAATGGTCGCTCGACCGCGCCGTCACGCGTCGGCGGCTTCCCGACCTTCCAGATGAGCGCCGGGCTCGCTGACCAAGCCCGAGCAGTTCGTCGTCGTCGACGACAACACGCGTGCGCGTCGACTTTGCCAGGAAGGACCGCCTGACGATTCCCGATCTCGCCGTCATCGTGCCCTGCGTCGTCAATTCCGAACTGGTGAAGAAGAACGCGACCGAGAAGGACCCCTGGGGCCTCGAATACACCAAGCAGCAGACCGCGGGCTCCGGCGCCTACAAGGTGACGAAATGGACCGCCGGCACCGAAGTGATCATGGAGCGCAACGACGACTGGGTCGGCGGTCCGCTGCCGAAGATCAAGCGCGTGATCTGGCGCATGGTGCCGCAGGCCGGCAACCGCCGCGCGCTGCTGGAGCGCGGCGACGCCGACATCTCCTACGAGCTGCCGTACAAGGATTTTCAGTCGAGCTGAAGGCCGGCCGGCAAGCTCAACATCGTGTCGCTGCCGTTCTCCAACGGCATCCAGTATATCGGCATGAACGTCACCAAGCCGCCGTTCGACAATCCGAAGGTGCGCCAGGCGGTGGCCTACGCGATGCCGTACCAGAAGATCATGGATGCGGTGCTGTTCGGGCTCGCCAATCCGATGTTCGGCGCGGCCGCCGAGCAAGACGACCGAGGTCGGCGTGGCCGCAGCCGACCAAATATTCCACCGACATCGCCAAGGCCAAGGCGCTGCTTGCCGAGGCCGGCTATCGCCAACGGCTTCGAGACCACGATCTCGTTCGACCTCAACTTCGCCGGCGTCAACGAGCCGCTCTGCGTGCTGGTGCAGGAGAGCCTCGGCCAGATCGGCATCAAGACCACGATCAACAAGGTGCCCGGCGCCAACTGGCGCACCGAACTGAACAAGAAGGAAATGCCGCTCTACACCAACGTGTTCTCGGGCTGGCTCGATTACCCCGAATACTTCTTCTACTGGTGCTATCACGGCAACAATTCCGTCTTCAACACCATGAGCTACAAGTCGCCGGAGATGGACAAGCTGATCGACGGCGCGCGCAATGCGGCCTCGACCGGCGACAAGGCGACCTACGACACCGACGTGAAGGGTTTCGTCGATCTCGCCTTCGCCGACATCCCGCGCATTCCGCTGTATCAGCCCTTCGTCAACGTCGCGATGCAGAAGAACATCTCGGGCTATCAATACTGGTTCCACCGCCGGCTCGATTATCGCGCGCTGCGTGAAGGCGTAAGCCGCCATGCTGACCATGATCGGCAAGCGGCTGATGTTCGCGATCCCGAGCGCTGATCGGGGTCGTGATCGTCACGTTCCTGCTGACGCGCGCGCTGCCCGGGCGATCCCGGCGGCGTATTTTGCCGGGCCCGCCGCGACCAAGGAGGCGGTCGAGCAGATCCGCAAGAAGCTCGGCCTCGACAAGCCGCTGATCGAGCAGTTCTTCCGCTACACCAACGATCTCGCGCATGGCGATTTCGGCAATTCGCTCACCACCGGCCAGCCGGTCGCCGACCGAAATCCGCAACCGCCTGCCGGCCTCGGCCGAACTGACGCTGCTCGGCCTCGTCGTCTCGATCGTGATCGCGCATCCCGCTCGGCGTGCTCGCCGCCACCCGTCCGGGCTCGTGGATCGACCATCTCTGCCGCGTGACGACGACCGCGGGCGTCTCGCTGCCGGTGTTCTTCACCGGCCTGGTGCTGGTCTATATCTTCTATTTCAGGCTCGGCTGGTCGCCGGCGCCGCTCGGACGGCTCGATGTGTTCTACAGCGCGCCGCCGACGGTGACCGGCTTCTATCTGATCGACACCCTGATCGCGCGCGATTTCGAGGCGTTTCCGCTCCGCGCTCAGCCAGCTGATCCTGCCGGCGCTGACGCTGGCGATCTTCTCGCTGGCGCCGATCGCGCGCATGACGCGGGCCTCGATGCTGGCGGTGCTGGCGTCGGACTTCGTGCGCACCGCGCGCGCCAGCGGCCTGTCGCCGGGCACCGTGATCGTCACCTACGCCTTCCGCAACGCGATGCTGCCGGTCATCACCACGCTCAGCATGGTGTTCTCGTTCCTGCTCGGCGCCAACGTGCTGGTGGAAAAAGTGTTCGCCTGGCCCGGCATCGGCTCCTACGCGGTGGAAGCGCTGATCTCGTCGGACTTCGCGCCGGTGCAGGGTTTCGTGCTGACCATGGCGGTCATGTACGTGCTGCTCAATCTGATGATCGACATTCTCTACGGCGTGATCGATCCGCAGGGTGCGGCTGGAAGGGTGAGGTGGAAGCATGAGCAGCGTTGCGCCTGCCGTTGAACCCGTCGCGTCCCGCGCGAACCTCGGGGCTGGTCGCGATCTTCGAGCACACCCGCTATGTGCTCGGCGAGAACCGCGTCACCGCGTTCGCGTTCGGGCTGTTGGTCGTCATCCTGTTTGCGGCGCTGTTCGGCCCCTACGTCGTGCCCTATGATCCGCTGGCGTCGCGACACCGCGGCGGCGCTGAAGCCGCCGTCGTGCGGCGCACTGGTTCGGCACCGACCAGTTGGGCCGCGACATTTTCAGCCGCGTCATCGTGGCGACGCGGCTCGATACCTTCATCGCGGTGGCCTCGGTGGCGCTGGTGTTTCTGATGGGCGGGCTCGCCGGCATCGCCGCCGGCTATTTCGGCGGCTGGACCGACCGCATCGTCGGCCGCATCGCCGATACCATCATGGCGTTTCCGCTGTTCGTGCTGGCGATGGGCATCGTGGCGGCGCTCGGCAACACCGTGCAGAACATCATCATCGCGACCGCGATCGTGAATTTCCCGCTCTATGCCCGCGTCGCCCGCGCCGAGGCCAATGTGCGGCGCGAACGCCGGCTTCGTGCAGGCGGCGCGGCTGTCGGGCAATGGCGAGTTCCGGATCCTGCTGGTGCACATCCTGCCCAACATCATGCCGATCATGATCGTGCAGATGTCGCTGACCATGGGCTACGCCATCCTCAACGCCGCCGGCCTGTCGTTCATCGGGCTCGGCGTGCGGCCGCCGACGGCCGAATGGGGCATCATGGTCGCGGAAGGCGCGGGCTTCATGGTCTCGGGCGAATGGTGGATCGCGCTGTTCCCGGGTCTGGCGCTGATGATCGCGGTGTTCTGCTTCAACCTGCTCGGCGACGGCCTGCGCGACATCGTCGACCCGCAGCGGCGGACGTGAGGCGGATGAACCAGCGATGACCGCGCAGCCGCTGCTCGACGTCAACGACCTCACCGTGGAATTCGCGACCCGCCGCGGCATCGTCAGGGCGGTGCAGCACGTCAACATCTCCGTCGCCAAGGGCGAGACGCTCGGCATCGTCGGCGAGATCCGGCTCCGGCAAGTCGGTCACCTCCTACGCGGTGATGCGGATCCTCGACCGCGCCGGCAAGATCGCCGAGGGCTCGGTGATGTTCTCCGGCATCGACGTCAAGGCCGCGAGCGAGAACCAGATGCGCGACCTGCGCGGCCGCGAAATCTCGATGATCTTCCAGAACCCGCGCGCGGCGCTCAATCCGATCCGCAAAGTCGGCGACCAGATCGAGGACGTGCTGCGCCAGCATGTGCAGCAGTCGGCAGTGCGGCGACCGCGGCGAGAAGGCGATCGAGGCGCTGGAGCAGGTCAAGATCGCCCGCCCGCGCGAGCGCTATCACGCCTATCCGTTCGAACTGTCCGGCGGCATGTGCCAGCGCGTGGTGATCGCGCTGGCGCTGGCCTGCAATCCGCAGCTCCTGATCGCCGACGAGCCGACCACCGGCCTCGACGTCACCACGCAGAAGGCGGTGATGGACCTGATCGTCGAACTGACCAAGCGGCGCGGCATGTCGACGATCCTGATCACGCACGATCTTGGACTGGCCGCGGCCTATTGCGACCGCGTGGTGGTGATGGAGAAGGGCCGCGTGGTCGAGACCGCGCAGTCGGCCGACATCTTCGCCAGGCCCGAGCACGCCTATACCAGGAAGCTGATGCGCGCGACGCCGCGGCTCGGCGTCTCCGTTGCGCGATCTGCTGCCGGAGGAGGAAGCCGCCGCGCTTCATGCTCTCAACCTCGCCCCACTTGCGAGGCCGTCGCACATCGTCCGAGTGGACTCTCGAGTCGTGCTTGCAGACCCGGCCATCCGATCCCTCTTCGCAGAGACTCTTCTCGTCAGAAGGCGATGGACCCCGGGTCAAGCCCGGGGTGACGTTCCAGCTAAGCGACGACGCCTCCGCAAAACCGCTGCTGCTCGTCGACAAGCTGGTCGAAGGAATATCCGCGCCAGGGCGCGACCGCGGTGCTGGCAAAACTGTTCTGGCCGCAAGCCGCCGGTCGAAACCGAACAATTCCGCGCGGTCGACGGCATCAGCTTCACCGTCGGCCACGGCGAGAGCGTCGGTCTGGTCGGCGAATCCGGCTGCGGCAAGTCCACCACCTCGATGATGGTGATGCGGCTGCTGGACCAGACCTCGGGCCGCATCATGTTCGACGGCGACGAGATCGGCGGCATCCTGCCCAATGCGTTTGCGCGGCTGCCGCTGCGCAAGAGCATCCAGATGGTGTTCCAGGATCCGACCGACAGCCTCAATCCGCGCTTTACCGCCGCGCGCGCGATCGCCGACCCGCATCATGCAGCTTGGCGACATCAAGGGACGCGACGCGCTGCGCGCCCGCTGCGAGGAACTTGGCCGGCCTGGTCGGGCTGCCGATCAACCTGCTCGATCGTTTCCCGCATCAATTGTCGGGCGGACAGAAGGCCCGCGTCGGCATCGCGCGCGCATCGCGCTGCACCCGAAGCTCGTGATTCTCGACGAGCCGACCGCGGCGCTCGGATGTCTCGGTGCAGGCGGTGGTCCTGAATCTGCTGCACGACCTCAAGCAATCGATGGGCATGAGCTATCTGTTCGTGTCGCACGATTTGAATGTGGTGCGTCTGTTGTGCGATCGTGTCATCGTGATGCGCGCGGGCAGAATCGTCGAGCAGGGTCCGTCCGAGCGGGTGCTTGGGCGATCCGCAGGATGCCTATACAAAGGAGCTGCTGACGGCGATCCCGCATCCGCCGTTGCCGGTTCATTGAACGATGCCGAGTGGTGAGAGAACAATGGCTGCTGATCCGCTTGACGACTATATCGACGCCGTCGCGAAGGCGCTGGCGCTGCCGGTCGAGGATGCCTGGCAGCCGGCGGTGCGAGGCCAATCTCGAGGTGTCGCTGAGGCTGGCGCGGCTGGTCGACGAATTCGCGTTGCCGGACGAAACCGAGCCGGCCAGTGTCTACTGCAGCCTGATCGCGCCATGACCGCAAATCCCGACGGCCTGTCGGCCTCGGAAATCGCGCAGGCCGTGGCGGCCGGCAAGATGTCCGCGCTCGCCGCGACCGAAGCGGCGCTGGCGCGGATCGCCAGACACGATCCCGTCTTGAATTCATTCACCGACGTCACGGCGGATCGCGCGCGCGCCAAGGCGCGCGCCATCGATGCCGCGATCGCGGCCGGGCAAAATGCCGGCCCGCTCGCCGGCGTGCCGTTCGCGGTCAAGAACCTGTTCGACGTGCAGGGTCTGCCGACCCGCGCCGGATCGAAGATCAACCGCGACCTCGAGCCGTCGCCGCGCGACGCCACGCTGATCGAGCGCATGGAGGCGGCCGGCGCCGTGCTGGTCGGCGCGCTCAACATGGGCGAATACGCCTACGACTTCACCGGCGAGAATGTGCATGACGGACCGTCGCGCAATCCGCATGATCCGACGCGGATGACCGGCGGCTCGTCGGGCGGCTCCGGCGGCGCGGTCGGCGGCGGCCTGGTGCCGCTCGCGCTGGGGTCGGACACCAACGGCTCGATCCGGGTGCCGTCGTCGTTCTGCGGAATCTTTGGACTGAAGCCGACCTATGGCCGCCTGTCGCGTGCGCGGTCGTTTCCGTTCGTCGCGAGCTTCGATCATCTCGGCCCGTTCGCGCGCAACGTCGGCGATCTCGCGCTGGCCTATGACGCGATGCAGGGGCCGGATGCCGACGACGCGGCGTGCACGACCCGGCCGGTCGAGCCGGTGACGCCGCTGCTGGCGCAGGATATCGGCGGCTTGCGGATCGCGATTGCCGGCGGATATTTCCAGAAGAACGTTTTCCCGGAAGCGGTCGAGGCCGTCGCGCCGCGTCGCCAAGGCGCTCGGCGCCACGCGCACGATCGAAATTCCCGAAGCCGGCGCGCGCCCGCGCCGCGGCCTATGTCATCTCCACGACCGAAGGCGCCTCGCTGCATCTCGATCGCCTGCGCAAGCGGCCGAACGATTTCGATCCGGCGGTGCGCGACCGCCTGATTGGCGGGCGCGATGATCCCGGCGCCGCTGGTCGACCGCGCGCAGAAATTCCGCCGCTGGTATCGCGCCCAGGTGCTGGAGCTGTTCAAATCGGTCGACGTGATCATCGCGCCGGCGACGCCCTGCGTCGCGCCGAAACTCGGGCAGGTGACCTTCGTGCTCGACGGCGTCGAGCTGCCGGTGCGCGCCAATATCGGCATCCACACCCAGCCGATTTCCTTCATCGGACTTCCGGTGGTCGCGGTGCCGGTTCCGCTGGAGCCGATGCCGATCGGCGTCCAGATCATCGCCGCGCCCTGGCGGGAAGATATCGCGCTGCGCGTGGCCTATGCGCTGGAGCGCGCGGGCGTGGCCGCCGCGCCGCCGCCGAGAGGATTTTAGAAATGGAGGTCGATCTTCCCGACGTGCTCGCCGAAGTGACCGAGCAGTTCGCGCGCTACGAGAAGGCGCTGGTGTCGAACGACGTCGCCGTGCTCGACGAGCTGTTCCGCAACGATGCCCGCACGCTGCGCTACGGCATCGGCGAAAATCTCTATGGCTATGAGGCGATCACGGCGTTTCGCGCCGCGCGCTCGCCGGTCGGCCTGGGGCGCAGGACCGACAAGACGGTGATCACGACCTATGGCCGCGACACCGCGGTGGCCTCGACGCTGTTTTATCGCGACGCGTGCCCGGCAGAGGTGGGACGGCAGATGCAGACCTGGGTGCGATTTCCGAGGGCTGGAGGATCGTCGCCGCCCATGTCAGCATCATCGACGAACCCGGATCTCCAAGGACATGGATCAGAAGACATGAGTCTTGACGATCTTCCGACCCGGCGCTCCGCACGTCCAGCGCCGAGGCCGAGACGGTGGTTCGGCGCGTCGACCGGCCGTCATCGCTATCCGGACAAGATCACGCGCGCGGAGGAGCTGCGGCTGCAGCTCGCCGACGAAATCGTGCGCGGCGCGCTGCCGCCGGGCGTCGCCGCTCGACGAGACCGATATCGCGCGGCGCTTCAACGTGTCGCGCACGCCGGTGCGCGAGGCGCTGCGCCAGCTGGTGGCCAGCGGCCTGGTCGATGCCCGCGCGCATCGCGGCGCGGTGGTGGCGCGGCCCTCGATCGAGCGGCTGACCGGGATGTTCGAGGCGATGGCGGAGCTGGAAGCGCTGTGCGCCGGCCTTGCCGCGGAACGGATGCCGCCGGCGGAGCGGCACCGGCTGGAGGCGATCCACGAGGAATTGCGGGTGCTGAGCTACGCCGGCAATCCGGAGCGGTTTCACGAAGTCAACGAGCGCTTTCACAACGCGATCTATGCCGGCTCGCAGAACGGCTATATCGCCGAAATGACGCTGGCGACGCGGGTGCGGGTGCAGCCGTTCCGTCGCGCCCAGTTCCGCAATCTCGGGCGGCTGGCAAAGTCGCACGCCGAGCACGACCGCGTGGTGGTCGCGATCATGCGCGGCGACAAGACCGGCGCCGCCGCCGCGATGCGCGCCCATATCGAGCTGGTGCGCGGCGAATACGAGATTTATGCCGTCGGTGTACGCGCCTGTGAGCATGCGTCGTCATTCGCGCGGATCGCGCCGCTTGGCGCAGGCGCGCGGGATGCCATGACTCCCGATCGTGGTTATGGATTACGGGCTCGCTCGCTGCCACGCCCCGGAATGACGAGGAGTGCACGATTTCACACCGCCGACCTTCTCCGCCACAACGCGCGCCAGCCGCCGAAGGCGGAGATGTCGCGGGCGCCGTCGATCGTCGGCGGGTTCGACGATAAAACCCTTCACGCCGCGGCCATCGGCCAGACGGACCGTGCCGATCGACAGCGGCGGCGGGATCGCGGCGACGAATTTTCCGAACGCCGCCGCCGACAGCGCCCAGAGCTCCAGCTCGATCGACGATCCCGCGCCCGCCTCGACCCGCAGCATGCCGGGTTTTGGCGGCGTGGTGTCGAAGCGCATAGAGCTTGTAGTCCGGCGCGGTCGTGGCTGCCTCCAGCAGGCGTCCGCCGAGCGCCTTCAATTCGCCGTTGAGCGCCATGCCCGACAGATGCGCGCCGACCACCGCGATGGCGATCTCGTCGCCGCTCAGGCCCCGTCGGCAAGCGTCGCGAGCGGCGGCTGCGGCAGGCTCCTGCGCGCCCATGGTCAGTTTGGTGTCGGCATGAAAGACGCGGCCGATGCTGGCGAGCTGCGCGTCGTGTCCGGCGGGCGCCAGCAGCGTGATGCCGAACGGAATGCCGTCGGGCGCGCATCGCCGCCGGCAGCGCGAGGCCGCAGAGGTCGAGCAGGTTGACGAAATTGGTGTAGGTGCCGAGCCTGGCTGTTGAGCTCGATCGGATTGGCCAGCACCTGCGCGGTGCTAGTAGGCGGTCGGCGCCGTCGGCAGCACCAGCGCGTCGATGCCGGCGAAGCGTGCGCTCGGCTGACGCGCGCGCAGCGCCTGCAGCCGATAAAGCGCGGCAAATGTGTCGGCGGCGCTGAGCCGCGCGCCGGGCGATGGTGATCTCGCGCGTCACCGGATGGATCGATTCCGGCGATGATGCCAGCGAGATCGCGGATCACCAGATAGCGCTCCGCGACCCACGGTCCCTCATAGAGCAGCCGCGCGGTTTCATAGAAACGGCTCGAGATCGAACTCGACCAGCGTGGCGCCGAGCGCGGTGCAGCGCCTGGAGCGCGTCGCCGTAGGCGGTCTTCCGACGACCTTGTCGCCGTGAAGAAGATCAGCTTCGGCCATTGCAGCGGCACGCCCAGCCTGAGACGGGCGGGAAGCGTGGTAGCAATACGTAACTGAACGAAGTACAC
>ERZ1370068.6000-contig-5_pt1 | contig 13875 bp, 21 predicted proteins | sample MGYA00561227_ERZ1370068 | MGnify/ENA primary metagenome ERZ1370068 (study PRJEB38410, sample SAMEA6850437) | metagenome | study: Metagenomic assessment of the ecological functions of the soil: analysis of the soil microbiota associated with the...
GCCGCCGCGGGTGCGACGGCTGTCGATTCAGCCCGGCGGCTCAGTTCGTGACGCCGAGGTGATCGCGGCGGCCGACGAACACGGAATCGCGATGGTCTTCACCGGCCGGAGGCATTTCAGACACTGGAAGCCCGCCTGCGGCCATACATCGGTATGTAGGCCGGGCCTTCAGGCACGACTCTGCAGGCGCGGTCTGAAGACCCGCCCTTACATACGAAGGCGATGCCGAGAGCTCCTGTCCTGAGCGAGCGTCGCCGGTCCGAACTTCCCGACGACGACTCCAGCCGCGTGATTGGCGAGGACCGGCCGCTTCTGCCGAGCGTCGCGCCAGCCGCGACCGCCAGCGCGAGAGTCGGCGACGACGGTGTCGCCGGCGCCGGTGACGTCCGACGACCTCGCGCGCGACTGCCGGAATCGCCCTCCGGCACCGCGGCTCGAGAGCCACATCCCGTGCTTCTCCGCGCGTGATGAGCACGCCGCCTCGCACTGCGCGCTGGTTCTGAAATTCGAGCGGCGGCGCGCCTGGCTTCGTCGTCGGAGCGGATGCGGCGGTGCGTGGCGGCCTCCGCCTCGTGATGGTTGGGCGTCACGAGCGTCGCGCCCGCGTAGTAATTGAGATGCGGAATCTTCGGATCGACGAGGAGCGGCACGCCCGAGACGTCTTGACGCGACGAGCGCGCGCCATCAGCGCCGCTCGTGATCGTCCCCTTCAGATAGTCCGACACCAGCAGCACGTTCGCGTCGCCGCCGAGACGCTCGATGCGATCGACCAGCTTGAGCTCGATGTCCGTTCGCCGCGTCGACGTCGTCTTCGTAGTCGATCCTGCGCGACCTGCTGGTTCCGATCCGGTGACGACGCGGACTTTTTCGACTGGTCGGCCGCTCGGCGGCTTCGACCAGGCCGTCGCTCGAGATGTGCGCGGCGCCGAGCGCTGTCGTGACGCGCGCGAGCCGCCTCGTCTGCGCCCACGATGCCGACGAGGCGACACGCGCGCCGAGCGCCGCCAGGTTGTGCGCGACGTTGGCCGCGCCGCCCAGCGCGTGAATACTGCGCTCGAAAGCGAACGACCGGCACCGGCGCCTCGGGAGAGATCCGGGACACCTTGCCGACGATGAAGCGGTCGAGCATCGACGTCGCCGGCGACGAGCACGTGCAGACCCGCGAGTTTGGCCACGAGGTCGCGCGGCCCGCCGCGCGATCGAGCGGCGGCAGGTGTCACTGAGCGTGGTCCGGCAAGGGCCGCACGGCTGCGAAGGGCAGCGTCACGATGATCAGCAGCAGCATCAGGAATTCTGAGTCGCCGAAGTTGTATTCGAAGAGCCCGGCAGCGAGCGCCGAGCGCCAGGCGGCCAGCGCCGCGGCGGCCAGCATCGCGATCGGCGCTGACGCGGAAGTTCTTCACCAGATCGATCACCAGGACGGCGATGAACCAGATCCACACCGCGAGGGCCGGCAGTCCCCGCTCGGCGGCAATCTGCATCGGCACGTTGTGCAGGTGGGGATTGGTCTGCTCGACGCGCGTCAGGGCCGCGGTATTCCGCGTACAACGGTTCGACCATGTTCGGACCGACGCCGACAAACGGGTGGGCGCGCATCATGCTGCGCGCCTTCGCGCAGCATCGCCACGCGATCGCGATTGGTCGGGTCGTTGAGGTCCGCAGATCGACGTGAAGCCGCGTCGTCAGCCCGCCGGAGCGGCGAGAAGGAAGATCGCCCCGACGAATCGGCAGTACGGCGAAGAGACGGAAGTCCTTCAGTCGAGCAGAGCAGCGCGGCTGCCACGCAGGCGCCGACGACGCGCGTTGCGCGTGAAGGTCACCGCGACGGCGACGGCGAGCGCCGGCATCACGAGCGCGGCCCACAGTGCGATCGCGTGCGGCCGAAGAGCAGCCGCGCCAGCGCGATCGACCGAGCACCAGCATCACCAGTCCCGAGAAGGTCATCGCAGTGCCCGAGCGTTCCGCGCGCGCCGGTGGTGGATGTCGTAGTGGAGGATGCCGTACTGGAAAATGCCGTAGGCCGCGCTGATGGCGCCCGCCGTCACGATGACCGTGATCATCGTCGAGCCCGCGATCGCCGCGGATGAAGCGGTACGTGAGCGGCACGAGCAGGAACAGCACGAGCTGTTTCGTGTCGGCGAAGCTGACCCACGGCTGCGGCGAAAACGCCGCCGAGACGAGCGTGAGTCCCGCAGTAGACGACGAGCGGCCAGAAGAAGCGCGGGCACTTCGATGCGCTCGCGGCGCATCACGATCAGCGAGACCCAGCAGACGAAGGGCCACGGCGAGCAGCGACTGCGCGATCGGCGATCGAGAACTGGAGCGCGGCGCCGACGCCGAAGACGCGCCAGCAGCCCGGCCTGCTCGAGGCGTGCGGAGGCGCCGACGATCGGGCGACGTCGACGGTGGCAGCGGCGCTGGGACATTCGAGACATTTTACAGGCTCAGTGACGCGCTCGGGCGGCCTCGAGGACCTGCTCTCGGCGTGATGCGCGTCAGGCAGCGGAAATCGCCAGGCTCGCATTGCCGCTGGTCGCACGGGCCGGCAGGCGAGGTCGTGCGACCTCGACGGCTTCGGCCGGCCATATTCGTCCGCGCGCCACGGCGCCGAACGCGCCGGCAGCGTCGGACCATACAAGCCGACGATCGGCACGTGGCTGGTCGCCGCGACGTGCAGCGGCCCGCTGTCGCCGCCGATGTAGATCGCCGCGTCGATCGAGCACAGCGCGCGAAGCTCGGTCGAGCGAGAGCTCCCCGCAGTCGAGCACTCGCCGACGTTCGGATGGGCGAGGCGCGCGCGTGCATCGGCGATGACCGCGGGCGGCGGCATCGCGTTCCGACGGCCCGGATGTGACGATGACGTGGCAGCGCGAGTCAGCCGCGGCAAGACCCGCGGCCACGGCGGCGAACGACGTCGATCGGCCACCGGCGGAACGGATTGCCGGCGCTGCACGTGCATCGACGACGAGCCGATCGCCGGCGCGCGACTCCCGCGTGCGACAGCGCTCGGCAACCGACCGGCTGCCGCGTGGATCGACGCGCATCTCGACAGGCGTCCGATGTCGGATCGCGGAGGCTCGATGCCGAAGCGGCGTCAGCAGATCCCACTGGTTCACGCACGGAATGCCGCGGCGCGCAGCTCGCGAGGCCGCGCGACCTGCGCGCGTGTACATCCACGCAGCGGCCGGCGACCTCGTAGCCGACGCGAATCGGCGCGCCGCTCAACCACGTCAGCAGCGATGCCGCGCGGGCCGCCGTGAAAGTCGATCGCCACGTCGAATGTTGCCGATCGCAGGCGGCGGACGAGCGCCGCGCATCCGACGCCGAGGCCCTGCCACGGCGCGGTGCGACGATCGACGTCGTCAATGTGCGGATTGCGCTGCGACGATCGGCGCGGCGGCGGGTTCGACGAGATAGGCTGATGTGGGCTTCGGGAAACTGTCTGCGGATCGCCCGAACCGCCGGCGTCGTGAACACGACGTCGCCAATTTCCGCAGCGACAGGCTGAACTGAGCAGGATTCAGATTCCCAATCTACATCGATTCAGTTCTCGATCGTGGCTTCGTCGATCAGCATGACCGGGATGTCGTCCTTGATCGGGTAAACACGTTTGCACGTCGCGCACTTGAGGGCTGTGCCGTTCTTGACCAGCGTCACGGGCGTTTTGCAGTTCGGGCACGCGAGAATTTCCAGCAATTCCGGGTCGACGGCCATGCGACGGAATATATGACACCTTCCTGGCTTTTGTGGAACAATTCCACTGCTATGAGATTGCCGCTCTTGCATCGTCGTCTCCTTGCGGCGCTCGTCGCTCGTCGCCGCCGGCAGCTGGACAGAGCGCCCGGCCCGGCCGCGCCAGCGCAGGCGTCGATCGCGATCGCCGAGGCGTACGCGCAGTTCATGCTCGGCCCATCGTCTCGAGGACGACAACGACATTGACGGCGCGATCGCCGCGCATAAGCGCGCGATGGCGCTCGATCCGCAGGCCGCGCGACATTCGTCGCGCGAGCTGGCCGATCTGTATCTGCGGCAGAACCGCGCGGCCGGACGCGCATGGCGACAGGCGAGCAGGCGCTGAAGATCGCGCCGGCGAATCCGGATGCGCATCGCGTGCTCGGCACGATCTACCGTCGCTGGCGACGCGAGCACGCCGAGAGCGCAGCGCGGCTCGCGGAGGCGCAGCGCGAGAACATGCGCGAAGGCGATCGATCATCTCGAGAAGGCGATCGTCGGACCCGGTGGGCGCGGGCCGGATGCGAACCTGCGCGCGATGCTGTCGCGCGCTCTACGTCGCGAGCGGGCAGCTACGACAAGGCCATTCCGATGCCGACCGAGCTGCGTCAAGCAGGAGCCAGGCAGTGGGAAGACGGCGCCACGCTGCTCGTCGAAGCGTATTCGGCGGCCGGACCGCGACGGCCGAAGCCGGTGAAGTGGCCTCGAGGAACAGGTCGAGGACAATTCCGAGCTGCTGCCGACGCTCGGCCGATCTCACTGCGACCAGCGGAACTGGCGCGGAAGCGGCCGACGCCTATCAAGATGGCGGTCGCAGAGCGTCGCCGCGCAGTTTCGATCTGCGCGTGCGGTGGCGCGTCGGTGCTGCTCAACACCGGGTCGAAGGAAGACGTGGCGACGGCGCGCACCGCGCTGCGCGAAGCGCTGGCGATGCGCGGCACCGACGAGCGCGCGCTCGTATCTGTCGTCGGTCAGGCCGAGCGCCGGAGCGGCGATCTCGAGGCGGCGGAAGCCGCGGCGCGGCGAGTTGATGCGCGCAGAACGCCGGAATCCGCGTGGCTTCGTCGCGCTCGCCGAGACGCTCGAAGAGCGGCGCCGGTATCAGGCCGTGGTCGACGCGCTCGCGCCCGGCGATGACGAATCGTTCCGCTCGGCGCCAGAATTCGGCGGTCGCGCTGGCGATGCTGCTGCCGCATCTTGGCTTCGCGTATCCAGCAGGTCGGGCAGCTCGACAAGGCCATCGCGACGTTCGAAGAAGCGCGCAAGATCTCGCCGCGCGATCCGATCCATCACCGGCTATCTGATCTCAGGCGCAGATCGTCGGCGAGAGAACTACGGCGCGGCCGCCGAGCTCGCGCGAGTCAGGCGCGGACGCCGGACCGCCAGACAACCTGGGGCTGGCGCGGCTCGAGGCGCAGGCGCTTCGCCAGAGCGGCAAGCCGGACCAGGCGTTCGCCGTGCTCGAAGGTGTCGTGCAGAAGCAGCGGCGACGATCCGGATGCCGTTCATCGCGCTCGCCGATCTCTACAGCGATGCCGGCCGCGGTCCGCAGGCCGTCAAGGTGCTGCAGGATGCGCAGGGCGAAGTTTCCCGAGCGAGATCGTCGATCCGTTCGAGCTCGCGTCGATGCTCGAGAAGCAGAAGAAGGTATGCGGAGGCGGAGGTCGGTCGTTCCGGCAGCTCATCGCCGAGGCAGCCCGAGCACACGCCGCGCGCTCAACTACCTCGGCTACATGCTGGCGGAACGCGGCGAGCGGCTGGACGAGTCGGTCGAGCTGATCCAGCGCGCGCTCGAAGCTCGATCCGGACAACGGCTCGTATCTCGACAGCCTGGGCTGGGCGCTATTTCAAGAGCGGCAAGTTCGATCTCGCGGAGGAGCACTTGAAGCGCGCCGCCGATCAACTGAGTGACCAATTCCGTCGTCCAGGATCACTACGGTGACGCGCTCGCCACGACTGCGGCGCTACGATCAGGCGATCGCCGCCTGGATCGCGCGCGCTCGCGGGCGATCGGCGATTCGCATCGATCGCAACGACATCGACAAGAAGATCAAGCCGCCAAGGGCAGAAGCTTCCCGAGACGATGAGCGTGGCACCGCGGAGGGGCCTGAGCAGCAATCGGTCCTCTGCGACTCGCGATCCTGGCCGCACCGCTCCTCGGCGCTGCGTGCGGCAGGCCGCTCATGAAGCTGCCCGAGGGTCCGGGCGCGCCCGCCTCCGGACATCTCCACCGCATTCGATCAGGCCACGGCGACGTGCCGTAGGGTGTCTTCGCTGACCGCGGAGGTCAACGTCAGCGGCTCGATTGCCGGGTCAGCGCATGCGCGCGCGGCTCGTCGCCGGCGTCTGGCGGCACGCCGGCATCGGCGCGGCTCGAGGCCTACGCGTTCGGTCAGCCGGTCTTCATTTCGTGGCCACGATCGCGGACGGCACGCTGCTGCTGCACCCGCGAGCAGCGTCTGCTCGAGCACGAGCGTCCGAGGCGAGATTCTCGAGGCGATCGCCGGCGTCCCGCTCGATGCCGCCGAACTGCGCGCTGAAGCGCCTGCTTGGCTGCGCGGCGATCAGCCGCGCCTCGAGGCCGCAGCCTTGGCGACGACTGGCGGATCATCGCGCGGTGCATCGACCGACATCTACCTGCAGCCGCGAAGCGCGAACCGGCGCCGTGGCGTCTTGTCGGCCGCCGTTCACCACGCGCCGTCGCAACCCGTCTGGCGTGCGGAGTACAAGAACTTCGCCGGCGATCTGCCGCGGGACGTGCGCTTCGTCAGCCGCGAGACATCGCCGCTTCGATCTCCGGCTGCAGCTCTCGCAGGTCGAGCTCAGATCGATCTTGCCGCGCCGCCGCGTTCCAGGTGAACGATCCTGCCGGCGTCCGGGCGCATCACGACTCGACGAGCTTCCGGGCGTCAGGGCCCGCTCGGGGCGTTTGGATCGCCGCGAGATGATCGCTGACTGTCACGCGATGCGGCTTCGCATCCCGGCGTTCGCCAAGATCAACCTGTCGCTGCGGTTCGCGGCGTTCGGCCTGACGGCTATCACGAGCTCAACACGGTGTTTCAGACCATCAAGCTGCACGACGTGCTGTCGTTCTCGCATACCTCCGGCCCGTTCGACATTCGCTGCGACGATCCAGCCTGTCCGGCCGACCGCACGAACCTGATCTGGAGAGCGGCGCGAGCTGCTGTGCGCGCGCCGGCCGATTTTCGGGGAGGCCGCGGGGGTGCGGGTCCGGCTTCAGAAGAAGATTCCCGTGCAGGCTGGCCTCGGCGGCGGCAGCGAGTGATCGCCGCCGCTGCGCTCAGTGACGCTTTCGAGCATGCGAAGGATCGCGCTGCCGTCGCGGCAGCTGGCGCGGATCGCGAGAAAGCTTGGAGCCGATGTCGCGTTCTTTCTCGCAGGGGGAACCGCGCTCGGCGAGGGAGCAGGCGATGCGCATCAAGCCGACTCGGACCGGCCGTCCTCGTGGGTGGTGCTGCGTCGTTCCTGGCTTTGGCGTCAGTACGAAAGACGCCTATCGCTGGTTCGATCAGTGACCAGACCATCGGAGGAGCGTCCTGGTGCCAACGAATCTTCAGGCGCCGGTCGCCAGACGTCACCCTGAGATCGCGCAGATCGTTGCGGAGCTCAGTCAGCGCGGGCGCTTCTCATGCCGCCATGTCGGGCAGCGCGGTCTGTGTTCGGTCTGTTCGCCGACGAATCGCGCAGAGGTCGGCGGCTGCGCGCGGCTCGAAGCGTCGACACGTCGCGCCGTGGTCATCCTGACGCGGACCGTCGCCCGCAGGGGAATTCGGCCGCCGCGCTGTTCCGGGAGTTCTCGAATCCATCTACGGGCGGTCTTGCCCGGAAAAGTGTCCATCGGATAGACTTACCGTTTGCGCCACGTGGTTTCGGCCACCCCTGAAGTAGTCTCTCCAGCAACAGACCGCGGATATGACGCGACTTCAGGGCTGCCGACTGTGATGGGGCGTGGCCAAGCGGTAAGGCGCGGGACTTTGGATCCCGTATTCGAAGGTTCGAATCCTTCCGCCCCAGCCAATCTCCAGACGACGGCGGCGACGCTGACGAGTGAGCTGCCTTCGTGGCGACCGGATTCGGCGAGCTGAAAGATTTTCTCGGGCAGCGCGCATCCCGAGCTGACGCAGGAGATCGCGGCGTTTCTGGGCGTGTCAGTCAGGGCAGGCGCGCCTCCGCCGGTTTCCGGACACGGAGGTCTCGTTTCAGATCGACGAGAACATCCGCGGGACCGACGTGTTCGTCGTGCAGCCGACCTGCGCAACGGCACGGCGTCGGTCGATCAGCACCTGGTCGAGCTGATGATCATGATCGACGCGTTCCGCCGTTCGTCGGCGGCGCGGATCACCGCGGTGGTGCCGTATTACGGCTACGCGCGGCAGGATCGCAAGGACAAGCCGCGCGTGCCGATCTCGGCCAAGCTCGTGGCGAACGTGCTGAGCGCCGCGGGCACGCAACCGGGTGCTGACGATGGACCTGCACAAGGCGCAGATTCAGGGGTTCTTTGACATTCCGGTCGACCATCTGTTCGCCGCGCCGGTGATCATCGAGTATCTGGCGCGGCTCGATTCGCCGCAAGCTCACGCTGGTGGCGCCCGATGCGGGCGGCGCCGAGCGGGCGCGCGCCTACGCGAAGCGGCTCGACGGCGAGCTCGCCGTCGATCGACAAACGGCGGATCGAGGACGGCACGGCCGAAGTGATGAACGTGATCGGCGACGTCGAGGGGCGCACCTGCATCATCCAGGACGACATCGTCGACACCGCGGGGACGATCACGAAGGCGGCGACGGCGCTCAAGGACAACGGCGCGGCGCGCGTGCTCGCGTGCGCCGTGCACGGCGTGCTGTCGGGACCGGCGATCGATCGGATTCGAGAAGTCGCCCATCGACAAGATGATCGTGACCAACACGATCCCGCAGTCGAAGGCGACGCGCGGCGTGCAGCAAGATCGTCGTGCTCTCGGTGGCGCGGCTGCTCGGCCAGGCGATCAAGAGCATCCACGAGGAGACGTCGGTTCTCCTCGCATTGTTCATCTAGGAACTGGGGCTGAAACACGGACGCGATACTGGAAGCCACACCGCGCGATACGTTCGGGAAGAACGAAGCCAACCAGGACCCGCCGCGGCGGCATGGAATTTCCGGCCGGTGCTCGCCACGCGGCGCGCTCGGACCCGGATCCTCGAACAAGGACGCGCAGGCCAAGATGCGATCGGGGTGAACCCGCGCGCGACTGCCTGAAGATCCTGTCGCTGCTCCGAGTCCGGCGTCGAACACGCATCATCTCGCTGAAGCTGGCGGGCGGGGGCGACGCGCGCGACCTCTGTCGTAAGGACAACGGCTCGATCCCTGCCACGCACACGAAGTGCCGTACGCCAGGCTTCCTACCGCGCGTCGCGAAGACCATGGACCGGCGTGCTCCGCGTCGACGATTCCGGTGACGCGACCAAGGGCGAGCCTGAAGGGCGTGGCTCCGGCGCGGGCGGCATCCTCGAGCACGGCTCCGCCGCGAGATCGAGATCGAATGCCTGCCTGCCGACGTCGCCCGAAGGACGTCGAGATCGACACGAGCGGCTGATGCATCAAGGCATCCGCGTGCGACATCGACGAACCGAAGTGGAAGCCGGTCAGCAACGCCGACACGATGCTGGCACGTGATCATGCCGAAGGCCGAAGAAGCAGCGACGCCAGCGCGAAGCGGGCGCAGCGCCAGTTGCGCCGATGACCGGAAGGTATCGAAAGGCGGGGACGAAGAGAAGGCAATCTCTCGATTGCGGGTCGACCGTGGCCGCGCTCGACGCCGATAGCCGGAATACGCGGGCACGCGGCACAATATCGAGGTTCGCGATCGTCAGCCGGCTCACGTCAAATCAAATGTTTCGTTAGTTATTTAGCGAATCTCGCGATCGCGCTGGCGAAAGCCCACATTAATGCATGTGCTTCGATGACGTTCATGAACCTGGCAGCGACGTCGGCGAGCTGCGCCGTGCGCTCATCGTCGTCGGCGACGTTGATCGATGTCGGCGAAGTTGGCTGCTCGGGGCGATCAGGCGCGCGCGGATCGACGGGCGTTTGTGGACTGAAATCCGTGATCAGGCACGTCCAGCACGTTTGGTTCGCGCGGCGCACGATTGGCGTGACCGCGGCTGATCCAGCGCGCAGACTGGCCGACCGATGCTCGCGCGGTTTCGAACAAAAGCTGATGAAGTCGCTCCGCATGTTCGCCATGGCGGCCGATGCGGCGGAATGTTAATATCAGGATCGAGAGGCGGTGATGACAGGTCCGCTGCTTTGGCGATCCAACAACTCGGTAAAACGCCCGGCAAACGAAGCTATTTGCCACCTCACGGTGTGCGCTGAGGCGCGCCGAAGGAGAAGCGTGTCCGCCATTGCGTCGATGCGTCGTCTGCATCGCCGGCACCGCCGACCATTTCGAACAGCGGATCTGGATCACGAACCGTGGCGCGGTCGTATCTGCGCTGGGCGTGTCAGATCTGAAAACCGACAACTGGGGCCGGCGCAAAACTGCTTTGAGATGGGCCTCGCAAAGGGCGTCACGTCCTCGAAATCATCAACAGCGTCAGAGGCGGCTCGTGAAGGGCTCGATCTCACCGATTAAGGTGATCTGAAGCCGATGATTACCACCTCATCCGTCCGCATGGACGAAAAAGAGGAAGAAGAGTCGATGGAGCGGACGCGCACAAGCGGCAATCAGTTCGCCGGCTACCGGCCCACGTCGCGCAACTTCGCCGCCGCAGCGGCAGCCCAGCTGAGGACGCGGGAAGAAATGAACAATATGGACGACGTCGTTTCCGAAGGAGCTGGGAAGCATTATCCATTTCGGACAGGGACGGTCAGGCGGCGGCGGACGGTCAGGCCGGGCCACTGACGGTTCGCAACGGCGACAAAGTACCAGCGATAAGCAGGAGATCAGCGGCGGCGGTAATTCCGCCGCCAGCGCAACGCAAAAGTCATCAGCAGGATTCATGCCGACAAAGATCGGCGACATCAACTACAGGACGTGATGATCAATGATTCATTATAAGCCGCTGGGCCAGATCTGCCTGCTGGCACGAAGCTCTGTTTACGATGCGATACCTTCCAGCAGGAAGCTTTATTGGTGGCGATCAAGGCGTGCGCGTCAGCTTGCGCTGGTTCATCTGGCATGTTCGACTCCGGGATGTGGACATCATTTGCTGGGAACACATCAACCAACTGACCAGCGCACGGCGGATCGGCTGAAGGTCGCTGACGGCTGCACGCGCGGAACCTGCTGCCGGCCCGGCGCTGATCACCGAGAAGTAACAATAAGCGGAGTCGAGCTGAAGGCGCGTGAAGTTCGGCGCGCGGGCGCGAAAGAAGAAAGTCGCCGAAGCGGTCTGCGCGGCTGGCGGTCATCAGATCGACCATCGTTGCGCCATGATGACGGACAAGCCCTCTCCGGCTCGGTCGTCCACGTATGTTATCAGCAGCCGTGAAGGCTGATATCGAGCGGCGCCAAGCTGGCTTTGCGAACCGATCGGCGGGATCCGGCACGACATCGACGATATTATCGTCAGATCGCGACCGACGGCGACCGGCGAGGGTGGTCATCGCCGAGCACCAGCGGCGAGCCCGAAGGATTAACCACCGATCCGCCAGCACCAGCCCCGCGACAGGGCTGCGCCCAGTTTTCGCCAGGCTGGTTCTTTTTCGGCACCACCCAGCGCCATCACCAACTGAAACCTCGCTCTGGGAACGGTTGAAGCTCAGTGTGAACGATCTCGATCGACGCATTTTTCATCGCCGCCGCCGGAGGCCGGCGGTGTCTTCAAACACAGCTCACTGGTTTCCAAGAGGCGGGTGAACTCGCAGCGGAACTCAATCAGGAAGATCGCTGAACCACGCTACTTCGCCGGCTGAAAGACGATGAACGAGCGGGTGTTCCGCGCCGTCTGCCTGGAGCTCCGCTTGTTGAGCAGTCGGCGTTCTCGATGTGCGTGCAGATGGCGAACGGCGTTGAAAAGACGCGTTTCGCCTGTATCGCGCTGCTGTCGAAGTGAGCGCGCGAGACAGCTGATCAATCGGTTGGTCCGTGCCCGGGCGCGATGCCCGACCACCATCGGATGACAATCACTGGATCCAGCCGAAGGCGGAATGGGCGGTGATTCCGAGGCCAGGCAGCGGGAGCTAATCTGGCGGGTGTGCCCTCAAAGTCGTCAAGCTCAGTTATGGACACTCGCTGGGTGGTCACGCGCTTCCTGACCGAGAAGCGCCAGGCGCGCGATGGATCACCCGTTTGTGAAGGTGTTTCAGCTGGGACGGATATCGGCAAGACCACCGCTTCCATTGATGGAGCTTTATGATGTGATGAAGCCTTCTACCAAATGCGTTATCGGACTCATCGACCGCAGCGCGACCTGCACCGTTCATCAGCCATCATCGGGCGGGTTCAGGTTGCGCATCAGAAGGTCGTATTCACCCGATCTGAAACCGATCTGGTGAACATCCTGGTACGAAGCGACGATTCAGGCCCCTACTCGAAGATCCACATCGATTTTCGGTGACCATCGCCAAGGCCGCCGGGCAACACTGAGATAGATGGCTCGAATGGCGACGACCGCCTTCCACGCCCGAGCGGCTCGCGGCGCATCAGCATCGGCCTCACGCGAGCAGCTGGCCGCCAGGCGCGGTCACCTGACCTCTCACTGCCGGTTCAGCCCGCGGATCATCGACACGAGCGGCGAAGCGGAATTCCTCACCGAGCTCGCGACGGCCGGCTCGATATCCCTCGCCCGAGCACAGCAGCCGGCGGGTGGACCCCGGATCTGATGGATTGCGATGAAAGCCCTCGAGGTCGATCGCTCAAGACGATACGAAACACGCTCCTCTCGATGGCGGAGATCTCGGCGATTTCGACGCGTAAATCTCCGCCACCCCACGACGCTGTCGTATCGACGGCAGTTCCTGCGGCACCACCGCGTACAACCCGCTTCAGCGACTATCTTGGCCATCATGATCCTGAGCGGATCGCGGCGCTGTCGGCATGGTCCGCGCCCTACCGCGCCGAAACCGTCACAGCGCGAGCCAAGACGGCGCAGCAGGTTTGGGCTTTCGGCTACAGGTCTGTTCGGCACCTCAGATCGTGCCTGCAGTTCGACGACGCTGCGGGAACTGCTCGATCAGGTCCGCCGCCAGTGTGAACCTCCGTTGAAGGATCAGCCAGTGCGGTCGAACCTCTACTCGACGTTGAGCCACGTGTACGGGTCGCTTGGCGCGAACGCGAAGCCGTCGCGCTCGCGAAATCGGTATGGTCTGGTCCCTTGAAGGAAGAGACCCTCGAGACAGCCCGATGCACTGCTCACACGATGGGACGCTCGTTCCGAACCAGGGACATTCGACCGCGCGCGGGAATCCTACGAAGCGGGCGCTCGCGATTCGCCACCGCTTGCCGGGAAGACATTGGCGCCGCCACGGTTCTGATCGATCTGGGAGGACTCCTCGGTCAGCTCGAGCGCTCTGACGAGGATCGCGGCACACGAACGCGCTGGCGTTCAGGCAGCCAGGCGAAGCTCATGTCCAAACGCCAGCTCCTGAACGGCCTGGCCGTCATTCCTCCAAACACGAAGTAGGCATCATTGGGCTCGATCGGCGTTGCCGTCATCTACCAGAAGATCTACGGAACTCGCACGCGCTCACGGCCGCCGGGTTCGAAAACGTGGGCTGGGATCTCAAGACCTGAACCGCGTGGCGGAGAGGCGCTTGCCCAACGCTGAACGGTCGGCACCAAATCCGGCGGAAGACCATCGGACCGGATCATCATCTGCAGATTGCGTTCAGCTACGACTGATCCGGCGATTGCACGAAGCGCAGGGAATCGCGACGCGGCGTTCTCATCATCGGAAGCCATGCTGCGCGTGCGGGAGAAAGGCATGGCGGTGCCGACAATCCACCATTCCAGCGACGTGCTGTTCCGCGATCGGACGGCTGAAATTTCGTGGCGGAAGTCGGAGGTCTTTAAAATTACTGGGGCCGCTGCTGCTGCCAGAATCTGCAAGTCATGCGTCGGCGCATTCGAAGACGGTCGACGCCAGGAAGAACCTCGAAACTCATGAGCGCACCTGACACGCTCGCCCATAAGCTGACACTTG
>ERZ1370068.1506-contig-11402_pt1 | contig 13854 bp, 20 predicted proteins | sample MGYA00561227_ERZ1370068 | MGnify/ENA primary metagenome ERZ1370068 (study PRJEB38410, sample SAMEA6850437) | metagenome | study: Metagenomic assessment of the ecological functions of the soil: analysis of the soil microbiota associated with the...
GTGGATAGAACCCGCACAGCAGACAGCCGCGCTCGAGCCCGTTTTGTAGCGCAGCGTAGATTATCAAACCAAAAGCGGTCGGCCAAAAGTTCTCACCACGTGGCTTAGTCACTGCAGAGCTACCAAACCTGTAAACTTAGATTTCGCGCCCGCGTCGCTTCAGTTTGACTAAACTGTCGTCTCTCGTAGTGTTTGCGGCCCCCTCTCGGGAGAGCCTCCCTTCAATGGATAAGATCCGTAATATCGCTATCATTGCGCACGTCGATCACGGCAAGACGACGCTGGTCGATCAACTGTTGCGCCAATCGGGCACGTTTCGCTCCAATCAAAAGATTGAAGAGCGCATGATGGATTCGATGGATCTCGAGCGCGAAAAAGGAATCACGATTCGCGCGAAGAACGCAGCTTTTCAGTGGAACGGTTATCGGATCAACATCGTCGATACACCGGGTCACGCCGATTTCGGCGGCGAAGTCGAGCGGATCATGAAAATGGTGGACGGCGTGCTGCTTGTTGTCGATGCGCACGATGGGCCACAGGCACAGACGCGTTTTGTTTTGCGCAAGGCGATGGAGAACAAACTGAAGCCGGTTGTTGTCATCAACAAGATCGACAGAGAAAACGCGCGTCCGCACAAAGTCCTGGACGAGATTTTCGATCTCTTCGTCGAACTCAAGGCGACCGACGAGCAACTCGATTTCCCAATCATTTACGCCAGCGCGAAGAACGGTTTTGCCGTGCGCGAACTGCACGAAAACAACGAAGACATGACGCCGCTTTTCCAGGCGATTGTGCAACATGTGCCGCCGCCAAAATTTCGAGTGAGCCGTTCTTTCAGATGCTCGTCTCGAATCTGGATTACAGCGATTACCTCGGAAGAATCGCGCTCGGGCGCATCGTCAGCGGTCGCGTCGCAGTCGGGGATTCCATCGTCTGCATTCACCGCGATGGCCGTCATGAGCGGGCCACGGTCACGGCGCTTTTTACCTATTCGGGATTGGAGCAGGTGGAAATAAAACACGCCACCGCCGGCGACATCATTGGACTGGCCGGTTTCGAGGAAGTTTATATCGGCGAAACCCTCTCAGACCGCGAAGAACGGACGCCGCTTCAATTTGTAGATATCGATCCGCCTACGATTCGCATGCACATTCTGGTCAACGATTCACCGTTTGCCGGGCGCGAAGGAAAATTTGTGACGGCGCGGAATATTCGCGAGCGCCTTATTCGCGAAACGCGCGGCAACGTTTCGCTCGAGGTCAACGACACGGAAACTGCGGGGGCGTTTGAGATCAATGCGCGCGGCGAAATGCAGATCGCGATCCTGATCGAGCAAATGCGACGCGAAGGCTATGAAGTCGATGGTCTCGCGTCCCGAGGTGATTTTCCATCGGGCAGAGAATGGCTCGGTGCTCGAGCCCTGGAAAATCTTTATGTCGATCTACCGAACGAAAATCTCGGTGACATTTTGCAATTGGTTGCTAATCGCAAGGGTGAGGTTGTTGGCATGGATCATCACGCGACACGCGTGTCGATCGAGGCGATTATTCCGACTCGTGGCCTGATTGGCTTTGAAACCGATCTCGTCAACCTGACCCGTGGCGAAGGCTTGATGAGTCATCTCTTTCGCGAATACGCGCCGTTCAAAGGCGAAATCGGAGGACGCGGTCGTGGCGTGATGGTGTCGATGGAATCGGGAGTCAGCACGGCTTACGCGCTCAACAACATTCAGGAGCGCGGCCGGCTTTTCATCGGCCCACAGGAGGACGTTTACGAAGGAATGATCGTCGGCGAAAACGCGCGGCCGGAAGATTTGCCGGTCAATCCCTGTAAAGCAAAACATCTTACCAACATGCGGAGCCAGGGTGACGGCAAAGGGATTCAGCTCGAAGCGCCGCTGTGCATGAGTCTGGAGCGCGCGATTGAATACATCGACATCGATGAGTATGTGGAAGCGACGCCGAAATCATTGCGCTTGCGAAAGCGGATTCTCGACGCGACTGCCCGGAAGCGCGCCATGGTGATAGCTGCTTAAATCAGCAGGTCACCGACGATTTTCAGGCGCAAGTTTGCGCGATACGCTTGGCTGCGGTTCGTTTCCGCAGTCGCCAATCCGCAATCTGCAATCGCCAATGTCCCGTCAATACATCGCTGCAACGCGCGCCGGTATCCACGTCGGTCCACATTGATTACGCCGCTGAGCTGAACGAACAGCAGCTCGCAGCGGTGACCGCTCCGCCCGGACCGATCCTTGTGATCGCCGGCGCGGGCTCGGGAAAACGCGCACCCTCACGTATCGCGTGGCGCACCTGCTCGAAAACGGGATCGATCCGCGAAATATTCTGCTGCTCACGTTCACGAACAAAGCAGCCCGCGAAATGCTGAATCGCGTCGCGAATCTGCTGCCGGTGGATGCCAGCGGACTCTGGGGCGGGACATTCCATTCGGTTGGAAACCGGATTTTGCGCAGGCACGGCACCGCGCTCGGTTACTCGAGCGGCTTCACCATCATGGACCGCGAAGATCAAAAGGATTTGATCAATACGGTGGTGGCAAGCGCAGGAATTGATCCAAAGGAAATCCGGTTTCCAAAAGGTGATGTGCTCGCGGAAATCTTCAGTTTCGTCGTGAACACGGAGATGCCGCTGGAGGCATTGCTCGCGGAAAAGTTTCCTTACTTCCTGCCGTTGCTCGACAAAATCCAAGACGTTCGGAACCGATACGAAAAAAGAAGAAGGCCACGAACTCGGTGGATTTCGACGACTTGCTGCAAAAAACGTTGTTGATGTTTCAGCAGCACGAGCGGATCGCGGAAATCTACCGGCGCCAGTTTCAATTCATTCTGGTCGACGAATACCAGGACACGAACAAAATCCAGGCTGACCTTGTCGACCTGCTCGCGCGCGACCATCAGCAACCTGATGGTGGTCGGGCGACGACGCGCAATCGATTTACTCCTGGCGCGGCGCGAACTTCCAAAACATTCTCGAATTTCCGAAGCGCTATCCGGATGCGCAGGTGTTCAAGATCGAAATGAACTACCGCAGTGTGCCGGAAATCCTGGAGGTGGCGAACGCGGCGATCGCTGCAAATGTTCAGCAATTCCGGAAACATTTAAGCGCAACCCGGGAATCAAAGACGCTCAGGCCGGCGTTAGTCGCGCTCAATGATGGCTCGGAACAGGCGCAGTTTGTTGCCCAGCGGATCCTCGAGCTGCGCGATGAAAATGTTGACCTGAACGACATCGCGGTCCTTTACCGCGCGCACTATCACGCGCTCGAGCTGCAATTGGAGCTTTCGCGCCGGGGCATCCTGCACCAAATCACCAGCGGCATCCGCTTTTTCGAACAAGCGCACATCAAAGATGTGACGTCGTTCATCCGTTTCGTAGCGCGAATCCGCGCGATGAAGTCGCCTTCAATCGCATGGTGAAATTGCTTCCCGGAATCGGCAACCGCACCGCGGAAAATCTGTGGCAGGCATGGGCTGCCGGCGTCACGGACGGGAAGGAGAATTCTTGGCGAGCGCCTCCTTGCGATGAACGTCCCGGCAAAATCAAAGAAAATGTGGACGCAACTGGCGCATACCCTTGATGAGATCGCACCGGGCGGCGAACCGAATCCGCCATCGGAAATGATCACATCCATTGTGGAAGCGATTTACGACGATTACGCGAAAGTGAACTTTGCGAATTACCAACTCCGCCGCGAAGACCTTCGACCAGCTCGCAGCATTCGCTCGCCAATTCAAAGACGGCACGAGTTTCTGTCCCAGTTGGCGTTGATCAGCAACGTCGACGCGGAAGCCGCGCCGGTTCAAGACAAACGAGAAAGAAGCCGTCAATCTCTCCAGCGTGCATCAGGCAAAAGGTCTCGAGTTTCACTACCGTCTTCGTGATTTGGCTGACTGACGGCATGTTCCCCAGCAGCCGCTCGCTCGATACCCGCGATGCGCTGGAGGAAGAACGGCGCTTGTTCTACGTGGCGATCACACGCGCGCGCGATGAGCTTTATCTCACCTACCCGCACATGCGCCTGAGTGGCGGCTACGGCGATGTCTTCCAGCGGCCATCGCGTTTTCTGCAGGAAATTCCAAACGACCTCGTCGAAGACTGGCAGGTAAAAGAGGCTGATCTCTTGAGCCACGGATTAACACGGATGAAACACGGATAAGCACATGCTTGAGGTTGACGATCCAGAAAAAGCGCAAGCTTCTACACGAAGAGACTCACCAGCAAAGATCATTGGCGCTGCGTTCGAAGTGATCATGATCAGCTCGGCTATGGATTTTCGAGCGCGTTTACCAACGCGCACTGCAAGTGGAAGTTGCTTCGCCGCGGCGCAACAGCAGAACTGGAGAAGCGTATTCAGGTGCACTACAAAGGAGCCGTTGTGGGCGATTACGATATCGATGTTCTGGTCGACAGCTGCGTCGCTGTCGAGAGTCAAAGTCGCACCGCAATATGACAAGCGCGATGAAGCACAGTTGTTGAACGAACTAAAAGCCACGGGCCTGAAGGTCGGGTTACTCATCAACTTCGGCCGAACGAAAGTCGAGTATAAACGCCTCGTCTTCTAAATCCGTGTTTCATCCGTGTTCATCCGTTGGCTAAATGAATCTGTCGCCGGAAAAGAAGATCGCTGGAGTTCTCGTGCCGCTGTTTGCGTTGCGACGAGAGGACGATCTGGGAATCGGCGATCTCGGCGCGTTGCGGGAGTTTATTGATTGGATTGCAGAAATCGGATTCACGCTTGTTCAGCTTCTGCCAATCAACGAAACCGGCGCGGATAACAGCCCATACAATGCCATTAGTGCGATGGCGATCGAGCCAACGACTCTGCACCTCGCGCCAGGTTCACCCGAGGATTTAACGCGCAACGATTTCGAGGACTCACTCTCCGAGATCGACCTCGCGGGCCTGCGCCGTGGCCGCGTAAAATATCGGCAGGTCAAAGAACTAAAGCAGCGCATTCTCGAGAAGGCGTTTGCGAATTTCTCCGCTCGCGCCGACGAAAAGCGACAATCAGAATTCGAACGATTCTGCGAAGAAGAATCGTCCTGGTTGCGCGATTACGCATTGTTCCGCGTTCTTATCGAGGCAAAATAACGGCAGCGCTGCGTGGGACCAGTGGCCACCGCAGCATCAGACGATCGAAAGTGCTCGTAATTGGCTGCGTGATCTTCCGCAGGAGAAGCAGCCAGCCGTGACGCGCCGTCTCGATTTCTTCTGTTACGTGCAATGGATCGCACACCAGCAATGGCGCGACGTGAAAGCGCATGCAGAGCAACGCGGCGTGGCGCTAATGGGCGACATTCCCTTCGGCGTCAGTTATTACAGCGCCGACGTTTTCTCGCGTGCCGATGAATTCTTGCTCGACTGGTTCGGTGGCGCGCCTCCCGAGCCGCATTTCAAAGGACGACGCGTTCACGCAAAAATGGGGACAAAACTGGGGCATTCCGCTCTATCGCTGGAGCGCCATGCGCGTCAAACAATTTTCAATGGTGGCGCGAACGGGTGCGCGGCACCCGACGGATCTTTCATCTGTTCCGGATCGATCACGTCCAGGGATTTTATCGCGTCTATGCCTTCCCTGGCGGCCCGAGAGGAACAAAGAATTCCTGCCGCTCGATCAACACCAGATGCTGGAACGAACCGGCGGGCGCGCGCCGCATTTCGTTCCACGCGACGACGACACACCCGAACACCGCGAAGCGAACAAGCGCGAAGGCGAAGAATACCTGCGCGTCATCATGGACGAAGCCGGCGCCGCGCGTGTGGCGGGGAAGATCTCGGCGTGGTGCCCGATTACGTGCGGCCCAGTTTGCGATCGCTTGGCATCGCCGGATTCAAAATTCCGCAGTGGGAAATCCGCGATGGCATGATCATTCCGGGGGATACATACGACCGGCTGTCCGGTGGCGACTTACGCGACACATGATCACGAACCACATTCGCGCCTTATGGGAAAAGCGCCTTCGAGCATCCAGAACTCCGAGACGGGACAACAAGCGCGCGCTGACACTCGAGAAGATCGCGCTGTTTGCCGGACTGAATTCCAAAATCGACCAGCTCGATTACGAGAAGGATTTTTATCCCGCGGTGATGGACGCGCTTTTCAGATGTAACTCCTGGATCGCCATCGTCATGATCACCGATCTGCTCGCGCGCAAATACCGCTTCAACGTTCCCGGGACAAAGGCGAATCTGAATTGGACACGGCAGAATTCAGCGCTCGATCGCAAAGCTCCGTTCCAGCCGAAAAGAGCGAAAGCGAATGCAGCTAGTCCATGAGTTGCTGCAAAAAAACCGAGCGCGTTTGAACTTCTGAGGGCGCAGCGTTCCCGAGCTTTGGCTACGTGCGCTTACGCTCTTCTCAATCGGCGCGCCGACTTTGTTGCCCCACTCCGTCCACGAACCATCGTAATTCCGGACGTTATTCAGGCCTAACAAGTAGGTGAGCACAAACCAGGTGTGACTGGAGCGCTCGCCGATTCGGCAATAGACGACTGTGTCTTTGTCGGGGCTGACGCCGCACTGCTCGAAATAGATCTTTGCCAGTTCCGAGGCTGGCTTGAACGTGGCATCATCGTTCGTGGCCGTCTTCCACGGCATACTCTTCGCCCCGGGAATATGGCCGCCGCGCAGCACGCCTTCCTGCGGATACTCGGGCATGTGCGTGATCTCACCTCGGTATTCGCCCGGTGAACGCACGTCGATCAGCGGTTTACCACTCTTGCTCTGCGCCGAGCGCTTCATCGAAAAATGCGCGAATCTCCTTATCGAAGCGTTTCTTCGGCACCGGATAACTTGTCTCCGCGTATTTTGGAATCTCACGCGTCATCGGGCGGCCTTCCGCTTTCCATTTGTCGCGACCGCCGTTGAGAATTTTCACTTTGTCATGACCAAACAACCGGAACGCCCAAAGCGCGTAACACGCCCACCAGTTCGCCTTGTCGCCGTAGAAAATGCAAGTGGTGTCTGGCGTAATGCCGTGACGATTGCAAAGCCGCGCAAATTTTTCCGGCGAAATATAATCGCGAATCAGCGGATCCTGAAGATCGGCGCGCCAATCGATATGCACCGCGCCGGGAATATGCCCGGTGTCATAAAGCAAAATGTCCTCATTCGATTCGATGATCCGGATCCCATCGTCCTTGAGATGTTTCTCCAGCCAATCAGTCTCCACCAGCGCTTCCGGATGCGCGTATTCAGTTGGATGCGTAGCCATGGGGAAATTTCCGCTAGCCATCGCAGCGAGCAAGGATTTCACTCCCTTAGCCTTGGTCACCCTATCTGGGAGCGCACGCTTGCAGCGTGCTGGTCGCCGCACTCTGCGGCGACGAACTTTTGGTTTAGAATCCAGGCTCGTCCATACGACGCAAGATGGGTCTTGAAAGTTCGCGATCGCGAGAACTGCGCTCGCCAGCACGCGAGACGCGTGCGCTCCCGAGCATGAACGGTCATTTCAAAATCGAATCAGCCGGATAAGCCACGCCGTTTTTCATCACGGTGTCGATATCAGAAGCATGTCGCGATGTCGTCGAGCGGATTTGAGTTGAGAATGACGAGATCGGCGAAACAGCCGTTTTCGAGTTTGCCGACACGCGCACCGGTTTCGCCGCCGAAAAGTTTCGCAGCGTTCGCCGTGGCGCATTGCAGTATCTGCATAGGCGTGAGCCCGGCTTCTTTCATCAACTGAAATTCACGGAAGAGGGCGGGGCCGTGAATGGTCCCGATGTTCCCCGCATCAGTGCCGGCGGCGATAGTCACACCTGCGTCTTCGAGCTTCTTCAAATTCGGCAGCGCGACATCGTATGTCTTCTTAATCCGATCGAGCGCGGCTTTCGGATCAGCCAGCGCGTCTTTGACTCTTTGTGGCAATTTGTCCTGTGGAATCTTTGTGACGTCGAGTGACGCGATCACTTCCGGGTTGCCCCACTTTTGTTCCTCTGGAGTGAGATTCAGTTGGTGCGAAAACGTTCGGCCGTACTGCTCAAACACCACCAGCGTCGGACACAAAATGACGTGGCGATCCTTCAATAGCTTCACAAACGCGTCATCGATTGGTTTATCAATCACGCTGTGGACAAGCACGTCCGCGCCTTCTTCCACGGCGGCGCGCGCAGTCTCGAGCTCGGTTGCGTGCACGGCGACACGAATCTTGTGCGCGTGACTCTCTTCGATTGTGGCGCGGACGATAGGCCGGAAGGCATCGACGGGATGATCTTTGTCGACGATGTACCCAGATCTTCACCAGATCCGGTTTTTGTTCCGCCAGTTTGCGCACGAACTCGCGCGCCTGATCGGGCGTATCGATCTTCACGATTGGCGGATCTCCGAGATCGAGTTTCTCACGCGAGACGCTTGAGATGAGCGGTCCCGCCACGGCTACGCGCGGCGCTTTCGCAGTTGCGTTGGCCTTCTTGCGGACCTCGAGGTTCCACATCGGTCCGCCGACATCAACGACGCTGGTTATGCCGCTGCGAATATAGCGGGCGAAGTCGTCGTCGAGATGCGATTTGATCCATGCGACTTCGTCTTTGTGCGGACGAACGCTGTTAAAATCGGCCCCGTCCGGCCGCGTGAACAAATCAGCCAGATTGAAAGAAGTGAACGTGCGTGTCGATGTAACCCGGCAGAATAAATTTGCCGACGCAACTGATCTGTTTCCCAAGCGTGGCAGCGTCCTGTTTGCCCATCGCGACGCGCTCAATCTTGTCGCCGTTGATAACGACCGTGGCATTCGGCAGCACTTTGCCATCGGCCGGATTAATCACCGTCGCGCCGACTAGCGAAATTTTCTCCGCGCGCGCAATGCTTACCGCTAGCAGAACCGAAAGCAAGCAATGCAGATGCGAACCTGATTTTCATGTGCTGACCGATGTCCGTGCGCGTAGATCAAAATCAAACATCAAACATCTTACATCAAACATCGATCATTCCTTCGATTCCGGCACCGCTTTCTCTGCGGCTTTGAAACCGATCTTCGAGTGCGTGCCGTCGCAAAACGGTTTCTCGGTGGACGCGCCGCAACGGCAAAGTGCCATCCGTTTTTCCACCGCGAACTTGTTGCCGTCCGCGTCGATCAATTCCACTTCGCCCGTCACGATGTAAGGGCCGTTCTTGATTGCTTCGATTTTCACCATAATGCGCCTAACCTAACGCTCTCCGCGCGCGCGGCCAGTCGGTCCAGCGAAATCCCCTCGACGCGCCAGGCAGTGTTTCGTTAGGCAAGGGCGTTCGCTGAATTCTGGGGAGCGCACGCTTTTAGCGTGCCGGTCGCTGCATTCTGCGGCGACGAACTTTTCTTGGATTCGAAACTTCTGGGCAATGAACAAACGTCGGCAAAGTTCGCGATCGCAGAATGCGATCGCCAACACGCCAGAGGCGTGCGCTCCCAGAACGCTGCTTGCGCCGGTCGGAGTTAAACGGAAGCTTGGCCGCTTATGAAAGTTTTCTCGCAGCACTTCTTTTGCTCGCGACCTCGGTGCTCGCGCAAACGCCATCGCAAAAGCATCCATTCACATTCGAGGACATGATGAAACTGAAGCGCGTGGGCGCGCCGGTCCCGTCGCCGGATGGCAAATGGGTTGTTTTCGATTGCGTAGATGTCGATCTCGAAGCGAACACGAGGATTTCGCATTTGTGGATCGTGCCGGCGAACCGCGGCGACTCGCGGCGACTAAATCCAACGCCGAATCACGAGGAGCGCCCGCGGTTTTCGCCCGACGGGAAACGCTTGATCTGGACCTCCAAAGCGACTGATCCAACGCAAATCTGGATGTGCGATTTCGACTCCGGAAGCGGGGTGCTTGTCGGGCAGCCGCATCAGGTGACGGAGATCTCAACCGGTGCAGATGGCGGAATCTGGTCACCCGACGGCAAGAACATTGTGTTCGTGTCGGCGGTTTATCCGGATTGCAAAGATGATGCGTGCAATAAACAGCGCGATGAAGAGCTGAAGAAGAGCAAGGTGAAAGCGAAAGTCTTTTTCGCGATTGTTCTATCGGCATTGGAGCGCATTCACCGAATTCAAGCGCAGCCATCTGTTTGTGCAGAGTGTAGAGGCGCCCGTGTCGGGCGCGGAAATGGGACTGCGGCCGGCACGGCCTCACTACACCGAGAGATCTTACGCCGGGCGATCACGACGTGCCACCGTTCAATCTCGGTGGCCAGGACATGTATGCGATTTCACCCGACGGCCAGGAGGTCGCGTACTACCAGCAACATCGACGAGGTCGAAGCCACCAGCACGAACGACGAAATTTTCGTCGTGCCGATTAACGGAGGCACCGCGAAGAAAATTTCCACCAGTCCCGGCGCCGACACGACGCCGCTTTATTCGCCGGACGGAAAATATCTGGCCTGGCGCTCGCAAGCGCGCGCCGGCTTCGAAGCCGATAAATGGCGGCTGCTCGTGCAAGATCGACAATCAGGGAAGACGCGTGATCTGACCGAGAAGTTTGATCGATCCGTCGGCAGCTCACATGGTCAGCCGATGGGATAGTATGCTGTTTGCGGCGGAAGATCACGGCCAATCGCCAATATTTTTGCAGTTCGCCACTGAAGAAAAAGCACTGACGGAGCCACACAAATTGAATCCAGCTGACATGCATGCCGATGACCTCGTATTCAGCGGGTCTCGGAAATCATTGCTGTTCACTCGAATGTCGATTTCCACGCCTAACGAAATTTGGCGTCTGCCGTCAGGGACAGATCACACCGAACCGATGCAAGTGACCCACATGAACGACGCGCTGTCGTCGCAGATCGATATGCAGCCGTTGGAATCGTTCACGTTCAAAGGCGCGAATGATGAAGAGGTTCAGGGTTTCATGGTCAAACCGCCGGGATTCGACCCAAACAAGAAGTATCCGCTGAAATTTCTGATCCACGGAGGACCGCAGGGCGCGTGGGGAAACGAGTGGACGTATCGCTGGAATGCGGAGTTGTTTGCGGCGACCGGAAATTACGTTGTGGTGATGATCAATTTCCACGGCTCGACCGGTTACGGGCAAAAGTTTACGGATTCGATCAGTGGCGATTGGGGCGGCAAACCGTACGTCGATCTGATGAACGGGCTCGATTACGTGGAGAAAACGTATCCGTTCATCGACAAAAACCGCGAGGCAGCGCTGGGTGCGAGCTACGGCGGTTACATGGCGAACTGGATCCTCGGCCACACGAACCGGTTCAAATGCATCGTGTCGCACGATGGGATGTTTAATACGGAGTCAGCGTACGGCACGACGGAAGAACTTTGGTTTCCGGAATGGGAATTCAAAGGGCCGCCGTGGAAGGACCGTGAGACGATGCGGAAATTTTCACCGCACTTATTCGCCGACAAATTCAAAACGCCAACACTGGTGGTTCACGGACAGAATGATTATCGGCTCGACGTGAGCGAAGGATTTCAACTCTTCACGACTCTGCAGCGATTGAAGATTCCGTCGAAGTTCTTGTATTTCCCCGACGAAGGGCATTGGGTGCTCAAGCCGCAGAATTCGCGGCTTTGGGTACAAAACGGTAAACGATTGGGTGGATCAATGGTGCAAGTAATGCCCATGTCATGTCGACCGAAGTGGAGACATCTCTGATTTTTCCGATCAGAAATAGCAAGAGATTTGATTCGCTCACTTCCCGTTCGCTCAGCCTCCGGCCTTTCCGTCCATGTCGCGGCTTCCCCAGCCGCTTCATTCTTGACTTCGCTCGAAATGACAAAGCACCTTGGTCCCGGTGACTCCCTTGACTTTTTGCGCGAGTTGCGCATTAAAACCCTTCGAAAAATTATGGAACGTTCCATCCTTAAGCTTTTATGCGAGTTCTCTCTATTGGGCTCGTTTTATTCGTCGCAGGGTGCGGCGAAGATCCGCGCTATTCGGGCAACACCCAGTATGTGGGCGGCGTTCACGGCGGCCAGCAGGGTGGCGGTGGTGGTCCACCCCGCGACACCGTCTCGTATTGGGACGGCGATCACGCCAGCGGAAGTCCTTCCATTAAGATCAGCCTCGGAGAACAGCGCGCCTATTTTTACAAAGGCGGCGTGCTCGTGGGTGTTTCGCAATTGTCCACCGGTCGCGAAGGACTGAATACTCCAGCGGGCAATTATAAGATTATTCAGAAGGACAAGGACCACGCCTCCAGTTTATTCGGAGATTATGTGGACTCGTCCGGCAAAGTAGTCGTTGCCAACATTGAGATAAAAAAGATCCGAAACCGCCAGGCACACACTTCCAAGGCACGCCGATGCCGTAGCTTTATGCGCATCGTGTCGGGGACAGGATTGCACGCCGGTTATTTGCCCGGCTATCCAGCATCGCACGGCTGTATCCGGATGCCTGAATTCATGGCTGAAAATTTCTTCAGGTCCGTGTCAGTCGGAACGCCGGTAACGATTACCAACTAGGTTCAGATCCACTGTAGGGGACGACGTTGTCATCCCGGGGAAGCTGTCAGCTCCCCTACAGGTTAGTGGGCGACTGACATCCGGCGCAACGGCCTCTTGCGAACGAGTATCTATGCTTGCAGAAAATTCCTGCTCACGTCATTCTCATCATCCCGCGAGAGGAATATGATCGTAATCACGCAACCCAACGCCACTGAGGAACAGATCCAGCGGATCATCACGCGGGTTCGCGAATTTGGGCTTGAGGCGCAAGTCAGCCGGGGCGCATCACGAGTGATCATCGGCGTCATCGGGCCTGAGGCACTCCTCCGGGAAAAGGCCATCGCCGCGATGCCCGGCGTGGAAGCGATCGTGCCCGTGCTGAAGCCGTACAAACTTGCGGCACGCGATTCACGCGGCGCCTCCTCCGTGGCAATAGGCGATGTTCGCCTGGGTGAACATGAAGACGTCGTTCTTATTTGCGGGCCGTGCTCCGTTGAAAGCAAAGAGCAGATTCTATCCATCGCGACGATTGTGAAAGACTCAGGCGCAAGAATTTTGCGCGGCGGCGCGTTTAAACCGCGCACGTCACCGTACAGTTTTCAGGGCCTACGCGAAGAAGGACTTCGTTTTCTCGCCGAAGCGCGCGCGAAGACTGGCCTGCCGGTGGTGACGGAAGTCATGGACCCGCGTGATCTGCCGATGATCGAAAAATATGCGGATTGCCTTCAGGTCGGCACGCGCAACATGCACAATTTTTCGCTGTTGAAAGAGGTGGGCCGTAGCACGCTTCCCGTGCTGCTGAAGCGCGGATTCAGCGCCACAATTTATGATTTGATCGTGAGCGCGGAATACATCCTCAACGAGGGCAACCCCAACGTGGTCCTGTGCGAGCGCGGCATCCGCACGTTCGACAACGCTGCGCGTTACACGCTCGATTTGAGCGCCGTTCCCATTTTGAAATCCAAAACGCATTTGCCGGTGATCGTCGATCCAACGCACGCCCTCGGTCTCCGCGAGTTCGTGCCGCAGATGTCTCTCGCCGCTGTTGCTGCCGGAGCGGACGCCCTTATGATCGAAGTGCACGATTCACCGGAGCAGGCCGAAGAGCGATGGTAACCAGGCGCTCACGCCGGAAATTTTCGCCGAGCTCGTCCCCCGCCTGCGCGCAGTCGCCGCAGCGATCGGCCGCGAAATGTAGTAACTGCGCTTCGCGCGCTTGGTTGCCAACGCGTTGAGGACAACGCGTTCCACCCTGGTGGATCGGCTTCTCCTGAAGACGATGCCATTATGAAATCGCCGAAGGCGCAAGAATACGGTCGTGTAGAGTCCGTTGTCCTCAGCGGATCTTTTTGCGCCGCGCGGCACTTCTGCGCTGAGAACAGCGCACGCTACAGCTCGTTTAAGCGGCTACAATTCTGCCTGATTTGGCGTAAAGTTTGCGGTGGAAAAATCAGCGGAACTTTTG
>ERZ1370068.7100-contig-6039_pt1 | contig 13842 bp, 24 predicted proteins | sample MGYA00561227_ERZ1370068 | MGnify/ENA primary metagenome ERZ1370068 (study PRJEB38410, sample SAMEA6850437) | metagenome | study: Metagenomic assessment of the ecological functions of the soil: analysis of the soil microbiota associated with the...
TACGAGCGGTCGCCCGCGATGCTGAGCAGGCCCTCGCCGAGCAAGCCACGAGAACCGGGCTAAAAGATGCCGCCGAGCGCATCTGAGCAAAACTTTCGCGAAGGAACTTCACCATTTGTCTTTGGCGCGGTCCAATTCAGTAAGTCCGGAAGCGCTTGACTGCCTCCAGCGCCACAGCTATTCCGGCCAATAAACGCGAGCCCGGCGCCATCGTGTGGTCCAGCTATGCGGTCCTGGCCGTCGCGTTCCTGGTGATAGCTGGATTCAGCCTTCGTCTCAGCGGCCTCGGCAAGGTTGGATTTGCTGAAGATGAGATAAACAAACTCGAGGCCGCGCGCGCCTATGATCAACGCGATTTTTCCGCCAACGCCGAACACCCGATGCTGATGAAGGTGTTAATGGACGTTTCCTTGCGCGCGCGCGCGCCTGGAACGCCATTACCGGAGGCAGCGTGAACGAAAAGCGGCCTTGCGTTTTCCCAATGTGCTCTTCGGCGCTCTTACTGTAATCCCGCTGTTTCTTCTCACAGCTGCGCTTTTCGACCGTCGCACCGGGCTGTGGGCAGCGGCCTTTTGGGCCTTCGGCGTCAACGCAATTACCTACAACCGCATCGGTAAAGAAGATACCCTGATGGTCTTCTTCCTGCTGTTCGCGTTCTATTTCTTTCTTCGCGCCAGGCAGGTGAGACACTCGGGCAAGGTCCCGCGTGCGCAAATTCCTCAACCTGAGTGCTATCAGCTTTGGCTTGATGATGGCGGCCAAGTACTTCCCCCATTATCTCGGGCTGAACATGCTTTATCATCACAATTATCATACGTGCGTGAACGCAACCCGGGCGAGCCCGGATTTTCCACGCCGCTCAGTTTCTTTATCCTGATTGGAATCACCTTTCTCGATAGTGAACCCGGGTGATGTTATTGCCGAGTGTCTGGAGTCACCTGAACGCTTATTCGGGAGAGAAACTGCTGACCCACGGGATACATCATGGGCGGACGGATTTTCGGCAACCGTATGTCTGATTCGCCTTTTTGGGGACTGCCCGTCTATTTCTACCTGCTCTTTTTAGGCATCAAAGGTCCCGCTTTCGCTGCTGGCAGCGTCTTCGGTGGGAGTGTTGGCGTGCAGTCAAGGAGTGGCGGCGGCCTGGTCCGCGTTTCGTCCTTTTCATGCTTCTGTTTTGGATCGTCCCCTACTCGCTGGTAGGCGCCAAGTGGCTCCGTTACACGCTATCGCTGATGCCGTTTCTTTACATGGCCGCGGCGGTGGGAGCTGTCGCAGTGCTCGCGATGGTGCGAACGATTCCTGGCGAAGTTCACGACCGGATCAAACGCCAGCGGCTCATGGCGACCGCGCTACTCGTGATCGTCCTGGTACTCTTGCCCGGGTGGACGGCTTACGCCAGCGCGCCGCACTACGCTCTTTACAGCAACGCTATTGGCGAGAAATACACGGCGCGCTTCTTTCCGCATGATGAGTTTTACGACGATGGGGTGAGCGAAGCGATTCGCTTCGTCTGCCAGCACGCGCCACAAAACGCAAACATCGTCAGCGAAACTCCCGGCGTCGTGCGCTATTACACAGAAAAATTCGGCCGCAGAGATTTGCGTTCGCAGGTGCTGTCGGATCCGAAACACACCTTCGAGTCAGGAACCAACCTTTTGTGATTTTGCAGAAGGGTCGAACGTATTTCGAGAACCAGGCGGAAATGAAAGAGGTGCGCGAGCGCTTCACTCTGGTTTACGCCGGCTGTATCAGAGGACACACGGCGGCGGAGGTTTATGCTACTCAGGCCGGGCCGGGTGAAGCGGTACAGCCGTGCGGCGACGCGCGACCGTGATAAACTTGCCCTCTCATTCACATCGTCGCTTCGAGCGAGCGTGATGTTTATCAGCAGCAATTGAACTTATTAGACCGATCAACGGTTTCGCCATAACCGTTGGAACGGTCGTGACTCTATCGACAGTTTACGATTCTACGCCTCGCTGAAGCGAGGTGTGAATGAGAATCTCTTCAAGTCACTATGGGCAGGAAATGAAAACTACAGCAAAGCTTCTGCTAATTACGGCGCCGCTCATTCTTTTCGCGGTGATCTCATTGCCTGGCAGCCAACGCGCCGCCGCCCAGCGCGCTCACATTGTCATCCTCAGCACCACCGACATGCACGGCCGGATCTTTCCGATCGATTACTACACGAACAAGTATGACAACGTCGGGCATCGCCAAGGTGGCGACGCTAATCAGGGAAGCTCGCAAGAACGATCCCGGACCTGCTGCTGCTCGATTCGGGCGACACGATCCAGGGCACTCCACTCGAATACCTTCATAACCGTCGCAACAACACACCGCCCGATCCCAATGATGCTGGCGATGAATGCGCTGCGCTATGACGCCATGGCGGTTGGTAACCACGAATACAACTTCGGCTTGAAAGTGGTCGAGAAGGCGCGCAGCGAAGCAAACTTCCCCTGGCTGTCGGCGAACAGTTACGACAAAGGCACGGACAAAACGCACTACCAGCCGTACATCGTCAAAGAAGTTCAGGGCGTGCGCGTTGGCATTCTCGGATTGACGACTCCGGGAATTCCCAACTGGGAGAATCCGCCGAATTTCGAGGGCCTGGAATTCCATGAGACGGTAAGCGAAGCGAAGAAGTGGGTCCCCATGCTGCGCGACAAAGAAAAAGTCGATGTGGTCGTGATCGCGATGCACATGGGCATCGAAGAGGACCTGCGCACCGGCCAACCAAATCCTTCCAATGTGCCGAACGAGAATGCCGCCGTGGCCATTGCCCGCCAGGTTCCCGGCGTGGACGTGATCCTGATGGGGCATACGCATCGCGAAGTGACCGATTTGTATGTCAACGGCGTGCTTCTGACCCAGGCAAATCGTTGGGCCAGTCACGTCGCGCGCGTCGATCTCTACCTGGAGAAGAATGAGTCAACCGGACGCTGGAACGTGATTGCCAGGTCTCGCGCGCACGATTCCGGTCATCCGATAAGACTGAAATCGATCCGGAGATTGCCAAGCTCGGTGAGCCTTATGACAAAGAGACTCAGGCGTGGCTCGGCCGCGCAATTGGCGAGTCAGCGGAAGAATTAACCTCGCGCGGCTGTCGCTTCCAGGACACGGCGATCATCGATCTGATTCAGCGCGTGCAACTCGAGGCCGGCAACGCCGACGTTTCCATGGCCGCGTGCTTCAATCCGGACGCCAGAATTCCCAAAGGCGCGGTGACGGTGCGCGACATCGCTGGTCTTTACGAATATGAAAATACTCTGGTGACTTTGGAATTAACCGGACAACAATTGAAGGACGCGCTGGAACATTCCGCGCGCTACTTTAAAGAATATCAACCGGGCAAATCTCTGAACGAACTCGTGGACTCGCGGATTCCAGGATTCAACTTTGACGTGGCTCAGGGAGTCAGCTACGACATCGACCTCACCAGGCCTTTCGGCCAGCGCATTCAAAATCTAACTTTCAAAGGAAAGCCTCTGTCGCCAACGCAGAAGCTTCGCGTCGTGACGAACAACTATCGAGTCAACGGCGGTGGCGGCTTCACGATGTACCAGGACGCGCCGGTGGTTTTTCGCTCGAGCGCCGAGGTCCGCGAGCTGATCATCGATTGGGTCGAGAAGAACAAGACGGTTCCCACTCAAGCAGACAACAACTGGCGGATTGTGGGAGCGAAATAACTTGTCAGAACCACCTGCGGTAGCGGGTGGTTGATCGTCAGTTCCGGTAACTATCGCGACCAACAGATCAACCGCCCGCTACCGCAGGCGGTTCTGACAAAGCCGTAAGCAGCTTTTCGTGGATCCCGCCAAAGGCGCCGTTTGACATGATCGCCACGACATCGCCGGAGCGAAGTTCGCTCTTCAACTGCGAACACGATCTCATCAGACATCGGTGATGGCGAACGCCGGTTTGTTCTGCGCCGAAATATCTTCGATTAATTTTTCGATATCCAGCACGCCGCCCATTTCTGCGGCCCGCTGCGCATCGTACACGCGCGAAACAATCACGTAATCAGCCGGTGAGAAGGCCTCGACGTATTTCTGCCTGAAAAGTGGAGTGAGATGAGGTCCGGGACCGGGGCTCGAACACCGCGATCAGCCGCCGGTCTTTGTATTTGAGACGAAGCGGCGGCCAGCGTTTCGCGCACCGCCGTTGGGTGATGCGCAAAGTCATCGATCACAGTGATGCCGTTCACTTCACCACGCACTTCGGCGCGACGGCGCACGCTTTTGAAACTGGCCAGCGCGGCGGCAATTTTCTCGCGCCCAACTCCCCACGCATCGGCGGCCACGATTGCCGCGAGGCAATTGCGCACATTGAATTCGCCAATCAGCGGCGTTGAGAACTCTGCCCAATCCTGGCCGTCGAGGAAGCACGCGGAAGCGAGTCATCCCCGTTGAAAAGCCAAGATCACGCGCCTGCCATTTGGCATCGTCGCAGGTCCCAGAACGTCTCGAGTTGGGTGAACAGTTTCGCGCCGAACGACGCGACCACCTCGCGCACCGGCGGACTGTCCCAACCAGCGATCAGTCTTTCCATTGCCGGGCACCAGATTCATCAACCTGCGAAACGCCAGCTTGACCGCTTCGAGGTCATGGTAGATGTCGGCGTGATCGAATTCGATGTTGTTAACCACCGCGATTTCGGGCAGGTAGTGCATGAATTTCGGTCCCTTGTCGAAATAAGCAGTGTCGTATTCGTCGCCCTCAATGATGAAGTATTCGCTGCCGGTGACGCGAAAGCTGACGCCGAAATTTTGCACGACGCCACCGACCAGAAACGAGGGATTCAATCCCGCCTGGTCGATCATCCACGCCGCCAAACTTGTGGTGGTCGTCTTGCCATGGGTACCCGCCATCACCAGTGAATGCCGCCCGCGAATGAATTCTTGCTTTCAGAACTTCCGGCAGCGAGCGATAGTTCAACCGGCGCTTCAACGTTTCTTCCACTTCGGGATTGCCGCGCGGAATCGCGTTTCCCACCACCACACAGTCAGGGACCGGTTCCAGGTTCGCGGCCGAATATCCACGCCTGATTTGAATACCGATGGATTCAAGCATCGTGGACATCGGCGGATAGACGTTCTCGTCCGATCCGCTGACCCGATGCCCGCGGGCCTGGAGCATTCCGGCCAGAGACGCCATCGCGGTGCCGCAAATTCCTATCAAGTGATAATGCATAGATGCAACTGGATTCGTGAGGAATGAACTATTTCTTCACGCGGCTCTTTGCGCGGATGTCTGCGACTGCCTGACGAAACTGCTCGTCCAGGCGATCGATGCACTGATTTCTTTCCAGGTTAACGATGGCCAGTTCTTTGATCACGCCGTCTTTTTGATCGACCGGGATGGCCTCAAACTCATAAACTTTTTCCTGCACATGCCAGAGCTTGCAGACCGTGTCGGCCAGTTGCGCAAAGGTTTGTCCGAAACTGCCGCGAATCTCCGGAACTGTATTTCCGTCCTTCTTATAGACTTTGTTCGCCGCAAACGTGAGTCTTTCGAGCGGTATTTCGCCCGAGATCGCGGCGGCGACAAACTCATCGATCTCCTGGTGCAGCTGCTGCTCCTGTTCAGTCAGGCTCCGCAGTCGATCGGCATCGTCGGTGTGCCAGCGCTTCAGCTTCACCGTCGTCAGCTTGTCGCACAACGTGCCCAGAGTCTCCGCCATCTCGCTTATCTCAAACCTCCTGCTTATTTTTTGTCAGAACCTTAAGGCAGTCGTTTGCAGGAAACCTTTTCACCAATCAAGCCGGGACCCGACGCTGGGCCCCGCGCCCCAGACGCTCGGCAAAATACGCGATCGTATGCTGGAGTCCTTCGGCCAACTGAATCAGCGGCGACCACCCGAGGATCTGCTCGGCGCGAGTTGGGTCCGGGCGGCGCTGTTCCGGATCGTCCGCCGGCAGTTCGAGATACTTGATTCTCGTGCTCACATTGCAGGCGCGGGCAACTTCATCGGCTAGTTCCTTGATCGTGAATTCGTGGGCATTGCCCAGGTTGATCGGATCGTAAACTCCATCGACATTCATTAAGCGAATCAAACCTTCGATCAAATCTGAAACATAACAAAACGATCGGGTCTGGTTGCCGCTGCCATAGATCGTAATTTCTTCCCCGCAAGGTCTGCACAATGAAATTCGAAACCACGCGGCCATCGTTCTCGAGCATGCGCGGTCCATACGTATTGAAGATTCGCGCGATGCGCGTGTCAACCTGATTCTGCCGGTGATAGTCCATCATCAGAGTTTCCGCCAGCCGCTTGCCCTCGTCATAGCAGGAGCGGACTCCAATCGGATTCACGTAACCCCAGTAATCTTCGGTCTGCGGATGCACCTGCGGATTGCCGTAAACCTCCGACGTCGAGGCCTGCAGGATTCGCGCATGCACGCGTTTGGCAAGGCCCAGCATATTAATCGTTCCCATGACTGACGTCTTCACCGTTTTCACCGGATTGTATTGATAGTGAATCGGCGATGCGGGACACGCCAGGTTATAGATTTGATCTACCTCGAGCAGAATCGGTTCGATCACATCGTGTCGCAGCAGTTCAAAGTTGGCGTCGTTCATCAGGTGGGCGATGTTTTCGCGCCGGCCGGTAAAAAAATTGTCGAGGCAAATCACTTCATGCCCGTCCGCCGAGCAGCCGCTCGCAAAGATGCGAGCCCAAAAACCCTGCACCACCGGTAACCAAGATTCTTTGCTTTGACATTATGTGGTTGACTACGATCAGACCCGGGCGCCGTTTAATTCCCGTACCGCGGTCGTTACGTGATAACGCATCAATATCATTGCGCACCATCTCTTGCACCAACTCGCTAAAGCTGTGCTGCGGCTTCCAGCCCAAAATCTGACGCGCTTTTGAGGCGTCGCCGACCAGCAAATCTATCTCGGCGGGACGATAGAAAAACTCGTCGATTTTCACATAGTCCTGATAATTAAGTCCGGCGACAGCAAATGCGGCTTCGCAGAATTCTCGCACGCTATGCGTTTCGCCGGTGGCCACCACATAGTCGCCGGGTTCCGGTTGCTGAAGCATCAAATGCATTGCGCGAACATAATCTTCAGCATGCCCCCAGTCGCGCTGGGCTTCCAAATTGCCCAGCCGCAATTCCGACGCGAGTCCAAACTTGATCCGCGCCAGCGTGCTGGTGATTTTGCGAGTTACAAATTCAAATCCTCGACGGGGACTTTCATGGTTGAAAGAGAATCCCGCTCGACGCAGTACATGCCGTAACGCCTCGCGATAATTGCGCGTCAACTCAAATCCGGCCACCTTGCTGATGCCGTACGGCGAACGGGGATGAAACGGAGTAGCTTTCGCGCTGCGGTGTTTCCTGCACCTTTGCCGAACATCTCTGACGAGCCGGCGAAATACAAACGGCAAGTCTGGCTGCAATTCCTTGAGCGCGGCCAGAATGTAATGCGTGCCATTGATGTTGATGTTCATCGGTCGAGAACCCGTCTTGAAAGCTCTCCGCCACGAAGCTCTGCGCCGCCAGGTGATAGCACTCGTCGAACTGATGACGACTAACGACGCTGAATATGCTGGGGTAGCTCTCCAGGCTGCCGGCATGGAGTTGGATTTTATCGAGCAGGTGCATTGATGCGAGTAAAGCGGCGTTCCGGATCTTCCAGCGCCACCCGGCGCACGAGACCGTGGACTTCATAGCCCAACGACAGCAAGTGCTCAGCCAGATAGCTGCCGTCTTGTCCGGTGATCCCGGTTATTAATGCGCGCTTGACCATGCGATTGACAAACTATGTTTACTTGCTCAGCAGGCTCCTGGGCAATGTTTCGGCAGCAGCCTTACGTTGCTTTTGGGCTCCTAATTAATTTGACGTTCGATTGCCTCTCGCCTGGCCAGGAGCATGTCGGAATCCACCATCAGGCGAATCAAATCGGTAAAACTGACTTTTGGCTCCCATCCCAGAGCCCTCCTGGCTTTGGTTCGCATCTCCCTGAAGGACGTCCACTTCGCTCGGCCGGTAGTACCAGGGATCGATTTCAACATAATCCCGCCAGTCCAGATCCAGATAGGAAAAAGCACCTTCGACAAACTCGCGCACTGAATGTGTTTCACCGGTCGCAATCACATAGTCGTCGGGCCGCTCGGCCTGCATCATCAGCCACATGGCCTCGACATAATCCCGCGCGTAACCCCAATCGCGCTTGGCGTCGAGATTGCCGAGGTAGAGCTTTTCCTGGAGCCCCAGCTTTATGCGCGTCACGGCGCGCGTTATCTTTCGGGTTACAAACGTCTCTCCTCGTCGCTCAGACTCATGGTTGAACAAGATCCCATTACAAGCAAATAAACCGTAAGCTTCACGATAATTGACGGTGCTGTGGTAAGCGAAGACTTTGGCGCACGGCATAAGGCGACCGAGGGTGAAAAGAGTGTTTCTCTCGTTCTGAGGTACGTCCGGCGATTGTCCGTACATTTCCGAAGAAGAGGCCTGGTAAAATTTTGGACGGCTGCCCAACTCGCGGATGGCCACCGAGGATGCGAACCGTGCCGATGCCGGTAACATCTCCGGTGTATTCGGGAACATCAGAAACTAACCCTGACGTGAGATTGCGCGCCCAGGTTGTAAATCTCGTCAGGTTTGACCTGCCGCAGAATCGTATTAAGCGAGCTGGAGTCGTTCAAATCACCATGAACGAGAAAAGCCGCGTGTCACGTCTTGTGAGGATCTTGATAAAAGTGATCAAATCCTCTGTGTATTGAAAGAAGATGAGCGCCTAATGACGCCGTGAACTTCGTATCCTTTTTCCAGTAACAGTTCAGCCAGGAAGGATCCGTCCTGTCCGGTGATTCCTGTTATCAGAGCCCGCTTGGTCATCGGTTGAGATTCAACTCTCCTTTTTCTGTGCCAAATTTGCGCGAAGGTCGGTTAGATTACCGGGATAAATTGTTGGATTTCACACCAGCTAACCTGCCCAACAACGCCTTATATTCTCAAAGTCATCGAGAAAGAGAAAACTCCTCTGACAAAGTGATCCGCGGTTCTCGCTAAGCGCGCTCCCGCCCGCGACAGACCAGTTCGGCTAAAGAGCTTGCGATCATTGTGGAGGGTCCTGATCGCCCCGGCGATCTCCTCCAACGTTTTCGGGTCAACCAGAATGGCCGCGTCCCCAAGTTGCTCGACGGCTCCAGATACATTTGCAGCGATCACCGGACAGCCCAGCGCGAACGCTTCCAACGGCGGAAGGTTCTCCGGACCAAAGAAACTTTGGTAAAGTAAGCGCGAAGGCATTTTGATAGAGCACTGCCAGGTCTTGCTGAGATACGAATCCCAGAAAATGCACGTGACTGCCAAGCCCGAGCTGATTCGCCAGTTCCCGTATGTGTTGCTGGTTGCCCTTGTCCGAGCCAACCAGTACAACTTCGAATGAAAGCTCATGCTGGATCACGCAGCTCCGCCACGGCCCGGAGGAGATTGGCGTGGTTCTTATGGGGCCAAAACTGAGCCGGATAAAAAGATAGCCGGGCGACAGACCGTACCTGCTAAGCACGTCGCTGTCTGCTGGAGGCTGTGCATTCAAGGCGAATCTGGGGTTGGGTGAGGCAGGATCTTGATACGTTCTGACGGCACGCCGTAGAACTTCTCCACCTCTGCGCTACCTGCGGTAGTGCCGGTAATTATCAAGAGCGGCGCGTCGGAGAAAACTTGAATAGAAAGCTTCACGATGATTCCACTGGCCGTGAGCACTCACTTCCGGAAACCATGGCTGCAAGCGATGTTGCCAGTCCCAAACGATAGCGCAATAAGGGAGGTCAACCTGAATCGCTTCGGCCCCGACAAACCACATGAAGTCGATCTGGTTGTCTCGCGCAACTTGTTCCAGCCTTGTCTGCCGTCGTTCCATTACGCTGCAACCGCGACAGATCGCGGGAGTACACGGGACGCAAGGCGCACCATCGTTCCGCCCGGGAATGCCACGGCTTCGATGGGAGAGTTCGATTCGAAGCGAAGGTCCTGCGGTCGTCGACAGAAAGCCACGAAATGGTGGCGGCTCTCACCCGCAAGATCCAGCAGCGATCGGAAGATATCGCCCTGGATCGTGTATCCGCCTCCTACGTCCGGCGAAAAATCTTCAAGAACGACTGCGACCCTCATCACACAACGCCTTATGCCGGTTGACCCGGCGCGTCGTCCCGTCGCGCAACGGCAACGACATGCCAGGTGTCCTCGTTTATTGACTCGTCTTCGGTGAATCCCGCGAAGTATTTCACGGGTGCAAAGCCCCGCGCAGGTTAGCCAGTATGCCATTTCCTGCAATAGAAAGTACCGGTTAACCTGAGTTTCAGTGGCGTCGTATAAGTACCGCCGGTCTTAAACTCATAAATATGGTAAGTGACATGGCTCACCTGGCGGGCGCAATCCAACCTGGTTTCGGAGATCCGCAACAACTCGCCTTGGGGAGTTTCGAAACGTCGAACTCTCAACGGATCGTAACCCCGCAACATCGCCGCCCCATGCCAGAATTCAAAAATGAACAGGCCGCCATCTCGCAATTGCCGATGTACGCCCCGCAAGACCTGGCTGATTTTTTCATTGGTGGCCACGTAGCCAATAGAATCGAATAAGCAAACCACCGCGTCATAGGGAGCTGCCAGGATCCGCGAGCTGGGTCATGTCCTGCAAGCGAAACTCTATTGAAGCAGCGCGGCCAAGCGCTTTGCGTTTGGCAATTTCCAGCATGTCCGCGGAATAATCCGTCGCCAGAATTTGATATCCAAACTCGGCCAGCGCAAATGCGGTAGTGAACCGGTGCCACACGCCAACTCAAGCAATCGATTGGTGGTTTTGCTGAGCCGTATCGCTGAAGACAGCGATGCACAAATAACGCGCCTCATCGGCGTAAGGTTTATCGGCGTAAAAGATATCGTACAGTTCTGCGTGGCGACCGATGTAGGAACTCATAGCGGAAAATCATTAGTCCATCTCAACGTTAGGGAGAAGACCAGCACCCGTTTACAACGAACGGCAAGCATACTATAGGAGCATGGATCAATCGCCAAATGAAGTGGCACGCGCATCTTGCGCGTGATTTTCACGGGCGGGACGCCCGTGCCACTGCTGCCAGCAAGAAACCTGTGGTGTTGATTTCGAGACTCCGGGATCCGATTGCGATTGGTTGCGACTGGCTTTCTGTAAACCTGAATCTCTGTTGATAGGAGTCGGGAATGCGGCCGTACAGTGATTCACTGGTCACCAGGGTACAGGTTGTCATGATCGGACGATCGGCAAAACCGGGAGAAACTGGTCGGGCCCGTGTTCTGAGAGGTTCGACCTCGGCATTGAAAACTATCGGTGCTTCGCCACTCGGATTTATTCGCGAGCGTAGCAGTGCGTGATACATAAACATTGGTCGAACCCCAGCGCCAGCAATTCGTCGAACTTATCGAGTGGCCGAGGCATATACTGCAAAACTCCTGCGCAATAAGCAGATCGCGGCTCTCCATCTTCTCAATCGCTTCCGGCAAGTTCGTCGAAGAAGCTGAGGGCTGGATCGTGAAAGGCCTGGCGTGCCCGCGCCGTCATGGCCGGATTGTGCTCGATGAATTCTTCCGAGGAGGCGATCCGTTGCGGCAGCAAACGCGCCAGCTCAAAATAACTCGCGCCGCAGGCTCCGCCCAACTCAGAGTATGTTCAGCGGCTGCTCGGCCGCACACAGCAAAGCACGAAGAGATTCTGCGAGGAGGTCTGGTAATTCGTAACCGTAGGGATGCTCCAGATCCGCCAGCTGCTGGCGATAGACTTCGGTTTTGCGCAGCGCCAGGCTCGATAATGTCCGCCGCTTCGTAGGTATCGGCCTCGGCCAACGCTTCGCTAAAGCTGCCGTACTGCCGCAGTGGCTCCGACGAGCGGCGACTAGGAAGCCGGTGCAGGGCGGGCGGAATGAAGTCTCTGAACTGCATGTGAGTTAAGCGGCGGGGCGCGCCGTCGAAATGCCGCTACTTCCAGATAACCGCTGTTTGGCTACAGCTTGTTCGAAAGAAGCGTCTTGACGCTGTTGGCGACCTTTTTGGATTGTCTCTTTGGTCAGAATCGTAAGACGAAGGAAGATGTGCAGTCCCGTTTCCCACGAAGCGGTCAGCGACCGGACAATCGACTTTTCGAAAGCCTTCGCTGGGAGTCGGGCAAGGTTGCTGATTCATCGGACAGAAAAACGTGCGCGTATCCACGCCATCCCGGCGCAGCCTTTCCATTAACTGATCACGTGACGCACCGAACTCCGGCTGCACCACCACGGCATACATCCAATAGACATTGCGCGCCCACTCGGCTTCCCGCCGGCAGCTGTAAACAAAGATGGGTAGCGCCGAAGAGAATTTACGATAAGTTTCAGCCTTCCCTTCGCTTTTCGAGAAACCGATGCTCTCGATCTTCCGAGTTTGAACCAAACCCGTCGCGCGGCCTGATAGCCCGTCATCCTGAAGTTGTAACCGGCCGGCTGGTGCCAAAGGCGCTGGCTTGGTGAATGCCGGGTTCCGCAACCAGACGCAGCCGCTCGGCGCAGCTTGGTCATCGTTGGTGGCAAATCACATGCCGCCTTCGCCGGTGGTAATTATCTTGTTGGCGTAAAGCTGGAAGCAGCCCATGGCGCCAACGGCTTCCCGGTCATTTCGTCCCCGGCAGGTTTGCGCCATGCGACTCCTGGCGCAATCTTCGATTACGGTCAGACCGTGGCGGTCCTGCCCAATCTCCATCAAACGATCCATATCCACGGGATGCCCGTTTAATATGGGCTGAACCGGAATGATGGCTTTGTGTCCTGGGAGTAATCAGCGGCTCGATTAAGTCCCGAATCAAAGATTCCAGGTTTAGCGATTCCGAATCGACAGGAACCGGAATCGCGCGATTGTCTGAGACGGCGAGTGCCGTCGCAATATTTGTACTGGCGCTGACCAGAAACTTCATCATCAGCTCCTATTCCGGCGGCCGCGACGGCCAGATGCAAAGCAGAGTGCCACTGCTGACCGCTATGCCATGCTTGCAACCGGTAGGCCGCGAATTCTTCTTCAGAAACTGAGTAATAGATTCGCCGAATGTGCCGCAAGGATCTCCCCGCGCCGCAGAGCGCCACCACAGCCTCGATCTCTTCGCCAATGACCGAGTTCAAAGACTTCAATCATTCATTCACCTTTACATCTATCTTGTCATTCTCGGCGCCCAGGAATGGCCCCCCTGCTTTACGCTAATGCATTGCATGTCTTCAATCACTTTGATGGCGTGAACGCCGTGAATTAAAGACGATTCATCGCCCGCGTGAAGGGTGATTTGCGCCAGAATAAGATCGCCCCGGTCGGTGTAAAGGAGCACCGCCACCACCCCGCGCTGTACCACGAACATCTGCTGCAAATCGTCGATGGTGCGGCTGATGGGTTTGGTAATGGGGGGCGGCTCGACAAACCCGGCGCCATGAAAGGCCAGCAAACCAAATTGAAAGATGAGCCAGCTGGTGAAAAAAGCCGTTTCATTGACGCTTGTGCCGGCCCAAATAATTTCGGCGCCACTTCGTTCCGTTATTCAACCGATTCGAAACCGCTCAGGTCTGTTTTTGCATTTCAACACTCATAGTATGATCCACACTTACCAGGCGGCCTATTGTCCCAGCAGCTGGGCGAGAATTGAACTGATTGGGCTCAATCTCTACGCTACTGTATGTCGTTATCCGTCCCGATGTCCAGGTGGACTCAGCCATGCGCTTACGATCGTTTGAACAGCGCCAATAACCTCGTTTTCGCATGAAGCCCGTCGATTCCCCTTCCGGCGCGGTAGTCGATCGCGCAGTTCGATGTATTAGCAATACAAC
>ERZ1370068.9232-contig-8023_pt1 | contig 13836 bp, 22 predicted proteins | sample MGYA00561227_ERZ1370068 | MGnify/ENA primary metagenome ERZ1370068 (study PRJEB38410, sample SAMEA6850437) | metagenome | study: Metagenomic assessment of the ecological functions of the soil: analysis of the soil microbiota associated with the...
TGATCGACCGTTGCTGCGGTCCAAGATTGGTCAGGTTCCCGGCGTGCAGCTATTCATGTTTGCGATCCAGGACGTGCGCACCGGGGCACGCCTGAGCGACTCGCAATATCAGTACACGCTGTGGAGCTCCAATCTCGATGAGCTGATGGCCTGGGTGCCGCGGGTCTCCGACCGCATCAAGCAGGTGCCGGGTGTCGTCGACGCTTTCGACCGATCGCGAGCAGGGCGGGCTGCAGCTCGGCGTGTCGGTCGTACCGGACGCGGGCTTCCGCGGTCGGCGTGACGATGCAGGCCGTTGATGCCTCGCTCAACGACGCGTTCGCGCAACGCCAGATCTCCACGATCTACAGCCCGCGCAATCAATATCGTGTCATCCTCGAGGTCGATCCGCAGTTCCAGCGCGATCCCGGCGATCTGACGCAGATCTACACGCCGGGGCTGGGCGGCGTTCCAGGTGCCGTTGTCAGCGGTCGCGAAATTCACCCGCGGGCTCGCTCCCTTGGTGGTCAACCACCAAGGCCAGTTTCCTTCGGTCACGATCTCATTCGGGCTGCGGCCGGATGCGAGTCTCGACGCCGTGACAGCCGGCAATTCACGCAGGCCGTCGCCAACATGCATCTGCCCGACGATATCCACGCCGAGTTTGCGGGCGACGCGCGCGCGTTCACTGGAAGCGCGGGGTCGCAGGCGCTGCTGATCGTGGCGGCGCTGATCGCGGTCTACATCGTGCTCGGCGTGCTGTACGAAAGCCTCGCGCATCCGCTGACCATCATTTCCACGCTGCCGTCGGCCGGCCTCGGCGCGCTGCTGGCGCTGCATGACGTTCAATACCGAGCTCATCGATCATCGCCTTCATCGGCATCATCCTGCTGATCGGCATCGTGAAGAAGAACGGCATCATGCTGGTCGATTTTGCGCTCGAAGGCGAGCGCCAGCGCGGCCTGACCGCCCGAGCGCGCGATCTACGAGGCGTGCCTCGAGCGCTTCCGGCCGATCCTGATGACGACGTTGGCGGCGCTGCTCGGCGCGGTGCCGCTGGTGATCGCGGTCGGACCGGGCATCGGAGCTGCGCCGCCCGCTCGGCATCACCATCATCGGCGGCCTGCTGGTGTCGCAGATCCTCACGCTTTACACGACGCCGGTGATCTATCTGCTGCTCGATCGGTTGCACCGCCGGCTGTGGGGCCGCTCGCGCAGGCGCACCGCGCCGGATATTGCGCAGCCACAGCTCGGCCCGGCCGAATAAAATCGGGGTGCACGGGCAGGGCCGGCCTGTGCGACAATTCCAATTACAACAACGGCCAAGCCCGTACGGGAAAATTTGAGGGAGGAAGCATGAAGCCGGTCCTACCGCGCGTGATCGCGGCGTGTCTTGCTGTGTCGGCGGTGCTTTGCGCCGCGCGCCGGCGGCGCAAGCCCCGCAAAGGACAACTACCCGGACCGGCACGATCCGCCTGATCGTCGGATTCGCGGCCGGCGGCGGCAACGACATCATCGCGCGCATCATCGGACAGAAATTGCAGGGAAAGCCTGGGCCAGACCGTCGTGGTGGAAAATCGGGTCGGCGCCGGCGGACGCCTGTCAGCGGAGTATGTCGCCGGTCAGCCGCCGGACGGCTACACGCTGCTCATTGGTGCCAGCGGCGCGATGGCGATCGGCCCCGCTGTGATTGAAAAGGTGCCGTACGTGACCCTGCGCGACTTCGCGCCGATCTCGCTGATCGCATCGTTTCCGCTGATCATGGTGGTCAATGTCGACCATCCGGCGAAGTCGGTGAAAGAACTGGTCGCGTGGGCGAAGGCGAACCCGGACAAGGCCAACTACGCCACGTCGTCGCCCGCCTTCACGCTCGCAACCGAGCTGTTCAAGCTCAAGTCCGGCGCGCCGATGGTTCCGATTCCTACCGCAGCGGCAACGAGTCGGTGGTGAGCGTCATCGGCGGTCAGTCGACGCTCACGATCGTCGATCCACCGCCGAGCGCTCCGCAGGTGAAGGCTGGGAAACTGCGCGGGCTCGCCGTCACGGCATCAGACGCGGCTCGACGATTTGCCCGGGTCCCGACGTGGACGAGGCGGGCTATCCGGACGTGCACGTACAATTGTGGGCAGCGTCTTTGCGCCCGCCAGACGCCGCCGGCGATCGTTGCCAAGCTCGAAGCTGAGCTGCGCGGATCATGCAGCTGCCGATGTGCAGGAAAAATTCAGGGCCGTGGCAACTGGAACGGTCGGCAGCAGCGCCGCCGAGGTGCAAGTAGTCGATGCCGAAACCAAGATGTGGGCCGACGTCGCCAAGGCTGCGAACCTGAAGTTCGAGCAGTAATGCCCCACATGGATGACGCCATGGATGCCAATTCGGCGTGACCGTTGTCATCCATGATAAGGCATTGAAGAGATGCCATTTTTAACAACATTTCCACCATGGATGACAGTTTTGGAGAGAGTGGCATCCATGGCGCGCACCAACGCACTTGCGCGAACACGCACGATGTGTGTTGCCGATTTTGCCAAAGCTAATCAACTCCTTGGGCGCGACCGCGCTGGTCTCGGCGTCGGCGCGCGGATCGACCTCGCCGGGCCGCGGCATGGTGAAGAACTCGTCGACCACGCAGTAGTCCATGCAGCCGAGCCGCGCGATCGGCCGCATCAGGCCGATGTCGAGCATGCCCTCGACGATGACCGCATCATCGATATGGATGCCGACCACCTCGCCGATCACGATTGAGGAGCGGTTCGGTCGCCCGTCGAGCCGATCGCTCGACGGTCTTGAAATATTGCATTCCATCGCGACCGGTGAGCGCTTGACCCGGGGCGGTTTGACCGCACGCGACGGCACCATCTCGATGCCGACGGCCTCCGGCTCGCTCACGCCTTGCGGAAACTCGGCCGAGCTCGCGATTCATCACCTCGCGCAGATCCCATGTCGCCAGGTTGAAAACGAATTCGCCGGTCGCCTCCGCATTGATCTGCGAGTGCTTGCGCGGCGCGCTCGAAAGATCGCCCACGGTGGATAGCCCGACACCAGATTGAAAAAGCTGTACGGCGCCAAATTGACAACGCCCTCCGGCGAGATCGGTTGAAATCCACCCGATCGGCCGCGGGACCACCAGCGCGGTGATCGGGCTATGGCGCAATCCATGTTTCTGAGTGCGAGGGTCGTAGTACATCGGGCTCGATTTCGTAAGCGTTGGGTCGCGGATCAGACCACGCCCTCATGGCGCAGTTTTGCAATCTCGCCGTCAGTAAACCCGAGCCCGTGCAACACCTCACGCTGTGTTGACCGAGCAGCGGCGGGGCGCGCGTAGGCCGGCTCGGCGCGCCCGAACTTCAGCGGACTGCCAACCAGCGGCGCGTGCCCGGCAGACGGGTGCGGGAGGTCGATGCGCATACCGCGGTGCTTGATCTGCGGATCATCGAACACCTCGGCGATCGAGTTGATCGGCCCGCACGGCACGCCCGCGCGTCCATCGCGGCGACCAGATCGGCGCGCGACCGGTGCGCGCGATGCCTGCGATCAGCGGCATGAGCTCGTCCCTTGTGGCGCACGCGATCCGGAGTTCCTGGCAAAGCGCGCGATCGCTGCCGATGTCGGGGCGACCGACCGCCAGGCACGTTTTGGCGAACTGGCCGTCGTTGCCGACTGCGATGACCACGTCGCCGTCGCGGCAACGGAAACACGTCCTGCGGCATGATGTTGGGATGCGCGATTGCCGTTGCGGCTTGCGGCGCGCGCCCGGACATCAGGATAGTTCATGGCCTGGTTGGCCAGCACCGCGGCCTGCACGTCGAGCATCGCCGACGTCGATGTAATCGCCCTCGCCCGTCTGCTCGCGGCCGGCGAGCGCCGCCAGCACGGCGACCGTGGTGTACATGCCGGTCATCAGGTCGACGAATCGGAATGCCGACCTTCATGGGGCCACCGCCCGGGCGATCGTCGGCTTCGCCGGTGACGCTCATCAGCCCGCCCATGGCCTGGATCAGGAAGTCATAGGCAAGCTTGTTGCGCCTTCGGCCCGGTCTGGCCGAAGCCGGTGACCGAGCAATAGATCGAGCGCGGGTTGACCGGCATCGAGGTCGTCAGCCGAGGCCGTAGCGGGCGAGCGTTCCGACCTTGAAGTTCTCCAGCAGGATGTCCGGCCGCGCCGCCAGCTCGCGCACGATCGCCTGGCCTTGCGGCTTGTCGATGTTGATCGTGAGCGAACGCTTTGCCGCGATTGACCGACGAGGTAGTAGCCGGACTCGCGTCGATTGCGTTCCGTCGCTGGTCCTTCAGGAAACGGCGGGCCCCAGGTGCGGGTGTCGTCGCCGACCCCCGGCCGTTCGACCTTGATCACGTCGGCGCCGAGATCGGCGAGCAACTGCCCGGCCCACGGCCCCGCCATCCACCCGACTGAGATCGAGGACCCTGATGTGCGACAGCGGACCGGGCACGCGCTGCGGCCGCTTATTTCTGGACCAGCTTGCAGGTGCTGCGCGACAGCGGCAACGCCGCGTCCTCGGCCGCGACTTTGCCGACGACCGTGTAGTAGTCCCAAAGGCGCCTTCGATTCGGCCGGCGTCTTGACCTGCACCACGTAGAAGTCGCGCATCACCCGGCCGTCCTCCCTGGATCCAGCCGTTCTCGGTCATCGGGTCGTTGATCTTCATCTTCTCTCATCTGCGCAGCGACAGGACGATGTCGCGTCGGTGCCGGCCTCCTTGACGGCCTTGAGGTAGTGAGTCACGCGCGCTGTAAGGCGCCGGCCTGCAGGAAGGTCGGCGCGTTCCTTGGCGCGGTCGAGAAGCGCTGCAGAATGCGCGCGACGCATCGGTGCGGTCCCAGTAGAACGACGTGGTGATGACGAGCCCCTGCGCCGTATCGAGGCCGAGCGCATGCACGTCGGTGATGTTGAGGAACAGCGCCGCCAGTTTCTGGCCGCCGTCGCGGCGTAGGCCCAAACTCGTGCGCCTGCTTGATCGAGGTCGAGGCATCGCCCGCCGGCGTTGGCCAGCGCGACCACCTTGGCATTGGAGGCCTTCGCCTGCAGCAGGAACGGAGCTGAAGTCCGCGGTGTTGAACGGCTGCGCGCACCGAGCCCAGGACCTTGGCGCCGTACTTTGCAGAGCGATCTCGCCGGCTTGCGCTTCGAGCACCTGGCCGAAGGTGTAGTCGGCGGTGATGAAGAACCAGCCGTCGAGACCCTGTTTGGCGAGTGTCGTCGCGGTACCGGACGCGAGCCCATAGGTGTCCCACGACCACTGGAAGCCGACCGGCGAGCAGTTCTCGTTGGTGAGCGCTGTGGTGCCGGAGCCCGTGATCAAAAAGAGCTTGTTCTTCTCGCGGGTGACGGCTTGCACCGCCATGCCCACGGCCGAGCTGCCGCCGTCCACGATGACGTCGACATGATCGGTGTCAGAGTCCAGCGATTGACGATGCCGACGCCGACATCCGGCTTGTTCTGGTTGTCGGCGAACACGACCTCGATCTTCTTGCCGAGCACCGTGCCGCCGAAATCTTCGACCGCCATCTGGGCCCGCCATCACGACCCCATAGCCGCCCGCCGCCGAGTAGATGCTGGACTGGTCGTTGGTGATCGCTAGCTTGACGACATCGTCTGAAACTTGCGCGGCGGCCGGCGTCGCAAACGCCGCCAGGGCGCCGGCAAGTGCGGCAATCGCTGTGAACCGGGCCGACAGCCCGCTCGAACTATGATGTGACACGGAAACCTCCCAGCCGAAATGATCGGTGTGATCGGATATTTTTATTGTTGCAACTATCGTAATCCGGCTCGCGGCGCTAGTGCCGCCGATTTGAAGTTCCTACAGCACCTGCAGCAAGCTCAGTTAAGGAACTTCAAATCGAAAAGCGGCACTAGAATCATAGAGTTGCTAGTGCCCCTTTGCTTCCGAAGTTCGTGTCAGAGGGTGCTGCGATGTATCACGAACTTCGGAAGCGGGGCACTAGTTCAATCACGGTGTTTCATCCGACGGCACGAACGTATAGCCGCCACCGGGCAAGTCGCTCGACGCAGCCGCAATACGGCGCGTTGAAATAGGACCGGCAGCGTCAGGCAGCGCTCTGTCGGCGCAGCAATAGGCGAGCACGCGGGCGCGGGCTTCCCTCGCCAACGGCGGATCCCTCGCAATATTTGCTTGTTCCAGGTCGGATGCGCGATCTGGATCGGCTGGTGCATCACGTCGCCGATGAAGAGTGCCTCCCTCCCACCGGCGCGCACTCGCACCATCATATGGCCCGGGGCGTGGCCGTGGGCTTGCACGAGCTCGATGCCGGGAAACAGTCTCGGTCCCATCGACCAGCCACACGGTGCCGGCGTCCAGAATGGCTGCACGCTGTCGATGAGTTGCAAATTCGCTTCCGGCGGCTTTGCGGCCGCTCCGCGCTTGGGATCGTGCGCCTCGCGCGCAATCATCGCTGACATGATGGTCGTCGCCTTCGGAAAGGTCGGCACCCAGCGATCGCGTCGTCCCAACAGGTATTCCAGCCGACGTGGTCTGACATGCAGATGCGTATGAATGACCGTGTCCACATCTTTCCGGTGCGACGCCGGCGGTTTGAGCCGGGCCAGATAAGGCGTGTTGAGCATATTCAGGCGGGGTGACAGCGGTCGCGATCTTACCGTTGCCGCTCGCGGTGTCGATCAGGAATGATGCGATCCGGCGTGCGCTTAGTAGCCACGAATGCACGCTGATGATGAAGGTGTTGGATTTCTCGTCGTAGTGATTAGGCAGCGGCTTCAATCGCGAATAGTCGGCGATCAGCTCGGGTCGAAAATCGGCGAAGCTTGTCGGCTGCTCGACGAGCGCGGCCTCTTCGATCCGCGTCACTTCAATGTTGCCGATCTTGATCATGTGCCTTCCATTAACGCTCAACCGGTTGCGTTCAATCGGCAGCGCCGAGCGTGAACTCCGCCGTCGATCACGATGTGAGCCCCCGTGACATGCTTGGACGCGGCCGACGCAAAAGAACGGCGCCGCGCCCTGCGTGTCGTCGGGGGTCGCCATGCGGTGTTGCGGCGAGAGCTGGGCGAAGAATGCCTGGTTGCCAGGGTCCTGCAAGCGCCCGCCGCCGATAGTTGGTCGCCGCATGGACCCGGGGCGATTGCGTTCACCGAAATGTTGTAGCGGGCGAGCTCGAGCGCGACTTGGCGCACCAGCTGGGCGACCCCGGCCTGGACACCACATAGGGTGTGCCAACGAATTGCTCGACCTTGGTGGCGGGAGAGTCGACGACGTCACAATGATGCAAGCCGCCGGTGGCCTTCATGTGCGGCACGACCACCTGGATGGTGTGAAACACCGACGTGAAGTTGGTGGCGATGACCCGATCCCCCAAAGCTCTTCGGAATGCTTTCGACGGCGCGCTGCAGGTCGCGCTTACGCTCTGTATTGAGAAAGCCCGGTCCGGCGCTGATGCCCGCATTCGCGAACGCGACGTCGATCCGTCCATGGCGCTGTGCCAACCGCATCGACCGCGCGACGCAACGAGGCCTTGTCGGTGACGTCGGCAACTTCACCGGCGACCTGAGCTGCCGCCGAACTTCAACTGTTTGGTCGCCGCCGCAAGCCCGCCAGCGTCGCGGTCAGATCAGCGGCTCACGACGGCACCGTTAGCCGCCATCACATCCGCAGCATGCGTAGCCGATGCCGCTGGCGCCCGCCGGTGACGATCGTGACGAGGCCGGCGACATCGAACAGTTCCCTCGCATTGAGTCTCACCGTTTTCACGCCGCGGCACGCGCTTCGCGCCGGCGCGACGGTCTGGCCTTGACTCATCTCGGCGGCCTTTTTCGGCGATCATCATGGTCGGCGCATTGGTGTTGCCGGAAACGACGTTGGGCATGATCGAGACGACCGCGCGCGAGCCGCTGATCCCGCGCACGCGCAGGCGCTCGTCACGACCGCCATCGGGTCCTGCACCCATCTTGCAGGTGCCGGACTGGTGGTCCACGGTGATCACGGTCTGGCGCGCGTAGGCGAGAATTTCGTCGTCGGTTTGCACATTAGGCCCGGGCAGATGCTCTTCGGGCTCGAAACGCTTTGAGCGCGGGGCCGGGACAATGCGCCGCGTCAGGCGAATAGCGTCGACGGCCACCCGTCGCGATTCCGGCGCCGCAGGAAGTTGGTGCAGGATCGCCGGATGGCGCGCGCGGATCGGGACTCTTGATGCGGCAGTAGCCGATGCTTTGCGGTCGCACCACCCCGCGATCCCGTTCGAGAAGCCGGGCCAATCGTGCAGCGGACCGCCGAAGCCGCTCAGAGCTCGCTGCCGAGACGTGGTACTGCAGGTTCGGCGTGTCCTGCGACGGACCGCTGCGCGTGAACGCGCACAGCTAGCGGCGGCTGCGTCCCCATCGGGCCGCGCTTGGTGAGCAGATAGTAGGCTCCCATGCCGCAGCGCCGCAGCGGGTTCTGCACCCACTGGTTCATGGTGATCGTGTTCTTGACCTTGTAGGTCGCGCTAGATCCGCCAATGGTCCCGCATATTCTCGCCAACGCCCGCGAGCTCAGTGCCTCACCGCGATGCCGTGTTGCCCAAGCAGCGCAGCCGGGGCCGACGCCGGAGAGTTGCAGAAGCTGCGGCACCGATCGCACCGGCGGCCAGGATCACTTCGCCCTTGGCCTGCGCATATTTCAGTTCGTCGCCCTGCCAGAACTCGACGCCGACCGCGCGCTTGCCGTCGAACCGCAGCACCTTGGCGTGGGCGTTGGTCAGAACCCGCAGGTTGGACCGGTCCATCGCCAGGCGCAGAAACGCCTGCGCGACCAGCGCCGCCCGTTGCGGATCGTGCCCTGAAAATAAGTGATGCCCTCGGTGTCGCCGGCGTTATGGTCGTCGGTCTCCGGAATGCCGTACTCGATCGCGCGCGCTTCAGGCTTCGACGATTTCCCAGCGTTGGCGATTGTCCTGCACGGACAATTCTCCGTCGACGCCATGCGATTCGTTGGCTCCGCGCGGATATTTCTCGATGCTCTTGAAATACGGGAGCACGTCGTCCCACGACCAGCCGACGTTTCCGAGCTGCCGCCAGATATCGTAGTCGCGGGCGTGGCCGCGGATGTAGCACATGGCGTTGATCGACGAAGAGCCGCCCAATGTCTTGCCACGTGGCACCGGGGTAATGCGGTTGTCGCAATAAGGCTCAGGCTCGCTCTGGAAGCACCAGTCGACTTCCTTGTTGCCGAGCAGATACGGCATGCCGACCGGAACGTGGATCCACCAGTATTTGTCTTCGCCGCCGGCTTCGAGCAGCAACACGTTGACGGCCGGGTCTTGGAGTCAACCGGTTGGCCAGCACGCCATCCGGCCGATCCAGCCCCGACGATGACGTAGTCGTAGCTGCCGACCGATTTCGCTTCACTCATGGGCTCCTCACTGTCACTTTTATTGGACTATCACAGGCTATCGCTAAGCCGCGACGCGCACGTTAGTAGTCCCGTTTCCGAAGTTCGTCATACATGGCAGCACCCTCTGAAACGAACTTCGGAAACAAAGGGGCACTAGCAAGTATTGATTCTAGTGCCGCTTATCGATTTGAAGTTCCTGAACGAGCTTGCGGCAGGTGATGCAGGAACTTCAAATCGGCGGCACTAGCGTGCGCGTCGGCCTTGATCATATCGGCACCCTTTTCGGCGATCATGATCGTCGGCGCGCTGGTGTTGCCGGACACGAGGTTCGGCATGATCGATGCGTCGATCACACGCAATCCGGCTATTCCGCGCACGCGCAGCCGCTCGTCCACCACCGCCATCATGTCCTGACCCATCTTGCAGGTCCCGACCGGGTGATGATAGATTGTGCCGGCGGTCTGCGCGCCGCGGCGAGCAGCTCGTGGTCGCTATCGGCCCCGCCTCCCGGCATGAATTCCTCGGGCACGAACTTCGCGAGCGCCGGCGCGCTTGCGATCCGCCGGGTCAGGCGTATCGAGTCGACCGCGACGCGTTGATCCTCCGGGGTCGAGAGATAGTTGTAGCGGATCGCCGGATGCGCACGCGCATCCGCCGCATTGATGCGGACGTAGCCGCGGCTGGTCGGGCGCAAGTTGCAGGCTGAAGCCGTGAAGCCTGGAAACCTGGCGACGGCGGGCCGCCGAGCTTAGGATAGGTCGCCGGTATCACGTGATACTGGATGTTGGGTGTGTCCTGGGTTGGGTCGCTGCGGGTAAACGCGGTGAGCGTCGCAGGGCCGATCCGACAGCGGCCCGGTGCGCAGCAGGATGTACTCGAGACCTATGACGGCGCGCCGTAGATAGCTGTTCGCGATTTCATTGAGCGTCGTGGTGTTGCGCACGCGAAAAAGCTGGCGCGGTTGGCAGTGGTCCTGCAGGTTCTCGCCGAGCCACCGGCGAGCTCGTGGCGCACCTCGATGCCATGCTGGCGCAGCAGCGCCGCTGGACCGACGCCGGAGAGCTGCAGGATTTGCGGCGACCCGATCGCGCCGGCCGCAACAATCACCTCGCGGCGCGCGTCGGCGCTGGTCAACGTCTCGCCCTGCCAGAACTCGATGCCGACCGCGCGCTTGCCATCGAGGCGCACGCCCTTGACCTGCGCGTTCGTCAACACCCGCAGGTTGGGGCGTTGCGCGGCCGGCTTGAGGAATGCCGTCGCAGTCGACAAGCGGACCCCGCGCCGCTGCGTGACCTGAATAAGCCGAGCCCTCATAGTTGCCGGCGTTGTAGTCGTTGGTCTTGGGAATGCCGACCTGCTCGGCTGCGTCGCGAAAGGCGTCGAGGATTCCCACCGTACCCGCGCGTCCTCGACCCGCAGTTCGCCGTCGCACCCGTGCAGGTCATCGCCGCCGCTGGCAAAGTCCTCGAGACTTCTTGAAATATGGCAGCACGTTGTCCCACGCCCAGCCGGCATTCCCGAGCTGGCGCCAGACGTCGTAGTCGCGCGGCTGGCCGCGCGCATACACCATGCCGTTGATGGACGACGAGCCGCCTAACATGCGGCCGCGCGGAACCGGAATTTGACGCCCGTTGCACTCGGGTTCCGGCTCGGTCTGGTAACACCAGTCGGTGCGCGGATTGCCGATCAGGTAGAACAGCCCAAGCGGGACCTTGATCCAGATGTTGTTGTCCTTGCCGCCTGCTTCGAGCAACAGCACCCGGACTTGCGGGTCGGCGGAGAGCCGGTTTGCGAGCACGCAGCCGGCGGAGCCGGCACCGGCAATGACGTAGTCGAAGTCCCCGATCGTTCGCGACGAACTCGCCCGCATGATGTCCTGTCAACTCCCGGCGTCTCTCCCATCATGGACCACCGGGCCAAAGCAGGTCCAGCATTGTGTGCCGAGAGGAATTTGCAGCGTGGGCAGACCGCGACTTGCCCACGCCGCCCAACGCAAGGCAGCTACATCGAGCCGAACAGCCAGGCAATTGCCAATCCGGCGGCAAGCGCCACGAACGACAGGAGCGTCATCACTGGTATCGACGGGCGCGGCGTTGGCGCCTCGTCCATCTTCATGCTGTGTTGGGCGGGCGCCGCTGTCGGCATCGCGGCCTGCATCGCATGGTCGTGCGCAGCCACGGGGGTTGTGCGCACCGTCATCATGCCGTGTTTCAAGTGATAGCTCACCAGCCACCAGTTCATCGGATAGGCGAGGATCGCGCCGACAAAGCAGCGCCATCGACATGACGAACCAGAACACCGGCGAGGCCGGACTACCGCCGCCGAGGTGCATCTTCAGCAGCATCATGGTCGGGACCATGCCGGCCATCAGCAGGTTCATCGACAGAAGCTCGGGTATGAACGTGCTGGTCAGCGAGCGCGAGTAGGAGCCGCCGACCATGTCGCGCATGAACAGCGCCTGGAAAATCATCCAGCCGAAGGCAAAGCCCAGAACGTATTCGAGGATCACCTCCACCACCCGCTGAGATGCAGCACGCCTGCGAGCGCCGCGCCCACAAGAATGCCGACGCCGTCACCGGCGACACAGTGCATGGTCGAGCCCAGCGTCTGCCGCCAGCGCGCCGAGGTATACTGCTCGTGCAGCCCGGGTAGCGGCTCCGGCAGCCCAGCACGTACAGGAACGCGCCAAACACGCCGGTGTAAGCGGTCACCAGCACGAAGCCCCATTTGAGGACCGGTGATTCCGGCGTGGTGCGAATATCGATCGCGACAAACAGCAACGCCATCGCGGTCAGCACGAACCAGACCAGGATGACGCCGTCGAGGCATGTCACGCCCCCGTTGCCGTGGAGCGAGCATGTTACCCGTTTTGCCCGCTAGTGTGGTGGATTTGAAGTCCTACTACTTTGGCCGCACGCTCGCATAGGAACTTCAAATCCAAAACCACACTAGAATCATAAATTTGCTAGTGTCCCTTTGATTCCGAAGTTCGCATCAGAGGGTGCCGCAAGGCTTGCGAACTCAGGAATCGGGACACTAGCGACGATCCTCAGATCGACGCGTGACAGGCCGATGACCCGATTGTCGTGGCGGCACTCAGGTGTCAAGCTGAGGCACAAGCAAGCAAAGTCCCGCGCGCGAGGAAACCCGGCCCATGAAGGTCTTCAACTTTCACCTCATGCCCTATCGGCACGTCGACCTCGACGCGGTCGGGCGCAACGGGTCTGCCTGGGTCACATTCACCAACGCCACTACGATCCGCTAGCTAGGGTGCCGAGCTCTATCACGACTACCTCGACCAGATGGAACTCGCCGACCGGCTGGGCTTCGACGGCGTGTGCCTCAACGAGCACCACCAGACCGCCTACGGCATGATGCCGATCCCGGGCGTGCTAGCCGGGGCGTCTGGCGCGCGCAGGTCAAGCGCGCGAAGCTCGCCGTGCTGGGCCGCGCGCTGCCGCTGCTCAACAATCCGCTGATGGTGGCCGAAGAGTACGCCATGCTCGACAACCTCACGCGCGGCCGTTTCATCGCGGGTTTCGTGCGCGGCATCGGCGCCGAATATCACGCCATGGGGATCAACCCGGCGCTATCGCAGGAGCGCTTCGCCGAGGCGCACGACCTGATCGTGCGCGCCTGGACCGCAGCCCGGGCCGTTCACGTACGCGGGCAAGCACTACCACTTCAACTACGTCAACCCCTGGCCGCGGCCCTACCAGATCGCCGCATCCGCCGATCTGGATTCCCTCGCAGGGCTCGAGCAGCGACCATCCGCTGGGCCGCGCAGATGCGCTACACCTATTGTCCAGACGCTGAGCCCGATCGCCGCGGTAGCGCGCTTCTTCCAGCTGTACCGCGACGAAGCCGAGAAGGCCGGCTACGTCGGCCTCGCCCGATCAGCTCGCCTGGTCGAACACGATCTATGTGGCCGACACCGACGAGAAGGCGATGCGCGAAGCGCGACCGCACCTCGAGGCGCTGGTCAACCGCCTGCTGCTAGATGCCGACCGAGATGCTGCTGCCGCCCGGCTACACCAACATCGAGTCGATGGAGCGCATCCGCGCCGGCCAAGGTGACCGGCAAGACCGCAAACCATCGAGGATCTGATCAAGACCGGCGTGGTCATCATCGGCAGTCCGAACACGGTGCGCGAGAAGCTTGCCGAATATCAGGACCTCGCCGGGTTCAACACGTCGCTGACCAAGACGCAGTTCGGCACGCTGCCCGACGACATGACGCGCGCCAACATGACAGGCGATCGCGCAGGAAATCTTGCCGGCGTTTCCGCGATCGCCTGCCGCAAGGGCAGCAGCGCGCCGCGGCCGAATGACAAGGCACGGGACCATGAAGCTGATGAAGTTTGTCTGCGCTGGGTTTGTGAGCGCCGCCGCATTAGTTGGAGCGACGGCGGCCCATGCCAGGACTATCCCATCCGCGAAATCCGCACGATCTGTCCGTTCGCGCCCGGGACGGTAGCAATGCGTAATGAAAGCG
>ERZ1370068.4800-contig-3856_pt1 | contig 13832 bp, 18 predicted proteins | sample MGYA00561227_ERZ1370068 | MGnify/ENA primary metagenome ERZ1370068 (study PRJEB38410, sample SAMEA6850437) | metagenome | study: Metagenomic assessment of the ecological functions of the soil: analysis of the soil microbiota associated with the...
CGGAGGACTCCCGAGTGACCGTATCCGGCATTCCGCGGCCCGCGACGAGCGCCACCGCCGTCCTCGATCATCTCCGGCCGGGGATCGATCTCATCGTGCAGTCCGCCAATGGCGAGCCGGTCACCGTGCTCGACGCCATCGAGGCGGCCGCCCCGATCTCGAGCTCGTGTCCGTCCACCAGGGCCTGCCCGTCCACGACCGCCCGTACCACGCGGGGCCTTCGGCGACCGGCTGCGCCACGTCTCGTATTTCCTCACCCCAAGCTCCGGGAGCTCTTCGAGCGCGGCACGGTGGACCTGGTGCCGAACGACCTCAGCAGCGTTCCCGCGATCTTGCGCGCCCGAACACGCGATCCGCTGCTGCTGCTCTCGGTGTCGCCGCCCGACGGGAACGGCTATGTCTCGCTCGGCACCGATGCGGCCTACGGAGCGGCGCTCATGGGGGACATGCGCGTCTTCGTCGAGGTGAACCGCATCGACGACAACCGCCACGTCCAGTTCGGACCGGCGGACGAGACCAACGACGTGCGTGCCATCGCCGTTCATCCGAAGTTCTGCGCGGTGAACGCCACCGATGCAGGTGGACCTCCTCCGGCCAGTGCGCCTCGGAGTCGCTGGGCAGCCATTACGTCTCGTCGACGGGCGGCCAGGCCGACTTCATGCGCGGCGCCGTGTACTCGGACGGCGGGCACTCCTTCATCGTCACCCACTCGACGGCGGTCAACGGCACGATCTCGCGCATCCAGCCCACCCCTGAGCCCGGGCGCCGTCGTCACCGCTCACAAGAACCTCGTGGACAAGGTCGTGACGGAACACGGAGTCGCCGAGCTGCGCGGCCGCACCCATCCGCCAGCGCGCCCTTGCCCTCATCGCCATCGCCGCCCCGCCGTTCCGCGACGGCCTGCGCGCAGCCGCACGCGATCTCGGCGTATCCTGATATGCGCGCGCCCCAACCCTCACCGGGAGGTATACCGAATGGATCGCTCCGAGACTCCGGCCGACGACGGCCGCCGCTTCACCGCTGCTCACCGAGGCCACGATGACGTCGCGCCAGCGCGAGGCCCATCAGGGCATCGTGTCAGGGCCCCGCAAGGGCGCCGTCGGCCCCTTCAATGCGCTCCTGCGCAGCCCCGACGTGGCGGACCGAGTGCAGCGGGTCGGCGAGTACGTCCGCTTCCAGACCACGATCCCCGCGCCGCTCAACGAGCTGGCCATCCTGATCACCGGCCGCTTCTGGAGCGCCCAGTTCGAGTTCTGGGCGCACAGCCGCCTCGCCCGGACGGCGGGCCTCCCCGACGCCGTCATCGACGCCCTCGCCGAGGGCCGCCGCCCGTCGCCGATGAGCGACGACGAGCGCATCGTGTACGACTTCTGCACCGAGATGTTCCGCGACAGGGCCGTCTCGGACGCGGCGTTCAAGGCCGTGGTGGATCGCTTCGGCGAGCAGGGCGTCATCGACCTGATCGCCGCCTGCGGCTACTACTCCATCGTGTCGATGGTGCTGAACGTCGACCGCTACCCCCTGCCCGCGGGCGAGCAGCCACCGCTCAAGGCGCTCTGATGCCGGCGAGCCCTCAAGGAGAAGGCCGCAATGGCGTCCTCCCACTGGAGTCGACGCGACAGTCCAGCGCCGCCGCGGCCTGATCGACGCGCTGCTGTTCCGGACCTGCTCGCCGACTGGGCGCCCGACGAGAAGGTGCGGAACCGGATTCTGGTGGAAAACGCGGCCGTCCTCTACGGCTTCCCGAAGGGCGCCTGAGCGACGGCGCTGCCCGAGCACGGACGGCCGCCGGCGGCGACGCGATGTCTCGGTCGCGCCGGCGGCCCGAGCTTACCGCTGTTGGCGTCCGGCTGGACCTTACTCGAAGCGTTCCGCCGGCTGGTCGTGAACGGGAAGGTCTTGCCGTTCTTCCGGTTGCTGCCGAGATCGACGTTCCCGGCGGCGATCACCCACTCGGAGCCCTTGTTCTTCTCGGCGCTGTTGGTGCTGAAGCTATTGTCCGTTCCCGTCACCAGGTAACCGCCGCCCGTCTTCTCGCTCTTGCAGGCGTTGTTCAAGAAGACACCGTTGTTCCCCGTTGATGGCGAATGCGGTGCCGATGTTCGCCTCGGCCTTGTTCGTGTTGTAGTTGCCGCCATTGCCGCTGAGGACGAAGCCCTCGGCCTTGCCGGCCTTGGCGCTATTGCCCGTCATGATCGCCCGGTCGCCGCTCACCAGGAAGGCAGTGCCCAGAACGTTCTCTGCTTGTTGGTGTCCAGGAAGGCATCGGGTCCGCTGACCACGAAGCCCTTCTGGCCTTTCGCCGCGCTATTGCCGCTCAGTACCGCCCCGGCCCCGACGACCACGAAGGAATCGCTCCCGACGGCTTCAACGGTGGACCGCTTGACCGTGGCCTGGGCGCCGTTGATGAGGAATCCGTTGCCGCCGAAATCCACCACTCGCAGCCCGTCGGTCAACATCCCGGAGCCGTTGATCAAGACCCCGGTCGTCGAGACGCCGTCGTCTCCGTCGCCCTCGACGGAGGTGTTCCTGACCTCGTGGAACGCCCCCTCGAGCTGGATTCCTACGCCGGTGTTCTGCCTCCACCCTGGACGTCGAGTGGTTGCCATCGATCACGACCCGATGCTTGGTGCCGTCGGGGTCCGGCGACCCGTCCGCGAGGATGCCGATGCTGGCAGCGCGGCGGACCGATGCTGTCCTTGACGTTGGCGCTTCCGCTCAGATGCATGCCGATTCCGCCGGGAACCTCCGTCGTCGTATTGGTGCCCGCCACCACGAGGTCGACAAGGAGGCCGTTGAGCGCGACATTGTCGGAGGCGAGGTCGATACCGGCGCTCCGGGCTCGGAAGCAGCGGAGAGTGCTCACCGTCAACCCGTCGCTGTCGCCCTCGTCCATGAGGCAGTAGTCGAAGTACTCGATGCCGCTCTTCGAGCCGGTGCCGCCACCGACGATCGTGACGTTGGGGGCCGCGACGAGGATGCCCACGCTGCCCTTGATCTGATCGGTCGCCGCTCCGACGATCTTGAAGCCCTGGAAATCGAATGTCTTGCCGCTCGCGGAGATCTTGACGGCGACTTTCGAGTGCGCACAGCCCATCGAGGCGCGGAGCTGAACCGTGTGCTCACCGGATTCGAAGAAGCTCGACTGTGATGTTGTCGCCGCAGGACAGGGAGCCCGTCCGCTGGGAGGGCTGGAACACCACCGGGACGGAGGCCGACAGCACGCTCGCCGCGATGCTGCCGCTGCCGTCCCTCGGCTCTTCCCCACCGATGGCGCTGGTCGGCATGAGCCGTGGCGACGACGGTGAACGTCGCGCTTACCCCGGGCATCTTCACCGTGACGCTGACCTTGGCCGTGACGTGCGCTTTGATGGTGGGGTACGTCGTCGTGACGACCCCGCCAGATTCGGTGCAAGTCTGCCCCTTGGCCCCACCGCTCACGCTGCACTTGACGAACTCCGGGGCTGGGGAGTCCTGCGGGATCTGAATCGTTACGAGCACCCCAGTCGCCGTGACGGTCGAGTCGTTCTTGATGTTCACCGCGTAGGTCACCTGTCCTCCGGCCGCTCCGGGATTGGGAGAGGCACTGCCGGAGACGATCAGGTCGCCCCGGTCGGGAGCCAGCCCTGCTGCTGGCGACACCATCGAGAGGCCTACCGCCAGCACGGAGACGATGCCGGCCACAGCGAGGCCCGTCTGCTCGAGGAATCTCATTAGTATTTTGCCCTTTCTGCTGCGCACGACTCTTTGCGCCCGGTCCATCTTCACGCCAGCGGATGATGCTCGATCACAAGCAAACGCGACCAGGAGAGATAGGCGGACGAGTTCCGGCAGGCAGGTGACGGGCAAGCCCCGTGCCAGACCACGACCGGGCGGACCGAACGGCAGGGCAAGCCACAATGTCCCTTTCGAATCGCGCTGTGGATAGGGGTGTCCCACAGAATTCGCTCGATCTCGCGGAGCATTGAGGTGGGGACCGAGGCTGGTCTACTGAGTGGACGGACGGCTTCCGATTGTATGTAAACTGTTCTCCACTCTGGGGGAAGAGGCGAGTGATCGGCCAGCAGGACAAAGGCCCCGCGTCAGTACTTGTAGTTCGCCGAGGGTATCGACAGTGCGGGTAACTTGGGGCGCTCGGAGTTGCAGATCGCGGCAGAACGATGCACGCGACGCAAACCGGGCGCAACCAACGCTCCCACGCGCGAAGGGTGGGCGCCGTTCGCCCAACGTCGGGCAGTCATACCCCCGCCGGCGCGCAGGCATGTCTCGCCGCGACGTCGGGCAATCATGCTCCGTTGACCATGATCTCGCGCGGTCACGCGACCTCGCCCGACGTCGGGCCGACCACCCCGCCCGGCGCGCGCACGTTTCGCCCACCCTCGGCCCCGCTACAGCCCCCACGCCCGGCGCTGGCCCTTCCCTCGTGCCCAAGACGTTGACTGCCGCCGCCGCTGTGGCAGTAGCCTCAGCCCTGAGCCCATGCCAAGACCGCACCCGGGAGTGAACGTGAGCATGCGCGCTCAGTCCGGCGACGCCGTCCCTCGACCACTGCTGGATCCTCTACGGCTGGCACGAGATCGCCGCGTACCTCCGCCGGTCCCGCGCGACGGTGCACCGCTGGCACAAACAACGCGCGCTCCCGATCAGCATTATCGGGTTTACGGTTGTCGATACCGCGCTCCGCGGTCGATCTGTGGGTGATGAACGGGGCCACGACGCGGCGCGCGGTGCCCGACGTTGGGCCGGAGGCGGGCGGGTGAGCGACGACGGCGCCGAGCGGGCCGAACGTGCCGGCGATCCTGCGCGGCGCGCGAGGTGGTGCGCGCACGTCTGGCGCCCACCGGGAAGGATCTCGAGGCCCTGCTGCATGCGGCTGCACCAGCAGAGCGCGCCAGAGTCAGAAGAAAGCCCGCGAGTCAGCCAGGCGAGGCTCCGTGCGGAGCTCTTACAAGCGCCTCGACGAAGGGCAAACGTTCGAGATCCACGGGACAATGAAGTGTATCGTGTCGACGGTCGAGCAACCGCGAGCTCATCGGGCTGGTGGAGGCGGAGAGCAACATTGTCAAGACGGAGGCCATGGCCCAGCGCTCGTACGACGTGCACCGCATGACGACGCAGGCCGCCACCCCGCAGGCGGGCAGCATCGAGAGCTTCATTGACCGCCTCGAGCAGGAGGAACAGACGGAGGCGCCCGACCTCGAGCAGGCGGGAGACTGGTAAAGCGGCCGTCAGCCTCGAGCTCGGCCTTCCGGGCCCTCGAGCCCGGCCTCGAGCTCGGGCCCCTCGAGCAGGCCGGCCGGCAGGGGGTACAGTAAACCCCTCCGCTTCACGCCGCTAGGACCCGCATGGATAAGCGGGGATGCGCGCCCCTCCCTCGAGGTACAGCAACCATTCTGTTTGCTGTACCACTGTGCGCGGTCCGCGGGGTTTCCCTTGGCAACAGGGAGGGCTCCTGACCGCCGCGGACAGGGTAGGCCATGTCCTGGCCGCTCCGCGTGGCTGTTTGCCGGGAGAAACGCCCTCACCACGGCGCTCATGGTCTCTGTCGCCGTCGTCTGAACCTGACCACGCCACCGCGGGAGCCCCGACACGAGTGGTGACGCCTCGACCGCCTCCACGCAGCCTGGGCGACCCCGTTGCGCCGCGCACAGAGACGTCGAAGGCGTGCGCCTCGACGACCGAGGGAGAAGCGCTCGAGTCCCCGGCCTCCTCGACGCGCGCGCGGTCCTTCAAGGGCCGCGAAGCGTGGACCGCGTAAGACGGCGAGGCCCCGCGAAAACAAGAAGGCCGTCGAGGTGGCCGCCACCCCCTAGATTCTGCGCTTCCGCCCTCACGGAGAATTTCGGGCGCGCTCGATGCCGTTCGTATGACGAACGTTGCATCACGGCGCCGTCTGGACCACTCGATGCCCCCGTTTACGAGGGACGAATAGTGGGGAACGCGTCACTGAGCCGAGCCTCCGCCGGCCAGCGCGGGGTGTCGCAGCATGCCACGCGGCATGACGCCCCAGCACACCAGGCGCCTCGCGCGCACCGATCATGATGTCGAAAAGGGAGACTGCGGGGACGCCCACGGCTCGGCGGATCTCGGTCTCGGCGCCGGTCCGCAGGCGCGTGGAACGGAACGCGAGCACCACGGCCTCGCCCGACGTTGGGCGCCTTATACGATCCGCTTGCGTTGATTCGCCCGTCACGACCACGTCGGCCGTGAGCTTCGGCTTGACGTGAGCCACGCCGGCGAGCGGGAGGGCGCAGACCGCTCCTTGACCAGGCATCCCAACGGGGCACCCTTGCCCACGGTGGCCCCCTCGCCGATGATGGGGCTCCCATGATCCGCGATGCTCGCCACCGGATCGCCTGGCTTCCGTTGACCCGGGTGCCGTGATGCGTTGCCCCCAATGCCGGCACGAGAACCCCGGGGACGCCAAGTTCTGCTTGGAGTGTGGTCGGCGGCTGGCGCTCACGTGCGCGTCGTGCGCGACGGAGCTCCCGGCCGGCGCGAAGTTCTGTAAGGAGTGCGGCGCGCCGGTGGGCACGAGTGCGCCGGCGCCATCCCGTACGCCCGCTCCCGACTCGTACACCCCGAAACACCTCGCCGAGCGGATCATCAACTCGAAGGCGGCGCTGGAGGGCGAGCGCAAGCAGGTCACGGTGCTCTTCGCCGACCTCAAGGGCTCGATGGAGCTGCTGGCCGACCGCGACCCCGAGGAGGCGCGGAAGCTCCTCGATCCGGTGCTCGAGCACATGATGGAGGCCGTCCACCGCTACGAGGGCACGGTGAACCAGGTCATGGGCGACGGGATCATGGCGCTGTTCGGCGCGCCGCTCGCCCATGAGGACCACGCGGTGCGGGCCTGCTATGCGGCGTTGCGGATGCAGGAGAGCGTGAAGCGGTATGCCGGAGGGTATCTGGCGGAGCGAGGGGGCGCATTCAGATTCGCGTCCGGACTCAACTCTGGCGAGGTCGTGGTTCGGTCAATCGGTTCGGATCTTCACATGGACTATACGGCCGTTGGGCAGACCACACACCTTGCGGCCCGGATGGAGCAGACGGCCAACCGGGCACGATCCTTGCTGGACGGCCGATGCGCTCCGATTGGCCGAAGGGTTCGTGCAGGTACAACCCCTCGGTCCAACACCCGTAAAGAGGCCTGAACGCACCTATCGAGGTCTACGAGTTGACTGGGGCGAGCTCCGTGCGCTCGCGCCTACAGGCCGCCGCCGCGAGGGGCCTGACGACCTTCGTAGGCCGCGACACCGAGATGGACACCCTCTTCACTGCCCTGGATCAGGCAAAGGTGTGGAAAGGGCAGCTTCGTCGCGGTGGTCGGCGAGCCCGGGTGGGAAAATCGCGGCTGTTCTGGGAGTTCGCGCACTCGCACCGGAGCCAGGGCTGCCTGGTCGCCGAGACGACTTCGGTGTCGTACGGCAAGGCGACCACCTACTTGCCGGTGATCCACCTCCTCAAGGGCTACTTCCAGATCGAGCCCCACGACACCGCGCGGACGATCCGCGAGAAGATCACGGGGAAACTGTTCTCGCTCGACCGCACGCTGGAGCGCTGCCTCGCCCCTCTGCTCTGGCTGCTCGACGTACCCGCAGAGGACGCGGAGTGGGAGCGCCTGGAGGCGCCGCTGCGACGGCAGCGTCTGCTCGAGAGCCTCCGCCAACTGATCCTGCGAGAAAGCCAGGTGCAGCCGTTGGTGCTGGTGTTCGAGGGACCTGCACTGGATTGACGGCGGGACCCAGGCGGTGCTGGACCAGTCTCGTGGAGAGCCTCTCCCGACCGCGCGGCTGCTCTTGCTCGTGAACTACCGCCCAGAGTTCCGTCACGGCTGGGGCAGCAAGACCTACTACCGCCAGGTGCGCATTGACCCCCTCATCCCCGCCAGTGCCGAGCAACTCCTTCGGACATTGCTCGGAAACGATGCGTCCGTCGCCGCGCTCAAACCGCTCCCTGATCGCTCGGACGGAGGGGGAACCCTTTCTTCCTCGAGGAGAGCGTGCGGAGTCTGGTCGAGACGGGCACGCTTGCCGGAGAGCGGGGCGCCTACCGCCTGTTGAAGCCCGCGGAGGCGCTCCAGATCCCGGCGACGGCGCAAGTCATCCTCGCGGCCCGCGTTGACCGGCTCTCGCCAGCGGACAAGCGGCTACTGCAGACGGCCGCGGTCATCGGCAAGGATGCGCCGTATCGACTGCTTTACGCCATCGCCGATCTGGATGAGCCGACCCTGCGGGCGGCGCTGACGCGTCTGCAAGGGGCCGAATTCCTGTACGAGATCCAGCTCTTTCCCGACGCCGAGTACACGTTCAAGCACGCACTGACGCACTGAGAGTGGCCCTACGGGACACTGCTTTCGCGGATCGGCGGCGAACGCTTCACACCAGGCTCGTCGAAGCCATCGAGCGGGTCTATAGCCGGCCGTCTCGCCGAGCAGGCGGAGTGGCTGGCGCAGCATGCCTGGCGCGGCGAAGTGTGGGACAAGGCTGTGAGCTACGCAGCAGCAAGCGGGCGCGCGGGCCGTGGCACGAAGCGCCTACCGGCAAGCGCCGCTGCGCTGTTCGAGGCGGGGTGGACGCAGCCGCCCATCTCCGACCGAGTCGCGACACGCATGCCCTATCCGTTGATCTCCTGCTTGCCCTCAAAAGATGTTCTCGTAAGGACTTGGGCGAGACCGGACCGGTCGCCGATGCGGCGCAGCGTGCGTTCTACGCTCGCGGAGAGCGCTCGGAGACGATGAACGACTCAGGACCGCCACTATCACTTTGGGTGAACGCCCGATATATCGCGGGAGACGCCGCTGGCGCTGCTGCATTGGAGCCGCGTGTGTTGGCGCTCGTGGCACATGCAGGGGCAGCGCCCAGCAAGTCGCAGTCGCGCACTTTCCTGGGCCAAGCGTTGTCTCGCCCTGGGCGACTACCACCGCAGCGATGGCGCGCTGCTCGGGCACGCAACAGGGAGGCGCCCGCAGAGAATGCGACCACCAATAAGACGACTGTACCTGTGCTGTCGGGCGCTTTCCTGGCGTGGGGCCTCGCCGGGGTCGGGAGAGTTCAGGGAAGCCCTTGCTGTCGCTCAGGACGCCGCCCATCTCGCCCAAACGTTCGATGCGAACACGGTCTATGTCCGTCTCTGCGCTGTATTCGGTCTGACCTGGCCAGCCTTCCTGCAAGGGGATCACGAGACCGCCATCCCACAGCTTCGAAGAGGGCCTTGCCCTCGCCCGCGGAGGCAACGATGCTCGGATTCCTGCCGGCGTTCGGGAGCCTACTCGGCTCCGCGTACGCGCACACGGGACGCCTCGCGGAGGGACTCGGCCTGCTGGAAGAGGCCGTCGACCAGGGCGAGATCAGGATCCGGCACGGCCGGCCTCGCTGGCTGAGCCTGCAGAGTGAGCGCGTTGCTGTTGGCCAGTCAAGCGGGTGACGCCAAGTCCAGAGCCGGCGCGGGGCTCGAGGGCGCTTCGCGCCCGCGGCGAGCGGGGTGAAAGCTGCATTGTCTCCGGGCCCTCGGTGAGGCTGAGGCGTCCGGTTCTCCCTGACACCGAAGCAGCGAGAGCGCATCTTCAGGAGGCGACTGCGCTCGCCACCGAGTTGGGGATGCGCCCCCTCGTCGCCCACTGCCACCTCGGCCTCGGCAAGCTCTACCGGCGCACGGGCAAGCGCGAGCAGGCGCAGGAGCACCTCACCACCGCGACGACGATGTACCGCGAGATGGACATGCGGTTCTGGCTGGAGCAGGCGGAGGCGGAGTCGATGGAGCTCGGCGCGTGACCTGTCCGCAGTGCGCCTTCGAGAATCCTCCCGCGATGGCGTTCTGCGGGCGTTGCGGAACCAGGCTCGCGTTCCTGTGTCCCTCGTGCGGGTTTCGCCAACCCGGAGGGGTTTGCCTTCTGCGGCAAGTGCGGCGCGCGCGTGGCCGAGGCTCCTGCACCCGCTCCCGGAGAGTCCGCTGCCTTTGTCTCACCGCGGTCGTACACGCCCAAGCACCTCGCCGAGAAGATCCTGACCTCCAAGGCCGCGCTCGAGGGCGAGCGCAAGCAGGTCACGGTGCTCTTCGCCGACCTCAAGGGCTCGATGGAGCTGCTCGCCGACCGCGATCCCGAGGAGGCGCGCAAGCTCCTCGACCCCGTCCTCGAGCACATGATGGAGGCCGTCCACCGGTACGAGGGCACCGTCAACCAGGTGATGGGCGACGGGATCATGGCGCTCTTCGGCGCGCCCTTGGCCCACGAGGACCACGCGGTGCGGGCGTGCTATGCGGCGCTGCGGATGCAGGAGTCGGTCAAGCGGTACGCCGAGGGCGTGCGCCGGGAGCACGGCGTGACGGTCCGCATCCGCGTCGGGCTGAACTCGGGCGAGGTGGTCGTGCGCGCCATCGGCAGCGATCTGCACATGGACTACACGGCCGTCGGCCAGACCACCCATCTCGCCGCCCGGATGGAGCAGCTCGCCGAGCCTGGCAGCATTCTCCTCAGCCCGGCCACGCTGGAGCTGGCCGAAGGCTACGTCGAGGTCAAGCCGCTGGGCCCCCTGCCCGTGAAGGGCCTGCCCGAGCCGGTGGAGGTCTACGAGCTCGTCGGCGCCGGCGCCGTGCGCTCCCGGCTTCACGCCGCCGCCGCCCGTGGGCTGACCCGCTTTGTCGGCCGCGACAGCGAGGTGGATCAGCTCCGCCAGGCCCTGGAGCGGGCCCAGGCCGGGCACGGCCAGGTCGTCGCGGTGGTCGGCGAGCCCGGCGTCGGCAAGTCCCGCCTCTACTGGGAGTTCACCCACTCCCATCGCGCCCACGGCTGGCTCATCTTGGAGAGCCGGCTCCGTCTCCTACGGCAAGGCCACGGCCTATCTCCCCGTCATCGATCTGCTCAAGGCGTACTTCCACATCGAGGGGCGGGACGAGACGCGGACCATCCGCGAGAAGGTGACCGGCAAGGTCCTGTCCCTCGACCGGGCCCTGGAGCCCTCCCTGTCGGCGCTGCTCTCGCTCCTGGAGGTCCCGGTCGAGGATGAGGCGTGGAGGCGGCTCGATCCCGCGCAGCGCCGGCAGCGGACGCTGGACGCCGTGAAGCGGCTGCTGCTCCGGGAGAGCCAGGTCCAGCCGCTCATGCTGCTCGTCGAGGACTTGCACTGGATCGACGCCGAGACCCAGGCGCTACTCGATAGCCTCGTCGAGAGCCTGCCGACGGCCCGGCTGCTGCTGCTCGTCAACTACCGCCCCGAATACCAGCACCAGTGGGGCAGCAAGACCTACTACCGGCAGCTCCGCATCGACCCGTTGCCGGCGGAGAGCGCGGACGATCTCCTCACGAGCTTGCTCGGGACCGACCCGAGCCTGGACGCGCTCAAGCGCACCCTCATTGAACGGACGGAGGGCAACCCGCTGTTCCTCGAGGAGAGCGTGCGGACCCTCGCGGAGACCAAGGCGCTGATCGGTGAACGGGGGCCTACCGGCTGGCGCACGACGCCACGGCGATCCAGGTGCCGGCGACGGTCCAGGCGATCCTCGCGGCACGCATCGACCGCCTGGCCCCCGAGGACAAGCGGCTGCTCCAGGCGGCCGCGGTCGTCGGCAAGGACGTGCCCATTCGCGCTCCTGCTCGCCATCGCCGAGCTGCGCCGAAGAAGACCGTGCGTGCGCGGGCTCAGCCCACCTGCAGGCCGCGGAGTTCCTCTACGAGACCCGGCTCTTCCCGGATCTCGAGTACACCTTCAAGCACGCGCTCACCCACGAAGTCGCGTACGCGGGGCTGCTCCACGACCGGACAGCGCGCCCTGCACGCCCGCATCACCGAGGCCATCGAGCGGCTCTCGACCGAGCGCGTCGCCGAGCAGGCCGAGCGGCTGGCCCACCACGCCCTGCGCGGGGAGCTGTGGGAGAAGGCGGTCGCCTATCTCCGCCAGGCGGGGCTCCGGGCCATGGCGCGGGCGGCCAACCGCGAGGCCATTGCCCACCTGGAGCAGGCGCTCGGGGCGCTCCGCCGCCTCCCCGAGAGCCGGGAGACGACCGAGCTGACCATCGACATCCGCCATCGACCTCCGGAACGCGCTCTAGCCCGCTCGGTGATCGGGCGCGCATGGGGAGCACCTCCACGAGGCAGAGGGGCTCGCCAGGACGCTCGGCGACCAGCACAGGCTCGCGCGGATCGCCACCTTCATGGTGATCCAGTGTCTGTTCACCGGCGACTACGACGAGGCCGTCAGATTCGGGCAGGAGGCCCTCAGCATCGCGCGAACCCTCGGCGATCGCTCGATCGAGGTGGTCGCAACGTCCTGTCTGGGCATGACGCACGCCGCCCGGGGCGAGTTCAGCGACGCGGCCACCTTCCTCGAGCGAAACGTCGCGCTCGAGGGCGACCTGCGCTACGAGCGCTTCGGGACGCCCGGCATCCAGTCGGCGCTCTCGGGCGCCTGACCTCGCCGATGTGCTCTCCCGAGCTCGGCCGGTTCGACGAGGCCATCGGGCACGCCGAGGCCGCCGTGCGGATCGCTGAAGCGGCCGATCATCCCTTACACGCTGTACTGGGGTTGTTCGATCTCGGCCTCGCCCACCTCCGTCGCGGGGATCTCCCGCGCGCGACCCGGGTCCTCGAGCGGGGCCTCGACCTCTGCCGAACGTGGCAGTTCGTCGCCGAGACACCGTTCGTCGCCGCGACCCTCGGCGCCGCCTACGCCCTCGCCGGCCGGGCTGACGAGGCGCTCCCGCTGGTCGCGGGCGCCGTCGAGGAGTTCCGCCGTCGCCAGATTCACATCTGGCCGGCGCTCATTCTTCTGTGCGCGGGGATGACCTACCTCTCGGCCGGGCGGATCGACGAGGCCGCCAGCCACGCCCGAGAGGCACTGGCGCTCACCCGCCGGCTGGGGGCGCGGGCAAGCGAGGCCCACGCCCTCTGCCTCGCCGGTGACGTCGCGTCGACCGGCGGCGCCGAGGACGCTCACGGCTACTACCGCGAGGCGCTGGCCCTCGCCGAGCGAGCTCGGCATGCGCCCGCTCGTCGCCCACTGCCACCTCGGCCTCGGCAAGCTCTACCGGCGCACGGGCAAGCGCGAGCAGGCGCAGGAGCACCTCACCACCGCGACGACGATGTACCGCGAGATGGGCATGCACGTTCTGGCTGGAGCAGGCGGAGGCGGAGTCGATGGAGCTCGGCGCGTGACCTGTCCGCAGTGCGCCTTCGAGAATCCTCCCGCGATGGCGTTCTGCGGGCGCTGCGGAACCAGGCTGGCGTCCCTGTGTCCCTCGTGCGGCTTCGCCAACCCCGAGGGTTCGCCTTCTGCGGCAAGTGCGGCGCGCGCGTGGCCGAGGCTCCCGCACCGACTCTTCAGGGCTCCCCGGCCTTCGCCTCACCGCGGTCGTACACCCCCAAGCACCTCGCCGAGAAGATCCTCACCTCAAGGCCGCGCTCGAGGGCGAGCGCAAGCAGGTCACGGTGCTCTTCGCCGACCTCAAGGGCTCGATGGAGCTGCTCGCCGACCGCGATCCCGAGGAGGCGCGCAAGCTCCTCGATCCCGTGCTCGAGCACATGATGGAGGCCGTCCACCGCTACGAGGGCACCGTCAACCAGGTGATGGGCGACGGGATCATGGCGCTGTTCGGCGCGCCGCTGGCCCACGAGGATCACGCGGTGCGGGCGTGCTACGCGGCGCTGCGGATGCAGGAGTCGGTGAAGCGATACGCCGAAGGCGTGCGCCGCGCAGCACGGGCGTGACGATCCGCATCCGCGTCGGGCTGAACTCGGGCGAGGTCGTCGTGCGCGCCATCGGCAGCGACCTGCACATGGACTACACGGCGGTGGGCCAGACCACCCATCTCGCCGCGCGGATGGAGCAGCTCGCCGA
>ERZ1370068.1275-contig-11167_pt1 | contig 13828 bp, 16 predicted proteins | sample MGYA00561227_ERZ1370068 | MGnify/ENA primary metagenome ERZ1370068 (study PRJEB38410, sample SAMEA6850437) | metagenome | study: Metagenomic assessment of the ecological functions of the soil: analysis of the soil microbiota associated with the...
CTTTGCAGCGCCAGTGTAGCCGCATCGCCCCTGGAATTAGCCTCCGTTTTGTCGTGGGGAGGTGGCCCGACGCGAACGGCCACCGCCCGTTGCGGTCGCGCCGACCGCGGGCAGCCGTAACCGATTGTAGATGGAGCCAGAAGACCTTGGCCTCACCCTACGTGAGGTTGAGTGCCGTCGCCACCACGAGTTTCCGTCCGCACGCGCCTTCTCGCGGAGCAGCTCCATCGTGTCCACGGGCTTGTCCTGCGCGCCGGCCACCCCGCCCCGAAACAGGCCAGGAAGGCTGAGATCCATGGCACGCCCGAGCTCTGAAGTGTCATGACTCGGCCGCTCCCATTGTGCCGCTGGCCGGTCGTTCACGTCCGCGGCTGCCCCCATCGGGTCCGTATAGCGGCTCTTCCTCTCGGGCGCTTTCGTGCCGGCGCTAAGGCTAGCGCCGAACGCGAACTGCGCTCCTATAGGACCAGGACCTAGGTTCCACACCCCTCGAGCGCCTGCTGGATGGTGCCGACGCCTTCGCGATACGCGTCATGGGCACATCAGGTGGGGGTCGCACGCCGTTTTCGGCGGACAGGGGTTGTTGGTCGACCCATTGCCAGAACAGCTGGTAGCTCACCGCCAGTGCGACCGGACCTATGAAAAGCCCGATGATGCCGACGCTCACCATGCCGCCGATGGCCCCGATCAACACGACCGGCATCGGCACGTCCAAACCGCGCCCGAGCAGCAAGGGCTTGAGCACGTTGTCGGCGAGCCCCGCGACGAAGGTGTAGATAGCGAACGCAATGCTGGCGACGGTGGCACCTTCGGTGGCCAAGACGACGGCGATCACCGGCACCGTGATCAGCGTGGCCGGCAACTGGATGATGCCGAGGAAGAGTACCGCCAACGCGAGCAAACCCGCGCCGGGAATACCCTTGATCAGGAAGGCAACGCCGATCAGCAGCATCTGAATGAACGCGATGCCTACCACTCCCTGAGCGACGGCCCGAATGGTGGCCGTACACAGCTCGGCCATCTTCGGTCCCCTCTCCGGTCCGGATACGCGCGAGAAGATTCGCACCGCACTGTCGCGTCCGCTCTCGCCGAAGGCCATGAATATCCCGGCGATGATCAGCGCCGCGACGAAGACGAGAAACCCGACGCCGACTCCCGCGATTGTCCCCAACAGGCTCATGCTCACGCCTTTCAATTGAGGACCCAACTTCCGTACCAGTGCGGTCAGGTTGGTGGAGGCCTGCAGCCAGGTGTCGTACAGACGCTGGCCAACCAGCGGCCAGCTGGCGACCGATTCCGGTGGTGGTGGAATGTGGTACTCGTCATTCCTGATCAGGCTGACCGCATGCTCCACCGAGTCCGCCAGCGACATGCCCAGGAAATAAACCGGCGACAGCATCGTGGCGATGCCGATCAACACGATCAGCGTCGCGGCGCGGCCGTCACTGCCCAATTTGTGCCTGAGCCGGGTGTGTAGCGGATAGAGCGTGACGGCCAGGATCATCGACCAGAGCATCAGGTCTCGAAACGGGTGGAACACGCCATAGGAGAAGACCGCCAGCACGGCGATCAAGCCGGCTTGGATCAGGACATCGAGCAGGCTGCGGGGCGACAACGGCTCGACTGTGTTTGGCGACATGGTGTTTCCCTTCATCTCCATGCGATCAGCAGGATGTCATGGGTTCGCTCAGGGTTTTGGCGCGGGATCCGTCCTGACGGCGGGCGGCTCCGGCTTGGGCGTGCCCGCCACTGCCGCGTCGACCCGCTCGGGCACCTCGCACTCGAGGCCGCATGCGATCCCGAGATGCTCGTAAAGGATCCGCCGCACCTCGAGGATCGTCGCCGGGGTGCTCTGGGTCGAGTGGCTGGAACGGACGATCTTCTCCGAGGCGACTCCCTCGAGGTGAGCGCTCTCGTACTTCACGACTCCGTCGTCCTGCCCCTGCGGCGGCCCCGCGTTCTTTACGGGGATGATCGAGTGTGCCGTAACGCCGGGCGCGATCGGGCTCGCCGACAGCGTCCGCACGAAGCGGCTGCGTGGGCAGCATGTTGTCCACCGCCGTGGGCGCCGCCTCTCTCGGCAGGCGCGGGTTCTTGGCCGTCAAGTTCCGCCGATGCCGCCCACGACCGTGCAGCGGCAGGCTGACGAGCTTGCGCACCAGGCTGCGCACGAACGAGGAGACCGGAAGCTGCCCCGGTGGGGCGTGGCGATGAAGACCACCCGCTTCACGTACGGCTGCGTGCTCGAAGAACATCGCGCGCTGGATCAGCGCCCGCGTCTCGGGGCTCACGTCAACCTTGTCGAAGGGAACGTCGGTGACGGCGTCCCAGAAGCGCGTGCCGCTGTCGGTGACCATGAGCCGCGTCAGCAGCCCCCCTGGCTGTGGCCGATCACCACGAGCTGGTCGAGCGCCGGATCGCGCCCGTCGGGATCGACCTCCTTGCGGATGCGCTGGAGCCCCTGCCGCAGGTCGCTGGCGGAGAGCAGGATGGGGTTGCTCGTGTTGTAGGTGAAGAGCCAGAACTGGATGCGCCCGCGAAGCTTCGGATCGTTCTGGAGCTCGTTGACGATGTCGGCCCAACGGGCCGGGCTCGACGCAGTGCCGTGGACGAGCACGACCGGCACGCGGCCCGGCCGGTAGGGATGCATCATCGAGCAGCCCTTCGGGAAACGGCGGCTTGAAGGCCGAGAGGAACGCGCCGATCTCGGTGTCCCAGACGGGCGAGCCCTCGAGCTGGTAGGCGAGGGCCGCCGTGGGCTCCGAGCTCGAGCGGCACGCTGGCGCCCCCGATCTCCGCCGTCGTCGCCGCGTCGGCCGCGTACACCTCGATCCGTCCGCGCAGGTTCCCGGTGGCGATGCCCGTCGATACGTCCTCGATCCGCAGCAGAGCCGTCACGGGCACCTTGAGCCGCGGAGGGATTCGCTTGCGCGCCTCCTCGGCCTCGGGCCCTCGCCGGCAGGCTGCAGCTCGGCGGCGAGCGGCGCACCGAGGCCGGCCTGACGGTAGCGGTTGAGGAAGCCGCGGACCTTGTACTCGCCGAGGGAGATGAACCGCGTCATGCGATAGCCGGACCAGATGAGCGTCGCGTCGTCCACGCTGATCTCGATCCGGCCGAAGGGCAGGGGCCGCGGGCCCGGCGCGGAGCACGACGGTCGCCTCGTCGGCTCCCGCCAGCCCCTGGGCCAGCCCGAGGTTGTAGAGGTTTCGCCGCCAGGCGCAGGCGCGGGTCGAGCGGGTCGAGGCGCCCCTCATCGGTCCTGCCGAGGCCGAACGCGTACGCGTACACGGCGGAGGCGAGGAAGTACTCGGCCTTCTGGCTCTTCACCGCGTGATAGAAGGACAGCTCGGACAGCACGAAGAGGTACTCGCGGCTCAGTCCCTCCCCGGGGCCCCGGAGCGCCGCCAGGACCAGCTCGGGTTCGTGTCGAAGCGCTCCCCGAGCCCGAGGCGTGTCAGCAGCTGCTCGGAATACTGGCTCGGGCGATCGGCCGAGAGCACGCTCGAGGTCAGCGAGCGGTACATGGACTGGGTGTCCACGTGGGTGACGCCGATGGGCGTCGCGCAGGCGCACGCCAGCAGCAGGACGGCAACGAGCGGGCTTGATCGCCTCTGCCATGAGCGCCACCTGCGGCCGGGCCGACATCCGCTTCATGGGGTTGTTCGTGCCGGCGCTAAGACTGGCGCCAAACGCGCATGCGCTCCTATAGGACCATGCCAAGACGCTCGGCTACCTGGCCGCCTGTCCACCTAAGGTACCGCTCGTGCCGGCTACGCGCTTCGCTGGCACGCCGAGACGGTGATCCGGTCGCCATCCGATGGAGTATCCGCAGGACGACCGGGGCGGTCAGCGGGCTCGAGCGTGGCCGTCATGGCATCGAGGATCGATTCCTCCTCGCTAGAGACGCCCGTGCCCAGGCCGAGCAGTCGCCCGAGGCCACCGGATGCCGACGCCACCTCGCGGCAGGCGTCGACGATCCGCTGACGCGGTCAGCGCGTTCCGCCGGCGTGAGGACGGAGAGCCCGCTCTTGATGGCCTCGACGGCCGTATCGAAGATCGCGTCTGCCGGGCGTGTTCGGAGCCACTCCTGGAGCTGGTGTAGGCGGGCGACGACGTGTCGACGCCCCGCTCGGCCGCTATTCGCAGGACCTTCTCGCGCTCCCGATCGGTGACCCCGCCCTCGGCCCAGGCAACTTGCACCAGCGGCGCCAGCAAGAAGGCCGCACCCGTGTCGAGGGTCACCCCGAGCGCCATGATCCGGCGCAGCAGCGCCGGGTCGTCAATCTGCAGCTTCACCGCCAGCACCTCGACGATCTCCTCGACCTTGCCGCGCTCGCGCAGCTTCTCGATGAGCTTGGCGTCGTGCTTGCGGAAGTATTCTTCCTCGAGCGACCGCCCGCGATCCTTGAACATGTCCTTGTCCGTCATCTTTCCCCCATGGTCAGCCGTCAGGGGCCGCGTCCGGCGATGGTCGCGCCCCGTTCATCTCGCTGCGTTCCTCCCGAGCGCCGTCGGAGAGCGCGACGCTCGGCCGAGCCCGGACGGTGCCCGGACCGCTTCTATCCTACCTGTAAGGATTGCGGCGCTAACCTGCTCAGGAGGCACGCCGATCCTGACCACAGGAGGGCCACAGGCCGCCCTTCGCTCACTTCTTCCGGGCGGCGCGGTCGGCCGTGAGCTGGCCCTGGCGCGCCAGGTCGATCGTCTCGCCCAGGATCCGCGCTAGCTCCTGGGGCGCGTGGAACCCCATGGAGTTCTCGGCGGCGACGCAAGTCGAGCCGCCACTGGGCTCTCGCGAAGCAGCGCGTGCTCCGCCTGAAGCTCGGCGTCCGCGGCGCCGGCCTTCTGAGCCGCGCCCATGGCATGCAGGAGGTCGGTGGAGGCCTTGGCGGCCGCTGGAGCAGGTCGTGATGCCGATCCTGGATCGTGAGCACCCCCTCCAGACTCCTTCTCGGTACGGCATGGCAGGGCTGGCTCGCGAGCGCGGTTGATGCCAGACTTCTCTGAGGCTGCCGCGTCCTCGCCCGTGGGCTCTTTGAGCGAAACAACGCCAGTCTTCTTGAGCGTGGCTTCCCGCGCTGTCCCGCACGTCTCTGGCTGGCCCAGCAAGCGCAAATGTGGGAGGGTGACGGGCGTGCGCTTTCGAATACTGTTGTCGTGATCTTCTGAAGACCAGGTCGCAAGAGGCCGGGTCTTTTTCGCTTCTCAGGGTTTCCAATCCACCGAGTGCTCTTCGAGGTAGGCGTCGACGGCGGCGCCCACGGTGGGATGGAAGCTCGCGGCACCGAAGCGCTCGAGCAGTTCGAAGCGCTTCAGCTTGTCCTTGACCGGGTCCTTCATTTCCGCGAAGCGCATCTCGATGCCCGATTCGCGCAGGGCCTGCTCCAGCTCGGCGAGCATGTCCGCCGAGGTCACGTCGATGCTGGTGACCGGCTCGGCGGTCACGATGATCCGCCGCACCGGCGTCGGCGATTGCGCCACGGCCTCGAGCACGCGCTGGTGAAACAGCTCGGCATTGGCGAAGAAGAGCGGCGCATCCCAGCGGAACAGGACCAGGCCCGGAACGAGCCGCGCCTCGGGATAGCGCTTGATGTCGTGGAAGCCCCGGATGCCGTCGACTCGGCCCAGCACGGCGTAGTGTGGCCGCCAGCCGTCCCATAGAAATTCCATGACCGCGATGACGATCGCCAAGCCGATGCCGGGAATCGCTCCAAATGCTGCGACGCCAACGAAGCAGACGATGGACAGCCAGAACTCCCAGCGCTGGATGCGGAAAATGCGGCGCAGGTCGTCGAATTCGAACAGGCCGATGGCCGCCGCAATCACGACGGCTGCCAGCGCGCTGCTGGGCAGGTCTTCCAGCAGATTGGTGCCACTAACAGCAGCAGGGCGACGGCCACGGCGCCGACCACGCCGGTGAGCTGGGTCTTCGCGCCCGCGGCTTCGGCGACCGGCGTGCGCGAGGAGCTGCTGCTGATCGGGAAACCCTGGAACAGCCCGGCCGCCAGGTTCGCGGCGCCCAGGCCGATCATCTCCTGGTTCGGATCGACCTGGGAGCGGGTCTTGGCCGCATACGTGCGCGACAGGACGCTCGTGTCGGCGAACGCCACCATGGCGACGGCGCAGCCGCCGATCACCACCTGGACGAGGTCGGCGAGATCGATCCACGGCAGCGCGAACGACGGCAGGCCTTGCGGCAGCGGACCGAGCACCTTCACCCCGGCGCTCTCGTCCAGGCCGAGCGCGCCGACCGCGACCGTGGCGCCCACGACCGCGATCAGGAGGCCGGGGATTCGCTTCCAGGGCTTGAGCAGCAGGATCGCCGCCAGCGTGCCGGCGCCGACCGCGAACGCCGTCCAGTTGGCCTGGCCGCCCAGGATCGACTGGGCGATCCGCAGGAGGTCGCGCAGCGGCCCGACGCTGTCGATCGAAAAGCCGAACAGCTTGGGCAGCTGGCTGATCAGCACGGTGAGCGCGATGCCGTTCATGTAGCCGGTAGCGGATCGGTTTGGACAGCAGCTCGGTGACGAATCCCAGGCGCATTACGCCGATCAGAATGCACACCAGCCCCGACACCACCGCCATCATGCTCGCCAGGGCCACGGCGCGCATCGGGTCGCCGGCAGAGAGAGGCAGCACGACCGCGAGAATCACCGCGGCGAGCGCGGAATCCGGCCCCAGCACCAGAATGCGGCTCGGGCCGAACAGGGCGTAGGCGAGCAGCGGGACGATGGTGGCGTACAGGCCGTAGATCCCCGGGACGCCCGAGGCCACTGCGTAGGCAATTCCAACCGGCACCAGCATCGTGGTCAGCACCAGGCCGGCCATCAGATCGTGCGGGCAGCCAGGCGGCTTCGTACCGGCTGAGCATCTGCAGTCCGGGCAGCCAACGCTTCCAGGCGTTCATGCCTTGTCCTTTGAATAGGTCGGCAGTATGGCGAAGCATGCCGTCCGGCCTCGCGGCGCCCCAACGGCTTGGCGTAGCGCGGCCGTCACTGGCGCCGTCGGCTTTAGCGCCGCGGAGATCATGGCCGGCCCGCTTAAGCGTCAGTGCTGAGCGCCCGACCGTTCAAGCCGATCCACAAAGGCACCGCGGCCCCGAGGCAACAGCGTCAGGGCGTGCATCTGTCCTCTGTGCGCAAGAGGCTGAAGAAGTGTGAAGCCGCCATCGGTTGAGATCGTCGCCATATGCAGCCTCACGTCGAACGTGCGGCGGCGAGTGTACGATCCGGCGAGACCAACGCGCGTTCGCGGTCGCCGAGCTTCGCCATCATTCTGCGACTCCTCCGCCGCGCAGAGCTGCCCGCTCGCTCACTTCTTCCGGGTGGCGCGGTCGGCCGTGAGCTGGCCCCTGGCGCGCCAGGTCGATCGTCTCGCCCAGGATCCGGCGCCAGCTCCTGGGGCGCGTGGAACCCCATGGAGTTCTCGGCGGCCACGAAGTCGAGCCGCCACTGGGCCTTGCGATGCAGCGCGTGCGCCGCCTGGAGCTCGGCGTCCGCGGCGCCGGCCTTCTGAGCTGCCACCATGGCATCCAGGAGGTCGGTGGTGGCCTTGGCGGCCCGCTGGAGCAGCTCGTGATGCCGGTCCTGGATGGTGAGCACCCGGCTCTCCAGCTCCTTCTCGGGAACGGCGTGGCAGGGCTGGCAGGCACGGTTGATGTTGAGCAGCGGGCTCCGCACCCAGTGGTCGCTCACCTTGAGGGCGCCCACTCGCTCGTAGGGCATGTGGCAGTCCGCGCACGCCACGCCGGCGCGCGCGTGAATGCCCTGGTTCCACACCTCGAACTCCGGGTGCTGGGCCTTGAGCATCTTGGTCCCCGTCTCCGCGTGCACCCAGTCCGTGAAGCCCTCCCTTGTCGTAGTACGCCTCGATCTCCTCGACCTTGAGGCCATTGGCCCACGGATACGTGACGACCTTGCCGTCTCCCTTGAAGTAGTACTCCACATGACACTGACCGCAGACGAACGCCCGCATCTCCTGGCGGGTGGCATCGCGGTTCGGGTCGTAGTCCGCGATGCCCTGCTTGGCCTTGAGGGCTTTGATCCCGGCGATGAACCCGGGGCGGGTCACACGGAGGGCCATGGTCTTGGCCTCGTGGCAGTCCACGCAGGCGAGCGGGTGCTGGATCAGGAGCTGGCCCTTGTCGTCCTTCATGTTCCGCGCCTCCGAGTATGGCATGCCGGATACCTGCTCGAAGCCGGCGGTGACATTGCCCTTGCCGACGAAGCGGTACAGGGCGAGGTTCGCCGCGTGGCACTGCAGGCACGCGCCGGGCTGCTTCTTCTCGGTCACGCGGCGCGTCTGCTCCTGATCGAAGAGGGCGTAGGCGTGGCCACGCCGATCGCGATAGTCGATGGCAAAGGCGTAGCCGGCGAAGATGCGCCGGAGCCATGGGTCGCGGTCGATCTTCTGCTCCGCGGGGCCGGCGTCGCTGGCGCCGAGGCCGCGCCCGCCGTACTTGGTCGACGTGGGCAAGGACGTCTTGAGGTAGCTGTCGTACTGAGCGGGCCAGTTCTGGCCCCAGACCTTCGGGTCCATCGTATCCTCGGTCACCTCGACCAGGCGCACGAAGGGTTGGCGAGCCTCCTGCTTGCGCTCGAAGATGTTGGTGAGCAGGGCCAGGAGCAGGACGGTGAGGCCCGCCACGCCCAGGAAGCCCAGGACAACCCACCAGACCCGCGCCGATGTCGCTCGAACGCCTTCAGTCATGTCGCCCCCCTCGCTGATCATCGAAGGGGGCCTCGGCGACCCCTCCGAGCCTCCCCCAGAGAATCGGTTGCGCCGGCAAGCCGGCGCTCGAACACAGCGCCGACTCCGACTCGCTCTCAGCCGCCATGGCCCGCGCCGGCGTGGCAGTGCAGGCAGTCGATTTCCCGGCGGTGCGCCGCCGCGCTCGCCAGCACGTCGTGGACGAACGCCGCATGGCAACGCACGCAGTTCTCCAGCACGATCCGGCGGTCGGGCGCCGTGATCTCGATCGGCTCCTTGAAGTTTTGCAGCGTGAACGCCGCCGAGTGCCGGAACCCGTGCTCCGCCTTGGCCATCCACTTCGCCAGACCCTGGTGAGGCAAGTGACATTCGACACAGGTCGCAGCATGTCGATGGCCGCTCTTCAGCCAGGCGTCGTACTGCTCGTTCATGACATGGCAGTTCACGCACGCGCGCGGGTCGGTCGAGAGATAGGAGAAGCCCTTCGCGTACACGAAGGTGAACGCGCCCACTCCGACCGGGACGCCGACGAGGACGGCGAGCAGGAGGAGCCCTGGAACCGACGTCATCGTCCCTCGAGTGGACCCAGCGACCCGGGAGCCGGTTCCGCCGGACGGGGTCAGCACCGTCTCGCTTCAGAACGTGTACTGGAGCGCCGCATGGACGAAGTCACTGTCCCGGCCCGGCCCGGATCGATTGATGAACGCCCCGGTGAGATGAAGCCCGCCTCCACCCGTCCCGGCGTGCGAACAGCTCCACGTTGCCCTCCATCGATCACGCGCCGCGCGCCCTCTGCGGCACCCCGGCACTCGCCAGCGGCTCGGAGCGAGGCAACTCCAGCTCCTTCGTTGGCGATCGCCTGTTCGCGGGGCCCTCTTCCCCCGACGGATCTGCCAAACTCGGACACCGGCCGCCCCAGGGAGCCTGATACCACAGCCACATTAGCAGCCTCCTCGCCACCGCGTGGCTGAGCGGCATCCTCAGGCCGAGTATACTGCGGCCAACCGGCACGTGGACCGGTGTAGGGAGCACATGATCTGTCCGCTCCCGAGAGCAAATGAAAAGTCCGCTCTTCGAGGCGGCCGGGTAGCCATGGGTGGATCGTGGAGGGCCTCCATGATCGCGACAGCCTGGATTGGTCTGGCTGCCCTCCAAAGCAAAGGAGGTCAATCTTGAGTAGATATCTCGGGTTGACCTGCCCAACGCAATCTGGCAGGATCGGCGCGAAATGAGAGGGGCATTTAGCATGGTCGCCGGAGTGGGTCGGGCCACGGAATGCTCCGATGGCGCTCGAGGCTCGCCAGAGGGGCGCCGTGGTGGCTCGTCCCAGCCGCTCTTGTCCTCTGGAGCGCGTGTTCGGGACCCTCGAGGGACCCCGAAGGCGCGCTGGCCCCCGGTGAGTCGCGCGCCTTCGCGGGGACGTGGTCTGCCTCGGGAAGCCGGAACACGCTTCGGCTAGGACCCGACCACCGGGCTTCGATCGTGAGCCTGACTGGGTCACTGCTGCTCACCGGGCGACGCGGCCTCGGTATTGGCTTCCAGGCCGAGTCATCGGGATGTCCGACAACCTGACCGGCGGGCAGGGCCACTGTGTCTGGACGGACGAGCGTGGGTGATCAGATATTCAGCGAGCTCAGGGGTGGGCCCGTCGGATCCGGCAGCGTCTTCGTTGGCACGATCACGGGAGGGACCGGGCGCTACGCCGGCCTGACCGGCGAATACCGGTTTCGCTGGAAGTACGTGATCGATACCGAGGAAGGGGTCATCAGCGGGCGGACCGACGACCTCGTGGGCCGCGTGCAGGCGCCCGCGAGCAATCCGGCCGGCAAGACCGCCGGCTGAGTGAGTGTGCCCGCCGAAGAGCTCCGGACGGTTGTCAAGCGGGCTGTGCCTTTCGCGCTGACGCTGGGCGATCTGGTTCGCCCCGTCCCGGCGGGGCTGACGGAACCCGCGTGGCACCTCTTCGCCATCTTCGCAGGGGCCATCGTCTGCCGTCATCGTGGATGCGTTTCCGCTGCTCACCGGCGGCGACGCTTGGCGGTGGCGGCCGCGGGTCGCTCACGGGCACGATCGTGCCCGCCAAGGCCTTCGCGGGCTTCGCGAACGCCAGTGTGCTCCCTGGTGATCGTGGCTTTCCTCGTCGCTCGCGCCGTCGTGAAATCGGGACTGGGGCGCCGCATCAGCCTCATCGTGGTGAGCGCCTTCGGGGCTCCACGCTTGGACTGGCCTACAGCATCTTTCTCACCGACGCGGCGATCGCTCCCGCGTTCCCGAGCAATACCGCCCGCGGCGGCGTGCTCTTCCCGATCGTCTCTCGCCTCGCCCAGGGTGCCGGCTCGATGCCGGATGACCCGAGACCCGTCCGCTCGGCGCCTACCTCATGTTCTGCGGGATGGCGAGTCTCGCCGTTCTCCTCGGCCCTCTGGCTGACCGCCACGTCCGCCAATCCGATCGGGGTCGAGATCGCGGAGCATTTCGGCCTCGAAGATCGATTTCGGCTCGTGGCTCGTGGCCTCGTCGGTGCCGACCCTCGCCGCGATCCTCCTTCTCCCGCCCGTGCTGTACCGGCTGCTTCCCTGGCGTGCGCGCGACACCCGGCGCGACCACCGCCGCCCGCGAAGCCCTGCGGTCGCTGGGACCCCTGGGTCGCGACGAAAGATCGTCTCGGTGGCCTTTGCCCTCATGGTGACGGGCTGGATCATGGCGAGGACGCTGAGCCTGGACCTCACCGCCGTCGCGTTCGCCGGCCTCGGCGCACTCCTCGCCACGAGCGTCCTCACCCTCGACGACATCGCCCAGGAGGGCGGGACACTCGCCACGTATCTCTGGCTCGCAGTGCTCTTCGCGTTGAGCGGGCAGTTGAACGAGCTGGGCTTCATGGGTTACGTCGGCGGGCGGCTGGCCTCCGGGCTTCAGGGCGTCCCCTGGTCGGCCGCCTACGTCGCCCTCATCGTCTTGTACGTGCTGATGCACTACCTGTTCGTCAGCCAGTCGTCACAGGTGCTGGCCCTCTTTGGCGTCTTCGTGGAGGTCGGCGCGCGCACCGGCGTGCCGACGCCGCTCCTGGCCTTCAGCCTGCTCTTCGCGAGCAGTTACTTCTCGACGATCACGCCGCAGGGAGGCAGCCAGAACGTCATCTTCGTGGGCAGTGGCTATCTGACCCAGGGCGAGCTCTACCGGGTGGGCGGGCTCACCACGGGGGTGTGCCTGCTGATCTTCCTGCTCTCTGGGCACGCCATGGCTCCTTCTCGTGGCCCGCTGAGAAGGGCCGGGAGGCGCTCAGGCCGACCTGAGGATCTGTATAGGGACTAGGGAAGATCGAAGGTTCGCCCCTCGGCGGCTGGGGTCACCGGGAAGTCGGGGTCCATGTCCGCCACGGCGGCGCCGATCGCCGCTTCGAGCGCGGCATCGTCCCGCCCGGGATCGTGGTGGAACGGTACCAGGTGCTTGACGCCCGCCAGCCGGGCGAAGGCCAGCGCATCGTGCATCGTGCTGTGTCCCCAGCCAACGTATCGGGGGTACTCCTCGCGCGTGTATTGCGCGTCGTGGAGGAGCAGATCCACCTTCTGCGCCAGGTCGAAGCCGGACGTCCACTCCGCGTCGATGGGAAAGCGGCGCGCCCCCAGCGCAGGCTCGTGGTCGGGGAGATAGGCGAGCGAGCCCTGGTCCGTCTCGATCCGGTAGCCCACCGTCGGACCCGGATGGCAGATGCGCGCGGCCCGGACGTGGAACGCACCGATGGAGAAGCGCCCGCGGCCCGTGTGGTGCAGCTCGAGGCGGCATGGCACGTCGCGCAGCAGCACCGGAAACAGGGGCGGGGCGAGGTACCGGCGGAGACGCGCCTCCAGACTCAGCGTGGCGCTGGCCGGTCCCCAGATGTGGACCTCCATGCCGGGGTTGTAGAGCGGACCGAAGAACCCCAGCCCAATGATGTGGTCCATGTGAAGGTGGGTCAGCAACACGTCCACTCGGGAAAGCCCCGGAGGCAGCTCGAGCGCGAGGGACCGGATACCCGTCCCCGCGTCGAGCACGAGCACGGCGCCATCCGGCCCGGTCACGCGCACACACGAGGTGTTGCCGCCGTAGCGGGCGGTGGCTGGCCCCGGCGCCGCCAGGGAGCCTCGCACGCCGTAGGGCGTGATCTTCATGGCCCTTACCGCTCCCAGAACATCGCCACAGCCCCGAGCAGGCGATCCTCCTGGTCGATGATGGGGAACGCGGTGAGCTCCACCTGCAGCCGCACGCGATCTCCGCGGCGCAGCAGCCAGCGTCGGGCGTGAACGGGCCGCCGCTGCTGGAGGGCGGTGAGCAGGGGCCGACGACCCGCGTCGTCCGGCCCGGCGGCGGGATCATCGCTCAGCTCGATGAGCCGGTCGGCCTCCTCGGGGCCGATGCGCCCCGTCTCCTCGAAGCGCACCCCGAGGATCCGCTCGGCGGGCTCGTTGTAGAAGACCACCGTTCCCGTGGTGTCCATGACCAGCACCGGCACGAAGAGATAACTCGCCAGCTGGCGGACGAGGATCATCTCCACGGACTGCTGGGCCATCAGGGAGTTCGCGACGGCCGGGCGGGACGCTGACGACTTCCCGGGGGCGGGCGCGCCGTCGAGCTCGAGGCGGCCGAGCTCCCGGCCGGTGGCAGGCACCACGCGCGTGAGCCGCGCCGGTGCCCACCAGTTCCAGCGGCCCAGCAATCGCATCGTGGCCGGCACCAGCAACATGCGCACCACGGTAGCATCCACCACGACCGCGACTCCCATGCCGATGCCGATGGCCTTGATCACCACGAGATCGGCCAGGGCGAAGCTGACGAACACGGCGGCCATGATGGCGGCTGCGGCGGTGATGAGTCCGCCGGTGTGCTGGAGCCCTGCGGAGACGGCCCGCGCGTTGTCCGGCCAGCGCCGGTACTCCTCCTGAATGCGCGAGAGCAGTCGCACGCCGTAGTCCATGACCCGCGATGACCCCCATCCCCGTGACAGAATCTTCCAGGCTCAGACACCGGCCCCCGAGGAGCCGACGGCACCGCGCACACTCGCAGCCACCTCGCGCTCCCGCGACGCCCGCCTGGCTGAGCGGCATGCTATGCCGGCACACCGCTGTCGTCAACCGGCAAGTG